>Ga0209090_10002875_pt1 | contig 10839 bp, 7 predicted proteins | sample ArcticOcean_MG_C_9_FD_187432 | JGI IMG/M metagenome (GOLD analysis project Ga0209090, IMG submission 187432) | Marine microbial communities from western Arctic Ocean - ArcticOcean_MG_CB2_152 (SPAdes) (version 2) | ecosystem: Environmental > Aquatic > Marine > Oceanic | place: Arctic Ocean... | reverse complement strand
CGTTCTCTCCCCTCCCTTCTCTTCTCGTTGTGGCTGCTTTTCTCTCTCTTCTTGTGGTACAAAAAAAACGACTAAATCGTTCGAAAACGCGTACCTTGGCGACGGTGCGGTTCTTGAATTGGCTGGAAACAGCCGAGAACTGCGTGAGTTGGGTGGTCTGCTGTGATGAGAAATTATATTTCGAATGATGTCAGTTTCGCGTCTTCTGTCTTCGCGGTGGTTACGAGAAACGCGATTGATTTTTGCTCGTAAAGGGATTAATACCCACGTGGGTTGCAAATTTACCCGCGACAGAAAGAAAAAAAACATCAGCGCGCGCGCGCAAACGACGCGAACTGTGCGAGATACATCTCGCGCGTTTACTGTAAAAAACGAACGTAAATCCGTACCATGGCAGTGAAAGAAGCCATTTTTTAGGTGTGTGGATGTGCGGTATAAAGTGAAGACAGGAACAGCGTGTGAACAGATTTTCACCCAAAACAATCAGAGAGATATCTACAACCTGTTGGAGGACGGGGCACCCCATAAAAACAAAAAAGGCGAAAAAAGGAGATTCTGGAGGAGACCAAAAAACCACCAGAATTACTCGTGATCGACCCGTGCTTTTTGACAAAAACCAACGAGAGTAAAGACGGGAATATTCACTCATTTTCTCTTCTTTTATCGTTTGCACGCGCACTTGACACACACAGAGAGAGAAAGAGAGAGAGAGAGAGAGAGAGAGAGAGAGAGAGAGAGAGAGAGAGAGAGAGAGAGAGAGAGAGAAAGAGAAAGAGAGAGAGAGAGAGAGGAGAGCAGAGCTGTTTTCGCATCATCATCGCGCCTTTATTTAAAACGAGAGAGCAGATGATGAGCGTAAAAACGGCGACCTCTCGCGAAGAGACAAAAACGGTTTCGAGAAGTTTATTAAAAGCGAGAGATGACTTTGAGAAGGAGGAAAGCGTCTCCTCCGACGACGAAGAAAAACTGAGACTTTTGGAAGCATACATCCGCGAAACGCGAGAAACCTCGGATGCGCTGAAGAAATGGTGCGATAGGACGACGTTGGAGCGGTTTCTCAGAGCGGATAAAGGAAACGTGGAGAAAGCAAAGACTCGATTGAAGTCGACGTTGATTTGGAGAAGAGACGAGATGAATTCATTTTGTCGGTGCTGTTTCGAAAAGGACTCGAGAAGCCATTACATGCATATCGTCGGCCGGACGAAGAATAGAAGACCGGTTGTATTTTCGGACATCGGGCTCGCGAGGAACTTGAAGCCGAAAGATAACGAAGCGCACGCGACGTTTTGCATGGAACAGGTTGAAAAATGTCTACCAACGTATCCGAACGACACGTACGTATGGGTGTCGGATTTTCATAAATTTGGTCGGCACCATTTGAACCCGTCCGTGGCGAAGAAAGTGTTGGGTTTGTTCGCGAGGCATTATCCCGAACGCATGGGCTCGATGGTGTTCGTAGAAGCGCCGAGGATTTTTAATATTTTGTATAAGATTTGCGAAAAGTTTGTCGACGCGACGACCATGGCCAAGTTAAGATTCGTGAAAGGGCCGACCGGGTTAGGCGCCGGGAAGGAGTTTCAATCTTTATTAGAAGACGGATACTGCGATCAGGAAACGTACGAGTGGATCGAACGAGAGATGCTGGAAAATCGTTTGCACTGGGATAAAGCGAGCGAAGAAAAGTCGTGGACCAAATCACACGCGAGGAACGACGGGAAGTATTACTATACGAATCCCGAACACGACATGCGAGGATCGAACGCGTTCATTCGAGAACCAATTTGTGTGGACATGCACGCTTTTTGTAAGAGGCACGTGAATATGACGACGCGTTTACCTATCGAGGATACTAGAAGAATACCGTCAGGATTGATAGTAGCAGAAGAAAAAGAAGAAGAGGAGTATGTATTGAGCAAAATCATCGAGAGAGGCGACTCGGTATCGTCGCTGGCATCGCCGAACGTTGCGCTCGGCAAGATGAAGATAATCGACGTCGAAGAGGAAGAGATTGAAGAAAAAGAAGAATTTCACGACTGCAGAGAAAAGTTTAAAAAGCCGAACGTCGTGAAAACAGTCTTCAAGAAGCTTTCTCCGTCGAAGAATAGCCGAAGAAGTACTCGAATTGCGGCAATAAATGGAAACGTATCTTAGTTTTAGTTTTGTTTTAGTTTTGTATCTAATACTGTAGCATTTGTAAAACGCTTCTTTTCACTTCGGAATCTAATCTAAATCTTCTTATTTTCTTTCTGCTACAGTAACCCGAGCTGGCGCATCATAAACTTACTCATCGGCTTCTCCGCTCCTCCACTCTCCCCGTCGCCGCTACGCACTCCTCTGTCTTCCCCGTCCTTCTCAAACCCTCTTTCGATGACTGGCATGCCCGAATCTATCCCGGCGCGTATTTGGATTCTTTGTTGACTACTACTAGTAGTATTATGACTACTAGCACTACTACTACTCGCTACGTTGGTACTCTTTTCGCCCTCGATCGTCGCCGCTTCTCCCTCCTCCTCCTCCTCCTTCTCCTCCTCTACTTCTTCTGCGTCTTGTAATTCTTCCAATCGTTCCATCTCCTCAATCTTCAACAACCAGCTCTCCAACTCACCTTTCGCTTTCTCCCTTTCCTCTCTGTTTCTCTCGATTTCCTCCTCGTTTCGCATTTGCATCACCTCGTCCTCTCTTTCTTCTTCGCCTTCGTCCGCGGCGGCGACGCTCTCGTCGATTTCCAACACGTCCACAATCTCTCCGTCTCTCGGCGTGAGCACCGTCTTCCTCCCGTTCGGTCCTTCGATGACTCTAGATTTCGGTTCTCCGTCTGTGGTATGCCTCGCACCATTACCACTGCTCAAACTTTCAAATTTTTCCGACAAAGCTCTCATCGTCTCTCTGTGTTCGATTTCGCTCGCTCGCAAATCCTCCTCCGCTCGGAGCAATTTCTCCTCGGCAAAAACGTGTCTCTTCCTCAACATCTCGCAGGTTTGCTCCCGAGTGCGCTCCGCGTATAACTGATCCTGGCTGCTGGATAATTTCACCAGTAACTCGTCGCAGTTGGTGATTTTCCCTTCGATGAACGCGACGGACGTGAACGGCGCCAACACTTCTCGGCCGTCTCGCAAGGAACCGACGGCGTCCAACAGTTCGTTCTGTTCGATGGCGAAACGAGAGAGCGTGTCAAAGATGCGTTTTTTCTCGACAACGTCAGAGAGAGAAAGTCGAGCGATGTGCGCGAAGTACGTCGGGTCGTACACATCGTCTCCTTCTTCGTTCATTTTGAATACACACGATGATAGTAAAGCAGATGATGTTGATGATGAAGCGAAGAAAAGAATGAGGAAAAGCTGTTGGGTAATGAGTTGTTAGTTTTGTGGACATTTTTAAAACGCGTTCGTTAAGCTCTACGTACTCTCTCTCTTTCTCTCTCTCTCTCTCATCCCGACGACCGCCGGTGGTCGGGAGAACAACGAGCTCACTTAGCACCGAGCAACTTCAACATGACGGCATTTTGAGCGTGCATTCGATTTTCGGCTTGTTGCCAGACGACGGAGTAGTCGGCTTCCATGACCTCGTCGGTGCACTCGGTGCCTCTTTCCGCCGGGAGGCAGTGCATGAAAATCGCGTTTGGCGTTTTTCGCATGACGTCACCGGTGACGCAGAAACCGGCAAAGTCTTTTTTACGCTGCGCGGCTTCGTCTTTTTGGCCCATAGATGCCCAGACGTCGGTGTAGACGGCGTCGGCGCCGGCGATGTCGTTCAAGTCGTGGCTGATGACGCACTTGCCGACTCCAGAGTTGTTGCACCGATCAATCGTCGCTTGATCAGGGGTGTAATCTTCCGGGCATAAACACACGAATTCAAACGGTAATACAGTTGCTAATCGAATCCACGAGTGGACGATGTTATTCCCGTCGCCGACGTAGACGACCTTTTTACCTTCGATGGACCCCAAACGTTCGGTGATGGTCATCGCATCCGCCAAGATTTGACACGGGTGGTTATAATCCGATAAACCGTTCACCACCGGGACCGAACCAAACTTGGCTAATTCTTCCACATCTTTATGCGCAAACACTCTCGCCATGATGATATCGTTATATCTGGACAAAACTCTCGTAATATCTCTCGTCTCTTCTCTCTTCCCTAACGAGATATCGTCCGGGCCTAAATACACCGCGTGCCCGCCCAACAAATGAAACCCAGTTTCGAAAGAAACTCGCGTTCGCAAACTTTGCTTCGCAAAAATCATCGCCAAAGTTTTCCCTTCGAACGGTTTGTACGATCGGTCTCCGGATTGCAATCGCTTCTTCTCCGATATCGCGATGTCCAACAACTCGTTGATTTCTTCTTTGCTGAAATCATCCAAGTGGATGAAATGTTTCTTCGCCGCCGGTGGGTTCGCCTCGGTCGGGAACGCGGAAGTTTTGATCATCCGCGCTCTTCTTTGTGCGGCGGCGGTAACAGAAGATGAAGAGGACGACGACGAAGAAGAAGACCGTATCCGTTGTCGAGACGTTTGCTGCTTCACATTGGACGAAGTTCCCTTTTTATAACCGACAAAAACCGGATTTGGTTGTCTTCGTCTTCTCAACGCCGCTTTCGCGCTCGTCGTCTGAATCGTCGTCTGAATCGTCGTTGTCGTCGTCATCATCGTCGTCGTATTTCTCTTTCTCTGTTGCCTGCGTGTATCGCGAATGTCTTCGGAAACGTAAGAAAAGCGTCTCACAAGTGAAGAGTTCTTATCCACTTTTTTTCCCCAGAGTTGTTACTTGCACTTTGCGCGGCGCAACATTGTACCGATAAGGAAGATCAACGTTTCAATACGAAAAAACTGCCACGTCGAGCACCGCTGTTGCTATTCTTCTTCTCTTCGTCGTCGAAGAAGCGGGCCTTTGGTCGGTGCCAATGCACGAATGAAGACGAATGTTCGCGCAGGGGTCGATGCCGCCAAAAACGGCGACGGGGCGGACAAAGAAGAAGACAACAGAGAAGAAGAAGAAGAACTCGTAAAAGAAAACGCGAGACGCCGCGCAGCGCTTGAATCGACGGTGGCGAAATTCACCGACGACGCGGTTCCGTCGATGACTGTTCGAGAGGTTTTGAACGTCATCAACAACCAAGAAAAGAATGCGAACAAACGCGTTTTGTTTTTGGACTGCAGAGAGAAAGAGGAAAGAGCGGTGTCGATTATACCGGGCGCGTCTTCGGCGGAGGAGTTCGACGACTTTGAAGAACAGGACGACGGTAAAGAAACGATCGTGGTTTGTTACTGCACGATCGGCTACCGGTCCCAAAAGAAAGTCCAAGAGCTCTCGAAAAGACTCGCCCAGAGTCGTCCGGATGTGAAAGCGTACAACTTATCCGGCTCTATCGTCGCTTGGACGCACGAAACGGTCGCGCCAAAATTGCTCGACCCGGAAACCGGAAAAGAAACTAACCGTGTGCACACGTACGGGAAAACCTGGGCGTTGCAAAGCGTCAAGTACGAGAGCGTGGTATACAAACGTCCGGTTTTCGAAGTTATTAAAGGGTTGTTCTTTAAGAAGAAGTAGTAAAGCGACATCTTCGTTAGCATTGGTCCATACGAGTATACGACCTGGTACACACCCTGACGTTTCGACCGTTAAGTGGCTGCCTTCTTCACTTTGCAATCAATTGTACTTTTATTTCTTCTTGGTTTCCATTTGAACGTGGTTAGTTTCCGTGTGTTGTACTCGTCGAACGTCTGCGAACGTCTTCACGTCGCGCGTGTTTGTAACCACCTTTGCGTGACAGCCTATTAAATTCGAGGACACTTTGAAAGATTCCCAAATTGAATTCCGCACAAAACCGCTTTTCTCTGCGTTGTTTCGCGTCCCACGGGATTGCGAGGAGAAAGCTTTTACCTCTCTCTTTACCGCGTGGGTGATATATTTGTATTTTATCTTTCGTTCGTGTGCGGACGAAGAGAATTCTCGACGTCTTTGATACACACAACTTAGGTCACTTTTTATTACATTTGATTCAGAGAGGAGGCGGGGTTCCAATTCCAATTCTTACCCTTAACTCAGCATTCGTGAAAAGAAGAAGCGCTGCCGCGCTGCTGCGAGATAGAACGACCAAGAACGAAAAAGACAAAGACAAAGAATATAATGGGCGCGGTGGGGAGCAAACAGCACTCTCGAGTGCCAAAAGCGTCCAAATTATCCGACGTGTACGACAACGACGATTCTGTTGCTTCGAGATATAACAAACTCGTGAGTGCCTTCAAGAGTCAATTCGAGGGAGAAAAGCCCAAAACCATCGCGCGGTCGCCCGGGCGGGTGAATTTAATCGGCGAGCACATTGATTACGAAGGGTACTCGGTGTTACCGATGGCGATTGGTTTGGACGTCATCGTTGCGGTATCGGTTGTTATGAAAGAAGAAGGAAATGTTGAAGAGGACGAGGCGAAAGCTACGCTCTCGATTGCGAACGTAGACGGCGAGAAGTATACGCCTAAAAAGTTTCCGTTCGATCACGAGCAAGACGTGGACGTAAAAAGTCACCACTGGACAAACTACGTATTGTGTGGGTTTAAAGGTATTTTTGATCAGCTGAAGAAACAGAATAAGTTAGAGTCGGTTCTGGAAAGCGCGTTTATGAAGAGAGTGAAGAAGGTGATGGTGATGGTGGACGGGAAGGTTCCGCTAGGGAGCGGTCTATCCTCTTCGTCCGCGTTGAATTGCGCCGTGACTGTGGCGTTAATGGATGCGTTCGAGTTAAGTTTCACGAAAGGGGAGTTGTCCGAGCTGACGTGTTTATCCGAACGGTATTCTGGGACGCAAAGCGGCGGAATGGATCAAGCGATTTCCATCATGGGCGAGAAAGATTTGGCAAAGAGGATCGATTTCAACCCGATTGGTGCGATGGATGTACCGTTACCGACAAATTTGACATTTTTGATTGGGAATAGTTGCGCGGTGAGTAAGAAAGCCGAATCAGCACACAAACATTACAATTTGCGCGTCGTCGAGTGCCGATTGGCGGCGATATTGATGGCAAAACATTACGGCGAAGATATCGAGAAGGCCAAGACGAGAGTGACGCTGAGAGAAGTCGCGGATTTGTATTGCAACAAAGGCGATTTGTGGACTGCTTTGGGCGCGGTTAGGAAAGCGTTAAACGAGGGGAGTTACACGAAGAAACAGTTGGAAATTGACGAAGGTCTTGGCGATTTACGGAAAATTTTCGATTGCGAAAACAACGAAGCGTTTAATGTCGTGTTGCAAAAGAACGACACGTTTAAACTCAGAGACCGAGCTCGACACGTATTTTCCGAAGCGAGAAGAGTGCACGAATTTCAAAAGATTTGTGAAGGTCAATCGCCAAGATATGCAGTGTCGGGTCCGATATACGAGCAATGGTGCAAAGTGATCGGCTTAGAACCCGACGTCGGCGTCGCTTCGGACGATCCAACTAAAGATTTCGGCCACCCGATGTACGGGATGGGCAAAGAAGACGCTCTCGCAAAACTTATGCATCTTTCCCACGAGAGTTGCAAAACGCAGTACGAGTGCTCGTGCGACGAGCTGGACGAGTTGGTGGATGCGTTCATGAGTGCAGGCGCGCTCGGCGCGCGATTGACCGGCGCCGGATGGGGCGGGTGCGTCGTCGCGGTGTGCGAGAGCGATATCGCCGAGGAAATTTTAGCCGACGTGAGGAAGAGTTTTTACGAAAAACGATTCCAATCCGGAGTAGCGAACATAGCGAATGAGACGAATTTACTGTTCAAAACTGCACCGAGCGCCGGCGCGGCGATTTCGCACTACGACGACGAAAAAGGCGTGATTGTTTAATCGAATAAAATGACATCAATATTCATGATCATACAGCATATACAACACATTTTTTTAAAATTACGCAACCAGCGCTTCCTTTTGATACATATTTCGTAACTGCCCACACGCAGCCGCCGCCTCCAAACCTCTCGTTTGTCTCACACTCGTCGGCACGTTATTCTCCTCCAATATTCTTCGAAACTGATCGATCGCTTGTTTCGTTGGCCTTTTGAAATCGGAATCATCTACCGGATTATACGGAATCAAATTCACGTGACTGGCTAAGTTCTTCTTGAACAACACCATAGCCAACTCTTTGGCGTGTTCTTTCTGATCGTTCACGCCGGCTAACAGCGTGTATTCAAACGTAACTCTCCTCCCAGTGGCGTTAAAATACGCCACGCAATCATTCAAAATATCATCGAACGAATACGCTCTCGCACTTGGGATGATTTCCTCCCTGATTTTTTGATTCGGCGCGTGTAAACTCACCGCCAACACGCACTGCATCTCATAACTCGCCAGTTTCTCCAAAGCGCCAAAAACACCCACGGTCGATATCGATATGTGTCGCATCCCAATCCCAATCTCTTTGTTCAAAAGTTCCGTCGCTTTAACCACGTTTGGCACGTTCAACATAGGCTCTCCCATCCCCATGAACACGACATTACTCACCCTCCTCCCGCCAAACTCCTCCTCGATGGCCATGACCTGATCGACAATCTCCCTCGCGGTCAAATTTCTATAAAATCCACCTTTCCCAGTCGCGCAAAATTCGCATCTCATCGGACATCCAACCTGACTACTCACGCAACACGTCAAGCGACTCTTCCCGTACTCGTTACTCGGAATCCCAACCGTCTCGACGATCCTGTTATCGTCCAACTTCATCAACAGTTTCGTCGTCCCGTCCGGCGCGGATTTCTTCGCGTACACCTCGTTCCTCCCAATCGTAACTCCGAGCCCATGCCAACTCTCTCGTAAATCTTTCGGTAACTGCGTCATCTCCATGATTGATTTCACTCGGTGTTTGTATATGAAGTCTTTGATTTGTTTCCCTCGAAACTTTTGCGTCCCGTTGCGCTCGGCGAAGACTTTCAATTCGTTTTCCGTTAAGCCCAATAAAGTCAAATCGTTCGACGGAGATGCGAGCGAGGAAGTCGTTAAAGACGCTTTCTCGTTCGCGTCTTTTTGTGCCTTTTTCACAATTTCCATGTCATTTTGGTTCCATTTTCCGGATTTAATCTCCGGGTTTCGCGGGACCGAGACGACGTCGTAATCGAACTCGTTGTTGTCGTTCGGGAAATCGTCGTCGTCGTCGTTGGCGGCTGCTGACTTCGTGTGGCGGATTCGAAGTTGTTGATGATGATGATGATGTCGTCTTCTCGGCGAGAACGAAGAAGTCCTTTCGAAAGAAGCACTCACACAAAAGCTGCTTTTGAGCGGCGAGGCAGACAACATTAAAGTATTAGTATTGCGTTGTGCGCGAGACCGTTTGTAAATTCGTTTGTGTGTTTCTAATGAAGAGAATTGGAGTCGCTTGTTGAAGCATTTTTTTCCATGACGTATTGTACATATCGCGCAAACAACTCTCTTATACACAACTCTTTCTCTCTCTCTATATATATCGATCTACCTCTCTATTTCTCTCTTCTGACTTCTTAAATGCCGGTCCCGTGCCACCCTTTACCGAAAGCCGGATTCTTCCACGACGCGTCGCTCTTCCCAACTTCCGCCTCTCGCTCGATCAACCGCTCGTACGTGAGCAACTTATCTAAAGCGTCTTTGGCGACTTCGCGTAAACCGTCCCTCGTGACGTTTTTTTTACCTTTCTTGCTCGCTTCCTTCAAACCTTCGTCGAATAATTTCAGCGCGTATAACACGTCTATGCTCGGCGGCGCGCTCGGGTCGTTCACGCACGAGTATATCAGACACAACTTGTCGTCCGCGTTGTTGAAATCGGGGGTTAAAAAGTTCGAAATAGCTTCCGATTTCTTTGGCGCGAGCTTCCATAAATCTTCCTCGCCTCGCGCGAAGTCGGATTTAATGCCACCGTTCAAGTACCGGTTCGCGCCGAGCGCGATTTCCCAAAAGTTCCCGAGTTCGTTCTCGTGTAACGCTTTGCGGATGGCGTCGAGGTCGGCTTTCGATACGACGCCAGAAAACTGCCGCAAGTCGAATTCATCTTCGGTGACGGCCGAAACTTCTTCGGTTCCTCCTCCAGTCCCTTCTGCGTCGTCTCGTAAACTCGAAACGATCGCGCTCAACTCTCTCTCTACTCGTCGCAATCGATTCTTATACGTTTGGAGCGGTTGTAACGTTTCGCTCGGATTTCCTCCTTCTTTCTCCTCGTCAGCTTCTGCATTCATCATCTCTCTCGTCGACATAAATGATGTCGCCAATACGAGCGCAAAAGAAGAGAAAAAGAACTCCCGTCTTCGATGATGATGATCGTGACGTTGTTTTCGATATTGCGTCGTCGTTGTCGTCGTCGTTGCGTCGTCAACATTAATTCCATCTTTGGGGAAAGCGACGACGGTAACGGAATTGGTTGCGAGAGCAGTCACCGCGTTCTCGTCCCGTTTTCGTCTCGTTGTTCGGCTTTTCGACGCATAGGAGGACGACGGTGCGCAGAAGTAGTCTTCTCGTTGCTGCTCCTTCTTCGCGGGGCCAAAACAACGCAAAGAGAGCGTTGATGACATCGACAAAAAGGAACCAATTTGTACCATCGTATCCAAAGTTTTGCTCGCGAGACAGACGCATGAAGACTTTTAAGAAGCAACCAACTCATAAAAAAATGTCACGTCAATTTCATGTCAATGTCATGTCATTCTGAGCGCACGAACCCTTCGAAACTCTTTCCGATTTTGCACGTTCTTTTTGAACCTGGTCTCGTATAATGAGCGCAAATTTGCTTCGGTTTGTTTCGTTTGCATGTTTTGGTCGCGAATGTGTTTCGTTCGCAGCGAGGATATCGGCGTGGAGTTCGTCGTGGCGAGCGTTATCGGCGTTTCGCGGAAGTGGAGCGGAGAGGCGGGCGAAGTAG
>Ga0209090_10002863_pt1 | contig 10865 bp, 7 predicted proteins | sample ArcticOcean_MG_C_9_FD_187432 | JGI IMG/M metagenome (GOLD analysis project Ga0209090, IMG submission 187432) | Marine microbial communities from western Arctic Ocean - ArcticOcean_MG_CB2_152 (SPAdes) (version 2) | ecosystem: Environmental > Aquatic > Marine > Oceanic | place: Arctic Ocean... | reverse complement strand
ACCGAGCTCCAGGCGACGGGAGACGTCGTCGTTTTCGTCGGCGACGGCGTGAACGACGCGCCGGCTTTAGCGCAGGCGGACGTGGGCGTTGCATTGGGTGCGGGGAGCGGCGTGGCCGTCGAGGCCGCGGACATTGTGCTGATCGGCGACGACTTGAGAGGCGTGGCCACCGCGCTGGACTTGGCGCGGCACACGTACCGGCGCATCCACTTGAACTTCGCCTGGGCGACGTGCTACAATTTGGTCTTGGTGCCCGCCGCGGCCGGGGCCTTCTACCCGGCGACGCAGCAGCGCCTGCCGCCCGCGGCCGCCGCGGCGTGCATGGTCTTCTCCTCGGTGTCCGTCGTGTTGTCGTCCCTGGCGCTACGCTTGTATCGGCCGCCGGACCTCGCGGCGGCCGCGAAGGAGCGGCGCTGCCGGCGCTGGTTCGGGCACGCCGCGCCCTGCGACGAGGAGCGGGAGGGCTTCCTCGCGCCGAAGAGCGGGTCCGCGGACATCGTGTAAGTATGTCGCTTTGTGTGAATCCTATTTGCGCCTACTATTCAGTGTACTCTGAGGCTTTTCTTTTTACACTACACACCCCCAGTCGTCGACGCCTGTGGCGCACTTTCCGACGGCGCTTCGCGGTTTGCGGAGTGCTGCTCGTATCTCTCGCAGATTGAGCTCAATCCCTTCTGTAAGCGGGTTCGTGGGACCAAACACGCGCCGCGCGGTCTGCGCCGTCTCCTCGAGTATCTCCGCAGCCGCGGCGCCGTCGTCCGCGCAGAGTGCCATCGCGTAACACCACCTCATTCTAAGCGTGAGATCATGACTCTCTCCGAGAACACGTTGCGCCACTGGCATTTTTTTGAGCAACAGAGACCTTGCTTCTTCGAAGTGCTGTAGACCTTCAAGGGAACTCGCGTAGTTGTTGGCTGCTATGAGAGAGTCTCCATGTTCCTCGCCGTTCAACTTCACAGTTTCAGAGTATACGTCCTGCCGTAGACGTAAGGCCTCTTCGAACTGTCCGGATAAGTGATACATGCTTGCAAGATTGCCCTGCACGATGAGGATTGTGCTCGCTGGTGCACCAAGTCGCAAATACGTAGACAACGTGATCTTCATCAGGGACAACGTGTCTTCGTGGCGCTTTGCAGCGGCTAAGCCATTCCCGAGCTGTCCTATTGCCATGCATCGAGTCCAGTCCGTCTCCGGCCAGGTCAAGTACGTCTTCCAGCACGCCCACCCGAGCGCGTGATACACGAGGCCGTGGTAGTCTTGCTCGCACAGGCTGCACGTGCACCACCGCGCCCACTTCGCATCGCAAGCATTGACCCCCAAATTATTCTCCACAGCCTCCTCACGCAAAATCTTCGCCTGTTCTACCAAGCACGACACGTGCACAAATCCCTCCGTTGTGTGACACGCGCATCCGCGGACAAGTCCCTCATTCGTGCGCCGATGGACGGCCTCCATGCAGATGTAGCACGTCTGGCCCTTCGTGTCCTCCGCGCACTCCTCGACTGCGAGCTCTACGGCCTCCGCGTACTTCCCATCGGCATGATACTGCTCGCCGCCGCCGCCTCTCTTAATCTTCTTGCGTACCTTGTCATGGCCGCCTTCTTTCCAGTCCTGCGCCTGGCAGGCCGGTCCACAGTAGCGCGTATTGCAGCGGCTGCATTGCTTGGCAAGGTGTGGCAAAGGGGCAGCGCAGGCGGTGCAGTTCGTGAGGATCATCTTCCAACTTGATGGCGATGGGCAGTGTGACCTTGGCGGTCTGCACGGATGCACCTGCGCACAGCGCTGTGCACTGTGCGAGGCGTGTGCTATAGCTAACGAAAACCCGCACGAGAGAAGAGTGCGTGTTGCGCCGCGTTGAGCCAGAGAGGCCTATAGGAGGCCTCATACCCGACCCGGGCCCTGGCCATACTAGCCCGAGGCCCCGAGTGGCGCTGTGGCACAGCGCAAAAACGTTTGGTGCCATCGAAGCTAGGGCTGCCCAGCGGCCATGCCGAAGAAGAAGGGCAAGAAGGGCAAGGCCGAGGACCCCGAGGTCGTGGCATTGCGCCTGGCGCAGGAGGCCGCCGCCGCGGCGGAAGTGCAGAGGCATGAAGACGAGCTGCGGGACAAGGAAGCCTGGTTGATCGAGCAAGAAACGGACCTCGCGCGGCGCGAGGACGAGCTCACGGCATTGGAAAATGACATGGTGGCCAAGCTCGAGGGGCTCGATGCGGAAGTCCTCTTAAGGGCACGGTCGGGCATCGCCGCCGCCGAAGCCAGGGAAGCGGCGATGGAGCGGAACGCTGTTATAAGAGAAGAGGCCGCGGAGAAACGATTAAGTTCGTTCCGCCGCGCGGAGATGGTCATGCGGTTGAGGGACGTGAAGATCTCGGCGCGCGAGGTGGCGCTCGAGGGGTCGGTGCAGGGCGTCACCAAGCATTTAGAAACAACGATCGCCGCCAAGTGTTCCTTTGGAAGGGGGCAGGGGGTCCTGGATGCGCAGAACGCCGAGGTCGAGGCCTGCATGCAGGGGCTTTATGATCAGAAGGACGCCTGGGCACAAAATGAAAGGACCATGGGGTCGCGTCTCCAAGCTAAAGAAAGAGAGGCCCGGGACGGGGTGAAGTTGTTGGAAACAAGGTTGGTAGAAAAAGACATCGTGCTGCAGCGGCGCATGGCCCTGCACGTGAAGGAGGTGGAAGCTCTAGTTGCGTCGGAACGAGAAGAAGCGGTGAAAAGAGAGGCGTTGTTAGATGCGCGGGAGGCTAAGGCGGATGCGCGAGACACGGAGCTGAAGCAATTGTTAAAAGAGGTGCAGTCCTTTGAAAAGGCGCACCAGGACCCCAAACGGCCCTCGACGGCGCAGATCCGCGAAACGACCAAGGTGGCGCCCCCCTCCAAGTATGCTTTTGTACCCGACATGACGAGCGTGCTGCACAGCGTCCGAAGGTTAGACGCGGGCGACGCAGGGACGGATCCCCGCGAAGAGGCGCGGGCCGTCGCGGCGGCGCTCGAGGACGTGCAGCGCGCGGCGCGGTACGTGGACGCGGCCGAGGAGCTTGCGCAACAACCGCTGCCGTCGCCGCGGGTGGTTTCGTCGTCGTCCTCGTCGTCGGCGTCGTCCGCGGGCGAACTCGCGGAGGAGTCGGTCCAACATTTAGTTAATGAGGCCCTCGACCGCTTCGTGGACGCGCCGCTCGACTCGCCCCGAAGTGACAATGGACTCGAGGCGGAGGCGCCGGGCGACCTGCTGGGGAGCCCCGCGAAGGTCCTGGCGGAGGCCCCCGTCGCCGCGCCATGTTCCGCGCCCGGGCCGGCCGCGGCGCCCGCGCCTGCGCCCGGGGTGGCGGAGGCGCCCGTGGCTGCGGCGCGGCCGAACAAGCTGCGGGCCGCGGCCGAGGCGCCGGCGGCGGCGCCGGCGCCGCCCGCGTTCGAGCCTGTCTCGGGGCACTTGTAGGGAGTACACAACAATTGAATTATCACCGGTCGCCGAACTCGACCCGCGCCAGCTGGGCGTCCGCCACCAGGCGCAGCTCGTCGTCCGCGCGCTCGCGCTCGCGCACGACGCCCTTGAGGAAGGAGCTGAAGGACCCCGCGTTCGGGCGGAGGCGCTGCGGGCGGCGGTCGTCCCGGCGCGGTGGGCGCGGCGCTGCGTCGTCCCGGCGTCCCTGGTCCCGCCTCAGGGCCTCCTTCTGGTCGGGACGCTTACCAAAGACCTCGCCGTCCCGGCTTCGACCGCCGTCGTGGTGGCGCCGGCTGTCGTCGTCTCGGCGCGCGTCGCCGTCGCGTCGGTCGCGTCTCTCGTCGCCGTCGCGTCGGTCGCGACGCCGGTAGCCGTCGTCGCCGTCGCGCCGCCTTTCGCGACGTGTGCGATCTCGACGGCTGCGATCATGACTGCGGCTGCGGCTCCTGCTGCCGCGTCGACGACGCCTGGAGCTGCTATCCCTCCTGTCATGGCGGCTGTGGCTCTCGTCTTTACCATTTGTCAAAACATCGGTTTGCGGGAGCGATGAGCGGTCGTCACAGGACATATCTGCCAGCGGAGGAGCGCCAACGGCTGCTTTTGAGCGTGCTGGCTTCATTTTGCCATTGACGAGAAACCCGCACCTTAAAATACGACGACGCAAACACGCCTCGAGCGGGTCCTGCGGCGGCTCGAGGCGTGCTTGTATGCCTTTCGATCGCTTTCCTCCACAAAAATACGAGCCATCCTCCATTTGTCCAAGCAGCGACTGCGGCGATTAGGCAATTACAAGGCGCGGACGCGGCGTCTAGGCTCAAGGAATTGGTTGGTTCAGACGTCTGAGTGATTGGCTGCACACGGAGAGTCACAGTAGAGCAGCGTTGCCATCAGCGAGCGGGCTAGAGGCAAAAGCGAGAGGAGGCTGTAGCACCTGTCAGCGTCGCCGCTGGCCGCTAGCTGCACCACCGAGGCGTGCCACCGCTGCCGTGCCACCGCTGCGGCCGCTGGTTGCTCCAAATCGGTCTGCTAGGCACCGGCACTCCGGTATTGCGCTGGAGCGCCGCTTCGACGGACCGCTAAAAAGAGAGTGAGCTACGCGACGTGCGACACCGAGGCACGCCACTGCTGCTGCCACTGGTCGCACCTGATCAGCTGCTTGGCACTCAGACGCTCTCTCTCTCTCGACACACACACACAACACCTGCTGCTGATCACGAAACGCGCAGTCTCTCATCGTCCCATCCCCGCAGGCCGACTAGTAACCATGGCCGAGAACAAGATGCGCGAGATCCGCGTCTCGAAGCTGATCCTGAACTGCTGCGTCGGCGAGTCCGGCGACCGGCTGACGCGCGCGGCCCGCGTGCTCGAGCAGCTGACGGGCCAGGAGCCCGTCTACTCCAAGGCGCGCTACACGTGCCGCGGCTTCTCCATCCGGCGTAACGAGAAGATCGCGGTGCACGTGACGGTGCGCGGCGAGAAGGCGACGGAGATCCTCGAGCGCGGCCTCAAGGTCAAGGAGTACGAGCTCCAGCGCAAGAACTTCAGCGCCACGGGCAACTTCGGCTTCGGCGTCACGGAGCACATCGACCTGGGTATCAAATACGACCCCACGACCGGCATCTACGGCATGGACTTCTACGTGTGCCTCGAGCGGCCGGGCTTCCGCGTGGCGCGGCGGAAGGCGCGCCAGGCGCGCGTCGGCGTCAAGCACCGCATCACCAAGAAGGACGCCGAGATGTGGTTCCAGCAGAAGTACGAAGGCATCCTCCTCGGGTAGAGAGATGACCAAAGGGGGCGCATAGGGATTTGTCTTTATTAGTCTCTCGTGCAGCCGAGTCGCATGTACAGGACACAAACAGAATCTTTAGACCGCGTCGATGGCGTGGGGGTGGAAGTCCCTTCTCGAGACGCGACTCCCGATCCACCCCGCCGGCACGCCATCGCCGCGACTGTTGCAGTAGCCCACTGTTACCGAACACAATCATCGCCGCGCCTGTTTCAGTAGCCCACCGTCACCGAACACAGCGCGACGATGATGGCGTCGCCCTTGTCCCCCATGCTCGGGATGGCGATGCCCGACGAGAACTCGGCGCCGCCGCCTTGTAATTTGAGCTCCTTGTTCCCGTAGGGGAAGACGGCCGCGACCGCGTCCAGGTCGACCTCGGCGTGGTACTGTTCTGGTACCGCTACATCAACAGCCAGCTTCATGCCGTCGTAGCCGCCCGGCACGAGCGCCCGGATCGAGGGGATGCTGTTGAACTCGATGGCATTGCGCGCCGCCCGCACGCACGCTTTAGTGGCGTTCTGGCCGTGCTGGTCCGCGCCATAGCCCATCTCGACGAAGAGCACCTGCGTGAAGCCCGGCCGCGTGACGATCTCGACGCCGTCTTTGGCCGAGAGCGCTCTGCCTCGACCCGCGGCGGTGCCGGGCGCGACGAGGCTCCGGGCGGCTCGGGCCAGCATCATGGTGCCGAGTGTGCGGCGCATCAGTATGGTGTTCCACAGATGCACGGATTCCGTCTGTGATTTAGATCTTGTGCGCCAAAATACAGCTTTAGAGCAATGCCTTCGATTTATGCTAGCTGTGCAGCCAGAAACAAAGTGTAAGACTTAATAGCTGTCTAAGTTTGCCTATGTCGTGCGGGTTTTTCGACGGCCAGGCGCGGCAAAGGTGAACACCCAGCTCGCCAACCACGCGGACAAGCCCGACAAAAAGGACACACAAGAAAAACCAGAGACTCTAGAGCTACTCAGGTCCGCGCCAACCGCCGCACGAGCGCCGCGACCGTCTTCTCGAGCGCCGCCACGCGCGCCGCGAGGTCCGCCGGTGGCGCGTCCGCCTCCGATTCGCTCGACGAACTGGGCACGAGTGGCCGTGGCCGCGGCGGCGCTGTCTGAAACGGGTTCGAGGGCCGGCGCCGCGTCCGCGCCAGGGCTTCCTCCGGCTCGGCGGGCGGCGGCGGCGTTGGGTCGTCCCAGGTCGTTGCGCCCGACACGGTGTCGTGCCAGTAGGGCCTGCCCGACGCGCCGTCGACGTGGCGGCGCCAGGCGGCGGCGGGCGGGAGCGGCGGCGGCGGGGGCGGTGGTGGTGGCACTCGTTGCATGCTGTTCCGCCGCGCCGTGCCGCCCGGTTTGTGGGCCTGGGCGTCGAGGAAGCCGCCGTAGGAGGCAGAATTGGCGGTCGGTACAAAGGGCTGGTTACTTGTAGTGGGTCCCGCCGCCGCTGTAACAGAGGGCCGCCGGGCGGGGGCCGCGCGGCCGTCGAGGTGCGCCATGCGCTGGCTGATCGACGGCATCCTTGTGCGTCGATGGCGCGAGGGGCAGCACTCGACAAGAGGCTCGGCTGACCCGCACGAAAAACCCGTAGCGCAAAGTCCGGTGGCTCGGCGCTGCAGCTGGACGCGACGAGCGTGCGGACGCGCCGCCCCTCGACGGACGTGCGCGCATCGCTGCCGACGGGACGCGCGCGGACCCGCCTGGAGGCAGCCCTTCCGGCGCGATAGGTCCAGTGGGCACATAGCGGCCCGATGCGGTCCCCCACGAACCTCCTCGCGCTCGCCACCCTCACCCATGCGTGGCAGCGCTGGGACTACGAAGCGAATGCCACCCAGCAGTGGAAGGACCTGTGGGGGCTCGAAAGAGGCCCGGGGGCAAGACGCGGCCACTCGCTCGTACTGTACCAAAAGGTGCAGCAGGACGGCACCTCCAACAGCAAAATCCTCATGTTCGGCGGGCGCTCCAACGAGATCTTCAAGCAGCACGTTCCTCGAACCTACGAAATTAAAATTACGTCCGGCACCATCGATTTTGTGAGTTACGACGAGTCACCGATCAAATCCGAGATGTGCACCATGGTCGACGGGGTCCAGAAGTGCTCCAATCCCATTAATGTCGGGTTGTACTTCAATGATGTGTGGGCGTATGAATTAGAGTGCAACCGGGAGGGCTCGACCGCGCCGACGAACGACTGGGCCGGAACATCTTCTACCAAATTTGGCACCACGTCCACGTACTCCGAAGACGACGAGTTCGGGGACGGGCCCTGCCGGTTTAGTGGAGATAGTACACAAGGAGGTGATGATCCGCTCAGTGACAACTCGTGGAGTTGCTTCGGTAGCGACCTCCCGTGTCGGGACGAGACGTGGCAAGAATTGAATTACGGCGCGCGACGAGGCGGTTGTAGGTACGTCCTCGGCAGGGAGGTCTGCACGCACCCGTCGGAGCGGTGGCGCCACGGCGCGTCCATGTTCGACGACAGCACGATGTTGATTTACGGCGGCTTTAGTCAAAGATGCGAGGACTACTGCGACGATTTGTGGTCCTTTGACGTCCGCGACAAGTCCTGGATGGAGATCTACGAAGTGGGCAAGTTCGGCCAGGGCGAGGCGCCCGGTAAAAGATGGCGGTTTTCTCTCGTGTCAGACGGGGCTCGGTACGCCTGTCCCGAAGCGTTGGAGGAGCAGAACGAGGACCAGATTGAGTGCGGGAGGTTCTATATTTTTGGGGGGTTTCGGCTGTGGCACGGCTTTGCTAGAGATAATAGTGAAGACAACCGCTGGTCGTCCAACGAAGAATTACCCGATGGAGGGTACATGGACGACCTGTGGGTGTACAACAAACGTTTATTAAAAGCGGACGAGCCCATGCCTACAAGTTCAGCAGGGTTAGGGATCTGGAAGAACTACACCGGGCGAGCCACGTGCGTGGATGAACCGGGAGAGACCTGGGAATTGCGAGACGCCCAGAACTGCGAGGTGGCCTGGCCCACGGCCAGGGCGGGCCACGCGTCTGCCCTGGACACCAAGAACGGCGGCGTGTACGTCTTTGGCGGGTACACGACGTTCTTTCCCTACTTGTCCACGGACGGCCCCGGTTCCGGCTGGGGGGCGGCCGCGAAGCCCAACGCCAAGGGCTTCATTCCCTTCCCGGACTACCCCTACTATTTAGATGATCTGTGGGTCTACAACTTGACCACGGGATTTTGGACGGAGTTGATACCTTTAAGCACAGACACGCCGGCGCCGCGGACGGACATGTCCATGTTATTAGATATGGGCTATTGCCGGGAACCGCCGCCGGCGGATGATGGGATGTGCTTCGGGCCCATGCTCATAGTGTTTGGCGGGTTTAATGGGAGTCATCATTTTGATGATACGTGGTTGTTCGATACGCGACGGACGCGATGGCTGGAGAAAAGGCGCTTGGTGCATCCCTTGTGGCCGTCGGGGTGCACGGATGATGATGAGGTCATCGCCAATTCGAGTTGTTTTCTACTCGATTACGCCCGACCCGTCAAGCCGGACGGCCTCGTAGAGGCGTTCAGGTACGATTTGGGCAACATGTTCAACCCCGTCCACGTCGTGGTAGACACCCAGCCGCGGGAGACGAACGACGCCGGCCAACCCATTGTTCCGGTCCTCGTAACACCTGTTTTGAGGGTGGGCGGCGCCGCGTCCTGTAGTTCACCAGCCGACGAGGGCTGCGCCGGCTACGACTGGTGGTCCTTAGATCCGAACAACACGGAACTGGTGAATTTGCTCCAAGTGCGCGACGGTCCAAATCCCAAATACGTGGAATTCTCAGCGTATCCCTTTTATGGCATCGTGGACAAGGACGCCCCGAGACCCTCTATTCAGGATAGACCGGATTTCGGCGATCCTATCGTCAAGTACGCCGCCACCGGCCCGAACCAATGGGTCACGGGTCCGCGGTACTGGGACCCCCAATGGCTCTTAGAGCACTTCAAGCGGAAGGATTGTGGGCGCGGGCTCAGCGAGGAGGCCTGCGCGTTCTGGTCCGCGGATCCTTCCTTGGATGTGGCCTTCCTGGACAACTACACGGTCTCCTATAACAAATCTTTGCCAGACATAAAAGATGGAAAGCGGTTCAAGCAGGACTTCGAGGCTTATAAAGGCGTCTACTACCGACGGTGTACTTCTGTGATGGGTGATGCTACAAGAGGTGGAACATTGGGCTGGCACCCCAAAGCCCCAGACGGTATTGATGGTCGTGCTAATGGTTCTGTGCTCATCCCGCAGAAACGGAGACGGGCTCCGGGCTGGGACGGGTGTCGAGATCGGTGCTTCGGGGTCCACCCGAACGAACCCGGTCTATACCCGGAAGCGGTCAAGACCTACGCCGATAGATTCGAGTGCCCCCAAAACGCGTCTCTCATACCCGATGCTGGATTACAATATTTAAGACCGAACCAACGGAGCGACCACGCCGCTATTTTGGTGCCGCACCTAGGCCGGTGGGAGACCAACACGCGGGCATTAGGGGAGATCTATGTGTTCGGAGGCGTGGGGTATGGGGTCGAACAACTGCAAAAAACGGATAACACCTTCCCGTCCATCGTTTTAGAAGATATGTGGAGGTTGGGAGTACACGACTGCCCGAACAACTGCAACGGCCAGGGCAACTGCTCGTATGGGTTTTGCCAGTGCCATCGGGGCTACTACGGTGCCGATTGTTCTAACATAAGTTGCCCGGGCGACTTTTGTTTTGTCGATCCTGATACCAATGAGCAAGTATGTCAACATTGTTGTCAAGCAGGCTTCAACCACTCCGACAACGATAAGTACCAAGTTGATGTTCCGAGAGTCCCTTGTACTTTTGCGTCGAGGAGGCAGGACCTTTCGTTTGGAGAGTCCAACGGCATCTGCGACGGGTTCGGGACGTGCCAATGTGCGCCACCGTTTATCAACGATGATTGTAGTATACGCGACTGCGCGAACAACTGTTCCCACCGCGGGCACTGTTCGATCGAGTTTCCCGTGTCGCGGTGTATCTGCGACCCGGGCTATTACGGCAAGCAGTGCCAGTACCAGGTCTGCCTGAACAACTGCTCGTATCCGAACGGCCTCTGCAACCACACCACGGGCCTCTGCACCTGCGAGATGATTTATTCCCCCTACCAGAACTGGCGGCCCTACCAGCGCTGGGGCGGCGAGGACTGCTCCTTCCTCTGGGCCTACTGCGGGGCTCTTAGTTCCGGGCCAGGGCTGGCGCTCTGGGTCCTCGTCGCGGGGGTCGTGGCCCACCTAAGGGGGTGATAGTCTATTTATTAGATGGGGCGACGCGGGCCTTGGTCCGCCATTTGAAAAGGCGGCGTAGGCCCTTCCATTTCGAACGCGGCGGCGCCGGCGGCGGGGCAATATGTGGCGGCGCCGGCGCGGTGACTGGTACTGCGAGCCCGCCCCGCAGTCTTCTCACCTCGTCCGCCGACAGCGCGGCCCCGGGATGCACGGGCGGCGCTCGGCCGTCTTCGTCGAAGTCGCGCCACGTCCGGTTGTAGAGGCCCAGGGCATACGCCGCGGCCGCGTCGCGGGGCGCCCGCAGGTTCAATGCGAGCGCGTCGAGGGACCCCAGCTGGGCGACGGCGCCTAGGGAGGACGGCGGCGCCTCCCTCACCAAAACGGGC
>Ga0209090_10002859_pt1 | contig 10874 bp, 4 predicted proteins | sample ArcticOcean_MG_C_9_FD_187432 | JGI IMG/M metagenome (GOLD analysis project Ga0209090, IMG submission 187432) | Marine microbial communities from western Arctic Ocean - ArcticOcean_MG_CB2_152 (SPAdes) (version 2) | ecosystem: Environmental > Aquatic > Marine > Oceanic | place: Arctic Ocean... | reverse complement strand
TGTGTTGGTCAATCCCTTCTGGAACTCACCTTTTGAACGGCCTAATGCATGTGCCATTTTCGGCAAGCGTTCAGCACCAAATAAGATAAAAAACAATCCAACGAGAATCGTGAGTTCCAGAGGTCCTAAACCGCCAATCATATTTCTTCCTCAACCCTTGGAGTTGGGGTGTAGTGTTGAAGGCTTCGGCGAAATGGATTGCTTTTTGTTCTTTATCCACCGGAGACCGGAGGCAGCAAAGCCAATTCATCTCCATGGTTCAATTCAGTGTGTTTCTCGCACTGCAGGCCATTGACTGCAAACACAAGACCTCGTTCACTCCACTCAAGAACTGCGAGAATCCGTACCACATCTTCGATTTTGGCAGGGTATTGGAGCGTCATTTTGTGTCGCTTCCAACCGAGTGCTTCAGCGAGGGGACCAAACGCGAGAAGAGATATTTCCATGGCCCCCGCATCGTTCATGGTGATGCTTTGAAGCGGTAGTTTATCAACGCACTCGGTTGTCCTCAAGGCATGGGACCAGTGATGAAAGCAACCAGTTTGTGGAAAATTTATCCATCCGGTGAATCTTCTATTCAAGCGGTCAAAGGAGTCAATGTCTCGATTGGTGTTGGCGAAATGGTTGCCATCATGGGCCCCTCCGGTTGCGGCAAAACTACTTTACTCAATATCCTCTCAGGAATTGATGAGCCGAATTCAGGAGAAGTCACGGTCAAAAATCAACCCTTATTTGGAATCTCTGACGATGCCCGAACTCGAATGAGAGCGGAACATATGGGCTTTATTTTTCAAGATTTTAATCTCCTCCCCGTTCTTTCTGCAGTTGAGAACGTGGAACTGCCGTTATTGTTGCTCGGGAACTCTGCATCTGAAGCGCGTAACGGTGCACTTGTGGCTCTCAAATCAGTTGGATTAGAGAACCGAGCAGAACATCGTCCTGCCGAGTTATCAGGCGGTCAACAACAACGAGTTGCAGTCGCACGAGCTTTAGTTCATAATCCAGCCATCATTTTCTGTGACGAGCCTACAGGGAATCTTGATTCCGCAACTTCTGCTGAAGTGCTCGAACTCCTTCTTCGCTTGAATGATGAACGTAACACGACCTTTCTCATTGTCACACATGATTCGAACATTGCCGAACATTGTACTCGGACACTGCGAATGTCAGATGGCGTGATCATCGAAGACCAAAGGAAATCAGAGGAGGAGTGACACTGCTGATTCAATTGACCATTCTTTCGATAATGGTTGCCCTCTTGAGTGCAGCATCCACGTATGGAATTGGCCGGTGGAAGCAACTTGGTATCTGGAAAGTAACCTTACTTCTTCTTGGCCCTGTCGCCGATGCCATACTCGGTTATCTTATTCTTGATTGGCTCTCAGTGTCAGGATTGACCCTATGGGCGGGTGCCTTTGCTATCGGCATCATAAGTCATGTGTTGATGCAACCGCTTCTTGTTCCGCAACGACTCGTCGTCTGGCGCTTGGCAAAGCAAAACATCCTCCGCCGTAAACGTCAAGCAGCACTGCTCATGGTCGGATTATTCATCGCATCAGCAATCATTACCTCATCGATGGTTGTTGGAGACTCATTGGATGCCACTGTTCGTCATGAAGTCGAAGGGGCATGGGGCGAGACCGACATCACCATTTCTGGGTTTGACCTTTCGGTTGGACAACGAGTCACCCTTTCCGAATCTCTTGCCAATGATATGTGGAATGGAATTCAAGATGATTCTGAAATGCGAAGCGTCATTGAGGGGCAACAACAGGGCTTGGTTGCATCGACAAGTGTTGCTTCAGATGATGCATCACTCACCGGCGTTACATGGATGGCGATGAACAGTACGATTGATGCCGAAGCATTATGGCCGAATATTGGTTCAAAGTCCCAAGGAATACGCTATGCTGATTTGTATGAAGCGAATCTTTTCGCGACTCAAAAATACGTTGCGGTGAATGAAGTCTTAGCCGATGAGTTGGAAGTTTCTGTCGGTGATGAACTTGAAATTGGCTGGTATGTCTCACAGGATAACAAAAGAATACGTCTAGAATCCTCGGTGAAAGTCTTCGATATTATCGCCAATGAAGGCCAAGGTGCATCAGCTGGGACACAAGCACCAGCCTTGTTCACTGATTTGTCGACCGCACAATCGCTTCAACAACTCAATGGAAGCATCAATTCGCTGTACTACGCAGTCGATGATGCCCATGATGATGCAGAACACATCGAATCAATCGTCGATGACATCGAACAACTCCTCGACCGATTGATTCGGGCAACAGATGTAGGGTTAAAGGTCGATTCTGATGAAAATACAAAATCGTTAACATTGACATCAAGTCAAGGATTAGGCCGTCTTTCAGGGGAACTCGTTCGGGGGTTGAGGGGTAATTTGAGTCAGATTTCTCCTGGCTCAAGCATGATGGAAGTCTTGCAGGTCCCGATGATTGAACTTATGGAGGACGACCAACAAATTCTCACTCTTGCTGATTCCGACATCACACAACTGAGAGATGGTGAACGTGGGCTTTGGCATTTTTCGCCCAGCGGTGTCGGTTTCCAAATCGGTGGTGATGGAGATGCTTGGGTTTGGAGGGTTGATGAGGGCGGAATCGCGAATGACTTCACTCTTGATGCCTCAGGCGCCTATGGTTTGATTGCAACCGATTCCGGTCTCATTGTCGGCTTTGAGGGCGATGTCGAAGCCGATGAATGGGCTTCGTATGACAGCGAGGGTGAAATGCTCTCTGTAACGGCTGATATGAATCGGTGGTGGGCACTTGAGCAAACTTCTTCTTCTTTCATTTTACATTCGTTTTCTTTGGATTTGGAACAGCATACCACAACCAACCTCTCACTTCCCATACCATCTACCGTACTTTCGACCCAATTATATTTCGATGAGTACCTTTATTTGGAAATAGAAAGTCTTCTGTCCTCGACTCATTATCGTTCGTCAATTTTAGATCTTTCCTTCTCCGAGTTGGAAAACACATCTCAATGGCCTTTGACCCCAGCGACCTCTGCAACGGTTCCTCTTCATTCATCCTGTGATGGTCATGCCTCGGTGACTTTACCACAGGAGAGTCAGCATTGGTGCACTGTTGCGAATGGGCTTATTCGATGGGACTCGGAAACCGAACAGATCGAATCACTGCGCATACCAATCGTTTCAACCGCAGGTGGCTTAGGTATCCTGCCGCAATTATTCTTGGCGTTTGGAGGCGAACAATCACCTGTTGTTGTTGATGAAGGCGAGGTGCTCTTCAGTCAACGCCTCAATGAGCTAAATTTGTCTGAAGATGAAGGCGAAGTGTGGGTAAAGGGGCTCATCCCCTACGCTTTTGGCGACAATACAGCCTACCGTTTGAACTTCTCTGGGACCTATGCTGACCTTGAAGGGATGGAAAGTTTGTCAGAACTTGATGCAGTCATTCTCGGTCTTGTCTCATTGAGTGATGGAGAGGTTTTGGCCTCTGCGGGTGAAGATGAACGCTCAATGGTTGTTCTTTCAGTTTCCGGAGCATGGGATGATACGGTTCGAACATCACTCACTTCTTGGTTAGACAATCATTCGAACGCCTCTCATGCAAGTTTGAATATTCGGGCTGTGAAGGTTGAGGCTGCGGCAATCGCCGAGGAGTCTTCAGGTATTCTTGCAGCGATGTTTTTAGTTTTCGGAACGTTTACCATCGCGGCCGGAATACTGCTTGTGCTCACGATTGTCATGATGTTGGCCGAAGCAAGACGCTCAGAACTCGGTACAATGCGTGCTTTAGGCGTCACACAATCAGATGCCCGAGCGCTTGCTGTCCAGGAGGGAATCATCCTCTCAGCCTTGGCGAGTATGCTTGGTGCCATTGCCGGATTGATTCTTGCATGGTTCATCAGTATTGGATTCGATAATATGTTTTCATCCGTCGGTTCGAATCAATTTACTTTTGCATGGGAATGGACATCTTTGTTCTCAGGTGCAGTTTGGGGCTTCCTTCTTGCAGTAATTACCCTGTGGTGTTCCGCTTTTTGGACTTCGAAATTGAACATTATTTTGGCGCTTAAGGGTGGGCGAATGGCACGCTCCGAAGGGGTTCCATGGTTTCTTCTTCTCCTTCAGATCGTTGCTTTTGGTGGCGGTTCTCTTTCCCTTCTCCTCTTGTTTGTTCTTGGATTCGATTCGGGTGTTGCCTATTTCCTATGGATGATATCAGGCGTTTGTGCCATATTCACCATCGTCCCGTTCTTCATGTGGGAATTGCCGGTGTTCTTACGTTCAAAGAATAAGTTTTGGAAAGGCCTTTGGAGAAATGCAAGCCGAAATACACTGGCAGTGATTGGCACTGCACTGTTGATTTGGACGGTCGGTCTTTCTTCTCTTGACCCGGTTCGGAAAGGCATGGAGGCGGATGAACTTTCATTCATCGTACTTGGTTTAGTGGAAGTATTTGCGGGTGTTCTGTTATTGACCAGTGCCGCCCCACTCGTCGTTAAACGCTTGGGTAAATCGAAATTATTGACGCGACGCTGGGGCCCAGTGCTCCCCGTGTCACTTGCCTACCCACTGGCAACGCCTGTTCGTACTGCAGTGGTAATGGGTATGTTTTCCATCACTGTTTTTTCAGTTATTGTCTTGGGTGGCTATGCCGAACAATTTGATAATTATACAAGTTCCTTTGTCGAAGACGCTGAAGGAGATTATGAATTGTTATTGACCGGTTCACGCTCCAGTCCAATCGAGTTATCTGAAAACATATCGGAATGGAACCTCTCTTCAAGCCTTGAAAGTAACATTGATTCCGTAGCACGGATTCACCGCGGGGAAGTGTTTCTTGAGGATGCAGAGGGGGAGCGAATGCCCTATGTGATTCGAGGTTTCGATGACGCTTTTGCACAGCATGGTGGGTTGCCCCTTTACGCATGGGACTCCTCATTGGGTACTGATGAATCCGATGTCTGGAATACCGTGTCTTCCCGCGATGATTTGGTCATCTTGGATGCATCATTTGGACTTGAATCTATAACCGATGGAAGTGGTATTTCAACCTTGAGTTTTTCAATTGGAGAATCAATTTCGCTAATTGATATTTCAAACCCAGGAAACACCCGTTCTGTAACGGTTGCAGGCTTCCTAGAACAATCATCATATTTGTTCTCTGCAGGCGTTTGGATGAATGATGATTTGGTCATCGAACAGTTTGATGGACGTCTCACACGGATGTATGTAAGTGTCTCGAATGACGCCCAACCATCGGTCACATACCAGGATGAATCTGTCAATGACTTTTCTCCAACTGGTAAGAGCAAAGATGTCCGCCTGGCTGCTGCTGAATTGGAATCAGAACTTTCTCCATTACTCAATGCCAAGGGGGTCCAGGTCTCGGTCATTTCAGACGAAGTTATGTTGCTTCAATCGTTGGTACTGGCATTACTCGGTATTTTCGAAGGATACCTGGCGTTAGGACTGATCGTTGGAATCGCTGGAATTGGGGTGGTTACGGTACGCTCGGTCTCAGAGCGTACGAAATCGATTGGTATTTTACGAGCGCTGGGTTACCGAAAGAACATGGTCATCCTTTCCTTTTTAATTGAAGTATCATGGGTCAGCGTCTTGGGAATGCTCAATGGAATTTTAGTCGCTATAGGCTTCCACCGAGCACTCTATACTGCATTTTGGAAAGACCAAGGGGCAAGTTTTAGTCTTCCAATAGAATCGATACTTTTGGTGTTCTTCGGAGGCTGGATGCTCGTAGTATTGGCAACCGTTGTTCCAATTCAAAGGGCTGCAAAAATTCCTGCTTCGGCGGCATTACGTGAATCTTGAGTGAAGTGTAACTTTTAGAAACGGTTCAAAGTTTTAGTTGTCTCTGAATATTTGGTTACGAGTTACCCATCTTGCGATACATTCCTACAAACTCTTTACTCTACTTGGCACTCATAAAGGGGGGCTGCGAGGCATATATTCTTCAATATTATCTGTTTTTTCTAATAAAAGTCCATTTTTGGCACTCCTATAGTATAAATACGACGCATTTCATGGAGCGGAATACCGAACCATCGGAGGTATAGATATGCGAAAAATAACCCCTATGATTCTCGTCACCTTGTTGCTTGTGAGTGCCCTCTCAAGTTTCGATTTTGCCGAGCTAGAAGAAATTGAAGTAATTGAAGACACAGGTGCCCGTTCGGGTGCCGATGCAGAACTGATTGCTATCACAAACCCGAAAGAAACAATTTGCCCATTCCAGGCAGCATGCCGTAACGTCATGAAAGTCGGAGATGAAACTACATTCTCCGCTTACATCCAAAACAGTGGCGATGCAGACATTACTGAAATGGGATACAGTGTTACTGTATATCTTTCCGATGCAGCAGGTAACCCAAGTATGGTTGCCAAGGATGCAGCCGGAAATGAGTTGACTTGGACCAATTCCAACGTCATCTGCAGCAACGCGGCTTTCTGTCCCTATCAAACACTTCTTGCCGGCGATGTTCTCGGCGGTGGAAAACAGGTCATGTCAGGTGGCGCATCTCCAGCAAGTCTCGTTCCATTCGCATGGAATCCTGTAAAGGGATTGTATATTGTTGAAATAATTGTAACGGCAGATGAGGATGTAGATGCTGGTAACGATGCACAACAAATTTATGTGACTGTTGAAGACTGGTATGACATCGAACTCGATCTCGTTTGGGATTCAACCCTCGAGATAGAAAACGGTGCTGGAACCAAAGATTGGACACTTACAGTGACTGCTGAGGGTTCAGATACCTTTGACCCTCGTGAAGTCCGAGTCCGCCTCCAAACTGTTGGCGATGTCTCCGCAGCACAATCTACTGATGGTACACTTATTGATGCCGGAACCACAAACATCTGGACTGCTGGAACTTCAACAACCGTCGATACTTATGAAAACACCTCCACCGAACCTCCAACCATCACAACAGGTCTCCGTAATGTCCTTTCAAACTGGACACTTACCGGTCAACTTACTGTTGATGTGGCAAACACTGCTGATGCATCCTATGGACTGAAGGCATCCTTGGTAGATTACAAACAATACGGCCAATGGCAGAGTTGTAGTTACACCGACAACGCCACCAACGAAACTGTCAATAACTTCTGTGAAAGTGATGCATTGTCGGAGGACGCATACCCTTCGACGGATTCTTCTACAATTGAAGGATTCGCCTCCATCTTTAACGACATCCGTATCTCTCAAATGTCCGTTGTCCAAGGTTACAATTCCGATGGAACCGGCCAAGGAACTTCTGTGGTCACCGACCTCACTGGTGGCGATCTTAACGTTGGAACTTCCTACTTCCATGTAGAAGTTGAACACCGTGGTAGTGAATCGGACTCAACCTATAACTGGTCCGTCGACTTCACGGTTACAGATTCTGCTGGAGGGGTAATTACCTCGCCGAGTGTTACGACTTGTGAGGCTGTTCAGCCTTCTTATCCAATGTACGGCCCTCTCGGTGTTGGCCCAGGTGCTACTCTGGAAGCCTATGCTTGCATGATGGTTGACTTGAACATGGATGGTGAATATACCTTCACCGCTGACCTTGTCAATGACTCCAAGATGAACGATGCAAAGCCTTCGAACAACGATCGAAGCATGACTTTGAATGTTCGAAACAATGCTCCAATCATTACTTCTCTTGATTTGTTGAATGAAGGTGACCTCTACTTCGGACAATCAGACTTGCTTTCAATGTCAGTCCAAGTGTTCGATGTCGACGACCCATCTTCAACCGGCATTGAAATTGAATGGGCGTATAATGGAATTGCTCTCCCAGGCTGTGAGCGTGCGAATATGCAAAATACTTGCTCAGCTCTTATCATAAGCGACTATCTCTTGAACTTCCCAGTTTCTGTTACAGTTTATGACGCACACGGTGGAGAAACAAGTCAAGAATTAATGATTGAAATTTGGAATGATGGCGGTTACACTACATCGACTGCTAGCGGTATGACTGTGACCTATTCCTTGTTCTATTGGGGAACTTCTCCATTCAATCTCACCGCAACCGATGGTGCAGCACTTACCGGCGAATCACTTCCTGATTACTCAGGTACCTATGATTCAGTCGGTGTTATCGACTACTCACCTTCGACCACTTACTCGGCAAACGATGTCTTGAGCCAATCTTTGAGTGTTCAATTCGACAAGAGTACTGGTGCAACTTCGCTTTGGTTTGTGAATAACGCAATCTGGACATTACTGAGTGATACATCAACTGACTTCGATGCAACAACAGGAGTATTCTCTTACGTATTCCCTGACAACTCCCCAGTTCTAACATCTGGAACCTTTGTGCTCATGGGCGGGTCTTTAGCTTTGGCTGATATCCCGACAGCGAGCATTACCGGATTTAACGCTGCTGCTCTCGAGAAAGGTGCGATCAAACTCAACTGGAATGTTGATGGAACCATGCTTCCGGGTGACAGTATTGATATTTCGATTTGTGAATCTGTTAACTGCACAACTCCATTTGAAATTGGATTGCCTGCTGGAAACACAAATTACACTTACTCTGGACAAAACACTGTTCACGGAACGAGCTATGATGTTTCAGTTGCAGTTTGTAACGAGATGGGATGCAGCACACCTATTGGTGCTGGCTCAGTTACTGCGGACAGCGCAGTTGACGGTGGAGCAGAAGCTACTGGATTGGGCTTCGACAGTAATGGAACCATATGGACCGTATCTTGGACTGCTTCGGGCGACCAAGGTGATGTTGATTCGTGGAAGGTCTGCTATACTCGTGGAACCTTCACTGCGGCTCAAATGGATGAGACGACTTGTCTTCCTGTCTTAACAGGAACCTCAATTGATATCGACACCGCAAGTTGGTCTGCTGGTACATACACCTACCACTTTACTGCAGTGCCAGTTGATGCTTTAGGCAACTCCTTTGCTGCTGGTTCAATGAACTCACAGGAATACCAACGTGATGGCGATACCGAACCTGGTGAAGATGTCCTTCCCAGTGATGAAGTTTCATCCGGTGTCCCAACATGGACATGGGGCATCATTGGTGGTGTCGTTGTTATCGCTTTCATCGCCGGTGCTTTCATCCTCTCACGAGGAGGATCTGGCGACGAAGGAAAGGACTGGGACTACTGATCTCTAGACCTGACCAATAAGCAATCATCCCTCCCGGTGGGAGGGAAGAGCCGCTGAGGGGGCTGTTTCGACGGCCCTCTCAGCCCTTTTTACTTTAATTTCATACTCTTCTTCAGCTTCATTCTCTTTTGCAGATGATGTAAATAAATTGAACACGTTTGCTTGTCATTCAATTGAACACTTTAGGTTGTTATTCTCTTCAGATGGTACAAATAATTTGACACGTTTGTTTCTTCATTTGAACACTTTAGGTTCTTGATATCTTCTTCACTTCATACTCTTTTGTAGATGACGTAAATAAATTGACACGTTTGTTTCTTCATTCGAACACTATCGGTTGTTGTTATCTTCATCAAATCGAAACATATCAGATCAAAAATGTACCTCATGAAGTTTCTGAATATTGCATCGTATCGGTTTTGTAATTTTTACAAACGGTACGTACCAATTATTGTTGCGAATGCGAGTCAGTATGCCGATTCAAAGCGCTAATTCAAACTGAGAAATCAAACCATTCGCACCCCAATTCCTATAAGGGGGACAAGGCGTGGGATGCTTTGCATACAATCCGTATGAGGTGAATGACATGTTGGGAATAATGAACAAAAATAAAAGAACTGTCTTTAACGGAATTGGCGTAGCACTGTTGTTGTGCGCATTGATGGCCCTAATGCCTATGGCTGGGTTTGTCGATAACAACGCAGGTGATGTGGAGTTTGTAACTACAAACGACACAACGGAGGAGGAATTCTTCGCTTTGCCAGATACCAAAGAGACTGTTGAATATGAAAACGAACCATCCGATGAACTTATCGGCATGAGAGACCAAACAACCAAGACCTTCATCCAAGAAGATGGCAAGTTCGTGCAATTGACGCACGAAACTCCAGTCCACTTCATGGGCGATGATGGAGCATGGACAGACATTGATCTGAACATCGCTGCCACAGCAAACGGTTGGGACGTAATGGATAATACCTTTACAACTCAATTCGCTTCTGAAATGGCATACGGTGTTGCACTTCAAGTCAACCAGTTCGTCGACCCAATCATCGTTGGAATGAATCCAACGTTGATGACCATCGATGAAACTGGAACTGCCCCTGAACCATTTATGATCACTTCATCGAACAAAGAAGTGACCGTTGGAGGAAACATGATCCGATACCCTGTCGCTGAAGGATATGCTCTTGACTATACCGTCGAGAACACAGAGCTCAAGCAGAACCTCGTGATCAGTGAGCGTCCGGTCCTTGAACCACACGCTGCTTGGTTCGGTTTCTCCGAAATCATGCAAATTCCAACCGGATATGCTCTTTTCCTCGGGGAAGACATGCTCGGTGAAGAAATCACACAAACTCAAGAGAACCTCGACATTCGAAACATCGAGACTGGTGAATTGCTCGCTCAAATCCCAGCCCCTGTTGTCTTCGAAGAAGGCGCTGAAGAACCGTACCTTGGAACCTACTTTATCCAAGTATCCGACTCACAGGTTCTCATTTCTACTGTTGTTGAAGCTGAGTGGTTGCTGTCCGATGACCGCGTTTTCCCGCTGGCCATTGACCCGACCATCAAGGTCTACAATGCAGGCGGTGGCTATTGCTTCAAGAACTACAACCGATGCTATGTAAGTACCAGTGGATACCTCTACCATCGTTCCTACTATGGAGTATCAGGCAACGTTGACTATTATACCCCATTCAACCGCTACACTTTCTCCTCAGCGAGCGCTTTGCCAACTGG
>Ga0209090_10002840_pt1 | contig 10920 bp, 11 predicted proteins | sample ArcticOcean_MG_C_9_FD_187432 | JGI IMG/M metagenome (GOLD analysis project Ga0209090, IMG submission 187432) | Marine microbial communities from western Arctic Ocean - ArcticOcean_MG_CB2_152 (SPAdes) (version 2) | ecosystem: Environmental > Aquatic > Marine > Oceanic | place: Arctic Ocean... | reverse complement strand
TAAATACATTATATACGTAGTTTGAGGAAATAACATGGCAGTAGGCGATTTAATCACAGCGGCACGATACAATAACGCACAAGCAAGAGTGGCTGCGATTATGGGAGTCGGCTCAACCACAGAAGGATATGGTCAAACCTTAACTAGCGCACAAGTTAGTACAGCACTTACAGTAACAGCAGTTCAAGTCAATGCATTACATACTGACATTTCTGCAGGCAGAATACATCAAACTGGTGCGGCACCTACTACTATTGTAGAACTTGTAGTTGGTAATAAGATAGCTGATGCAACAAGTGACGACCCTGATGGAACAAAGAAAGGCTTCCAGGACTACGAAGACCTAATTACAATATTTGAAGCAGACCCAGCTAGATTTGCTGTGGCGGCGTCACAAACAACTAGTGGTACAGGTATTACTAGTACACGAACTGCAACATGGAACACTGATATTTCTCATATTGTAAGAGTTGACTTTGCAACTGCTGATGCACGAAGAAATTATTTCAATGCCGGCGGCACTATTAAGTTTGAAGCTACTTTAGCAAGCGCCGGAGATGCAAAGTCAAATGATTGGGCAAGTATGTTAACTGCTATGGGTACTATTTCCATGGGCTATACTGCTACAACTTCAACTGGATCTGGTACAGTATCATCGATTGGTAATTTTGATTTAACTAGCTCGTACCAAACAATATTCCGTAAGCCAGGTACTGGTGTATATGCGGCAAACGACTATTATATAAGCGCAAAAGCTAACTCAGCAACACAATTAGAATTTACATTATTGTTTCAAGAAGAAGCTGCCGGAAATCCAAACTTTGACGAAGTTGTTAACGGCACGTTAGTAAGCTCTGCTAAGTTTAAACGCCCAAGCGGCGCATATGTAACACTACCAGCACCGAGCTTTGTTACAGTTTCTTCACTTTAGGCATTGACAAGTACTCCTTTTTAGTATATACTATATAGTATATCTAAGGAGTAATTTATGGACGAACGACTAGAACAAGCATTAGCTGTTAGTAAATCGTTAGAAACGCATCAAAATCAAAAGAATATCCTGCACAAGCAGTACAAAGATAATTTAATCTATTACTTTGACGGGCACAAAGTCAGTGTAGATCTTTCCTTAATTAATTATTGCACTAATAGTACTGGACCGGTTGTTATTGTTGATGATAATAAGACTCCGGTGCTTATTGATGCCGACAACGTAATAGCTTTTACAAAACAAATAACAGCAATGTATGATACTGCTTCTCGTAAGTACCTTGTAGAGTTTACAAAGATTAAGTCAAAAAGGTCAGTAAAGGAACTTATTGGCTTATGACACAAGGTGTACTATTATTTGCATATAATTCTAAAAATATGGATTACACAAAGCAAGCTATATATTGTGCTAAACTTATTAAGCAACACCTTAACAAAGAGGTTGCGTTAGTAACTGACGATGAAGCATATCTTAGTCGTCAATATCCCTTTTACAAAAAATATATAGATCATGTTATCATTACTGGATACGAAGATAAGGTACAAGAGCGTGTGTACAATGACGGACTATATCACAGTGACAAACAACGTTGGTATAATACTAATAGAAGTTCGTGTTTTGAATTATCTCCGTTTGACGAAACAATTGTAATAGATACAGATGTATTAATTTTTAATGATGAATTAAATAGATGCTTTGGCTCTGCTGAAGATTTCCTAATATCTAAAGACTACAACTTTGTAGATATGCAAAGAGACTATTCAGAGTTTGACAAGGTGTCAAGTACTACATGTGATATGTTTTGGGCAACTGCATTTTATTTTAAGAAAACAGAATTTACATCTATATTCTTTGACCTTATAGAACACATTAAAGAGAACTGGCACTTTTATAGATTAGTTTACGAAATTGCTCCAGTTAAGTTTAGAAATGATTATGCATTTAGTATTGCTATTCATATGTTGCGCGGAATGAAAGACGCTACGTGGCCGTTACGTGTTCCTACTGCTATATGGGTTACTGTAGATAAAGACATCTTACATGCAATTGATGATACTAAGTTAACATTACTATTACACAAAGACTATGATTATCAATTAAGCGCAATCAGTGATGCTACTGTACATGTAATGAATAAGTTTTCGTTAGAGAGATGTATCGATAAGGTGTTTGAAGATGAGTAATGGTGTTTGTTTATTAGCACAGAACAATGACAAGACTGACTATATTAGACAAGCATATGCACTTGCACTAAGTATTGTTGCAAAGTCGCCTAAGCAAAAAGTAAGTCTTATTACTAACGATACCGTAAGTGACAGATACAAAACAGTGTTTGATAAGATTATTCCTATACCGTGGGATGACAGTGCAACGGAAAGCAATTGGAAAATTGAGAATAGGTGGAAAGTATATCATGTAACTCCTTACCGGAATACAATAGTGTTTGATGTTGATATGCTAGTATTGGAAGACTTAGATATATATTGGAAGCAATTACAAAAGAACAATGTCGACCATGACATATTGTTTACCACGCAAGTAGTTAACTACCGCAACGAAGTTGTTACTAATAGGTACTATAGAAAAACATTTGATGCAAACAACTTGCCCGACTTATATTCTGGCATGTACTATTTTAAAAAGTGCGAGTCATCCAAACAGTTTTTTGGATTATTAAAAACTGTTATGTGGAACTGGGGAGACTTTTATAAAATTAGTCTAAGTAAAATTCCACAAGCATGGTGTAGCTTTGATGTGTGTACTGCAATAACTGCAAAGCTATTGGATAGAATGTATACCATAGGCGATAAAAATAATATACTTGAATTTACCCATATGAAAACACACTTACAAAATGTGCCTTTAGGTGATAAGTGGACAGACAAATTGTTTGTTGATTTAACTAGCGACCTTGAATTAATAGTAGGCGGCATTAAGCAAGCAGGAATATTTCATTATGTTGAAGATGAGTTTTTAACAGATGAAATAATAGATATTTTAGAGGATGCAGTATGAGTTATTATGCATATTATAATGAAAAGTTTGAAGTAACACTGGTTAGTAATGAAATTGATAATACTACCAATGATATGTATATAACTATTAGCGAAGCTATGTTTTTAGCATTTGCCGAAGACGAAATTAACTATTCTAATTATGTGGTACTTAACGGAAAGCTAACATTAAAAGCAGAGCTTGAATTAGAAAAATATATAAAATATATAGACTCTAGAATTCCAGTAACACTTACTGACAAAGTATTTGAAAACTGCTTGATGGTAACACAGGACAAGGAAAATAAACATTGGTTTGCTCAATGTTATGTTAATATCGATATATCAAATATGAATCTTTTTATTAAAGAAAAGATATTTACATTTTATGTAGTATCAAAGGATAACAGATTTATTTTACTAGATACACTTACTATACCTGCTAAAAATATTCTAACTAAAACAGACGGCTGGAAGCAACGTGGATTGCGCGACAACGAAGATGTTGAAGTATTTACATCGCCGGCATACACTATTGCAGATTTTGACACAACAGTAGTAACACAAGATGTTAGATTACTGTGTCGTAGAGATTTCTTAACGTATCATCATAAAGTAGGAGAGTTGGCATGAAAATTATAGATTATGATATCATTTATTTGAGTTATGATGAACCAAATGCAGAAAAGAATTATGCAGACCTATTAAGCAAAGTGCCTTGGGCAAAGCGTGTACATGGTGTAGAAGGCAGTGATGCCGCACACAAAGCATGTGCTAAACTAAGTGAAACAGATCGCTTTATTACAGTAGACGGTGATAATATTATTAATCCTGACTTCTTAGGACAGGAACTTGACTTTGACGAACATACTGATTTAGAACATAGTGTAATTAGTTGGTGCGGCAGGAACATAATTAACGGATTAATGTACGGCAATGGTGGATTAAAATGTTGGCCAAAGCAGTATGTGTTAGATATGAAAACACATGAAAATGCAGAAGCAGACAATCCGCATGCACAAGTTGACTTTTGCTGGGATCTAAAATACATACAGCAAAACAGTTGGTATAGCGATGTGCATAATAATGAAACTGCACTACAAGCATGGAGGGCAGGTTTCCGTGAAGGTGTTAAGATGTCATTAGATCAAGGAGTGCGACCAACTAAAGAAGCGTTCTTACAAGGCCATTGGAAAAACTTGCATAGGTTGTGGGTGTGGTTAATGGCAGGCGCTGATGTGGAAAATGGACTATGGGCTATTTATGGTGCTCGAGAAGGATTGTACATGACAATGTGTACAGATTGGGATTATGTACAAGTTAGAGATTTTGAATATTTAAACGAGTACTGGAATAAAACAGTTAGTGTATATATAAATGACGACAACTTGTTAGAATCAATTCAGCGGTTAGGTAACAGTCTTATTGATGAATTAGAAATACCTATTGCTGAAAATCCTTTAGATGCACAACAAAGTAAGTTCTTTAAAGCAGTTTACCAAAACCCAAGTAGAAACAGCAGAAAACAGTTTGTGATCGATCCTGAATGAGCAATGAATAACACTATACAGATAAAGAATAATTAAATGAAAAAAAATGATATTAAGTTACTTAAAGACAAAAATGGTGAGTTAACTAGTGACCCCTCAAATGTTGAAAATGTAAATAAGTTGTTAAACAACAAAGGCTGCGGCTTTTGTCTTGCAAAGTTTACACAAGTAACTATGCACTTAGGCACCGGCTATATGCATAGTTGTCATCACCCTAAAATGCATAAAATACCCTTAGACGAATTACAAGAGGACTATCGTGCATTATTTAATACTAAGCATCTAAAAAAAGCTCGAAAACAAATGCTTACTAATCAAAAACCTTCTGAATGTGATTATTGCTGGAGAATTGAAGATGACGGCAATCTCAGCGATCGTAGTTTTAAAAGTATGAAACCATGGGCACTTGATCGGCATGATGAAATTATAGAGTCGACTGGTGACGAAAATATAACTCCTACGTATTTAGAAGTTAGCTTTAGTAATGCATGCAACATGAGTTGTTTATATTGCGGTCCTCAGTTTAGTAGTAAGTGGGTTGAAGACCTTAAACAAAAAGGTCCAATGAAAGTTTTAGAAGGATTGGGCGAAAATGAACGCTGGGTTCAAGGTTGGCAAGATCTTGATACATTAAACTATAAAAATAGAGAAGAAAATCCGTATGTTGAAGCATTTTGGAAATGGTTTCCTGAAATATACTCTAGTTTAGAAACATATAGAATTACTGGCGGAGAACCTTTAATGTCAAAGGAAACTTTTCGCAGTATGGATTGGATAGCAGAAAATCCAAATGAAAAACTTGATTTTTCAATAAACACTAATTTAGGTGTGCCTGACAAGTTATGGCAAAAGTTTATTGAAAAACTTAAAAAAATAAAAAATAATAAAGTTAAAGGCGTTACAATATTTACAAGTTGCGAAGCATGGGGCAAACGTGCTGAGTATATACGTCGAGGATTAGATTTTGAATTATTTAAAACAAGGTACGAAGAACTTGCAAGTTTAGGAAATGTTAAAGTAGTTGTTATGGCAGCATACAATGTATTAAGTATTTCAAGTTTTCAACAATTCCTAGAATGGCAACTTGAAATGAAAAAGAAATACAATTTTAATAGTGCTGTGTTATGGTGGGAAGATAATGTTCCGTTTAAATTTCGTGAAGGTCCTAGTAATGTCGAGCTAAAGAAAAACTCACCGTCTCATATCTTACCATTAGGTATCGATATACCTTATGTTAGACATCCACGATTTTTGGATGCACAAATATCTACAGATCAACTAGTACAAGATTTTATGATTCCAACAATGAATTATATGGCAAATAATACTGTTGATAATAAGTGGATGATGCATACTTCGTTTGAACTTAATGAAATGTATAAGTTAAAACAAATCACAGACCATAGAATGTCAATAACACATTCAATTGAGCCAAATACTCCACATCATTATAAAACTATCATTATGCCTAGAGCAGAACTGTATGATTTCCTTAATGTTAAAGACTCTCGTGACGGAACTAATTTCCTAGAAACTTTTCCAGAGATGGCAGAATTTTACGAAGAATGTAGATTAGCTAAAGAGATAGTAAAATCTAAATATAAAACCACAACTGTTGATAATGTAGTATGAAAACAAGAATACAACGGAGATTAGTTACATTTGGTTGTAGTAATACTTACGGGTCATTCTTGCCGGGCGAAATGATTACCCAAGCAAAGCCTAGCAAATATGCCTGGCCGGCTGTGTTATCAAATAAGCTAGGGATTGAATGCGTAAACAAAGGTATCGGAGGTGCATCAAATAAATTAATTTCTTATGTACTACACAATACAACATTGTACCCTACAGATATAGTTGTAATATTATGGACATATGTAGATAGATGGAGCGTCATTAAATCTGACACCGGTATTGTGACTGAAGATGATATTCAAAAGTATGGTCCATACTTCTTCGTACCAGAACATGATAACATAGCGGCATGGTCACAAGATAAACTATCAAAATATTATTATAAACATATATACGATGAAACTGATCACATATTAGATACAAAATACAGAATAGATTATGCAAATTTATATCTTAACAATAAAGGTATCAAGAATTATCACGCGGCATGTAGCTCTATTGAATCACTAGTTTGGACGTCGATTGATAATACCAATAACCACCCGTTATTGCTTGCTATAAACTACCCTAAGTTACAAATGATAGACAAAGGAACAGACAATGCCCACCCGGGTATAAAAGCACACTCCGCAATAGCAGACGCATTTTACAAGGAGATTAAGTAGCAAGTATGATACACCTAGCACATGATTGGATAGGACCTAACGGCCCTTGGCCAAACGGTCAACGCTTAGATTTGCTAACATCTCCTGAGAATTATGAAGATTCTCACTATTCTATTACTAATACCGTCTATAATCTTGAAAGTAAAAGACATCCGTACACTTATTCTAAACTACATGCAATTTTAGGCAAGAATATAACGCACAGCCACATTCTTGATTGTAACAACAAATTTATATATGAACTAACTCCGTTGCTTAAACCTTATCAATGGACTAGTAATGCATTTGATAATGTAAGTGCAGTAGCAATACAAGCACAACAAGCCGGCAAGTGTTTGTTTGTTATTAATGATATGAACGAAGGTTATTCAAACAACACATATAACTTTTTTAAAAACTTACACGAGCAACTTGATAAATTTAAATTAGACCCAGCTAACATATTGTACATCACAATGAATTCTGTTGCAGAGAATGAGTATGCTAAGTGGACAAAATTAAATAATGTAACTTGTACAATCAATATATCTACAGTTTATTTGTACGAGTCTGTTGATAGTGTTAATGATAGTATTGGTGTTCCTACAAAGCATTTTATATGTCTAAATAGACAACCAAATCCATTACGGCAGTGTTTAGTCTATGTGTTATGGCAACGAAATTTATTACAATACGGTCATATTAGTATGCCAGGTGTAAATGAACTGTTAGATTTTAATTTTGATAAAACTAATCTTCAATTATTTAATATAGATGATAGTCGCTGGCAAGAATTTTTAGACACACTTCCTTATATTGCAGATGGAAGAAGTTTTACAGAACAAACATGTAGTACCAATTCAATAACAGATTTTTATTACGATAGTGTATATAGTATTGTTACAGAAAATACTATAGGTGAAAAAGATTGCATAAAGTTATCTGAAAAAACATTTAGGAGTTTAGGTAATTATTGTTTGCCGTTACATATGTATAGCAAGGGAACCGGACAACAACTTGCTAGATTAGGGTATAAATTAGATTGCAAAGAGTATGATAACATAGTAGACGATACTACACGCTTTTGGGCGTTGATTAATAAAATAGAAAAGATTTGTCAAATAAATATTAATACACTACACAATCAAACTAAACAAATGCGATTAGATAATAGACAAAATATTATTAATCGAAAATCACAGTCGATCAACCAAACACGGGATTTTATTTATAAATGGCTAGGTACCTAGTAAGCGGCAGCAGTGGATTTTTAGGATCTGAACTAGCACATCGATTATCTGCGCAAGGGCATACAGTTGTCGGTGTAGATATAGTTCCAGGCATCTATACTACACACGTTCAATCTATCCATAGTTTTGATATAACAATAGTATATGATGCAATATTCCATTTTGCCGCATATGTAAAAGGAAGAGAGGCTATCGAACGCAATTTCTTGACAATTGCAAAAAATATTGAACTTGACAGAATAGTTTTAGAAAAAGTATTAAAGTGTCCTCCTAAACAATTTATATATCCAAGTAGTAGTGCAGTATATCCTACTACGTATCAACAGGAAGTACATCGCTCTTTATGTGAAACTGATATTGATTTTTCTAAAAATAATATTGGAGTAAGTGATCATTTGTATGGCTGGTCAAAATTAACTACTGAGCGAATGCTGTGGGAACTGCGTAATACTATTGATACTAAAATCTCAATAATTCGTCCTTTTAGCGGCTATGGGGCTAAACAAAGTTTAGACTACCCTATGCCTAATCTTATTAACATTGTAAAAAATAATCCAAATAATATTGAAGTCTGGGGGACAGGTAAACAAACAAGAGACTTTGTTTATATAGATGATATACTTGATACACTAGAATGGTGTTTAACGGACACTGACCAATATAGAGTAGTTAATATAGGTACAGGCATTGCTACTAGCTTTGTTGACGTTATAACTTTAGCACATCAACTAATATACAATACACCTGTGCTAGATATTACATGTGTATTAGAAAAACCAGTCGGCGTACTAAATCGATATTGCGATAATACACTTCAAAAACAGTTAGGCATTTATCCTAAAATATCTCTAGAGCAAGGGATAAAATTAATGCTATGAAAAATATATATTTCTTTCAAGTTAATTTTCCTATTGGCTTCGGCAAGTTTGAGACACACTGGCTTCCGTATGCGGTTGCTAGACTATGGAGTTATGCTAAAACAGACTTGTATGTTAATAAAACATACTGTGCAAAAGATTTTATTTTTGAACGTCTGCCTATAGACAACTTTGTAGATAGTATTGATAGTATTGACATTGCGGCATTTAGTTCGTATATTTGGAATGAAAATTATAATTTAAAGTTAGCCAAAGCAATTAAACAAAAGTTTCCTAACTGTTTAATTGTGTTTGGCGGTCCACAAGTTCCTGACAAGCCTGCACAGTTCCATAAAGATTATCCTTTTGTGGATCACACATTCCACGGAGAATCAGAATATTTATTTAAAGAATTTTTAATAGATAATAATAAACCAAAGAGTATTATAGGTTCAAGGATTGCTGATTTAGATACATTATGCAGTCCTTTTGTTGACGGAGTGCTTGACAGTATAGTAGAAAAACATCGCAACAAAAACTTTAGTATAACGCTTGAAACTAATAGGGGCTGCCCGTATGCTTGTACATTCTGTGATTGGGGGAGTTTAACATTTAATAAGATTAAAAAGTTTGATTGTAATCTAGTTAAAAAAGAAATAGAATGGATTAGTAAAAACGGTATTAAATTTGTTGATGTAGCAGATGCTAACTTTGGCATTTTTAAAGACAGAGACTTTGGACTATTAAAACATATGATAGACCAAAAACAAACGTATGGCTATCCTGAAACATATAGTTTTAATTGGCAAAAAAATAGTACAGAGCACACACTAGAAATGGTTGAATATCTTACTAATAATAATAGTGCTAGAGGGTTTACGCTAAGTGTACAAAGTATGTCCGACGAAGTTCTAACAAACATCAAACGTAAAAATATGGAAGTTAGTAATTTTCAAAACATAATGCAACAATGTAATGTAAAAAACATACAAACATATACTGAACTAATATTAGGGTTGCCGGGAGAAACATACAACTCTTGGGTTACTGGCATTGATAAACTATTAACTGTAGGACAGCACAATAATATCGAAGTATGGTTATGTCAAATGTTAGTTAATGCAGAACTTAGCAATAATGAAAGTTTAAAAAAATATGATATAAAAACTTCTAATATAAAAAATTATATTAGCGGTGATACTAGTGAAGAAGGACAAGAAGGCATACAAGTTATCAAGAGTACTAACACTTTAAGTTATGATGAGCTTTTAGATTGTTATATGTACAGCTGGATGATTGCTAATTTTCACAGCTTCGGCTGGACACAGATTATTAGTAGATGGCTGCATGTTACTGAGGGTCTTGCATACAAGGACTTTTATGATAATTTGTTAACTAAGTTAGTTCATCATCCGTTTTATATAGAAGTACGTAATAATGTAGATCAAGCATACCAAACAGGCTTAATACAACAAAAAGGTATGCATTATTATATTGCAGAATCGCAGAAAAAGTTACACATGAATAGAGAGGATGTGTTTACCCTAATAGAAAGTATGAATTACGATATACCTAGTGATATTTTTAAGTTTACCAGATTGTATGTAACTGAAGTTAATAAACCAGTAAATACATTAGTAGAGTTCGACATCCCTGTTTGGAATATTATCAATAACATTAGTAATGATGATAGTATATACACCTTCAAATGGACTGAAGATGTTACAGATGAACAGGAATATTATGATAGTTTTTATTTTAGACGGCGAAAAGGTTGGGGGAAATGCATAGTAACATCATCGTAGTAGCCCAGCCTCGCAGTGGAGGAGTAGTTTCAACACAGGTATTGAATAGAATTTACCCGTCGCACAGCAATCTGAATGAACATTTTAATTGTCATAGATACGGATATAATATAAATGATCAATTAATATCTGCACATGCGCAACAACCGTTTATTGTCAAAGTAAGCTACTTTGATCTAAAAGATGTATTTGAT
>Ga0209090_10002839_pt1 | contig 10923 bp, 6 predicted proteins | sample ArcticOcean_MG_C_9_FD_187432 | JGI IMG/M metagenome (GOLD analysis project Ga0209090, IMG submission 187432) | Marine microbial communities from western Arctic Ocean - ArcticOcean_MG_CB2_152 (SPAdes) (version 2) | ecosystem: Environmental > Aquatic > Marine > Oceanic | place: Arctic Ocean... | reverse complement strand
GGCTTTCGAGGCGAGGGCCAAGCTTATGGTTGCCCTTGGCGAGGCACCAAATCGGATGAATGCACTCAGCTCCGATGCCCCGTATTTTTCGGGATTACGAGTAGAGAGAACAACATCGACCAAATAGCCTTTCAATTTCTCATCTAAGTATATGCTGTCGATTAGCGCTCTAGATCTAAAAATCGTTTCAGCATCAACAACTGGATTGACTTGGTGCTCTACGCTAACGTTAGCATTGGAGTCGAGAATCTTCAACTCTTCCTCTCTGTCTGGATAATCCACGAGTAATTTAAGCATGAAACGATCCATTTGAGCTTCAGGTAAGGGATAGGTACCTTCCTGATCAATTGGATTCTCTGTCGCCAAAACTAGAAATGGTTTAGGTAACATAAATGTTTCATCACCTATCGTTACCTGTCTTTCTTGCATTCCTTCCAATAATGCACTCTGTACTTTTGCGGGTGCTCGATTAATTTCATCTGCCAAAAGAAGATTGGTGAAAATCGGTCCTTTTTTGGTAGTGAATTCACCTTTGTTGGGACTATAAATGAGGGTGCCCACCACATCTGCTGGTAAAAGATCGGGGGTAAATTGAATTCTTTTAAATTCTGCCTTCATGCACTGAGCTAAAGTTTTAACCGCTAAAGTTTTGGCTAGTCCAGGTACTCCTTCAAGGAGGACATGACCATTTGCAAGAAGGCCAATAATTAAACGATCGACAAGATACTTCTGTCCGACAATTACTTTTCCCATTTCTTGTTTGAGCAGCTCAACCCATGATCCTTCATTTCGAATACGTTCTTGATCCTCTGGAGCTGGAGCTTGGGAGATATTTTCAGATTGATTGATAGTCATAATTGGAGAATATTCTAAATAAAGCGTCAGTAATTAATTATTTTGTCCAAGATAAATAAAAATAAGCCACAGTCCTGCGGATTTTCGTCTTGCACAGGATATCTGACGAAATTCATTTTAACTGACTTATCAAACTTATCAACCACTATAACATCGCTATGATAAAACTAAGTAAAGAATCGAAAATAACTTTCACATGCTTGCTTATAATTCCGTGCATTTGGATTATCGTGAATCACTTTGAATTAATTGAGGGTTGGAAAACTAAATCTGTCGATTTACGTTTAAGTTCAAAAATTCCGGGTGCACGGGGTGAGATTTTGCATAATAAGAATACTAAGGAAGAAATAATGGTTGAGGGCAATCGAAGTATTCCGAAGATTCCTAAAATTGTTTATGTGAATTTCGATGCTGCTACCCTAGCGATGGATGATGTGGGAGAGAGGCCTTGGGACCGGGCTTTTTTTAGAAATATGTCGATGGCTTTAATGACGAAAGGAAAAGCTCGTGTTTTAGCTTTTGACTTTGGTTTCACCCCCAAAAGTGTTTCAAAAATGGTGCCTATGGAAAACTCTTATCGAAGTGACTCTGCTATGGGAGAATTAATTAAAGCATACCCTCATCAAGTTGTGCTTGGTTGTTTATATTCTGGAGTGCCGACTCCTTTTGTTAAAAGCACGGGCGTAAGTGCTTTCCCGCCTCTCTTTAAAGATGGTTATTCCGTTGAAGCTGCACGGCAGAGTGGTAAATATAATTATCCAGAATCACCTACATATCCGCTACAAAATTATCTTGATGGGAAATACCTTGGTCGAACTGGATCTTTCACTGTTCCTCCTTTTCGAGCGGTTGACAATATTCCTAGATGGGTTCCCCTCTGGTTTCCAGGTGGAGGCAAAGCACATGCCTATAATTTATTGGGAGGCAAGCAAAGTAAACTCTCTTTTGAGATTCAGAAAGAGAACGGGTCAGAACTATCAGAACTTCGAGTTGGTTTAAAGAATTTTGCCGATCGAAAAGAGAAGCTCATCTCTAAAATCAATTTTAATCGAATACAGATATCAGAAAAAGAAAAAAACAAAGCTAATTCTGAAGCTATGTACAAAAAACTTTTACTAGAATCTAAAAACTATAAACAACTTGAGGAAACTATTAACACTTTTTCCGCTACTCTAAAAGCAAACCCAGCCCTGAGTGCTGTGATACAACCGCAGATTGATTCTAGAAAAAAGGAAATGATCGAGTTTCTTTACAATTTGACCACAAAGCAGAAAAATGGGTATGCATCTGCTTTTAATAATGTTGATGCAGAAAAAAGTTTAGCAGAGTTAGAGAATATCGTTTCAACTTTAAAAACAACATTGGCTAATAACCCAGCTATCTCAGGTATTATCCAACCGCAAATCGCTTCGAAAGAAAAAGAAATTAGTGCAATCAAAGAGAAAATTGAAAATAATCAAATTGATATTGATCATGAGGTGTTAGCCGAACAAAAAAGTGTATTAATTAACGCTTTACTGAGTGATGTAGATTTAAAGAAGATTGATCTCGGTAATTTTATAAAAGAACTAGCTATTTTGGATCAGACGATGATTGCGCTTAAGGAAGAACTGATGGAGTTCGAGGCGAAGGGGGCTCATGTGAATGAACGAATCAGTCAACTTGAGGGTAAATCTTTAACAGAATTGGTCGAAACAAATAGCACATTGCGCTTGGTGTACAAGCGAGAAGAAGGAGACAATGGAAATGGCCAATTAGTAGATTCGTTACCCAATGAAGTTCCCTTGTTTCGAACTCGTGCAATTTATACTTTGGGGGTCGAAGCACTTCTAGCGTATTACGGGCTAGATGAAGAGAATGTTGAAATTTCTGGTGATCATTCAAGTTTTTCAATCTTTGATCGTAAAGGAAATACAATAATAGATGCGCCACTTACAGAAAAGCAGTTCTTAGAGGTTAATTGGTTTTCTCGATGGTCTAAACAATCGCATGAGAAGACTTTGGTAATAAAAGCAAAAAGAGCATACGGAGAAAAAGATTTTGCTTTATATTTATCATTAATTCCAGGGATATTAGAGAATTTTTTGATAAAGATAGAGGGTTTTCAATTGCCTAGCAGTGTACAAGAATATCCCTCTGCAATGAGGGATTTAGGATTGGGTGAAAGCGAGGTTGAATATGCACGCAAGCTCTTGACTTTAACCTTACCAGCGGAGGGAATACCAACTTTTGATCAATTGATGAGTGTGATTGATGCCATTGCATATTATTTCATACCTCCTTCTCTTGAGTCTAACTTTAATCCTATGTGCGGAATGAGAGATGTAATTCAAAATAGCCTTTTTTTGGAGCAGGTTGAATCCACAATTATTTCTTTGGAGGAACAAATACAAAAACTTGAAGGACCCAAAGCATTGGGAGCAATTAACCAAGCATTGGAGACAAGCCCAAGTAGTGAAAAATTGCTTGTTCAAAAAAATCAAGTGGAGCAGGCAATTACTGTTAATAAAAATAATTTGGCTTCGCAGAAAGAAGAACTCGCGAGAATCAAAGACTTCTTTTCTCGATTTGAAGATGCCATTGTTCTAATTGGACCCGAGGAAGCAACTTTTCAGGATCTAGCACCAACTCCATTTGATAAATCGGCTACTCCAAAAGTTGGAGTTCATGGAAATCTAATTAAAACTCTTACTTCAGGGTTTTATATCAAACGTCTTCCGATTGTAGTCGACCATGCTGCAACTATTATAATCTGTGTAATCATGGCCTTACTTGCGGTGTATCAAGGTAATAATTCTAGTTGGGTGAAAGCCGGTGGAATTATTCTTTTCCTTGGATATATATTTTTCTGTTTTGTTGCTTTTTCAAATACTCATGTTGTATGGCCAATTACAACCCCAGCTTGTGCTGGATTAAGTACATCTTTTATTGGACTGGCTGCTATGGTTGTTATTGAGCAAAAGGCAAAGGGTCGCTTAAAGGGAATGTTTGGAAGTTATGTTTCTTCTGAGCTCGTCGATCAAATGATTGACTCTGATGAGGAACCCGCTCTTGGGGGAGTGGAAACTGAAATCACTGCTTTTTTCAGTGATGTACAAGCATTTTCAAGTTTTTCTGAACTTCTCAGTCCGACTGGTTTAGTGGACTTGATGAACGAGTATTTAACCGCAATGACTAATATCCTGCAGATGGAAAGAGGCACTCTAGACAAATATATTGGTGATGCTATTGTCGCCATGTATGGTGCCCCGATTCCGATGAAAGATCATGCGTACCAATCAGTGAGAACGGCAATCTTGATGCAACAGGAACAGATCAGGTTGCGGGAGAAATGGTCTGGTGAACCAGGTAAATGGGGGAACTGTCACGGGTTAGTCTCAAAAATGCAGACTCGTATTGGCTGTAATACAGGCACTGCAACGGTTGGGAATATGGGTGCATTAGATCGATTTAACTACACCATGATGGGCGATATGGTTAATTTGGCTGCTCGTTGCGAGAGTGGGGCCAAAGCCTATGGTGCTTACATCATGATAACTGAAGAAACCAAACTAGCATCAGAAAAAACCCAGGATGATATTGCATTTCGTTATCTTGATAGAATTGTGGTTAAAGGCAGAAAGCAACCAGTTGCTATGTTTGAGCCGACTGGATTCATGTCGGAATTAACTCAAGAAACACAGGATTGTCTAGATTGTTTTAAGCAAGGTATCGACAAATATTTAAAGCAGGACTGGGATGGGGCATTGGGTATGTTTGAAAAGGCTAAGGACTTAGAACCAAATAAACCGGGAATAACCCCTGGTGTTGCTGATAACCCTTCTATAATCTTGATTGACCGATGTAAGATAATGAAAGAAAACCCTCCTGGCGGTGACTGGGACGGGGTTTATGTTATGACATCGAAATAGATTTTTATTTCCATTTAATATTGCAACCAATACTAGGGGATTGATTCCTAGGCGGATTTTTTCCTGATAGTAAAAGATTAACAGCATTTTTAATATCATTTCCTGTTACATTTATGTTCCCGCCTGGTCTTGAATCGTCATACTGTCCACGATAAAAGAGTTCCTGTTCTTCATTATATAAAAAAAAATCAGGCGTACATGCCGCTTTAAACGATTGAGCTACAGACTGTGTTTCATCAAATAAGTAAGGGAAATCAAAGTCTAAATGTTTCGCTTCGAACCCCATTTTCTCTGGCGAATCTGCTGGGTACTTCACTGAATCATTTGCTGATATTGCATAAATTTTTAATCCTTTTTTGCTCCATTTATTAAACAGGGAAGGGAAGTGGTGCTTTAGGAGAATTACAAAGGGGCAATGGTTACAAATAAAGGCAAATAAAAAGCCTTTACCTTTTGTTTCTGACGAAAAATGAACCATTTCCTCACTGCAAGTATCTTTAAGTTGGAATGAGGGTGCTTTTGTACCCAAAGGGAGCATGTTTGAATGTGTAGCAACCATTGTTATAAGATTTAAAATATTTAAAATTAATTACGCGAAAACTTATTCTTTTTATTGAAATAAGCCTGAAGAATTTCTTTTGCAACAGGGGTTGCAGTTAAACCACCTTGAATATGATCCTGTGGCAGGATACCTTCGATTAGAACTGCAATTGCAACCTCTGGGTTTTGCACGGGTGCAAACCCTATAAACCAAGCAAGGTTTAATTGCATATTATGGTTTCGCCATTGTGCAGTTCCCGTTTTACCTGCCACATCAATTCCTTCGATTTTACATCTTTTAGCTGTTCCTTTAATTGTAGCATCGTGCATTCCTCCAATAATAGCATTCATATCTTCATTTGATAATCCAATTGGTTCCGTCGATACTTCATGAGGAAGTCCCGAGTCCGATTTTATAAGCTTCGGTTTAAATATTCTATTCTGATTTGCTAAAGCAGCAGCAAAGCATGCCATTTGGAGTGGACTCTGTCTCAGGCCACCTTGACCGATTGCAACATTAAATGTGTCTTCTAGTGCCCATTTTTCTCCAACACTTTTCTTTTTCCAATCGGGGTCAGGGACGTTGGGTGAATTTCTTAACCTTGGAAGTTGAATATCAGGAGATTGGTTCATTCCAAAAGACTTAGCTTCGGAGATCAGAAGTTTTTCACCAAGGCGCTCAGCAATTTGGAAAAAGTAGATATTGCAACTTTGGGCTTCAGCACTGCGTAAATTCATAGGTCCATGTCTTCCAGGATAACAATGACATTCCATTCCTTTGTAAATTCCATCGCAAATCAATTCTTCAATTGGCGTTACAACCTTTGCGCGCAATGCCGCAACTGCTGTAACTAATTTGAAAGGAGAAGCGGGGCAGTATCCTGGATGCCATGCTCTAGGTAACCAAGCTTCTTTTCTCTCAATTTTATCATAAGTTAATTGTGAAATTCTAGGAGATAGTTCCTCTAAATTATAGTTTGGTTTGCTGGCTAAAGTTAAAATTTCCCCAGTTTTAACATCAAGTAAAACTGCAGCACCCGGAGGAGGAGGTGGTGGAGCAATTGTATATTTACTTGGTGAACTACTAACTCTTTCTAAAACTCCCTTAGAGAATAATATTCTTAATAAATGATCTGCATCTTTTTCTGTACCTCTAAATCCTGCAACTGTTGATGCCTCTTTACCTGATAGTGGATAGGGTGCATCTTTAAAAGCTGTAAGTAACAACTCAGGTCTTATTTCAATTTCATTTTTACTAACTAACTCTTTACGAGTTCGTTTTTCAATTGTTTTTTTCCAATCAATGTCCGGTAGAACCCTATGAGCACTAACTCTATTTGACATTTTTGTTAGAGATAGCTCAGCAACTTTTTGAATATCTAAGTCGATTGTTAGTTGTAATGATTGCCCTTTTTCTGATGCTTTCTTTTCAATCTGATCAAATCTTAAACCCATAGGATTTATTCTCCAAATATCTCCACCATCTTTTCCTCGTAAATAATCATCAAAAGATTTTTCTATACCTGATTTTCCTTTTTTGCCTTTAATTTCAAAAGTTGCTAAATCTTCACCTGATAATCCTTCAGCTTTTGCTTCGTAGCCGCTTCCTACATAACCTAATACATGGGAGGCCAAAGATTTGTGTGGGTAGTGTCGGACAGACCCCACCTGTATTTGTACAGGTGAAGATGGCGATAAGTTTTCAATGAGGGATGCGTATTCTGATGGGCTTAAGTTGGGAATTAACTCCATGGGGAGTACAAGTCTTCGATTCCAATGATTTTTTAAATGTTCCAGAGATAGAGACTCATTTCTATCTGAAATATGGTTAATTGAACGGAGGTATTTATTAACCACAGCATAACGAGCTTCCCAACTTAATGTAATACTATTTGTGTTGAATTTTGGAGCTAAATTATTGTCGGGGTTGGTCAACGAAAAAAATGTTTTTAGAAATTTAGTATCCGGATCATAAGATTTTAAATTCAGTGGTGAAAATGGCAAAAAAACATTTTTAGTATGACGGTAAAAGGTAGTTGTGAACAGTCCAGCTACATCGATATTCATTTTATCACCAATATTTTCTGTTTCAAGCAGTTGGTTTGAATTTCTCTCAAGTGTTGCAATTTGAGAGGTCCATTTGCCATTTTGTTCATCTTGAACAGATAATCTTTGGCTTTGCCAATAGATCTTGGTCTGTAAAAAGTTATATTCTTTTTTGACACCACTTAAGATTATTGATCTTTCTTTAACATGATTCTCTTTTAAGCAAAGATTTATTAAATTATTAACTGTTAGATTTTCAGAATTAGCCAATTGATCTCTAATTTTAAAAGCTAACTTTTTTAATAATACTTTTTTCTCCCAAATTTCAGATTTTAATCGATCTAGATGTATTACAGCAGAAAATTGTGCTTTATTACCTATAAGTAATCGTCCCTCTGTATCTAAAACATCGCCCCTCGAACCAGGTCGAAGTATTCTTCTCTGTCCTTGCTTTCTTTCTTTATCTTCAAATTGCTCCGACTGAAATAATTGAAGTTTTGTAAGAAAAGTGAAAAGTAATATAAATAAGACACCATAAAAAAAACGAAATATATTAAGTCGACTATTTTCAGAACGAAATTTTTCAGTTTCTTTCATACTCATTTATTGTCTTTAAATTATCATTGCATGTCATTTTTATTATTTGCATAGTAAATTCAAAATTCCAAAAACAAATCGGTATAAAAATAATAGATGCTATTAAACTTTCGTATAAAAATCTATTCATTTCCCATTTCATATTTAATTGATTTTCAAAAAGTAAAATAATAAACCAGGCAATACTTAGAATTATGTTTGTTCCTAGTTGAAAAAAAACTGGTCTCCATGGCTTATTATTAATCGTCCCTTTTAGCCACTGTTTTCCTAGGATATGTAAAAACGGAAATGCTAGTCCTAGAAATCCAAAATAAGTATTGTATATGACATCTAAAAAAAGACCTGTAATTACGCATATACCCATTCCTCTTGGAGTGTCTAAAAGTATGCATGACGAAAAAAAGAAAAGACCAGGTAAAAATAGTATTATACCCCAAGTACTTAATCTTGAGTTTATTAGAGTGAGTAGGCAAATAGTTGAAATATTAATAACTAATAAAAAAATGAATTTCTTATTTTTAGTTTTCATTTAAGTATAGGTTTAATTTGCTGTAAGAATACTAACCTCAAGTACTTTTGTTATTTTGGGATCAATAAACACTTTTCCTGTTTTAAATAAACCTTCTTTTCCTCCCTCTAATTGGTAAACTAATCCAATTGGAATGCCTTTGGGGAAGTTTCCGCCCAACGAGGAGGTTACTAGTTCTAGGGGAACCTCAGGGGATGGATTCATATCATAAGGTACATCCATTACCAAACCATGTGGTTCTCCGCCCAAATCGATGCCATTTCCTTGAAAAGTTACGGGTCTACTGTCTTTAGCAAAATGGGCTACAATTCTAAAGTTTGGGTTTGTAAGAATTTCTATTTCCGAGGATTTTGAGTCTACATTAATAAGTCTCCCAAAAATTCCCCGGTCAAACAGCACTCCATTCCCAATTTTAAATCCGTCGTTTAGCCCTTTACGAATTGTCGTTTGTTGCCACCAACTACTCATTTTTCTGATTGATATTCTCGCAATAACCGAATTGAAATTTTGACTTGAATTTAAATTTATTGAAGAATTTAAATTTGATAATTTCTTTTCTAAAACCTGTATTCGTTTAATTTCTTCTAATAGTTCAACTTCTCGATATTGTTGTAATCTTAGATCGGAGTTAAGCCGTGATAATTCTCTGCCTTTTGCAATTAATGTCTTTTTGGAATCTGACAAATGCCCCCAATAATTAGACAAGTCATCTACTCTTGATGTAAGGTTCCAAATGGGGGCTTGAAATTCGCGAAAGGTTGATTGAGTAAATATTTTAACACTAGTTGGAAGGCACCACCAACAAAACACAAAAATACCTAGGTATAAAAAAGGGTGTGATTTTCTTCTATCTGACTTGATCGTCAAACTGATTAATTACTGCGTTACCAATCGGTCAATTTGGTCTCGAGACAGTGTCCCTAAAAGATCGAGAAATTTCCCCGTGCCGTTTGCGACGCAGCAGAGCGGGTCCTCGGCTTGGATTACAGTAAGTCCTGTCGCATCACTTATAACTTGATCTAGTCCTCGAATTAAAGCTCCTCCGCCTGCTAGAACAATCCCCCTGTCGATAAGGTCCGCAGAGTGTTCGGGTTGGCATCGGTCTAGTGCATTTTTGACAAGCTCAACAATTTGAGTGACTACTTCCTTCAAGGCTTCCTCTCTAATTTCTTGTGAGGTAATATGTTTTGTGACTGGCAAACCTGCTGTTGCATCGCGACCCCTAACATCCATGCTAATTTCACCATTCACAATTGGAGCAGCTGAGCCAAGGTTGAATTTTATTTCCTCAGCTGTTCTTACACCAATTAAAAGGCCATATGCCCTTTTCATGTAGGCAATAATTGCTTCGTCAAGCTCATCTCCTCCGACTCTTATGCTTCTTTGAAATGAAACTCCAGAAATTGAAATGATTGCGACCTCGGTAGTTCCTCCGCCAATGTCTACAATCATGTTGGCGTATTCCTCGTCAATCGGTAATCCTGCACCGATTGAAGCAGCCATAGGTTCGCCGAGTAAAAGTACTTCCCTCGCTCCCGCTCGAATAGCAGAATCTTTCACCGCGCGTTTTTCAACTGCAGTAATACCAGAAGGTACAGCAATTACAACTCTGGGAGGCACCAATTTGCGTTTGTCTACTTTTTCAATGAAATATCTTAGCATTGCCTCAGATATCTCGAAGTCAGCGATTACCCCATCCTTCATCGGTCGAAGTGCTTCGATAGTGCCAGGAGTACGACCAAGCATTCTTTTAGCATCTGCACCAACTGCACAAACTTTTTTGCTAGTTTTATATCTTGCGACAACACTGGGTTCCCTCAGTACAATACCTCTATCTTTAACAAACACTAAAGTGTTTGCAGTTCCAAGGTCGATTCCAATGTCATTGGATAAAAAGCCGAATAAATTACCTATCATTAAATATATTTCATTATTAGTTGTCTTTCTTTTCTATCAACTGTCAAAGATAATTACCAATTAATATGTATTTAGTTAAATATATTTCATCAGGAAGGGTTATCTGTTTTGATTTCTTTAAACATGTAAATGCTTTCTTCGTGCTAAATAAATAAGAAAAATTCCCCCAAGTACTAAAAATATTGAGTAGAACTGCCCTCTTGACATACTAGATATTAAAGGTGCATCTGGTTCCCTAAAAAACTCATTTGTAATTCTAGCAATTGAGTAAATGATAAGAAATTCTCCAGATAATTGCCCAGGGATTCGAGATGTTATATCACATTTCCAAAACCGCCACTGAACATAAATGAAGGGCAGAATTCCTTCTAATATACCAGCATATATCTGGGAAGGATGCCTTGCAATTCCAAGAAAAAAGTCAGGGGCTTTCGGAAAAAGTACACCCCAGGATACTTCTGTTGTTTTCCCCCATAATTCTCCATTGATGAAATTTGCAATTCGTCCAAAAAATAGCCCAGGAGGGAC
>Ga0209090_10002837_pt1 | contig 10930 bp, 6 predicted proteins | sample ArcticOcean_MG_C_9_FD_187432 | JGI IMG/M metagenome (GOLD analysis project Ga0209090, IMG submission 187432) | Marine microbial communities from western Arctic Ocean - ArcticOcean_MG_CB2_152 (SPAdes) (version 2) | ecosystem: Environmental > Aquatic > Marine > Oceanic | place: Arctic Ocean... | reverse complement strand
TGTCATTTTTGTATAGCGGATTTTTATTTATTTTCTTTACTAAAGAATGATGCCGTTTTAAAACCAGTGCCAAGAATCTTTAAACAATTTCTATTGAAATTTACGCAGAGGAAAAAGATTGGCTGCGAAAAAAAACAGTACTGCAGCAATAACAATTGAGGGACCGGAAGGTGTGTCAATTTGCAGTGATGCCCACAAGCCAAGTCCTACTGAGGCCATACCTATAAGCGCACCTCCAAGTGCCATTTGTTCAGGAGTTCTACTGAAACGCCTCGCTGCAGAAACAGGAATTATTAAAAGTGAGGTGACCAGCAGAATTCCGATTATTTTCATGGATAAGGCAATCACAGCTGCAATCAAAAGCATGAAGATCAGTTGTACTCTGATAACTGGAACTCCTTCTGCCTGGGCAAGTTCACTGTCAAATGTAATAGCAAGTAAAGGTCGCCATAGCCAAAGAAATATCAGCATGATCAAAAGACCGCCGCCATAGATCCAGTAAAGATCTGTCATGTCTACTGCCAAAATGTCACCAAATAAATATCCCATTAAATCAACGCGCACCCAACTCATAAGGCTGATTGCCAACACTCCCATGGCCAGTGATGCATGAGAAAGTGTACCTAAAACAGCATCGTTTGCAAGCTGTTTTTGTCGTTGAAAAATAAAAAGAATCATTGCTACAGCGATGGCAACAACAAAAACACCGAAAATCAAATCAACTTCCAGAAAAATACCAAGTGCGACTCCCAGTAAAGCTGAATGAGCCATGGTGTCACCTAAGTATGACATTCTTCGCCAGATCACGAAACAACCCAGTGGACCTGCAAGAATGGCAACTCCCATCCCAGCAATAACAGCCCGCCAAAAGAAATCATCTAAAATCATCACTGGCTGTCCTCACGCAATGTTCCGGATAATTGATGTGTATGGTCGTGATGGTGACTATATACAGCCAAAGCACTACCGGAGTCTAAACCGAACAGCCGTAAGTATTCCGGATGTTGGCTCACATCTTCAGGTTCTCCCTCGCAGCACACATGGCGGTTCAAGCACAACACACGGTCTGTTGAAGCCATTACTACATGCAGATCATGTGAAACCATCAGCACACCGCAACCATGCTTATTTCTCAAGTTTCCAATTAGTTTGTACAATTCTGACTCTCCCATGTAGTCTACTCCCTGTACCGGTTCATCGAGAACAAGAAGTTCTGGATTTATCAAAAGTGTACGCGCCAGCATCACACGCTGAAATTCTCCTCCTGAAAGCTGATACACGGGCTTGTTTTTCAATGATAAAACACCGGTTTCATCCAGGACATTTTCAATTTGTCGATTGGAAAAATTTCCAGTCAAATTCATCATTCGGTTGACTGAAAGAGGTAGAATCGGATCTACAGTAATTTTTTGCGGCAGGTAGCCAATTCTGAGATTTGGTTTTTTATATATACTCCCGGTATTTGGAGGGATAACTCCCAACAAAACACGGAACAGTGTGGTTTTACCAGCTCCGTTTGGCCCGATGATAGTCACAATTTCTCCAGCAGAGACAGTAAGCGATACATCGGACAGCAACTCCTGTTCTCCAGCGAATAGAGACATATTTTCGGTTTGAAGCAGGATTTGTTTTTTTTCTTTTGCAGTTGACAAATTTGCTGCAGTTTCCATCTTGGTTAGCATTGACAAATTAGTTAGTCAGAGTTATCCTGAAGTAATCAATATTTATAACATATTTTACTCTTCAAAGCAAAGCCGCAAAGCAAAACTGGATTGTGATTAAAACTGGAATTTGCTTAATTATTGTTATTCCACTTCTCTGTTTTAATCTGGCAATGGCAGCTTCAGATTTGAAAGTTGTGGTTTCAATAAAACCGTTTCACTCACTTGTTTCTTCTGTAATGCAGGGGGTTTCAAAACCTGCTTTGCTTTTAAATGGAAACAACTCACCACATACCTATTCCCTGCGGCCAAGCGCTGCCGTCAAGCTTCAAAACGCAGATCTTGTTTTTTGGGGAGGAGAAAATCTGGAAGGATTTTTGGCCAAACCAATTCATTCTTTGGCTGCAGGAGCCTGGGTGTTTTCATTTGAAGATACACCTGGACTCATACTGCGGCCCTTTCGCTCAGGTAAAGAGTGGCAGAAACTTGATCATGAATCTGAAAATGATCAAGACCATTTAAAGAAACAGGAAATCCACAGGTTACCAGGAAACGACCCACACATTTGGCTGGATCCACTTAATGCTCAAAAAATCATCCAGAATTTAGTCCAAATATTGAGTGATTTAGATCCTGAAAATGCGAATACCTATCACAGTAACGGCAAAAAAACAATACTCCGACTTTCTGATTTAAACATACAATTGGAAACAAAAATGAGTTCTGTTTCATCAAAGTCTTATATTGTCTTTCATGATGCATATCAATATTTTGAGAAGCGTTATAAACTCAATCCAATTGCTTCAGTTACTGCCAGTTCAGGTCATTCCACAAGTGTTGGCAGGTTGATAGATATCCGTAAAAAAATAAAAATCAAAAACGTTCTTTGTATTTTTACGGAACCGCAATTTTCTCCCAAATTGGTGCAAACTGTCATTTCGGGAACTACTGTAAAAACAGGAATACTTGATCCTATTGGTACCAGCATTCCTCCAGGTCCAGAGATGTATTTTACTTTACTAAATAATATCAGCCATTCAATTAGTACTTGTTTTAAAAAATGATGTACGTGGAATATACTTTTTTCCATTAGAGAGATGATCCAATGTCCAAAATTAAGAAGATAAGAGAAGAAAATACTTTGGTGAAGGATGATTCCGATATTTCGGTTTTTGATCAGTTTATCACACATTTTTTGCGTGGTATGTCAGAACGAATGCATGAGACCTACAGCAATTCAGAGTTGGAAGTCTTTCTCAAAGATAGATTTGCTTTTTTCAGGAAAGCAGTCAGCAGGAGTGGAATGGTACAAGTAGTTCCTCATAAACTTCCATCTAACACACATGAAGAGTCATCTTTTCCCGGGAATGTAATAATAGAAATAGTTTCTCCAGATGCACCGTTTATCGTCGTTACTGTTGAGGCACTGTTGCGTCAGTTGGATTTAATGATTCATCGAAAACTTCATCCAATAATGGGAGTACGTCTGACTGCAGAGAAAGAAATTTTGGGAGTTATTTCTCCAGTAGATACATCAGAAAAATTTGTTCATCTCTATCTGGAAATTGATGCTGATGCAGACATCATTTCCTTGAAACATATTGAAAACCTGATTGCCGGTCACATGTTGGCAGTTCAGCTTGTCCAGAATCAGCGTCAAAATATGTTGATACGGCTGGAATCAATGGAAAAAGAAATTGATACAGTTACTGTCATTTCCTCTGATACAAAGGAAGATTGGTCTAAACTTTGTGGATGGTTGAAACTGGACAATTTTACTTTGATGGGTTTTATCACACTTGTAGCACAGGATTCAGATTCTAGAAATTTCATTAAAACTATAGACAATTCCGGACTGGGAATTTTGGCAAAGACCTTTCTATCTAAATCCTCCAAGACTCTTTTGAATGTTGTAACTGCACGTCTTAGTAATCGCCGTCACTCAAAATTCCCTTTTGCATTGGACCTGATTCGTTTCATTAGTCCAGTTTTACGTTTTGAAAACTTGATGATCCTGAGTATCCGTGTTCCGGATAAGAAATTAGGTATGGTTGAGCATGTTTTTCTCGGCCTGCTCAGGGGAAGCTCACTTCAAGTAAAAAATATTGAAACGCCTCTTATTCACCAGAAGATGGACTATATTTTTAAAAACCGGAATATGCTGGTGAACAGTTATGACTACAATGAAGTCATCCGGATATTCAGTGCAACACCAAAATTTGAATTATTCCGTTCATCAAGGAAAGAATTGATTCAGGTTTGCGATGGACTTCTTTCTGTCAACAATCCTAATAATATTTATTGTTTTCAGATAAATTCCAGAGTTACAGGAGTATTAAAGTTGATGATAGTGATGCCCACCTCACTTTTCTCTGAGGCAGCGATTAAACACACTATTGTCTTACTCAAGGCAAAAATTACACATCAGCATTGTGACTGGTTTGAAGCACGCGGAAGTGAAAAATCACGTTTACATCTGCAATTTGAGCTGCAGGAAGACAAACTGGGAAAAAGTGAATTGCCTAATATTGATTTGCTGCAGCTTGAAAATGAAATCAGCGGACGGATAAAACCGTGGAAAATTCAACTTCGCGAACTCCTACAGAGTAAAAATACAGGTGATGTAGGTAGACGATTATATGAACGATATGTCCCACTGATGCCTTCTCATTACAGTGCCCGTGTTGAAATATTGGAAGCCCTGGAAAATATTCAGTTCATGGAATTACTGACCCGGGATGATAATCTTCAATTCGACTTAAAACACTTCTCAATTCCATCAGTACTTGGCAAGTCTGTTTCCCTGCTCTATGTTTACAGCAAAGAGAAAATACATTTGATTGAGATCATGCCTGTCCTGCAAAATCTTGGACTGCATGTAATCGACCAGTTGACGACAAGAATTGGTAATGATGAAAAAACTTTAGCTTTCATCCAGTCTTTTAGAGTAGTACGCAGTGACAGGATAAAAATAGAAGAAGAGCATTTCAAACCATTGTTGGCACCAATAGTTAAACAGGTCTTCAATAAAAAAACAGAAAATGACCCTTTGAATGGTTTGGCATTACTGGCAAATTTAGCATGGCGGGAAATTAATGTGCTTCAGCTTTATCGCAATCTATCTCTCCAATTAAGTGCACCTTTAACCCGTGAGACGATAAATGGTGTTCTGCTCAGGCATCCCCTCTGCTCGCGCTTGTTGTTTGAAACATTTGACTGTCGATTTTCTCCTGAATCTTCTTTTGGTAATTTGATTTATCGTCAAGAAGTGCTTTTGCCGCAGAAAAAACATGAGTTCATTGAGAGTTTAGTAACAGTAAAACAGGTTACTGATGATGAGGTATTACGTCGTTTGTTTGAATTGATTGAAAATACTTTGCGAACGAATTATTACCTGCAGCAAGATACTGAAGAAACAGGTATTTCCATCAAACTTGATTCTCGAAAAATAGAACAGATGCCGGACCCGGTGCCTTTCAAAGAAATATATGTGCATGATGTGGGGATGGAAGGTCTGCATTTACGTTTTGGACCAGTTGCACGGGGTGGACTTCGCTGGTCAGATCGGCCGGATGACTTCAGAACGGAAATATTGGGGCTTGTCAAAACACAACAAACAAAAAATGTGGTGATTGTTCCAGTTGGATCAAAAGGTGGTTTTGTGCTGAAAAACACTCCGGCATCACGTGAAGAAGCAATCACAGAATCTAAAAGTCAATACAGACGTTTCATTAGTGCAATGCTGCAGATAACCGACAATTTTGACGCACAGGGTAAGATACAAACTCCAAGTCACGTACTTTCCTACGATGATCCGGATCCATATCTGGTTGTTGCTGCAGACAAAGGGACGGCAACTTTTTCAGATATAGCCAACGAAGTGTCTGAAAAATACGATTACTGGCTGGGCGACGCTTTTGCTTCAGGCGGTTCAGTCGGTTATGATCACAAAAGAGAAGGAATCACAGCTCGAGGAGGATGGGAATGCGTTAAACTGCACTTTAAGGAAATGGGTCGGAACATTCAGGCTGAACACACTACAGTAATTGGCATAGGAGACATGAGTGGAGATGTTTTTGGTAACGGGATGCTGCAGAGTAAAATGATCCTTCTCAAAGCTGCATTCAATCATATGCATATCATTCTTGATCCTGATCCAGATGCAGAAAGTTCATGGAAGGAACGAAAACGTCTATTTGATTTGCCTGGATCCAACTGGATGGATTATTCTACGGAAAGAATTAGTTCCGGAGGCGGAATCTATGAGCGTAATGCAAAATCCATTAAGCTGTCGCCTGAGATAAAAGTAATGCTTGGTACAGATGCAGACAGTTTAAAAGGTGAAGATGCAGTACGGCTTATTTTACAAATGGACGTAGATTTGTTGTGGTTTGGCGGCATAGGTACATACATTAAAACTGCTGATCAAACTCATTATCAAGTTGGAGACCAGGAAAACAACTTTTTACGAATTGATACTACTGAATGTCAAATGAAGGTTATTGGTGAAGGAGCTAATTTAGGCTTGACTCAATTGGCGCGCATTGATCTTGCTAACAATGGAGTTAGACTGAACACCGATGCTGTTGACAATTCCGGTGGTGTAAATATGTCGGATTATGAGGTTAATCTAAAAATATTACTCCAGCAGCTTCTTAGAAGAGGCATTGTAGGGTCAAAGGAAGAGCGAAATGATCTACTTGCATCAGCAACCGATGAGGTTTCTGAGCTTGTATTAGCCAATAACCGCGGACAGCACCGTTTGATCTCAATGGACAGCATTCGTTCCAACCTCAATTTCCGTTTGTTCCGTAAGTTGATTGCACATCTGCAGGAGCAGGGAATGAATAAACGCAGCGAATACATTCCAACACGTACAGAACTTGATCAGTTGGAACATTCAAACATGCCTTTGCCGCGTCCAGTCCTTTCAGTATTGATGGCTTATGCAAAAATGGAGATCTATGAAGCGCTTACCTCTTCAGAAATGCCACTTGAAAAAGAACTGACTGCAACGTATTTAGATTATGTTCCTAAAACTTTAAAAAGTCACTTTGGTGAAAATGCCAACGATCATCCTCTGAAAAAGGAGATTGTTTCTACGGTTCTGACGAACAATATCACTAATCAGGCAGGTTCAACCTTTGTTTCCAGAATGGCACAAGTCACTGAACGGAGCATACCTGATATAATAAGGACCTATCTGATACTGGAATCAAGCCTTGGTGCAACAGAAATACGGGGCCGTCTGTATTCTATGACAGATATCACTGAGAAAGAGCGTTACGAAGTACTGATAGATTTGGAAGATGTTTTGAAGATGCTCGTTCGAAATGTACTGCAGAGTCAAGAAGTTCCACCGGGTTTTGAACAAATCGACAAATATCATGCATTATTGAGTGAACTGGTGGAGCATCCAGATAATTCTGTAGATACATTAAATTCAGAAAACGATCAATCTCCTTCAGATTCCAAGCAGGAAAAAGTTGAATCAGAAGATTTAAGCGAACAACGTGCAATTGAGACTGTCAGGACCTCACTGCGGCGTTTAAGATTAGCTCCGGATGTGATTCATTTGTGTATTAACAAAAAACTGGGTGTCTCTACTGCATATCGTATTGCAGAGAGTGTTGAACAGAAATTCGGACTAGACTGGCTTCGAGAACGTCTGATTTTGCAGGAGCCAGGCAATGATTGGGAACTGGAATTCCAGGACATTCTTTTACGTACATTGGATGCAAACAAATTGAGGCTGTTGGAAGTATTGCTTGCATCTCACAAGATTGAGACAATGAAAGAACAGGATTTTCCAACTTTACTGGAACCGCTGGAAGAAATGAATGCTGCCCATTTACGGGCATATATTCATTCACTTGAGCAACTGAGAAGTGGTTCATTGATCAGTCTGACTTCAATTGCAGTAAATCTTAGTCATTTGGATTTTCTAAAAAACATCTCTTAAAATCTGAATAACCTGACAATTAACTGGTATAAAAAATATATGATTGCAATGATCCTTGCCGGAGGAACAGGAACACGTCTCTGGCCTTATAGTCGCAGTATGACTCCCAAACAATTTCTCAATCTTGGTTCAACTCACGAATCTCTGTTCCAGGAAACATGCAGGCGTTTGGAAACACTTATTGATCCAGAGAAAATCTATGTTGTCGGTTCTGCATCACATGAAGGAGAGCTTCAGCAGCAGATGGCACAAATATATCCAGACTATCTTCCTGAACAGTTACTTATTGAACCGCTTAGCCGTAACACTGCACCGGCCATACTATGGGGGATTCTTCAGATTCCGGAAAATCAACGCAGTGAGCCGGTTGTCATTTTGGCTTCGGACCACCTGATAAAGGCACCTGAACATTTTATCGGTGCCTTAAAAAATGCGGAAACTCTAGCAAGTACAGGTTATCTTGTGACTTTTGGTATACGTCCGGACCGGCCGGAAACAGGATATGGTTACATCAAGGCAGGAGAAGCACTTGAAGTCGGTTTTAAGGTTGCAAATTTTGTTGAAAAACCTGACCAGTCAACGGCAGAAAGCTATCTGGAATCCTCAGATTATACCTGGAATGCGAGTATTTTTATGGCAACTGCAGAAACCTGGCTGGATGAATTTCGTAATCATGCACCAGGATTGCTGGCTGTGTTCGAAAACGCAACGGTTGATGGAAAGGAGCTTGCTGATCCGGAAGTAATTCGGAATATATACCAATCCATCGAGTCTGAGTCAATTGATTACGCACTCTTTGAAAAATCAAAGCGGGTTGCGGTTTTGCCTGTTGATATGGAATGGAGTGACCTTGGCAGTTGGGAAAGTATTTATCAGGTTTCAGAGAAAGACAAACAGGGTAATGTCATACGGGGCAACGTTATTTCCCATGAAACGCAAAACTGCCTGATCTTCAGCAGCAAAAAGCTGGTAACGAGTATTGGTGTTGAAAATTTGATCATTGTTGAAACTGATGATGCCCTGCTGGTATGCGACATGACGCGTTCCCAGGACGTGAAAAAACTCGTTGAAACACTTAAAAAAGAGGAACGGCATGAATATAAATTTCATACACGTGTAATGCGTCCATGGGGCTCTGCCACGACAATTCTGGAAAATACGAGCTATCGTATCCGCATGCTGGAAATCCAGACAGACAAAAGTATGTCTCTCCAGAGCCATCAACAGCGTAGCGAACACTGGGTTGTGCTTGAGGGGACAGCTGATGTTCAGCGTGGTGATGAAAAGGTTATTTTGCAAGAAAATGAATCTGCATATATACCCAAAGGAATGCGGCACCGTCTTGGGAATTCTGGAAAAACAACTCTACAGATAATTGAGGTTCAACAGGGTGAGTACCTTGGAGATGACGATATTGAACGTTTTTAGTTTAAGGATCACTTTAATTCTATAACCAGAACGTTACACAGGATACTCAGAAAGGCTGTAAGTGAAATAAATGCATTTTAACAGGAAAATATATATTTTGGCTTAACTTGTGAAGTATATTGGATATAGATAAATAATTTTTATAGTTCAAATTAAATGTAAGTAATTTAATGAATGACTGGAACATTTACATAATTTTGCTGAATTGCGGTTATATAATTTACTTAGCAGCTTTTTTGGCAAAAAAAATCGTATGGCTGAGGTTACTCACTATTACAGGGAACTTCTTAATTGTACCCTATTTCTTATATTTCCATGAAACACCTTTGTGGAATTCCTTTGTCTGGACGTGTATTTATACGATTATCAACTTGGTAATGCTCTTTATCATTTACCTAGAAAGTAGGCCCGCTTCACTAAGTGATTTAGAACAGAAAATCTATGATATGACATTCAAATCTCTTGAACCAAGGGTATTTAAAAAATTGATCGATCATGGATCTTTGGAAGAATTCCAACCTGATGTGAATCTTGTCACTCGTGATTCAGAGCTGGACAGCCTTATGTATGTGGTGGAAGGTGAGGCTGTAGTGGTGCTCAAACATGGAGAAAAACTAATTATTCCTACAGGCGGATTCATTGGCGAGCAGTCCTACATAACCGGAGAAAAAACATCGGCAGATGTCAAAACCGGCAAGGAGGCAGCTAAGATTATACTCTGGAATAGTGAAGAACTAAGGAAGCACCTTGCAGGTAAAGAGGTTCTGAAAGACAGCCTCGATCTAATTTTCACTGCCGATTTGATCCATAAACTGAGGGACATGGAAGAGGATATTGATCAAATCAGACATTCCCAAGATTTGAAAATCAGTTAATTTAAATAAATGAGAGGATACTTTAATATAACGAAGATAATTGTCTGGCTACAAAACAACTCTTGATTGCAGTAATTGATACTGCATACTAAACGTCCGAATCTCTCACAAGACGCATAGAAAGACGGTGGGCGAAAAGAATGTTTAGTGTCAGTGTTTCGGGTTAATGGGATCTGATTCAGGAAGATATACAAGCTAATATGAGCAAAATGCTTGATATGATTTTTTGGTATGTTACAGTCTGAGCTGATATGCCTTCAGTATAGAGTCGGAATCTCCCGGTTTTTAGTGTTAGAACATTCAGAAAAAAATTAAACCGAAAACCCCGATATGTGAAATGAGAAGCAATGCCTAATTACAGTATTTATCATTTGCTCCGGAAGACAATTAATATTGTATTATGATTCCCACCGTTTATTTTTCGTTAGCAATAACCAGATAATTTTGCTTCAGGCAACCACAAAATTCCTGCACTTCTGTAGTTTTAGGCCCTTCCCCATGGAGATCACGTCATCGTAATATTGGTTGTGATAGTGTAGTATATCCTCCATTATCATTCCGGGAGAATAGAAGTGTAGACCCGTAATCCAGATAAACTGTTTAAATTATTGTATTCAATTTGATCTGGAATCTGGATCCCCGATCAGGTCCGGATGACAAATGAAATACTTTTCAGCAATCCCAGAATTATTCGGACCTACAGCTAAAAATTTTATTAAAAATTATTGACTGGAGTGTTAATCAAAAAAATACTGATAATATCTGCATTATCTTCATCTGATGACTTCCTAAGTGCAGCATGATTATCTACCCGGTCCTGAACTTTGTATTGCCGCTAATGTTATCAAGTTTTATACTTGTCGACAAACCATCTCGCTGTTTAGACTGTCAGATTAAGAAGGAACTGAGAGTTACAGAAAATGTGAAAATTGAGAGGAGTCAGGAAATAGATGCTGATGTCAGCAGCATGGAATCTTCTGCTGTGACAGATGGGGAGAATTCAG
>Ga0209090_10002833_pt1 | contig 10934 bp, 6 predicted proteins | sample ArcticOcean_MG_C_9_FD_187432 | JGI IMG/M metagenome (GOLD analysis project Ga0209090, IMG submission 187432) | Marine microbial communities from western Arctic Ocean - ArcticOcean_MG_CB2_152 (SPAdes) (version 2) | ecosystem: Environmental > Aquatic > Marine > Oceanic | place: Arctic Ocean... | reverse complement strand
TCGAGCGACCCGGCACTCGCGCACCTGCCACTGATTGTCTACGCGTGGGACTGCTGCGGCAGCGATGACCCGAACGCCGAAGGCTGCGTCAGCGGAAAGCACCGCTCGTTCGACGACCAATAGCGAAGCTGACGAGCTGCGCGCGGCAGGCATTACTGGACCGCCGCCCGAGGAAGTCCTGGCGACCTACGCCGTCGATGCGGCGCTGGTGGCAGAACCGCGGGCGACGAGAAAAGACCGGAGCGACACCAAAGCCGCATCTGTCGACGACGCCGCGGCACCCGCGGCGCCGCCGGCCGACGGCTCCGACTCCAACTCGAGCGACGGCGAGATCCCGCTCTGCGACGCGCCGGTCGCGAAGAAGTGGCGCGTCGCGGCGCAGACGTCGCGCGTCAACATGACGGACTCCGACCGGTACAAGAAAGACGACGCAAAATGCGCCGTGCGCCTCAAGGAGCGCGCGGAACGCGAGCTGCTGCCGTGCGTCGACCCCGATCTGGGCGAGGACGACGGGGGCGTCGCGGACCGCTTCCAGGGCTACGACGGCTTCACGATTAGTGGGCCGCCGGTGTTTCGGTGAATAGGCGCATCGATGGCGTGGGGGCATGCACGCACGGGTTAAAATTCCCCCTCCGCTACGCGAGTCGACCGGTGTTTAGTAGTTCATTGTGTACTGTAATGGGGGAAAGGGGCGGGCTCAGTCGACCTTGATGCTTCCGTAGATCTTGTTCACGAACCAGAGGCACGCGTAGAAGCCGATGGTGCCCGTCACTAAAAAGAAAATGCCCGACACCAAAATCATGTAGCCGAAGTACAATGTAGAGGGCACGCCTCCGGTAATTTCCAGTTCCGAGACAAAGTACCAGACCGCGTACAAGAACACGTAACCGGCGCACGCGCCGCTCGACAGCATGGCGCGCCACCACCAGTTGTAGTCCTCGTTGCAGAGCTGGAAGTAGCATAGGAGTATCGTAATTTCAGCGCACGTGGCCACGAGGATCAGGCTCACCAGAAAGAGAAAGCCGAAAATGTAGTAGATCTGGTGCAGCCAGATGGCCGACATGACGAAAAATAATTCTACCGACACGGCGCCGAACGGTAAAATGCCTCCAAAAATCGTCGTGAGAGCGGGGTGCATGTACCACGGCTGCGGCGGCACGAGCCGCGGGATCTGGTTCGTTCGCACCGGGTGGGGAGCCACGTCCTTCCGGAAGCCGACGTAGGCCCCTAGGAACACCAAAGGCACGGAGACCCCAAACCACAAGACCACCAGTGTGAGGAGTGTCGAGACGGGCACCGCGCCCGAGCTTCCCACACTTAGTAAAGAGACGTCGATGACCAAGAAGCAGGCGAAGGTGAAGCCCGGGACTAGGGTAGCGGTCAGCAGCGTATTCAGCATCCAGTCCGTGCCCCGGAAGGATTTGTATAAGCGCGCCGCCGCGTGGCCGCCCGCGCCTCCCGCAAACACATAAAGCATGAGCATGGCCGTTAACAGAGACCCTCGGTTGGCCGGCGACAAGACCCCGAATAACGCACAGACCAGGGTCATCATGACCATGCAGCCCAACTGCACACCAGAACCAATGAAGACGGAAAACAACAACGGGGAGAAGGACGGAGGTCTAAAAACATCGGCGTGGACCAATTTCCAGCCGGACTCCTCCTTGGCTTCATCTAGTAAAGCCGCATCATTGTAGTGGGCGATGTCTTGAGATAAAGTCCTTACTAAAATCATGGCCACCATGACGGTCAAGAAGACCACGATCATCGTGCTATTCGTAATGGAGAACCAGTGGATCTTGTCGTCAGGGTTGCCCTGGAGGAAGACGTCCCACCGGTTGGACCAGGGCGTCGCGCTGTCCTCCCACTCCACGTCGTAGGTGAAGACGACCTCTCCCGGTTTGTCTACTCTTTGGTAATTGGTCGGGTCGTTTCGCGCGGGTCGCTGGGCACTGCACGTGGTTAATTGCGTTTCCTTGGTAGAAAAGGGCTTGGTCCCATCATACGAATGGTCTATCGAATACGGTTCCACTCTAAAACCGACAACTCTCAACCGTTCCTCGGCGTCCCTTTCACTGGCTTCCACCGCGCGATGCACGCTCACGACCAATTTCACGTGGTTGAAGAGGAAGTGCTGGGCCTTGCCCGCCTCGTCCTCCTGCCGGAACCCGACCGGGAACCCGCGCACGTGGTAGGGCCGCGTCGGGTCCACTTTATTTGTTAATAAAGTACTTGCCGGTAAATTGTCCACGAGCCAGTGCACCCTATAATCGTCGTCGATGGCCCGGGCGAATCTTTTAGCGCCGATCTTCGTCATCTCCTTCCTGCACACGATCTTGCAGGGCTGCTGCTTCAACACGCTGAGCTTGTAGAGCGAGTTCTCGATCCTGTCGCCCGCGAGCCGTTCGCCCAAGTTCTCGGCCTGGCCCTTGATCTTGGGGTGGCAGAAGGGCAGGGAGTAGTAGTCGTACGGGATCTGCGTGTGCGTCGACGTCAGCTTGTTGACGTACAATTTTAACGTCTCCTCGGGGCTGTAGCTCCTCGGGGCGACGCCGGGGAGGTAGGTGGCCGCGGCCGCCGTATGCAGCGCCAGCGCCAGCGCGGCGGGGCGCATCATCGTCCTTGGACGCGTCGGCAGCGTCGGGGCGTCCGTCGGACGGGTACTCCCGACACGTGGGATCTAAGGAAGGCAGGCGTTCCTCAGCGGCAGTAGCGTTGCGACGACGCTGCAAGCTGGACCGAGCTGGTCTGGACGAGCTGGTCAGCACTCCCAAACGCTGCAGTGGCGGGGCGTCTCGTACACAGCGAGTTCCGGGGTGAAGCGTCGGCCTCGTAAATATTCTATAAACCCGCACGGTCTACAAGACGGGCGCCACTGCGCCGCCCCCCCCTGTACAAAAAAATCCATACAAACCTTAGGAATTGAACTCCTTCGACGTGTACTTCGCCGCCTTCTTGTCCAGCGCCGACAACTTCAAGAGCGACGTCAGGCCCGAGAAGCCCAGGAGCCCGGCCACGCCGAACAGGCCGTACTGCGGGATCCGCGCTAATTTAGCGACAGTGGCCACGTTCAGCACTAAAGACGAAAGCAGCAGGTTCGTGATGCCGGCGGACTGTGTCCCCAGGCGTGTTAACGCCATCTCGTTCTCCAAAGATCGCACGCGAATTTTTAATTGACCAGTCTCGATGCTGCGCATGGTCTTCTCGAGGTACTGGATCTTGCGCGGCTGCGTCAGGGCCGTGGTGACGTCGTCCTCGTTGAGGCCCGTGGCCTTCCCTAAAGTCGTCAGCCACTTCTTCGAGTTGTCGCCCTTGTACTTGACCTTGTCTATAAGTTTGGTCACGAAGGGCTGGGCGAACTCGCCCAGGTCGTAGTCCTCGTCGAGGCCCTTGCCGATGCCGTCGATCGAGGCGATCGCGCGGAAGATAAAAGTAAAGGTCGACGGGAACCTAAACACCTGGGACTCCGTGAGAGCTTGGAGCTCCGTGCCTAAGGTCCCTTTGATGCCCGGACCATCTGAGCGATCAACCCCGAGCTGCTTGTCCTTGAAGGCGCGAATGAAGTATCTAGCGAGCTGCTCGGAAGATAACCTGTCAGCGCCTTTAGCTAAGACACCGGCCGTCTCCACGGCATCTACTAACTGTTTAGCCTTGAGCCCCAATTGGATGTCGTCGATCATGGGCCCGCCCTCAAATAAAGCAAAACAGAACTCCTTGAAACCCGTCTTGATGTTCGGCGAGAGCTCGTCCATCATGCCAAAGTCGTAGTAGACCAAATTACCGTCCGTATCCACGGCTAAATTGCCCGGGTGGGGGTCGCAGTGGAAGTAGGCCGTGTCCACGATTTGGTAGAGGAAGGTGTCCGCGACCCTTTTCGCGAGGTCTTTGCGGTCCAAGCCTTCTTTTTCTACTCTAGCAATGTCCGTCAGTTTGAACGACTCGATGAACTCCATCGTTAACACTTTTGGAGTGGAGTACTCGTAGATCATGTCCGGCACTCTAACTTTAGGATCGTTCTTGAACTGCTCCCGGAACCGATCCCCATTCTTCGCTTCATTCAAATAATCAATTTCCTCGTAGAGTAACTTCTCGCTCTCGTCGAAGACGTCGATGTAGGAGCGGTCGGCGCCGTCGCTCTTGGGGTCGACGCTATCGAGTAACTCGCACAGCTTCCGCAGGTTTTTCAAGTCCGTGCCGAACAGCTCCTTCAGGCCCGCGCGCTGCACCTTCACCGCTACTTTCAAACCGTTCTTCTTGAGTGTGCCGACGTGCACCTGGCCCAGGGACGCCGCCTTGATCGGCTCGGCGGAAAAGTCGCTGAAAATCTCATTCAACGACTTCACACCCAACTCCTCCGCCACGATCTCCGCCGCCCTTTTCCCGGAGAAGGCGGGCACGTCGTCCTGGAGAGATTTTAAAACATCAATATATTCCGCGGGGAGGATGTCGGTTCTTGTAGAGAGGACCTGGCCTAGTTTAACAAAGGTCGGGCCGAGCGTGAGTAAGCGGTCCCGCGCAAAGATGGCCGCCGCCGTCTTGTCTTCGGAAGCGCCTTTCCGGGCTTTGAGGACCTTGTACGCACATCTAGCTAAAGCCTTCCACACCTCTAAGTTTCTGCGTAACGAACTTCTTCCACCTCTTTGCTCCCAGCCCTTTTCTAATTCCTCGCCAGATAAGACCTCGGGCACAATATCCGCCGCCGTCGCGCTCTTGCCGGACGGGCCGTTCACCGAACTCCGCATCAGCCGTCTAAACAATGATTTGGTCTCCTCCCGCTTCTCGTCATCCAGGCACTCCGGCTCCGGACTGACCACGTCGCACTCCTCGTCCACCATCTCCGCGATGGCCGCCTCGATGGCCGGCGCCACGATCGCCTCATCGATCATGTCGTCGACCGCCGTGGCGACTTTCGCTTCCCGCTCCAGCGTGGCGCCGTTGAGTTTCGTGGCGGTGCGCACGTAGCGCACGGGGTTCCAGGCCGCCGCGCACGCCGCCAGGGCTATTAATAGGCGGGCCATGGGTGCTGCTTGTTTGCGTGACCTGAAGCGCGTCGGGCGGCGCTGCTGCGCACGCGACGGCTTGTGGACGTTTGGAACCCTTCGACGACGCTGTCAAAAGCTAACAGCTTACAGCGGCGCGTGTAGAGGCGGCGTATTTTGGTGTGCCCGGGGCGTATCGCGCAAGACCCGCACCAATTTGGGTCGACGGAGAGCTGCTATCTGTCGCCTTCCGGTGCACGAGGACGCCCGGGGGAGAGGCTGCGAGGAGGAAGGCTCCTGCGCTAAAAAACGTGCGGGTTCCTACGCGATTAGCAATTTAGCGTTGATCCCTCCCGGGAGGCTGTCTAGATTATACAGGGGGCTTAAAGGTCAGGCCAGGCAATCGCCCGTCAGATCACGCTGCGCTAGAAGGGGGGAAAACCCTGTTGGTTATTGTCCACAGCCCAAAAGCAGCACCAACGCCCCGGTTTCGCAGCGCGAAGGTCTCCAGCAGCCATATCCACCCCGCCGTGCACCGCAGCGCTGCGCTTCGCGCGCGCTCGACGCCAAGGCTGCGTCCGAGTGGCCCAACACCGGCAAGGCCGGGCGCCACCAGCTCACGCACGCCGCCGCCGCGTCCGCGCCGGCCGTCGCGCCGCCGCAGCACAGGTGCCGCCGCGGCCGCGTGTCCAGACCAGCCTCCCATCGTGCGCCGTCCGCTAAATCGCCGCGAAAGCCATGGAGCGCCAGAAATGGTGGGAGGAGTTGGAGGCGTTGTTCGAAACGTGCCAACGCGGGTGCGACGTGCCGTGCTTCGGCGCCAACGAGATGGACGACACCGCTTCCATCATCAAGCGGGTCCTCGCCATCCTCAAGGCCGAGGGTTTCGACATCCAAGCGCGTTACGGAGGCGCGTTCATGCACTGGGGCTCCGCGCAGCGCGTCATCGGCAAACACCTCGACACGTTCAACAACGTCGGCATGGATGGCATCAAGAACGGCGACGGGCAGAAGCGCGTGTTCGCGATCCGCCTCGCCAACCTCAGCCAGTACAAGCAGGACGGCAAGATACACGAGGCCGGCGTGGGCGCAGAGGCGACCTTCCTCGACCGCGTCCTCGCGGCGCTGAGCGAGCTCTTCGGCCGCAAGGTCCACGTGCTGAACCGGGACGGCCTCGGCAACAGCGTGCACGTCGACAAGGAGTTTGGCGGCTCGCTCATCGTGTACGTCTGCCTGTACTCGCGCGTGCCGTCCGAGGCTGCGCGGAATGCAATTGCCGATCGCTACCAGCTCGCGCTGGGCAAGGGCGAAGTTGAGCCGGGCAAGAATGGCCAAAAATTGGTGCGCTGGTCGCCGCCCTGCCGGCTCTGGTTGGTGAACTGGTGCGTGGAGCAGGGCGGCACCGGGCACTGGGGCCCGTGCGCTGCCGAGCTCAAAGCGGCCTTCCCGGACGAGCCGGAGCATGATGCGGAGGCGTGCCGCCGTGCCTACCGATTGCTCGCGCCGCGCGTCAGGGCGCCGACCGCGCGCGCGCCGGGTAGCGGCCGCGATGCCCGCGATGCCGCCGCCGCCGCCGAAACGGAGGCCGTCGCCGCCAGCCTCACGCCGGCGGCATGCGCCGACCTCGTCGCTGCGCTCGCGGCCACCGACGCGCGCGCCGCCACGCGCGCGCCGCCACGCGCGCGCCGCTCGACGCGCGCGCCGCCGCGGAGAAGAAGCGCCTCAAGGCGGAGAAGAAATGGAGGGCGCTGTCCGAGCGCCGCCAGCGCCTCTTGACCGTTGTTGCGAGGGCGAAGAAGCAATATGAGGAGCCCGAAGCGTCGGAACGCTTCAAGGAGGAGTTGGTCCTGCTGTCCACTACATGCTCGGCGGCCGCCGTGGCCGAGGCCGAGGCCGCCTTCCAAGGCTTGGCGGCCGGCACCGGAGCGTCCCTCGCCACCACCACGCCGCCCACCGCCGCGTCTCCCGGCTCTGCTTCAACCGCGACGTCTAGTGCGTCGCCGCCGGCGTGCGCCACCAAAAAGCGCTCATTTTGGTCGTCCGGCGAAAAGGCGCGCTTCCTGGAAGCCTACACTGAAGCGGGCTGCTCCCTCAAAGGAGAGGCGGGCACACGCGTCGTCGCGGCGGTCGGCACGCGGACGCTGGCTCAGGTCCGAAGTCACGCCCAAAAGTTCAAGAAGAAGCTGAAGAAGAAGCTCGAGGCCGACGACGCCGCCGCCTCTTCGCCAACTACTACGCCGTCGCCTCCGGCGTCGACCAAGCGCCCGCGCTCCGACGATGCGGCCGCGCCGGCTTCAAGCCGAAAGAAGCCGTTACCTCCGGCGTTCGCCATCAACGAGATCCCCGACCGAGTCTTCGTGTTCTCCGGCGACGTCTACATCGATGGCGTGCACGTCCCGGAGCGAATATTGAGACGGCTCATCTCACACCTCGGCGGCGTCGGGCGCAAGGGGATCTCCTACTCCACCGACTACGTCATCACCAACAACGTTGGCTCAAAAGACTTCAACGTCGAGTACGCCGCGAGCCACGGGGCAATCGTCGTCTCCGACGCCGTCTTGTCGGAGCTGCTGGAGCCCGGGGCGTTGGAGAAGGCCAAGAAGGCCTACCTCGCGAACCTGAAGCACGTCGTGCTGAAGACCCTGGCGTCGCTCACGGAGCTCGACGGCGCGCGCGTCGTGGTGACCGGGCGGGACCAGGACCTGGATAGGGTAGCCCTCTGCGCGGCGCTGCGCTTCCACGGCGCCACGACCTTCAACAAGCTCGAGAACGTGAAGGAGGCGACTTTAGTGGTGCGGGGCGTCTTCAATGCGGGCGTGACGGCGACGGAGAAGTTGATCGAAGCGCGGCTCCACGGCATCCCCGTCGTGGAAGTGGCCGACCTCGTCGCGCTCGGGCTCGCGGCGGCTCCGGCACCGTGCGCCTCCGCCGCGCCGTCGACGCGCAAGCGGCCCCTCGGCGACAACAGCGCCGACGTCGCGCCCAAGCGGCCGCGCTGATGCTAGTGCTCCGATTGGATTTGGCCTGCGCGCCCTGGCGTTCTGTGCCGGGTTGCTGCGCGGATCGATCCAGTCTATGTCTCCTCAAACGGAGCGTCTCCTCAAGCGGAGTAGTGTAAATTGCAATTGTAAATGCTATGGCTTGACGTGGATAAATTATCTCAAACCCGTCTCAAAATCAGATTGGAGGCAGGTTCATCTAGCACTCTCAGCAGGCCTAGGCAGACGTCCTGGACAAGACTCCGGGCGTATGGCGATCGCATGTAACTGCCCGGCCATTTTTGCTCTCCTTGGCGCTGGGTTGGACCGCGGGCAAAGGACACTACCGTAGCCTCGTCGGCACGCAGGCAGCCTCGATCACCTTGCTAGCACCAGCGACGCGCATCGGGCAGCCAAAGCGCGACACCGAGCAGAGCAACGAGCTGCACAGAGAGGATGGCACCCCCCCGCTACGTCAACGCGGGCACCTTCCTCAACGTCGCGCGCCAGGTGTTCGACATGATCGACGTCGACCTCAGCGGGAGCTTGGACCGGGAAGAAATCCTCGAGGGCGTGAGCAACAATAAGAAAGTCATCGCGTTCCTGAAGACCTGCGGCCACGAGGACCTCCAGTACTTGATGGAGCCGGCGCGCTTGGACGCGTCCTTAAAAGCTATTGACGAGGACGGCGACGGCATCGTCGGTTTACTCGAGTGGGAGCACGCCATTCGGCGGGCGCTGAATCGGAAACTCCGGGCCGCGGAAAGAAGAAGAGAAGAACAGAGGCGGGAGAAGATCAAGAAAGCACCGTTAGCAGACTTGCGGGAGTTTGTGTTGAGGGTGCAGGCCCGGTTCGAGGAGCGGTGCAAGAGCGACGGCACGATCTCCACATTGAGCGGGAACTGGGAGCGCATGTTCAACGAGATCGATGATGACGGTTCGGGAAGATTGGACTACGGCGAGTTCGAGGGGGCCGTGTATGCCTTAGGTGTCCAAGTGGAGCCCAAATTGTTACGGGCGTTCTGGGCGTTCATCGACGACGACGATTCCGGCGAGGTGACCATTGCGGAGTTCCAGAACGCCACTTACTTACTAGTATTAGCTGGGTGGGACGATTATGAGGAGAAGCAGTTACGAGCTTTGGTGAACCGCTTGAACCTCGCGGTAGAAACAAGGCACGAGCGCAAGTCCTTCTACCAGACGCAGCAGGGCCCGCAGCAGGAGGAACGGTTCAACTGGTACAAGATTTTTGTCATGATGGACCTGGATGGTTCGGGCAGGATGGGCTACGAGGAGTTGGTGGGTTGTATTCGAGGACAGTATCCCTGTTTGTCTTTGAACAAGAAGCAGTTCTCCCTCTGCTGGATTCGAGGCTTGTGGAAGGCCATTGACGTGGATCGAAGTGGCGACGTCACGGTCGACGAATTTGTGGCCTTCATGCGGCGGCACGCGCCGCCGAACCCGCCCAAGCAAGTATTCAAAAGAGGTGTATTACCGATGGACCGGCAGGACGCCGATCTGCGCTTCCCGGATACCGTTTTTTGTCATGCTCTTAGAACAGGAGGAAAACCTTTACCGGGTCACCGGTGGCCCCGCAAGGTCTTCGACGCCCGAGGACCCTCGGAGCACTGGGCGGACACGGCCGCCGGCACCGAACGCACGCGAGCGGGCCTGGACGTCGTCATCCCCGACACGAACACCGTTGGGTTAGATGCTACAAACCTGCCCCAGCACCTCTCCTACTTGCTAAGGGACAAGTCCTACGTATTAGCGGAGGAGAAGGCCGAGAAGGCGCGCCGCATCGCGCACATGAAGCGCTTCAAGCCCAAGAGTACGACGGGGTCCCTCGCCTCCATGAGCATGGAGGCGCCGTTTGAGGAGACGCTCCCCTGGCTCAGTGAAGGCCCGGCGCCGGCGCGGGGCCCGGGCTGCGCCCCGGCGCCGGCGCCGGCGCCCGGCCCGGCCTTCTCGCCCCTGCAGGCCAAACTCGAGGCGAAGCGGCGCAGCTACCGCGAGTCCATCGCGAAGACACGGGCATCCGCCGCGGAAAACGTCAAAAAAGCGCCGAAGAGCGCAAAAACAGAACTACAAAACAAGCGCGACGCCCTCACCGAGGAGATGGGCTTCACCGTAAGCGACGAGCCCGGCGTGCCGGCAAACGAGACGGGGCTCGTCGACCGGGGGCTCTAATAGGTTCTAAACATTACGCGGTGCCCATCATGGCATAGACGAACGCAATCCGGCGGTGCGCGGCATCAGTGGAAATGACCAGGGGGCAACTCGTTCCGTTCTGGTCCTGATTTTCGTAGTACTGGCAGGCATATCCGGGCAGGAGCCGACGGTGCGTATAGTACTTGACCGCGGGGCCCGAGGAGAGCACCTCGAGGGCACGCATCGCGCGCTCCGCATGGTCCGGAAGGGGATCGGCCGAATAGCCCCGCCCCTGAGGGGTGGTTCCGGCCGCCAGTGCGTGGACGTGCAGTGCGGCCTCCGGCCCCGTCAGCTCGACCAGCTCAACCACGTCCCACCAGGGAGCACGCCGCTGCAGCGCCGTCCGGTGGTCGTCCGTGGTGGGCAAGACGGCGGGGTCGTGCCTCCGCGCGGGGCGGCACGGCGCCATGTGCGTCAGCGGGACCATGCGTCGAAGGTGGTTGGCGTCGGATACAGCGGCGCCCTCCCAGGTTTCCAAAACGGTCTCGGGGTCGCGGTGCTGCCGCCAGAACTTCTGCTTCCTGTCGTACTGATCAAACTCCTCGGCCGTGAGGGCCACCGACTTGCGACAGAGGGACAACAGCGCGCTGGGATTCATCGGGAAGACGCGGCGCTCCAAGCCGTCGTCCGCCCAGCCGCGAAACGGATCGGTAGACTGTAACAGATATAAGCTGGGCGACACGGCCTCCCGGTGTACTTCGCTGCTCGCGTTGCGGCTGTTGTCGTACGGCTTGAAAATACACGTCGCTTGGGTCCATGCACCCGC
>Ga0209090_10002825_pt1 | contig 10950 bp, 15 predicted proteins | sample ArcticOcean_MG_C_9_FD_187432 | JGI IMG/M metagenome (GOLD analysis project Ga0209090, IMG submission 187432) | Marine microbial communities from western Arctic Ocean - ArcticOcean_MG_CB2_152 (SPAdes) (version 2) | ecosystem: Environmental > Aquatic > Marine > Oceanic | place: Arctic Ocean... | reverse complement strand
TACTGACTTAACAGTAGGTGGTGGTGATGCTTCTGGCGGTGCGGCTGGTGACTTAATCCTTAAAGGTGGTAATGGAACAGGCGGCAACGCTTCTGGTTCAACTATCCTTAAAGGTGGTAACGGCGGCTCAGCGGACGGAAACGTTCAAATTAAAGGTGCAGACGACACAGCAATTGCTACATTTGTAGAAACTGCTTCAGCGACTGACTCTTTGACAGTGACTAACGGAATCGGTGGTGTAGAACTAGCATTGGCTGGTGGTACAAACGTTAATATGAATCTTGCTCCTAAAGGCAATGGTTTAATATTAGCACCTTCTGGTTACGATATGTCAAGTGGTGCGGACCATGCACTAGCAACTAAAGACTATGTAGATGACAAAGCGTCAACTTCAGGTTCTTCAGGTACTAGACGTGTGGCATTTACTGCTAACGGTTCATCTTCATTCACAATAGGCACAATGGCTAACATCGCAGGAAAGTCTTACTATGTAAGCCGTATTCTTGCAAAAGTTACTACTGCGTTTGTTGGATGTGACGAACTAGTCGTTTCTGACGGTACAACAAATCTTATGACTACAACTGATGCTGACCTTTCTGAGGGCGGTTTATATATTGTTGACTTAGGTTTTGATGTTGCTACGGCAGGCGGTGCAACTATTACTGGTACTTTACAGAATAGTGGTTCATCTGCTTCACCTTCAACTGGTGCTATAATTGTTACAGCAGAATACAAGCAAATCTAATTTGTAAGTAATCTGAAAAACAGTTATCACTCGGTGATATGAAAAGGGGTCCTACGGGATCCCTTTTTTTATGTAAAATTTACAACTGAGTTAATATTCTCAGTTTAAGATAAATACATACAGAACAAAACATCTTTAACGACAGACTTAATCTATTAGGGCTGACATTATAAACGAACGTTGAGGAACGAGAATGGCTGTAACAATTAATGCAAGAGGGACTAGTGTCCCTTATTTTAAGATTGGTAAATCTGGAACCACCTTCTATCAAGGAGATGCGGATCCGAGTAGTACTTACACGATAAACACGAATGACGTTTGGTTTGATACATCAAATGGCACAATAAAGTTTCGTGTATCAAATGCTTGGTCAGGAATTACTACCGCATCAGATTTAACTGTAACTGGCAACTTAACAGTTCAAGGTACAACCACAACAGTAAACTCAACAGAGATACAAGTTCAAAATAATCTAAAGTTTGAAGGCGCAACTTCAAATGAATATGAAACAACTTTAACAGTTGTAGACCCAACCGCAGACAGAACTCTTCAATTACCAAATGCAACTGATACAATCGTTGCAAGAGACACTACTGATACATTAAGAAACAAATCAATTAATCTAGCAAATAATACTTTGTCTGGTTCATTGTCAGAATTTAATCAGTCTATGTCTGGCGACAGTTTCGTTTCTTTGACAGGAACTGAAACACTTACAAATAAAACCTTAACTAGTCCAGTTCTTAATGGAACAGAGATGACATCAACTGGTGCTTTCGTTATGCCAGTAGGAACAACAGCACAACGACCAGGAACAGGTGTTGTTGGCATGATGCGTTTCAACTCTGATATAGATTCTTTTGAAGGTTATAATGGTGCTTCATGGGTTAAACTTGGTGGTATGACTCCAGCAAATGACTCCAGAGATATGGGCTTAATCACTGAAACTGATGACGTATTCAACACGAATTATGGTGCAATCACTGATACTGATACAGCATCATACACATTAGACAGAGGTCTTATATCTAATAGTGATACAACTTAATTATCTTATAAATTTAGATAAATACTATATATAAAAGTTCGGAGAAATAATTATGGCAAGAATACACGGAGCCGCATCGGCAAATGAAACAGTTTCAGGTAACATTAACTTCTATACAATGTATGTAAAAGGGTTAGATATCACAAGTACTGGTGATATACAAGACCAAACGCAACAAAATTTAGATGATTTAGTAAATATCCTATCACTAGTAGCACAGCCTGTAATTATGAATAATCCTTTAGCAGTCACGTTGACTGGACTTGCACCAACATTAACGGGTGCTGGATTTATTTTTAAGTTTGCAGTTGAGCATTCTGACGTTTATCAACGTGGCGCTGATAATGTTGGAATATTAAAAGAACTTATCCACGGAACAACAATCGATAGTGTGGTATTATCTGCTTTAAACATCGAATTCGCTATGTCAGATATACTTTAAACTAATTAATTTAATTAATTCAAATAAGAGAGGACAATGTCCTCTTTTTTTGTTCTGGCTGGTTATAATTTCTGGCACCAAATGATAAATACAATTAGAAATTAATTAATTGGGAGATGCTATCATGGCTGATAAAGAACCGAGATTGGCACATTTAGAGGCAGAGAGTTTAGAGACTCACGTGGCAGTATGTTACGAGAGATACCACCACTTTAACAAGTCATTAAAAGATATTAATGATAAGATTGAGAAGCAAGAAGTTGAAATGGATAAAGGTTTTACTGAAATTAAGAGAATGTTGGTATGGACAGCATCAACTTTGTTTTCAACTATGTTGATTGCCATATTTGCCCAGATGTTTAAGATATTTTAAGAGTAAAAAGAATGTTATTGAATGAAATCACAGAACAACGAGAAGAAATATACGAAGCAAAATTAGTATATGCCCGAAAGGGACGTTCAATCGTTCGTAAATATAGATGTGGTTCTGGAAGACTTAAGGGTAAGACAGTATCAAAGCCTGGTAAGTGTTTTGCGCCAGTTAATATGAAGAAACGTTTCACATTAGCAAGAACAAAAGCGAAAATGGGTGCAAGAATGAAACGTAAGGCTAAGATGACTCGTAGAATGAATCCAGCCAGTAAACGTTTAAAGTCACTAAATAGAAGATAAAGGAGAATATGATGTCATTAAAAGATAAAATAGAAAAAGAAATGCTTGTTGAAGGTCTAGATGACCGAATTCAGGACATTGCTAGTCTTATTGATTCTCCGCTAGAAGATGTCAAAGCAAGAATGAAAACATTATCTTTTTCTGATTATATTAAAGTAATGACTGCATTAAAATCTAAAGATGCATCTACGATTGAAGATATGATGGGTTTGGCTGAAGGTTGGTCTCGACTTCCAGATATGGATAGAGACAAATACCAAGAACGTGATGGACTAGAAGGTCCTATTATGACTAAATCTGGCAAAGTAGTATATTACGATAATAAAGAAGGTAAATACTTAGACCCAGACACAGATATCTATATGTCATATGACGAATGGAAAGCATTAGATGAAGCATACAGCACTGGCTCCCAAGGTGGAGAAGAACAGGCTCCAGCAGAACCAACAGCGGCAGAATTAAAGAATCAACAAACGAATTTAAAGACAAAAAGAACTCAAGCAATGCAGAGACTTGGAAGAGATAATTTAGGCGGTGCAACAGCACAGATGGCCGCAAATGCAATAGATAAAGCAGAACAAGGACTTGTATTGACTCCAATACAACGCCAAGCAATGGCATCCCAAGCCGCTAACCTAGATAATCTGGCAATGAACCCAGATACTAGAATGCAGTTTAGAAATCTACTTAATAAACTTAGAAAATCAGAGCAAGGCCAAGAAGAATGAGACTAAAAGAAGTATTAGGCGGATTATATGTAATGATTACCGAGGAAGAGGAGAATTTGATTACCAATCATTTCTCTGATGGAGATTATGTAAGTGAAACGCAACTGTCAGACCGAGAAGGTGAATTGGCAGAGAAATTAACATATAAAGGTGTGTTAGTTGCTACATTGCGTGGATATAAAACTGTTTAACAACTAGTAGGAGTTCTAAATGTCAGTACCAACTAAAAAAGATGTAAACATGATGGCTAATCTAATGAAAGTTATGAATGGCGAACGTGTTAAAATAGAAGAACCAACAACATCAGAAACTAACTCACCACAATATGTGGACACTTCTCCAGGCGTAAAACGTGCAGACGTTGATGCTATGGCAAAGATTATGAGAGGATTCTCTGAAGCAACGACAAGTGTAGCACATAAAGTTAAGAAAACAATTACAGAATCTACTAAAACTGAGAAAGGCGTCAAAGTTGGTGCGTTTTCAGTAGAGAAAAACAAAGAAGAAAGATACGATATACTTGATACCCGTAGTGATTCTATATTATTTGAAGATATTCAATTATATGAAACAGTTTGTTGTATTGCTAATCATCTCAATGAAGGCAAAGCAATTAATTCTCCAGAAATTATGGAAATAATTAGAATTAATGCATTATTTGAACGTAATTATACTACAGCCATTCAACATAAACACTCATATCAAGTTGCCAAACGTGCAACGAATGAAGGTAGAATGGATATTGCTCAAGCAAGGTTCTCACAGTCAAAACATGAGGCTGGTAAATATAAACGTAAGATATCCAATCTTTACGAAAACATAATCCTTTAATATAATAGTAATATACGAATGCATAAATACATTTATGCGTTAAAAAGATAAATACATGTAATATGTATCAATATTGGGATTTATTATGAATTTAAGTACAAACAAATTTTTTAATTCGACAGATGTTCACGTTTCATCACGTATGAATGAATATCTAAAGAAGAACTTTGGCTATGTAGTAGAAGGTGACTTTGATAAGTTGCACGAAGCAAAACTGTCGTTAGAGATTGAAAAAGAAGAATTAAAAAAAGAAGGTTATATGAACAAGAAGTATGTTGAAAACATGCTTATGATTGAAACAATCACTTCATTATTAAAAGCCCATGGCGAAGATACGTCATCTTCTTATACACAAGAAGAAGTTACTGAGGCACACTTGGACTTATCAGCGACTGGCGATACAACTACCAGTAACGCTAGTCCAGAGATTGAAACAGTAGAAGAAGATGAAGAAAAGGGTCCTGACCATTACAGATGGAAGAATGACTCCCAATTATCTATTGCTAAAGACAAATTAGAAGCCAGCATTAAACAACTAGAATATGCAATACAATATAGAGCAGAAAATAGTCATTTGATGATGCGTGGTGGAGATAAAGCAGGTACTGGTGATTTATACAAAATGAAAGAACAACTTGAAAAGTTACATGACAGTTGGGATGAACAAACAGAATACTACGGAATGTAACTAATTATAATCGAGGAAATAAAATGGAAAAAACTAACTTAGAAAAGACTTTAATGGAAGAGTTAAACGCTCTACTTGAAGTTGATGCGGCTGAGGCAGAAATCACAATGGCTGCCAGAGGCATTGTTGATGAATTACAAGATGTAATTGAGAAACTAGGTAAAATTCAAAACGACCAAATCGGTCCACTAGCAGACGAAATGGCATACTCACATGGTCCAGAACAAGCGGCAACGTTTAGAGGTTCAGTTGATGATGCAATTAATGGTCTACTAGGACAAGCACGTTCGGCTAAAGATACAGTATCAGATGCAACACTTGTACTATCAGGTGAAAAGATGTCTGATGACATGAGTGATGTTGAACTTGGTGGCGATATGGGTGATGACTTCGCAGACGATATAACAGCAGACATTGGTGGCGATGAATCAGCATCAGGTGAAAAGGATAGTCCGTTAGGCAGAGAAGAAAGAGCGTAATATGAAAATCGCTACGCTTTTACTTGAGAAAGCAAACTATGACGCCCAATTAAATGGTGATATCAATGCTTATCTGATTTCATTGAAAGCAAATGATATTCCTTCTGTGACTATGGACATGATGGTCCGTGAGTTAAATGGCATGGGATATACAGTTAACCCAGAGTCAATGGTAGACTTATTGTCTAATAGTAAATATGTAACTAAAGTCACAGTAGATACTATAGAGTTAGATAGTAAATATGGCAAAAGTGACAAGGCTGATAAAGACTCAGTACGTAAACTGGCAGTTAAAACAGCAAAGAATAAGGTGAAAAAATAATGGCATTTATAGTTAAAGGCGGCATGAAAGAAATCTCTAAAAAAGAGATGAAAACACACATGGAAAATCTTGATAAGATAGACGACCCAATGGAAGGTCTATCTGATGAAAAGAAACAGATGAGACTGGAAGTTCAGTCTGCAAAAAGACATCGTGAATTCATGGGCAGAGTTGCTAAGAATGAAGACAGAGATTTAGAACACACAATTGCAACAAATGAAATTGTATCAATTGCAGTTGGAGAGACAATAGTGGCGGCACCAGAAGAACCATCAGTAATGCCAGAAGTTGATTTCCAATCAATGACTAAAAAGCAAATTGATATGTGGGCTGAAGAAAATCTTGGTATTCAATTAGACAGACGCCACACTAAAGCAAAGTTAATAGAAGAAATACAAGAAAAACTTTAAAAAACTCTTGCTTTACCATTCAAAGTATAGTATAATAGTACTATGCTTAAAGAAAAATTTACCTATAATCCCCTAGAACGAGTTAACATTAAAGGCAGTCGGCATTATCAAACGCCCGACGGACAGCCTTTGCCCAGTGTTACCACAGTACTTGATGCACTAAAAGATAAAACTGCAATATTCGAATGGCGCAAACGTGTCGGAAACGAAGAAGCAGATAGAATCATGCGTCTTGCCACTGGTATCGGAACACAAGTTCACTTACACCTTGAAAAATACATCTTAGAAGAAGACAGACCTAACGGGTCAAATCTTATACATCAAATGGCAAGAGAATTGTCAGAGATTGTAATTGACAAAGGTTTATCAAACATAGACGAAGTATGGGGAACAGAAGTTCCACTATATTATCCTGGTCTATATGCAGGCACAACAGATTGTGTTGGTATATGGAATGGCAAACCAGCAATCATTGATTTCAAAACAACTCGTAAGCCAAAGAAACGTGAATGGATTGATGATTACTTTTTACAAGGTGCGGCATATGCCGAAGCACATAATGAAATTTATGGAACTGATATAAAAACAATTGTTATTATGATGATTGGCTGGGATGCCGAGGCAGATAACATGGGTAACTACCAAGAATTTGTTGTTGAAAGTGATGATTATGACCGTTATGCATTATCTTGGGCTGGCAAGGTCCAATCGTATTTTGATAAATACATGTAATAACGGGAGTTTAACATGGCAACAAATGTAAAAATATTATTAAGAAGAGGAAAACGTGCCGAGTTAACTGGCCAAACTTTAGTATCTGGTGAAATGGGATATACTACCGACACCAATCAATTATATGTTGGTACTGAAGTGGCAGTTAACGAAATTCGTTTTGACCCTTTTACAAATGCACACGCAACTATTCAGTCTTGGTTGGATAGTGCTGATTGTCCAACAGCAAATTTAAAAATAGATGAAGATTTAGTTATTACTGATATTCCTGCTGGTCAAATAGATTTAATTATGACTGCGTTAAATACATACTCCCAATCTATCGTATTTAATACTGTTATTGCTACATTTAATTTAGGTGAACTTTTAACTCAATATAAAAAGAAACCAACAATACTTACATCTCCAAATTTAATTCCAGTTGTAGGTAATATTACTTCAACATTTACAGTTGAGGGTGAAACTATTACAGTGAGTGCGGTAACTGCTACATCGTTATTGGCTACACTACAAGCAAATGTGGCAATCTCAGCGGCTAAAGTAATTGTTACAACAAATGTAGATGTGAATAAATTAATATTCACAAAAATTGATGGTGGAGAATTAAATCTTACTTTCCCAACAACAGCCGATGCTACCGCAATAGGTTTTACTCAAAGTGTTTTATCAGTAAATGCAGGTTCATTTGTTGTAGGCACAAGTTATACAATAACATCATTAGGAACTGATTCCCTTGTTACAGTTTCCGCAGGTTCTTTTGTAGTTAGCACTGTTTATACGATATTAACACTCGGCACAACAACACAAGCACAATGGAATACTACTGCAGGAACTTCAGCAGTTACTTACTCAATTGGCGACACATTTACAGCCGCAGACACAGGAACAGGAACTGGTACTGCAACTAGAGTTTCATCAACAATTCAAACAAACTGGCAACTCGCAGGAGCACCAGCAGTTACAGCCGCAGGTTCATTTGTAGTTGGAACAAAATATTCAATTGTATCGGCTGGAACAACAACATTTACCTCATTTGGTTCAGCAGACAATAATGTAGGAACTATTTTTACTGCAACAAACGTAGGCGTACAAGAAGTAGCCGCAGGTTCATTTGTAGTTGGTTACCAATACACAATTAGTACAATCGGCAATACAGACTTTACAACAATCGGTGCAACAGCAAACACAGTTGGATTATTGTTTACAGCCTCAGCAGTTGGCTCAGGAACTGGTTTTGCGAACTATCAAGGTACAGGCATAGCAACTTCGGTTATAGTTGGCACAGTATTCACAGCAACTGGTGTAGGCCAAGGTGATGGTACTGTAACATATGATAACGGTGCTAATACGGTAGCGGCAATTGCCGGGTATGATGTTTATGCAAACGGAAAAATTAAATCAGCAACACAAGCCGGTGGCAATACTACAGTGGTAGCAGAGGTTGATGAAAATTCAGATTACTTTAATTATAAACAAGAAGGCGTAAGTGCAAAACCTTACTCGAATGCACCAGATAATAGTGCTTATTTCTATTTTGGTACTCCAAGTACTGCTAACTATTCAACATTAAGTCCATCGGTTGAGTCCACATCTGTTTCTGGTAACACAGATACTAAGATTGGATTATTTGGACATAAGAGAATGAACGTTGAAGTTCTCACAGAAGAATCAAGAAATCAGTTATTTGCTAATCAACATTTAGTATCACATGCTTCTTCAACAGGTCTACGTTCAGACTTATATAAGAAAGAATTGGCAGTAACAGAAGTAACAATTAATGCAACTGCTTGTGTAGAGGGCAAACAATATGAAATCGTAAGTACAGGTACAACTGACTTTACATTAAATGGTTCTGCTAACAGTACAGTTGGTACTAGATTTACTGCAAATGCCACTGTTCCAGTTGGAACAGGTACTGTAAAACAAATAGGTACATTCTTAAAATATCCTAAAGGAGATAGTACGTCATTCTTCATAGATTATTCATTAAAGCAAACAGACGGTTCAGATACATTTGTTCGTGTTGGCACACTTAGAGTTATCAACGGTGTACCACAATCAATCAATAAGACTAGCATAACAGATACAAATGCAGAAGTATGGCAAGATGATGGAGATAATATCGCACAATCAGATGAATTTTCAAATATTACATTTAATGCGGTATTGAGAGACAATGACTTAGAAATTAATTACACACAATTGCCAACATTCTCAACTGAAATATCATATACTGTAAAACGATGGACAATGTAAATGCGAGATAAAGCAATATTGCTTTATGAGTGGCGACAATTACGATTAAAACTAAAAAAAGAATTAACACAATCAACACTACAAGAAATCGTTAATTGGTGGAAAGCCTTTCCTTATCATAGCAATGGATTTAATTATGATGATGTGACTACTTGGCCAGATGTATGGGAATACATCAGTGAAGAATTCTATACAAATAGTGGTAATGGATTAGGATGTTTCTATACTCTATACCACTCCTACCCAGAACATAACCCAGAAATATGGCTAATATTAGACCTTACGGAAGGCGGTGAAATATACTTAGTTGCCCATATGGACGGTTATGTTCTGAACAGATACAACGGTAAAGTTGAGAAATACGAAGATATTAAGAACGATATTGACATTATGGAACGAACTGTGTATAATGATATTGAACCGCATCTTAAAGATAGAAAATGATTAAGTGCGTAGTTTCTGTATAAATAAATACATATAACAACTAATAGGTAAATAAAAAATGCTAAAAGAAAAAACATATGAACATGGTGATATCGTAACAGTATACTTACAGACAGGCCAAGAAATATTAGGTAAATTCGTGTCAGAAGATGACATGTTTACTACTATTAAAAAACCATTGACTATTGCAATGGGACCAAAAGGTGCGGCGTTTCAAACATTCACAGTAACAGGTGATAGCGAATACGATGTACAGTTTAAGTCAAATAAGATTATTTCAGTATTAAAAACTAGAAAAGATACGGCTGCTTCGTATACCGAAGCGACATCTACAATCATAACTCCTGACAAAGGGGGTTTGATAACGTAATGCCACATGCCGCGAGAACATCTGACCCTATATCACCTCATTCACCTTGTGGACCAGAAAAGTGTGGAGCAGGAAGTAAGAATGTGATTATTCAAGGTTTGCCAGCATATCGTGTTGGCGATTCGACAGTTCCGCATGGTGTTCCTCATTATGTACCTGCCTTCACGTGTGTTCCACATGTTACCCCATTAGTAAGCGGTTCTCATAACGTCTTTGTAAATGGACAACCAGCAGGAAGAGTAGGAGACAGTCATTCTTGTGGAGTAAAAGTTTTAGCAGGAGCAAATAAGGTCCATATCAATGATGCTGGTACTGGTGGCGGATATAGTAGCGTCTCAGCAAGAGTTACAGAATCTAAGTCACAAGCCTCTGCTACACAAACGAAAACGATATCTGGTGGTGTTCCAAGTAGTTTATCAAGTTTTATTCAGCAAAAAGAAGGATTTGTTTCTTGTGCGTTTCTTGATGGTTCTCAGTATACTAATGGTTTTGGTACAGAAGCGAATAGTCCTACTGAATGTATAAGTGAGTCAGAAGCCAAAACTAGAATGGATTCAGACCTGGCTACTCGTAGAACTTTTGTTACTAACTACAGCACCAACAATGGATATAATTGGTCATCTACACAAATTGATGCTCTTACTAGTTTTGCATATAATCTAGGTACTGGAGCAATCGCTCAAGTAACTGCTAATAGTACTCGTACAGATGCCGTTATTGTAGATAAAATTTTATTATATAATAAGGCAAGTGGAGTTGTTTCTTCTGGACTTACCCAACGTA
>Ga0209090_10002824_pt1 | contig 10951 bp, 5 predicted proteins | sample ArcticOcean_MG_C_9_FD_187432 | JGI IMG/M metagenome (GOLD analysis project Ga0209090, IMG submission 187432) | Marine microbial communities from western Arctic Ocean - ArcticOcean_MG_CB2_152 (SPAdes) (version 2) | ecosystem: Environmental > Aquatic > Marine > Oceanic | place: Arctic Ocean... | reverse complement strand
TGATACAATTTGTGTCATGCGCTCACTCGAAGCCAGTCGTCTGGCTTTGGCTCTATGTGATTTTGTTTCGCACACTTTCGGCGACGACGGCGGATTGAAAAGTACAAATTTAGAGGATTTCAACGCCAACGGAAAAGAGTACACGCTCGCTTTTCGAACCTTACCAGAAGCAATAAAAGCGATTTCGAACATGGTGACGTCGTGTCCCAACGTCTTCGAATCTTCGAAGGTTTGCGAAGGCATCGAGAAAACGGGCAAGTTCGTATCCAGACTTACTGCAATTTTTGGCCCATCTGGTCCTTTTTCTTCTGAAACGAAAAGGCTCACGGAAGACGCGGTGAATGTTTTAAAGAGCTCTGTTGGTTTTGGCACCGAGAAAAGAAGCGGCGATTGCTTGATCAAGACGCTCGGTGATTGTGGCGACGTCATGGTAACGTTGAGTCTGTTTAATCATCCGACGATAACGGAAGTCAAAGACTTTGTACAAAAACGCATGGAAAACATTCGCGAGAACAAAGCCATCCTCGAAGAAGTAGGAATTGATCAGTAATAACTTTTTTAGTTCGCATTATTTTAGACATACAAATATATTGAAAACACTAACAGATGTATCACAATTTCTCCGTCGCGCCTCCCCGTGCTATGTTGTTTCTGCTCTTTTGTTCGGCGCCGCCGGTGCCTTCGTTTGCTACTACGCCAACTGCGGCGTAAGGCGAGCTCCCATTCAACACACCTTTCAGTTTCATGGGAAGCGTAACTTTGCCCAAACACAACGTTTTCACGGTACGAATGACGTCTTCTTCGACGTTCGAAAGCAAAAAGAGGCAATTCTCGGCCTCGTTGACAGAACGAACGACGGCTAAACCTACACACGAATCGTCCTCGAGCAACAATCCAACGACCGAGGCATTCAGAGCTTTCAAAGCGTCGTTTTTGTTTGGAATATCCGAAAACAACACCTTAATTTTTACGTCGTCTAACGAAACGCGCCACGGTGTCGCGTGTTCTAAACCTCTAGCAGTTTCTGCGAACGAGCTGGCTTCATTCGTCAAGCGCAAACCGCCGCATTCTGGTCGACCCGCGTGTCTCGCCACTACTTGTTTCGCCCAAGCGAGCCAAAGTAACGCGCGACTATCTTGAGGCGAACGCTTCCAAGCTTGTTTTCCGCCTTCTGTTTCGTCCTTATCGTTTCTACCTTGCGCGCCGGCGGAAACGTAGGTTATTTTCGTGCCTTCTTTATCTGGGAACGACATGGATCCATCAAACGAAGCGACATCCCTCTTCTCTCCTCCTCCTTCACTGCTATTACTACTGTTCACATTCCAAAACGCCCCTCCAGGGCAATTCCTTTTCTCGGCGTGCGACTGAACGTTTAATACGTGCGTTAAATGTGGCACTCTGTCTAGAAACTTCGCTAAAGCCTCCAAGCCGGCGCCTTTTACCCAGCCGTTGCAATTGATCAAAAGCGCTTCCGTTCTATTCGTAGATCTTTCCTCCTTCATTTTTTCCAACCATTTATCCAAGCACTCCACGCAGGCGTCCACGTATGCATCGATATCGCTCTCTGGAGAGTAGTCTCCGATAAACTTTTGATAAAAAGGCTTCTCTCCCGAACCCAAAAACTCTCCGCCAGATAACCTCAGCGCCGGAGGTCCAAGCAGGGGTGTTTGCAGCGTCGTCACGGAAATCAAACCGGGCGCCGTCCGTTCTGGTTGCCCGGGATCGATGTCCAAGAACCCAACTTTTTGGTAATCAATCAACAACAAATTTGCCACGTATCTAGCAAACGTGGACTTCCCAACACCTTTTGGCCCGACGAACGCGATCACCGCGGGCGGTCCTTTCGGATCCCTCGAAAGTTGCCTCACCGTATCCCCCGCCGCCGTACCAGCTCTCGCCCAATCCTCTGGAATCTTATTTCTGAGCAAAGTGCCGTTCGCGTTGTATGAGTCTTCCTCTTGAGTCGACGACGTCGTCTTCATCGAACTCACTCCTTGGCTGATCATCGCGTTCAAAATCTCCTCCGGGACCTCCGGTTTGCCGCCCTTTTGACTATAACTGCTATTATGCGTATTAGCATTCGCATTCAAGGACACCAACTCGAACGAAGATATGTTTCTCTTCAACACTTTCCCGCCGCTTCTCTCTGCTTTCTCCCTCTCGTCATCTCTTTGCAAATGCGCCACCTTCTGGTGTCGAAACGACACTTGCTTAATCCTTTGAAACCGCTCGGCGAAGAACCCTTTCCCTCTCGCTAATATCACCGCTTTCAACTCCTCTTTCGGCAATTCCACGTCCTCGCCGCCTTTCACCGTAACGCACAACTCGTCGTCCAACGGTAACGGCGTCAGCCTAACTTCCGCTCCTAACGCTCCCGACCGCACGGTCACCGCGTTCCCGACCAATCTCGACGCTCTGCAATACTGCTCCGGGTGGTCGCACCTCGCTAAAAATCCGTTGATGCACACCACCGCGGAAGTCACTTTCACCCCGCACGACCCCTCGATAGCAATCGACTGGTGCGGGTGCAAAAGAACGTCCACCGGTTGATTCTCTTCCGAAGGTGGTGACGTCGTCTGCGTGAACGCGTTGGTGGTGTTTGTCGTTTCCTCCGCGAAGCCTTCTTCCTCTTTCCGCACTCTTGCCGCTTTTTCTTCCAAATCCTCCTCCAAATCTTCGCGTTGTTGTTTCCTTCGCCTTTTCAACGACGACGATGCCCCTCCTCCTCCTCCTCCTCCTCCTCCTCCCGACGGCGACGAGGAGGAGACTTTCATAGTCTTTCTTCTCCGAGAGAGTCCAAGGGGAGTTAAACCTCACGTCTTTCTTTGACGGCACACGCGACTTTCTTGCAAATCAAAATCAATTAAATTCGACGAAATATAATCGAATCGCAGGGGATAGAGAGAGAAAAGAGAGAAAAAGAGGGAGAAAAAGATTTAATTGGCCAGAGAGCCCCCTCACTAAAAGATTCCCTTTCCCACCAAAATCACCTCATGTTTTGGTCATAAAATCCGTCCGTATTTTTAGAAGGACGTTTTTTTATAATTTTACAATCGAAACTTTTCCAAGCTTGGGGGTAAACGACTACACTTGACACTTCCCCAGAATGAATTCATATGAGTGATATACTCTACTGATGAGCGCAGAAATGCCCCGCTGCGCGAGTGGTGGTGGTGGCTAAAAAGCGCTTTTTTTATCCTCCTCCTATTTTTCTGCATACATTGACACAGCAGTTTGTGTTTTTGCGCGCTCCTTTAGCGCAACACACACTCTAAATGGGAGCCAACATCATCATCAATTCGGGGATGTTGTTTCGCTTTTGTAGTAGCAATAACGCGACGACGACGATTCAGACGACGACGAAGAAAGAGAAAAAGAGAGGAAGAGACCGAGGAGTTATCGTCGCGCGAGCGGGGATTCGTCACCCTTCCTTGCAACCGACCAATCGGCGGGTGAAACTGATCGATTTGAGCGACGAACTCGTCCCGTATGACACCGGGTGGCGAATGCAAAAAGACTTGCTCCAAAAACAGTTTGACATCGAAACCGCGTTTACGACGTCGAATTATGGCGACAGCGAGGAGGATCACATCGAGAAGATTTTATTCGAACACGACGCGTTGATTTTGTTGCAACACGAAAAAGTCATCACGTTAGGTACCGGGAGCACGACGGATAACTTGAAGTTTGACGCGGACGAACCGCCGAAGGACCTCGGGTTTGAAGTGCGCCGATGCGAACGCGGCGGAGAAGTCACCGTGCATTTACCCGGACAGTTGGTTTTATATCCGATATTAAAACTAGACGAACGCAAAGGCTCGAGTTTTAAGCCCGATTTACACGAGTACATGCGGAATTTAGAAGAAGTCGCTCTTCTCGTCGCCAAATCCTTCGGCGTTGAAAAAGGACATCGCGAAGACGGTTTCACCGGAGCGTGGGCGAACGGCTCAAAGTTTGCTCAAGTCGGCGTCCGCGCGAGACGATGGGTCACCTACCACGGCTTAGCCATCAACATCGACTGTAATTTGCGCGACTTCACGAAACACGTCGTACCGTGCGGTATTGGCGACAGACCGGTGGGAAGCATCCGAGAGAGACTGCGCTCGCAACGTGCGGTTGGAGGAAGCGAAAACGACGAACCGCCAATAATAATCGACGACGACGACGATAAAAAAGTCTCCGTGTCACTCGCCGCAGATCGTGCGCTCGACGCGTTTGAAAAGGTTTTCGACGTATCTCTCGTCAGATGATTCATCGTAATAGTATTTAGTATACTAGCGTAATAGCAACTTAGGTACTACTAGCAAGTGTGTAAGAGTTTTCTTAACGAACAAAATTTCGTCACATCGGAGATGCTCGCGACGAGGACGAGCGCGCTTTCCTTCCTCATCCGCCGAACCACTCCTTCGAGAATCACGACCAAAACCGCAGCAGCAGTAACGACGATGTCTTCTTCTGAAAACAACAACGATAAAGTCGTCGTCGGCATCGATCGACTTTCCGACGGCCCGATGCACACTCAAGATCCGTTTCTCTTTTGCGTCTACCACAAAGACCAGTATCCGGCCGGGAACGGTAAAATGGAGGCGCCGAGAAGAGGCAACGGTGCGGACTTTAACCCGAGCGCACCGTACCGAATGTATCACGGGGAAAAAGTGCCGGGGTTTCCACAACATCCTCACCGAGGGTTTGAAACGATTACCGCGACTTTGGATGGCATTATCGACCACACGGACTCTCAGGGCAATGCAGGGAGATACGGCGAAGGCGATTTGCAATGGATGACGGCAGGGAAAGGCGTCGTTCACGGCGAAATGTTTCCGTTAATTCACGAGGATAAAGAAAACCCGACGAGGTTTTTTCAGATTTGGTTGAACTTGCCGAGTAAGAGTAAAATGACTGAACCGGCGTTCGTTATGCACTGGTGGAGCGAGACGAAGAAGGTGAAAGACGAAGGCGGAGCGGACGTCATCGTGTGGGTCGGCGAACACAAAGGCGAGAGGACGGCGATGAAATCGCCGCCAAACTCGTGGGCGGCGAATCCAAAGAACGACGTCGGGGTGGTTTTTTACTCGTTGAAACCGGGAGGGAAATGCGAAATTGCGCCGGCCAAGGGAGGGAAAGCGACGAATAGATTTTTGTACTTTGTGGAGGGCGAAAACGGTAAACAATTCGTGAGCGACGTGAACGTGCCGAAGAAGCACGGCGCGGAAATTGTCGGTGATAAAACCGCAGTCTTAGAAAATAGAAGCGAGACGGAGACTATGGACGTGTTGTTGCTCCAAGGGAAACCGATCGGCGAACCGGTGGCGTCGCACGGGCCCTTCGTGATGAACACTAGGCAGGAGATTATGCAGTGTTTCGAAGATTATCAACGCACGAGGTTTGGAGGATGGCCGTGGGAGAAAGACGCCATGGTTTTTCCGGCGGATAAACCTAGATTTTCGTTATTAAACGGAGTTGAAGAATTGGGCAAATGAGGAGGGAAAAAAAGGAACAAAAACCATCATCACATGTGCACCGTATTTTACGACTACGATTTATAAAACAATCTCTCGTATCACCACACGTCCTTCATGTATCTCTTGTCGACGACTAATCGACGAATGATTTCCTCGGCTTCGTGTATCGCGTATTCGCCTTCGCGTTGTAAAACTTGCAACAAGGCTCTGTTGACATCCCTGGACATGTGCTTGGCGTCTCCGCACACGTACACCGCGCCGTTTGGGCTTCGGAGTATTTTATACACGTCCTTCGCTTTCATTTGAATTTTGTCTTGCACATACACTTTCTTCTTCGGGTCGTCGCGACTGAACGCGACGTCCAGGGACGTAATCACCTTCTCCGATAACGCGTTTTCCATTTCGTCTCTGTATATGTAATCGTGCTCTTCTTTTCTGCAGCCAAAAAATAACATGCACTCTCCCAACTCTTGTTTTTTCGATTTCAACAGATACTCTCTTTCTTGTAAGAAACCTCTGAACGGGGCGTACCCAGTCCCTGGACCGATTAAAATGACCGGCGCATTCGCATCTTTCGGTAACTTGAACGTCGCTTTGCGCACAAACACGGGCACGCGATCGCCTTCGCGAACGTTTTGCAAGAATGTCGAACACACGCCTTCGTGTACCCTCCCCGTTTTCGTTTTGTGTTTCACCACCGCCACGGTTGCCGTGACGATGCCGCTCCCGTTGTTCACGTCTTTAGGCGACGACGAGATGGAGTAATATCTCGGCTGCAATCTCCCGGCGATGCATCCGAAAAACGCGCCTAACGTCGGGACCGCAGACGGGAACTTTTCCATGACTTCTAATAAACTTCTGTGCGGATCAGCGACGTACGCGTGGTATTTCGCCTTGTCTACGGCTAACAAATCCAACTCTTTCGCTTCTTTCTTATTCGTCGCGAACGACGCTAACGCTTTAATCGCGGTTTTTCGAGGCATGGACAACACGTCCGCGTATCTCGCCACGGCAATACCAACGGAAATCGGCCCCGGGAATACCGGCAACAACGATTTCGGCGCGTCGTCTCTTCTCACCAACTCCATCGGCGTTTGTTTCGACACCTTCAATAACTTACACACTCTATCGACCACATCCGGCGCGTTTTCCGCGAACACACCCAAATGGTCCCCGATTTCGTACGTCAATCCTTTACACTGCGAGACGTCGAATTCCACGTGCACGCACGATCGATCCGACTTACCCGCGTGCAACTCTTTGCGCGACTTTATTGGACACGCGTACGGTTTCGCTTGCGTCGGAATTTCACTTCCCCTCGACATCTCGAACGATTTCCTCTCCCTGATCTTCGTCAACTCGTTCACTTTTTCCGCGTCTTCTTCTTTTCTAATCGCATACGAATGCTTTTCAACGTCGAAATCGCCTTCCTCTCCTTCCGCTTTCAACTGGAACGTCTTTTCTAATTGCCTCCACAACGCCTCCTTAAACTCCTCAAAATCCTCCTCCAAACTCTTATCGTCGTCTCCTAACGTGATCTTCATCATTTTTTTTCCACCTAATCCGGATATCGCTTTATCGACCAGCTTCGCTGCGGCGTTAAAATGTTCGTACGATCGATTCCCGAGTCCAAACGTACAAAAATGCATATCCTCGAGCATATCCGGCATCCGACCATCCGTCGCCGTTTCCTCCAACCATCTACAGAAGTCCGCGGACCCATCCGTCGGGTCTCCGTCACCGTACGTTGACTGTAAAAACACCGCGCACTTTTCTGAGCTCAAAACCTCCTCGCACATGTCTGGTTTCACGTCTTCGCAATCCACCGCTCTCGCGAAGATTTGTTTCAAACCGTAGCGTTTTTGCGCATCTTCGACTAACGTGTTCGCGTACCGTTCCGCGGTGCCGGTTTGCGTCCCGTAATAAAACGTGATCACAACTTTCTCATCACTTACAGTCGGACATTTCAGTTCTTTCAAAGTCGTCTTCGGGTTTCTCCCTCCTCCTCGCTCCTGCTCTGCTCTCTCCGTCTGGAGAATCATCATCGTCATCGTCTTCCTCGAAAGTTTCAACGCGACTAATCCGACGACCGAGGCGCACAACGCTAAAGCGCACGCGTTCGTCGTCGCATCCGACGTGCCCGTAAATTCTTCCATCTTTGATAAAATCAAATTCTGATATCCTCCTCCTGCTCCGTTTGCGCCTCTTCCTCCTCCTGCTCCGAAAGAGAATGATGATGGCATCTTTTTTTCTTCTTTCGTAGAAAGTTGTTCCTTTTTTTATTTATGGTGGAAATGAAACGAGAGCAAGAAAAGCATAAAAACTTCATCAGCAGCTTTTTGGTCATCTGGCGGCTTTGGCGGCTTTTGGCCTTTGGGTGCTCAAATCAATCTTTTTTTCCGCCTTTTCTCGTTTCAAAAAATCTTTCGCCCTTTCGAGATTGCACAGTCACGCACCGCTTGACACGCGCGCCGTCGTCTCTGGAAAAAAAAATTATTTTATTCACAAATTCTATTGCTCTTGTTGAACACACACTTGAACACGTAAAAGAAGCGACGAGATCGCGAAAGACGAGAAAAGAGAGAAAGCGAGAGAGCCTCTGATCGCTTCTTTTGTTTCCTAAAACACACACACACACACAGAGATAGCGGAGAAAGAGATTAAGATTTTTTTCTTTTTCTTTCAACTGTCCAACAAAGTCTATCCTTTTAAAAGATTTTAAATAAAACGCATTTGAACCACGCGCGCTTTTTCTTCTTTGCTGCGGTTGATACAAACCTGCGCGCGGAGGACAAAAAGCGGTGTCGACGGACGGACGGACTTTTAGCTGTTCATTGGAGTCAAAGAGTGAGAAAGGCAGAGGTTTGATACATAAATATGGTATCGAACAAATCTACCACCGCGGTGGGGGTGAAAACGATGGACGCTTCGCTTCCCGGCGGCGAAGATCATCATCATCATATTCATCATCGGTCCGGGAGACCACCGCAAGCGCCTTTACCGACGACGACGCAAACGACTGCGTTTGGAGTTCCTTCTCCCGGATTTACTACTACTAACGGCATGCCAACGATGGGCTTTTTCAATCCAGCCGCCACGATTGGGTTTCCGAATATGTTTGGGAACGGGAGCAGTGCTGGCGGATACCAGCCGGGCGGGATAGACCCGGCGACGGTGGCGGCGTTTGCGAGCGGCTTTTACGCGCACTCGGCGCCGGCTGGAAAAAGCACCAGTGCGAGCGGGAGAGGATTTCTTCAAGCGACGCCGACTTTGAGTGGGAACGCGCAACAATCACAATCACAACAACAGCAACAGCAACAACAGATGCAGCAGCAGATGCAAGTTTTGGAGACGTCGCCGACATTTTACGGGTCGAGTCTTACGGCGGCGCCGATGCCGAGCCGGGCGACGATTGGTGGCGGCACAGCGGCGCAGCAAAATGCGGCGGCGCAAGCGGCGGCAAATTTTATGAATAACGTGGCGGCTATGAATAACGCGGTGGCGAGTCATCAGAAAGAGACGTTAGCGTTGTTGCAGCAACAGCAGCAACAGAACTTTCACAATCAGGCGAGGAGAGGCAGTAGCGAAGATTCTGGATCTTTCGGCGCGACGGCGGCGACAAACGCCGCGGCGATGAGCAACTCGTCCGGCTTTAGTTTGCAAACGCCGCAGATGCCGGCGTGGACGAAAGGGTTATCTAGTTCGGTGGGGAATTCGGCCGGGACGCAAGTCACTCTCGGATCGTCGCCGAACAGCGGCTTTTCGACGTTTTCTCCGGTGAATCATTCGCAGAGAGGATCGACGTCGTTTAATTACGGTCATGTAGGCGCGGGGAATGCAACTAGTAATCAGCTCGATAAACAGCAACAGCAACAACCATCCGTAGGTAGAAGAAACTCGATATCCGGACGACACGCGTTTGAAGGAAGAAACTCGTCGTTATCGGCCTCGCCGAGCAGTTCGCCGCCGGTGCGAGGCGGCGGCGTGCAGAAGTCGACGAAGAACGATCCGTCCGTCTTGAAGCGAAATAATTTGAGTAACAACGCGGCATTTGTAGAAGGTTTAGCGAGCGCAGCGGCTGCGTCTAAAGCAGTCGCAAATGCAGATGGTGGTTCTAACGATGGTAGTAAAGAAGCAACGGCGGGCAAGACGGCTTCGGGTAAGGCGCAAAAGTCCATCTATCGAGGCGTTCGACAAAGACCGTGGGGTAAGTTTGCGGCTGAAATTAGAGACCCGACGCGGGGATCTCGATTATGGCTCGGGACATTCGATTCTGCCGAGGATGCCGCGTTGGCGTACGATGCCGCCGCGCGAGCTATTCGTGGCGATGCCGCCGTGACAAACTTTGCAAAGGACGTCGTCATCCCGGAGCATGTGAGAGCGCAACTTCCACCTTTGCCAGTCAGAGACGAGAATGGTAACCTCATCGAAACGCACGGTCACACGTCGGGCAACGCGCCTGGTAACGCTAAGAAAGGTGGTAACTCAAAGAAACAACAAATCACGCCGGGAGGACTCGCTCCTGAGTTTGCGAATTCCACGCCGACGATGCAAAAGGAGTCCAAGAAGAAGAATAAAGGTGGCTTGCCATCGGAAGACGCATCGATGCTGATGATGTTAAGCGGCGCAGCGTTGTTGGATGATAACGATAGCCCGAACACCACAAACGACGGATCCAAGTCGACGAACATGACGGAGGATGCAGAGGCGTTGCAAGATATGGACATGGACGACGCCGAGGCAATCAACACGTCGACGAACGCGCCAAAGTTGAACTTGAAAGGGAGTAAAACGAAAGGGAAAGGGAAATCGACAAAGAATGTCGCCGACGCCATGACCAGCGCTATGAATCACAAGTACTGAAAAATAAGGTGACAGTTGTGATCAGCGTATGTAAAGAAGAGGAGGTGTAAATTATGATTGAAGAAGAAAAAGAAGAAGAAGAAGAAGAAGAAGAGCGATAGCGCGAAAGCGGAGGGCTCTGATACCCTTAAATATCATCATTTATGTAACAACAGTTTCCATCATACCATTCATATATACATAAAATAAGCATGTGTACTGGCACGTATTCGTTTTAGTTTTTAAATCAACAGCCCAAGCGCCACAACGACGAGCGCGAAGAAGGTAGAAACGGACGCCGCCGAGGAAGACTCTTTGTCTTCCTCGCAAACGGTATCCTTGCACGCGCTCGTTTCCGCGCAAATGGTCTTGCTCGCACCGCAACAATCACTGCTAAGACAGAAGACGCCATCTGTATCGACAACTTCACCATTGCAGAAGAATTTACACGACGGTAAAACACGAGAGGTAAAGGAACCATCCTCGCATTGAAGAAAATCGGACGGGCACGCCTCGAAACTTCTGTGCGCCATAAATCCACCGTTCTCGAATCCGAGCACAAACACTCGCGTCGGATCAATTTCATATTGACTTTTCACGGCGGCAATTAACTGATAAATGTGGGCCACGTCGTCGTACGGTTCCCA
>Ga0209090_10002821_pt1 | contig 10958 bp, 10 predicted proteins | sample ArcticOcean_MG_C_9_FD_187432 | JGI IMG/M metagenome (GOLD analysis project Ga0209090, IMG submission 187432) | Marine microbial communities from western Arctic Ocean - ArcticOcean_MG_CB2_152 (SPAdes) (version 2) | ecosystem: Environmental > Aquatic > Marine > Oceanic | place: Arctic Ocean... | reverse complement strand
AGAGCTCCAGCCCATATTAACGCAACGCAGCGGAGCATTCCGATATGCACCTTGTCTTTTACTAATTTGAATAAATAGATACCTATTCCCACCGAGGCAAGAATTCTAAAAGAGGTGAGTAATAATTTACCTGCTGTGCCTGGTAAAGCCCAGCCAAAAGCCATTCCCTCGTTTTCGATAAATGCTAACTCTATGACTCCGGGGACCAAGTCCATTGTCTGATAAAGCGTGAAATTGAGTTTAATGTAGAATTTAAGGAGTTGATCTGCAATAAGCAGTGGAAGAACCCAGCCAATAATTAATTTACGCATCTGCGTTATGGTATTCTACTGTCTTTGCTTTGCTTCCATTGAAAGCGTAGCGTGTGGGACTAGTTTAAGACGTTCTTTAGGTATCAACTTGCCAGTTACTCGACAAACTCCATAAGTGTGGTTCTTAATACGCAGAAGAGCATTCTCAAGATTTACAATAAATTTTTCTTGACGAGCGGCGAGGGCTGCCGTTTCTTCTCTACTCATGGTCTCCGAACCGTCCTCCATCATCTTAAATGTAGGGGCCGTATCCTCAGTAGTATTGTCGTCTTTATGGGACATCGAGGCTCGAAGTTGACGTAAGTCCTCTTGAGCTAGTTCTAATTTCCCTTCGATCAGCGCCTTAAATTCATTAAGGTCTGCTGCAGAGTATTTTGTTTCAGCCATAGTGATAGGCATAAATTATTTTTTAATTACTAGGACACGAACAATATTGTTCTCGTCTAGTTCAATTTCAACAGCTTTAGAGTCATCCTTCCAAACAACCTCAATAGCTAAAGTCTGCGTTCGAATATAGTCCAAATTCCCTAGTAGTTGGCTCTTAATTTCATCATTTGCACTTATAGATAAAATAATTCTATCCGTAACCTCTAAACCAGAGTCTTTTCTGACGTTTTGGACTCTATTTACAAGCTCTCTAGATAAACCTTCGGCCCTCAATTCGTCATCAATTGTAATATCAAGGGCTACCGTTAAGCCACCCTCACTTGAAACTAACCACCCAGGGATATCTTCAGTTGATATTACAACGTCAGAAACAACAATTTGAACTACACCTTGAGCATCCTCTGGAGTAATCTCAATCGATCCTTCAGATTCAAGTTTATCCGTTGCTTCTGTTGGCAAAGCATTAATAGCTGCAGCAATAGACTTCATTCTCTTTCCATACTTAGGGCCTAAAGCCTTAAAGTCTGGCTTTATGGACTTTACTATGCCACCACCATCTCGCATAACTTCCAATTCTTTAACGTTGACTTCACTACGGATTAAATCCTCAATAGCGGCAAGTCTTTCGGCACTTAGTTCATCGAGAACAGGCACCATAATTCTTCTCAAAGGCTGGCGTACTCGGATCTTCTCTCGTTTTCTCAAGCTTAAAACCTGAGAGGAAAGCTTTCTAGCTAGGTCCATTCTGAGTTCAAGCTCTTTGTCAATAATGCTAAGGTCGGCTATCGGGAAATCAGCTAAATGCACAGAGTTTTTTGCTCCATCAACACTTGAAGAGGTAGCAGAATTAATATCTCGGAATAAGCTGTCCATAAAGAATGGAGCAACTGGTGAACCTAGAATAGCAGTAGTGTGTAGACAGGTGATTAAAGTCTGGTATGCTGAGATTTTATCCTCGTTCATATTACCCTTCCAGAAACGTTGACGATTAAGTCTTACGTACCAATTACTCAATTCATCTGTAACGAAATTCTGAAGAAGTCTCGTGGCTTTTGTAGGCTCTAAATCTGTGTATTCGGTGCGCATTTGCTTAGCTATAGTGTGCATTCTGGAGAGAATCCATCTATCAATCTCGGGTCTTTTATCATGAGGAACTTCTTCTTCCAATCTCGTGAAACCATCAATATTTGCATAGAGCGAAAAGAAGTTATAAGTATTCTGAAGGGTCCCAAAAAACTTACGAGTCACCTCAGCAATCCCATCGAGATCGAACTTCAAATTATCCCATGGTTGAGCATTACTAATCATATACCAGCGCGTGGCATCTGGTCCGTATTTGTCTAAAGTTGTAAATGGATCTATAGCGTTTCCTAGTCTCTTTGACATCTTCACGCCTTTCTTATCAAGTACAAGACCGTTAGACACAACGTTTTTGTATGCGATTTTATCGAATACCATCGTAGAAATGGCGTGAAGAGTATAGAACCAGCCACGGGTTTGGTCTACACCCTCAGCAATAAAGTCAGCGGGGTAAGCAAGCTCATCATCGACTTTATCCTTATTTTCAAACGGGTAATGCCACTGAGCATAGGGCATAGCGCCAGAGTCAAACCACACATCTATCAAATCAGACTCACGCTTCATCGGTGCTCCAGTGCTTGATATCAACACGATTTCATCCACTACGTGTTTATGTAGGTCGAACGAGTCGTAATTCGCTTTAGACATATCGCCTGCTTCGAACTTATTGAGAGGATTTGATAACATTAACCCAGCTTCAACTGATTCATTGCAAGCCTTAGCAAGCTCTTCAACTGAGCCAAAACAGATCTCCTCCGACCCGTCTTCTGTCCTCCAGATAGGGATGGGAATACCCCAAAATCTAGAACGGCTTAAATTCCAATCATTCAGATTTTCTAACCATTTACCGAACCTTCCAGTACCGGTACTCTCTGGCTTCCAATTGATGGTTTTATTCAACTCCGTCATTCTTTCCTTCGCCGCTGTTGCTTTCACGAACCATGAGTCGAGAGGAAAATACAGGATGGGTTTATCCGTCCTCCAGCAATGTGGGTAGCTGTGTGAGTACTTCTCAACTTTGAAGGCTAATCCACGAATTTTTAAATCGATTGCAATGTCTACATCTACTGATTTATCAGGTGCTTCACCTTCAGGATAGTATTCGTTTTTTACAAATCTTCCGGCCATAGGCCCAAACCCTTCCCTCAACTTACCCTGCATATCAACTAATGGCACTCCATGACCAGTTCCGTCATCAACAAGCATTGGTGGCACCCCTGCTGCTCTAGCAACCAAAGCATCATCGGCTCCAAATGTCGGTGCTGTGTGTACTATTCCAGTACCGTCTTCAGTTGTGACGAAATCCCCTCCAATCACCCTGAATGCCTGTTCTGGAGTGTCCATAGGTTGAGCCCAGTCGATTAACTGCTCGTACTTAATGCCTATTAAATCCGAACCTTTACATCTACCTAGAACTTCATGAGCTGGGGCATTCTTATCAAATTGCTTAGCTAGTAGTGCTTCAGCCAGAATTAAAATTCCCGCTTCTTCAGTATATCTATTCGTGGTTTTTACAATTGCGTAATCAATCTTAGGACCTACGGTTAATGCTGTATTCGATGGAAGAGTCCAAGGTGTAGTAGTCCAAGCTAGAAGGTAGAACGGTAGATTTAAATTTTCTTCAGTAATCGTTTCGCTGCAAATAGTCTTCAGTGTTTCTACTCCAGAAGAAAGCACTTTAAACTGAGCAACTACAGTCGTATCCATAACATCTCTGTAAGTCCCAGGTTGATTAAGTTCATGAGAACTCAATCCAGTCCCGGCCATAGGACTATAGGGTTGAATAGTATATCCTTTATAAATCAGGTCCTTCTTGTACAACTGAGATAGCAACCACCAAACCGACTCAATATACTTATTCTCGTAAGTCACATATGGCGATTCCATGTCAACCCAGTAACCCATCTGACGCGTAAGATCGTTCCAGACTCCTGTGTACTTCATTACTGCAGTACGGCAGGCATTGTTGTACTCTTCAACCGAAATTTTCTTTCCTATATCCTCTTTCGTTATACCTAACTCCTTTTCAACTCCTAATTCTACAGGTAGACCATGAGTATCCCAACCTGCTTTACGCTCAACTCGTTTTCCATTCAAAGTAGCAAAACGACAAAAAATATCTTTGATAGCACGCCCCATCACGTGATGGATGCCCGGCATGCCATTTGCAGATGGTGGACCTTCAAAAAACACATAAGTATCACTTTCTGGGCGAGAGTCTATGCTGGCTTGAAAAGTGTTCTCACTTTCCCAAACATCTAACATTTTACTCGCTAAACCAGCTAAATCAAGTGGTCCTCTCTCTGGAAATCCTTTTACCATGGCGCGAAGATAATTATACCCTACTGAGTTTGAGCATATTTGTCATACCAGCATCTTTAATGGGCATGGACGCCATGTGTACCACGAAATCACCATCTTTCACCTTTCCGTCTTTGAATAGGATATACTTAATATCTGCAATCGTGTGGTCCGTGCTGACAGTTTTTGAATAGTGGACAGCTTCAACACCCCAAACCAAATTCATTTGGCTTAATACATAGCGATTAGAAGTAAACATAAAAATGTGAGCCTTGGGCCTCTGAGAGCTAACTCTTTGGGCGGTATATCCAGAATAAGTCATGGTAACGATGGCGCTGGCCTTTGCTCTTCTGGCTAATCTACAGGCGTTATAGCATATCGAATCCGTGATGAATCTTTCTTCATCTGGATTATATGGTGGGCGCTCATTGAAAGCTTTGTCGGTATTCTCTTCCATCTTCTGAATAATCTGACACATTGCTTGGACAGAATGAATGGGGTATTTCCCAACACTTGTTTCAGCTGAAAGCATTACCGCATCAGCTCCGTCTAGAACAGCATTAGCAACATCATTCACCTCAGCTCTGGTAGGAGTTGCGCTTTCTATCATGGACTCCATCATTTGTGTCGCTACAATCACAGGTTTTCCCGCAGTAAGACATTTTTCAATAATGGATTTTTGGAGCAGTGGCACATCCTGCATTGGGACTTCAACACCTAGATCTCCACGGGCTATCATAACGGCATCGGATACTGAGATAATTTCATCAAGATTAGCTACAGCTTCAGGTTTTTCGATCTTCGCTACAACTCTAGCATGACGATTATCTGCCTTAATTATCTTCTTTAGCTCAATTATATCACTTGGGTTTCTGACAAATGAAAGGCCTATCCAGTCAACGTTTTCTTTTAATGCAAAGGCCAAATCCTCTTCATCCTTCTTCGTAATACACGGTAAAGAAATCTTCGTTTCCGGTAAGTTTAAACCCTTTCTCGATGTGAGTATGCCTCCATAAATCACCTTACAAATAACCTCTGACATACCATCCGTTGACACCACTTCAAGCCTCAATTTTCCATCATCTAGAAGTACGGGCTCACCTGGTTTCACATCAATAGCAAAATTTTTATAGTCAGTAAATACTTGGCCATTCTCGCCAATATGTGAACCCACACTTATCTTTAATTCGCGACCCTCCTCTAACATTATTCCACCTTCTACGATCTCTCCAACTCTGAGCTTAGGTCCTTGAAGGTCAACTAAAATAGAGGTGTAAGAGCCTAATTCTTCATCTAGAGCCCTAATGTTTTCTATTATCTCAAGGTGGTCTGAATGTTCTCCGTGTGAAGAATTGATCCTAACTACATTCATCCCTGCAAGAAGCAACTGCTCAAGCATCTCCAATGAAGATGTAGCTGGACCTATGGTAGCAATAATCTTTGTCTGTTTATCTGGAAACAGGGAAGGTTTATTCATATTCATTTTTTCATTTTATCTAACTCTATATCTAACTCAAGCATTGCCTCTAACGCTCCCGATTTCTCCGGATCGACAGAAGTTACTAATGTAACCACGCTCGACTTTCTGATTTTAGGAATAACATCTTTCTCTCCCATAAACCCAAATCGAACCCTCAAAAGATAGTCTAATTGGGACATACCATCTGCTAACACACCCTCTGGGGCTCTATTTAATATCAAGGCTACATCCAGTCCATCCTCTTCATCTTTATATCTATGTACTATATGCACCGAAGTAGCTTTCTTAGTAGAAATTGTCAGCTGTCTTTCATAAGCCAGTTGCCATCCGAAAATTCTATTTAATTCCCAGGCTAGTCGGTGGCTTCCGACGTGTGATCCCACTCCAAAAAGTTCGAAATCACACTCTACTTCCCAATCTAATTGAAACTTAGGCATCAGCACGAAGATATACTATTTCTCCTTCTCAATTCTTTCAAACACAGTCCTCCACCCTCTCCTAGCAGAATCATGCTCTGCGATTTTCTTTGACCTTCCTGACCCTAAACCTATCCTCTCTCCATCCGCCAGCACTTCTACTTCATATTTACCCTCACCTGATTCTGAATATTCTCTCACAACCTCAAAGGTAAGATCGGTTTTTTGCTTTTGGGCCCAGTGATGAAGTTTACTCTTAAAATCTGTGGTTTCGTGGATTTTTGCATCTATCCCAAACCTTTTCATCATGGTAACAATTGCTTTATCAGTTTTCACAAACCCGTGATCGAGGTAAATCGCCCCAATCAATGATTCTAATGCATTACCCACCATGTTATGTCTTATATCTTCTCTCCTCATCCTTACTTCTAGCAAATCCTCGAGTCCTATAGCTATCCCAATTCTATTTAAGTTTTTTCTATTTACGATTCGAGATTTCCTTTGTGTCAATAATCCCTCCTGTGCATCAATATCCGTTTTATATAAATATGCTGCGACACTAAGATCAAGAACTGCATCACCTAAGTATTCTAACCTTTCGTTACTCCTCTTTCCTGAAGTGTCACCATCTATTACAGATGAATGCCGAAAGGCCTCTTCGTAAAGGTCATAGTTTACAATTCGAAGATTAAAATTTTTGCGAACTATATCTTCAATATATCTAGCATGAGTCTCTTTCTTTCGTCTAAATAATCGACTAAAGAGTCCCATCACTACAATATATAATTATGAAAACTTCTTGAATAAAACTGAAGCATTGTGTCCACCAAACCCAAAAGTGTTTGAAAGGGCTGCACCGACTTCTCTATGACGAGCTTTATTGAAAGTAAAGTCGAGCTTAGGGTCTAGATTCTCGTCCTCGTGTTCGAAATTAATCGTTGGAGGAATGATACCGTGTTTTATAGCCAGTATACAAGCCATGGCTTCAACAGCTCCGGCAGCACCTAGTAAATGACCCGTCATGGATTTCGTAGAGGAAATGCTCAAATCATATGCATGTTCTCCGAATACCTTCTGTATAGCTTGAGTTTCAGCTACATCACCAAGTGGTGTTGATGTGCCATGAACGTTCACATAGTCAATCTCTGAAGGAGACATCTTAGCATCTTCTAATGTCACTTTCATAACATTAGTAGCTCCTAAGCCTTCTGGATGTGGTGCAGTAATATGATGTGCATCCGCACTCATACCTCCTCCCGCCATTTCGCAATAAATTTTCGCGCCACGAGCTTGAGCATGTTCTAATGACTCTAATACTATAGCGCCTGACCCTTCCCCCAGAACGAATCCATCACGAGTTTTATCAAACGGTCGAGAAGCCTTCTTAGGTTCTTCATTCCTTGTTGACAGAGCTTTTAAAGCATTAAAACCACCTATTCCACCTTCTGTAACAGCTGCCTCTGATCCTCCTGTGATTATGACATCAGCCTTTCCTAATCTGATAAGATTAAAAGAATCAATTAAAGCATGTGTTGAACTAGCACAAGCACTTACTGTTGCGTAGTTAGGACCTCGAAAACCATTCTTAATACTGATATGACCAGCAGCAATATCTGGTATCATCATGGGAATAAAAAATGGAGAAAATCTAGGAGTACCATCCCCTTGGTAGAAATTCTTCGCTTCATCCATAAAAGTTTGGAATCCTCCAACGCCAGAACCCCAGATCACTCCAGCTCTATCTGGATCGATAACGGTTTTGCCTGAATTAGCTGCTGCTTCCTCTGAACCCTCTTCTCCTACTCTATTTTCAGCAACAATACCGGCATCGTCAAGTGCCTGTTTCGCACTAACAACAGCATACTGAGTAAACAAGTCCATCCTCCTTGCATCTCTACGATGAAGGAAGTCCTCAGCGACAAAGCCTTTGACTTCGCATGCAAATTGAGTCTTGAAATTACTGGTATCAAAGCGTGTAATAGGTGCAGCTCCACTTACTCCCTGGATTAAATTATTCCAGTATGTAGTTGGATCATTTCCCAGTGGCGTGATCGCCCCAAGACCGGTTACAACAACTCGCTTAAGCTCCATAAAGAGATGGGTAGAAAACCACGACTATTACTTAGTCGCGTCTTCGATGTGCTTAATCGCGTCTCCTACAGTTCCGATGTTCTCGGCCTGATCGTCTGGAATTGCGATGTTAAATTCTTTTTCGAACTCCATAATAAGTTCAACGGTGTCGAGAGAATCGGCACCTAGATCGTTAGTGAAGCTAGCCTCTGGCGTTACTTCTCCTGCATCTACTCCTAGCTTATCTACAATGATAGCTGTTACTTTTTCACTGATATTAGACATGGTCTTAGTATTCAATTTGGGGCAAAATTAATCCAATCCTAGAGCCTCACACCCTATTTCCTAGAAAAGTTTTACCCAAAAAGGACCTTAACAAGCTTAACCCCTTGATTTAACTATGTTTTACTGATGCTTTTTCTGCAAATTCTACTATAATTTCTTCAAGCTTCTTTCTATCAATATCTGGCACTTCACAATCATTTGAAGGGAATCCGAATGGGATATTCAGGTAAGCTCGTTCATTTTCAGGTCTTTCCAGTATTTCAGCTAGAAAACTCATAGGGGACGGTGTATGTGTAAGGGCTACTAATCCCACTTCATGAAAAGCCGTTAATAGCATTCCCACAGCAATCCCCACACTTTCATTCACGTAGTAATTAGTGGTCTTACCATCAATGGCCTTTCCGTAAACATGCTTGAAAACAATGATCAAACCCGGAGCGTTTTCGATAAATGGTTTGAAGTGATCTGTGCCAAATGGTTTTAAATCGTCCATCCACTCTTCACTCATCCTACCGTGGTAATTTTTATGCTCTTCAGATTCCGCCGCCAACCTTATCTTGCTTCTTATCTCGGGATCTGTGACCAGACAAAAAGTCCATGGCTGCTTATGAGCTCCGGAAGGAGCCGTACCAGCAATATGTATACATTTCCTTACGACATCAAGGGGAACTTCATCTGTGGAGAAATGTCTAACACTACGCCTTGAATCCATTTTCTCGTATAAGGCTTCTGCGCGTGAACGCATTTCGTCGTTCGAGAACCTTTCAGTATGGTAAGACTTGAAGCCCATTATTACTTTTTTGGTCTCATCCTCTTCATCAACTTCGAAGCATATACAAAGTCATTTAATCTATCGTTATCGGTAATCATCATTTCCGAGTTCTCTCCAGCCCAAGCTACTTCACCATCATGAAGAAAATGTATGGTGTCGGAGGCCTCTATAACGCTATTCATGTCGTGTGAAATGACCACAGTTGTCATGCCATACTCTTTTGTAATATCAATAATAAGCTTATCTATAACGATAGCTGTTTGTGGATCTAAACCGGAGTTGGGTTCATCGCAGAAAAGATATTTGGGGTTCATCGAAATAGCTCTTGCTATACCTACTCTTTTCTTCATTCCACCACTGAGTTCCGATGGTAATTTATCCGGAGAACCTTCCAACTCAACTCTTTTAAGGCAATGTTGCACACGTATATCCATTTCCTCCTCCGTCATCTGACTGAACATCATAAGTGGAAATCTTACATTCTCTGATACAGTCATGGAATCGAATAGTGCACTACCTTGGAATAGCATCCCTATCTCTTTTCGTATTTCTTTTCTATCCTTTAAGCTCATCGAAGTGAAGTTTCTTCCATCAAACAGGACGTATCCTTCGTCGGGCTCGAGAAGGCCCACTATGCATTTCGTCATCACGCTCTTACCGGATCCGGACCTGCCGATCACGAAATTGACTTTGCCTTTTTCGAAAGTGGCAGTGATGCTATTGAGGACTTTTTGGTCTCCAAAAGATTTATGTATACCTCTAATTTCAATCATTAGAGTAAAATTTGAGTTAGAATCAGGTTAGAAACCATAATAATCACAGCACTATATACTACTGCCTTAGTGCTAGACCTTGCTACATCAAGGGCGCCGCCTTCTGTGTGATATCCGTGGTAAGCAGAGACAGAAGTCATTATCAGAGCGAAAATACTAGTCTTGATTAATGCGTAAATGACGTCGTAGGTTTTAAAGTCCACTTGGATGCCATATTTAAAATCTGTCATGCTACTCACCCCAGTAATATATGCTATCCCCGCTCCAGCAGCTATTCCTAAGAACATACTGAAGATGACAAGAATGGGTATGGATACTAATCCTGCAATTATTTTAGGCAGCACGAGGTATCCCCTGCTATTTACACCCATAATTTCAAGTGCGTCAATCTGTTCTGTCACACGCATAGTACCTAGCTGAGACGCGATATTTGAACCGACTTTACCGGCAAGTATTATAGGGATAAGTGTAGGTGAGAACTCGAGGATCATGGTTTGGCGTACAGTAAAACCTATAGTGTATACGGGGATCCAACCGCTGATTTGGTGAGCCGTTTGGAGGCACATTACCGCGCCCATGAATGTGGCGAGAAGGACCACAATACCTATGCTTTGAACTCCTATAATATTTAATTCTGACATGAGGAGTTTGCGAAACATTGCCCATTTATCAGGCTTGCGCAATACAGCTCTAATGAACTGCGTATATCTACCTATGTGGAAGATGACCCCCATAAGTGCTAAGGTACACGCTAACTATCCCTAACTTCACGCCATGAAACAACCTTTTATCCCCGCTTTAATGTTATCGATTTTAATCGTCGTTATATTAAGCAGTTGCGTTAGTTCTCACGGTTCAGATTGCGGTAATTGCGATGCGTATAATCATGTTGAGTTAGATACAAATGAGTAATCGGACGAATATATATGCTGTAATAATGGCTGGAGGAGTGGGAACTAGGTTTTGGCCTATTTCTCGTGTTTCTAAGCCCAAACAATTTCTAGATATCCTAGGCACAGGCAAGTCATTAATCCAAATGACCTTTTCTCGCCTTGCCCGCACAGTCCACCCAGAGAACATACT
>Ga0209090_10002820_pt1 | contig 10959 bp, 6 predicted proteins | sample ArcticOcean_MG_C_9_FD_187432 | JGI IMG/M metagenome (GOLD analysis project Ga0209090, IMG submission 187432) | Marine microbial communities from western Arctic Ocean - ArcticOcean_MG_CB2_152 (SPAdes) (version 2) | ecosystem: Environmental > Aquatic > Marine > Oceanic | place: Arctic Ocean... | reverse complement strand
GAGTGTCGATCTCTTAGTCGAGGAGGAAGAAGAAAACATCATCATCTTATTCCTACTTGTTGTGTTTATTAAATGACGAATAAATTAAATCGAACGGAGGGAACGGAGGGTGTTACACTTAATTGTTGCAACATTAAATTTAGCCATTTTTTGTGTCTGTTTTAAAGTATAAAAAGGAGAGTCAAGCTATACACTCTTTCGTCGGGAACGAGGCCTTTTCGCCGACGACGACTTTTGACGCTTGTTCAGCGTTCGCTCTTTCTTTCGTTTTTGTTTCTTCTCTCTGTCTTTCTCTCTCTCTCTCTCTCTCTCTCTCGTCGCGGCGCGTGGTGTGACTCTTTTTTTTTTAACTAACTTTGCGAGGACGGCGAACGCAACTGACTGGCTTGCATCATGCTGTATTTGAGCGCGTTCTCCTCCTCGTCCGCGGTCGAAGGTTGTTGTTGTTGCTTTTGTTGTTGTTGCTTTTTCGAGAAGGAGGAGTTGGAGGAGGAGGACCCCGGTCGTCGCCATCCGGAGAAGCCGGTGAATCTCGTCGTCGTCGTCGTCGTCTCGGATGCACCGGGGGTAAGCATGGCGATTTCGCGCTCCAAAGCGCACTCACTCTTGTTGTTGTTGTTGTTGTTGTTTTTGGTAGTAGTACTACTCGCCGTTGTTTCGAGGAGTGGCGAATTGTTCTCACCGTCGTCGTCGTCGTCGTCGTTATTTACCGCTTGCACCGACGACTTTAATCGAACGCGGTAGTCGTACAAAATACCCGTCGAGGATGCGCAGACGACGCGGACTCGTTTGGTCAGCTCCTTTTTGACGTCTTCATTGGTAGCATCTCCGACATCTTCGTCTTCGTCGTCTGGATTTAACGAAGGCGGCATGTAAAGAGCGACGGCGACATCCTTTTTCTGACTACTGCTTTTTGAGCCAACGACGATAGTTTTAGCATCGTGATTGAAATCCGCCGGCGGTCGAATGGAGACGACGTTCCATTCCACCCGCGATTGAGTTGGTGAAGGCACCGCTGCTGCTTTAATTTCATTCGTATTAACGACGTCTACTTGTAAGTTACTTTCGCCGCTTTCTAAACCAATCGCGAATTTCTCGTTCCTCGCCGCCGCCATTCGTTTATGCGCCGGTAACTTTATAACCGTGGCGGCGCGTTTCGGTTCTAAGAAGCTCTTCGTAAATTTGGTGGAAACGCCTGTCGTGTGCAAAACCGTGCTCGAAACTTTCGCGAGCGCATTCACGGACGTCTTCGTGACTTTCTTTGCGCCCGTGAGTGCCAGTTTTGAAACCAGGCCTCCTAGGCGCAAGATTTTGTGCGCCGTGGACGCGGAGGACGCGGCGTATTTCGCCTCAATCGCTTCCACTTTCTTTTCCTCATCGATTTCTTGCTTTTCGTCTTTGTCTTCTTCACCTTCTTCACCTTCTTCTTCTATTCCTTCTCTTTTTTCGCCGCGAAAGTTACTGCTACTCGATTTATTAGTGCTCTCGAAGCATTGGAACACGTGCGCCGTTCCCGAGTCAGACGCCACGGCTAAAAGTTCCGGCTCGAACGCGAATCTTTCACTGCTGTACGCAAACTGTAGACTCGTAATCTCCGCCGTCGTCGACCCGCGCCGAAAAATATTCCTCGGTTCCCCAGACGGCACGTCCCACGTTCTCACCACCGTTCCTTTCACCGAACAGGAGGCTAAAATGTCCCCTTTTTGCGAGAACGCCAACATCGCCACCGGTCCTTCGTGCGCGTTTGGAATCTCCGTCGCCACGTGCACGTTGTGCAAATCGTAAATCACGACGGTTGTCTCGGACAGGTGCGACACGACCGCTAAATAACTGCTATTGTTATTGGTCGCTGCTCCGTCCTTGTTCGTCTCTTCTTTTTCTTCTCCCTTCTCGCTACTACTACTTTTTGCGCTCATCAAAGTATTGTTGTTAAAATCAGACGCGCTCACCGCGTCGCTATTAATAGCCGCCACGCCTTTCCCCTCCGCGTTAACACTTCTTTGCGGCACGTTCATCACCCTCGCCAATCCTTTCATTTCGAATACCGTCACCTCTTCGTCCTCGCAAACGACTAAAACGTGTCTGTTCATCTTCACGCTCCGTACGGTCGTCCGAAACGCCAAATCCGCGATTAAAGTTTCCCAATCCACGTTTAAGATTTTCAACCGTCTCGGCGATAAATCCGGCGTCTCTAAACCTCCGCCGTCGCCCACGCACACGATTAATCTCGTGTCGCGAAGCATTTCGCATATGCGCATTGGACCTACGGTGTCGAACGTGTGAAGCAACGCACCGGAATCTGTCTTTAGGATTCGGAATCCTTTCTCCGTCGCTAAGACGACGCACAAGCTGTCGTGGTTGAACGAGACGTTGTTCACCACGAGCATTTCATTCTTCTTCTTTAATAATCACTTCTTCTTTTAAACACAAAACTCCTCCTTTTCGAGACGAAAGAAGAATCAAACTGCTTGATTTCTTAACGGTCTCGTGTTCTCCGAGAGAGATGAGAAATGACAAATAACGCAAACGTAATACTACTACTCACACGCGAGAGAGAGAGAGAGAGAGAGAAAGGCTTTTCACTCCGTGAGTACGACAAACACCTTCCCTTGCTCTCTTTCTTTCCCGTTATACGCTCTTAAAGCCTTTCCAAGAACAAAAGGAGTGCAATCCTTTTCTTTCTAATCGAGCACTTTTTGTGTTCTTTTTGTCCATAAAAAGAGGGGAGTCCAAGAGAAGAAAAAGAAGCGAGTGGGAAAAAATAAATATTGGCGTTTTAAACAAAAAAGCGATCTCATCATGTCCTCCGAATCATGCTCGACGGAAGAGGAACACGAGAGACTGCGAAAGGTTCTCGAGAGTAAACCTTTGCCGTTATGGCGTTTGTTCGGGGAGGCGTTGCTGAATGGCGGCGCGTGTCGCGATATCGTGGAGAAGCATGTGATGTGTAAACTCAACGGGACGGATCTCAAATTCTTGTACGACGTGAATACGGAGACGAGAAAGTTGATTAAGAGATCAACTCGCGCGGGTGATTTGAAGAAGAAGTTTAAAGTGAAAGAGATGTCATCGGTATCGACGTTGGAATTTGCGTGGGAGCATAAATCGTTGTGGTCGGGTATCTGGAACGAAAGATCTTTCTGCCGTCAAGTTGCTTGGACGAATAAACTCGAGTTGCTCAAGTGGGCGCGAGAGGAGAAAAAGTGTGAGTGGGGTTGAGGGCCGATTAATGTGGCCGCATATCAAGGTAATCTGGAAATGGTAAAGTATTGCGTGGCAAATGAGTGTCCTATCAGTGAGTGGACGTGTGCAGATGCTGCCGAAAACGGTCATCTCGAGTGCCTCAAATACTTACGCGAAGAAGCGAAAGCGCCGTGGGATTCGGTAACTGCCACTTGGGCGGCTCGAAATGGTCATCTTCATATACTCGAATATCTTGTTGAGCGTAAGTATGATAAATATGACGTGTATGCGTGTGCGCGTGCGGCCATGAACGGCCACTTGGACTGTTTGAAGTACTTGCACGAAACCGCCAAAGCGCCTTGGGACCCTGGGTCCGTATACCACGCACACAAGAAAAACCACACCGAGTGTTTACAATACCTCCTCGACAACGACTGTCCTCTCTCAACCGGTTGGCGATACGAAGATGGAACTTTATACACCTCATAAAAACACACACAAAACGCAGAGAAGCCAAGGGAGCGAAAGAATTTTGAGAGAATGAGTGAGAGAGAGAATGAGAGAGAGAGACATAAAGCGCGTACAACGCATATACTCAATAGTAGTATTTTAAAAGAGAGAGACAAGACTGCCACAAAACCTCAAAATTTGTACCATCATCATGCGCAGCAAAAGAAGAGGAGAATAACAACAACAATCTTTTAACATTATCGGAGTTATACATAATATTCTAATACTCATGCCCTCTTCTTCTCCGTTCAAGAGCAGACGAGGAGGAGGGACTTCTTCTTCTTCGCGTTTTGGATTCTTCCTCTTTGGTATTGGCGATGATGATGATGAGGCGGAAAAATCAGCCGACGATAAAGAGTGGAAAGGAGGAGACAAAAAGAAACGAGGACGCAAAATGCGCGTTTTAGTCTGCGCTTTATTATTCGTGGCTGTGTTTCTTCCTCAAATCGTGAGAGCGTTTGAAGTCGTGGTTTTTGGGAACGATTTCGACGCGATGAAGAGGATGGAAAAACAACATCAACACCATCACGGTTTGAGCAATCGAGACGAAGCGATGGGAACGAGTTTCGGGAGTGATGAGAGCGCCGAGGAAGAAGAAGTTAAAGAAGAGGTCAGAGCGAACGATGATGATGTTTTGGTACCGCACGAACAAGACGCGAAGCTTCCCGTCGTCGCCGTCGAAGAAGGAGGAGAAGGAAGAGAGGACGAGGACGACGGCGACGAGAACAGCGACGATGGCGGTAAAGGTAACGATGAGGAAGGGAGTAGTCATAGTAATGGAGGAGGTGATGAGGAAAACGAAGACGAGAGTGAAAGCACGAAGCGCGCGCGCGCGAAATTATTGAACGATCCATTATTGGAAGTGTTTGCGAAGATTTCGCCGGAAGTCGCCGCGAATTTGAGCGCGATAGGCGACGACGATGACGATGCAAAGGACACGATTTCGCCCTCGGTGATCGACCAGATTTTCAAAGCCGCGTTTGTGGGGAGCGACAGCGGCGACGCGGTTTTGACCGGGCAAACTTCCAGCGGAAAGAACTACCTCGAGAAGAGCGACGCCGACGACGAAGAGAAGAAGAAGATATTGAAACGGTTGTTGCCAAAGTTGTTGTCCGAAGAAATCGCGCTCGCTAAGAAACAACTCTCCGAAGACGAAGCCTTGGCGAATCTCGTCTTCCCGAAGAAACCGGAAGTCGTGGACGGCATTCGCGACGCCGGCGGATTACGGTCGGATGAAATCTCCGACGCCGAAGCGAGAGTGATGATTGAAAGACGGTTTGCCAACGCCTACACGAATTCGCAATCGGAAGGTTTAGCGAATGATGTAGACGCTACCGCGGATGCCGAGGCGAAGATGCAACAACTCGACGCTGAAAATCTGTTGGAAAGCGAGAAAGCGCCCTGGGACGCGAGCGAAGAGTACGCGCAACAAAACATCAGGAAAGAAGGGCGAGATAACACCGAATACGAATTCGTTGGCGGTGAATGGATCGCGGTGGAGGTTAAAGATTCCAAAATTCGGTCCGAAGAAGAAAAGAAAGTCGTGCAATACGAACGCGCTGAAAAGCAAGAGGCGAAAGAGGATAGGAAAGAGTGGTTGATTTCGAAATTAGAAAACGCCGGTTTGTCGCGAGCGACGGCGATGGCGATTGCGGACGGTAGAATGTCAGACGTCATGAAAGGCGGGAAAATGTCCGTGGATGAGCTCGTTCAACGTGAAAAGCGTTTACGTGCGGAAAGATTAGCCGAAATCGCGGACATTGAAGGCGTTGCCGATCAAGATATGATTGACGACGGCGAGGAAGATCCGAACAAAGAAATGACGTGGTTCGATCGACCGTCGATTAAAGCCAAGTTATCGCACAAAAGGTTCGTGCAGTGTAAGAAAGAGCAGGAAGAGGAAATGCCGAGCACGGAAGGTATACCGATGCCAACTTTACCGGTGAAAGATTACATGTGGAAACCGAACTCGAATCCGATTCCAGGGACGGAGGAATTTGACGCCGGGCCAATCGCGTTGGAAGCGGCGGTTTCGTCGAACATGCGAGCGCATAAAAAGTCGGCGAGACAACGCGCGCCGGTGAAAAAAGGCGAGTGGGGAACGTGTGCAGTCGTCGGTAACAGCGGGTTGTTGCGTCTTTCTGAATACGGAAAGTCAATCGATTCACACGACGTCGTCGTTCGATTGAACCAAGCGCCGCAAAGAGGGTATTCGCGCCGAGTTGGTTTGAAAGTCACGCACCGTGTTTTGAATCGATTGTGGACGAGAAACTACTATTCTGGCGCCTCTAAAATACGGAACAAAGCGGTCGAACAACATCCACTAGAACAAGGATTAACTTTGTTGATATCCCGAGCTACTTTGAAAGAGTACGGCAACTTAGCCTCGCAACTCTTCGAGACGAGGAAAGATATCTTAGCCGTTCGAATCTCCTCGAGAGCGACGTCGATGGCGGCACCGATATTAGAACACTACCGAGAACGATTGTGTCGAAGCGGGTTTGGGCCGTATAAAGGTTTGAATGTCCCTTCCTCCGGATGGGTTTGCGCGAACATGCTCACCTCGTTGTGTTCAAAAGTTACCGTCTACGGTTTCGGCGTCGAAGGTTTAGCAAAGTTTTCTCGAGGTATCGGCATCGGCGTCAACGAAACCGCGAAGGATGAAAAACACGCCGAACTAAATTACCATTACTTCCACGGTTTAGGCGCTCGAAAAGAAGGCAACGACGTTCACTGCTTCGATAACGAAGAACGAACGTTCGAGGCATTGTCGCAACCGCCGGCGAGTTTGTGGGAATTCTGCAAGTACAAAGACGACGGCGGAGATAGAAACTGGAATTGCGGGTGTCAACACGCAAACATAGAAAAATGCAGACTGGACAAATTAGAAGGCGATTACGCCGGGTTAGAAGACAGCACGGATTGTACGCCCGGGGAGGATTGTCCCGAAGACGAAGTGAAGATGAAAGCGGCTTTGGTTTTGAAAGAAGCCGCGAGGGAAGCGGAAAGGGACAGTCGACGCGGGAGTAGTGGACATAGCAGTAGCAGTTCGAGTAGTAGTTCGACCCGAAGTCGTCGCGTCGGACCATTGTGGTAATACATACTATCTATTCTTCTATGACTTTTTGAGTGGAACTACTTTTATTGCGTGTTAAATTCTTACTATTACTATTACTATCTATTGAAATTCGACAAGTTTGCGATTCGTTCTTGTTCTCGCACGCCGACGACCTTATCTAAATGCATGCTCAGTTTCGCTCTTCTCGTGCGCGTTTCACCGGGAGTATCCAGAGCGGTTGGTTGAAACCTCGCTTTGGCAATTTTAGAGGCGAACCCGACGTACGTCGCTAACGAAACGCTGTTCGAAGATGCTAGTTTCGGGTTCAACAGAGTCGCGTGTTCGCGTTGGCGGAAGAGAATATCGTTTTCGTCCGACGTTGCCTTTTTCTCTCCTTCTTTTCGAGCGCGCTCGGTGAAGTCTATCGCGGCGGCATCTGTGAAGCCCCCTTCGCGTAAAACAGTACCAACGACGTTTTCTTTGAATCGTTGTAAACCAACGTCGATGCATTGCGAGGATACTCGTTTTCTCTCGTCCCCAAACTGCTTTCGAGGCTCACCACCGGTCAAGAGGAAATCTTCGTCGATAAATTGCGTTTCCTTCGTGTCGCTATTGAAAGTATCGCAGTAATCGATATATCGAGCGAGCACTCCGGGTTTCAACGACAACGGCACTCCGTTCGCACCAAACGGTTTTGGACGCATTAAAGCGTCAAAACTAGTTTGAATGCTCGAAAGGTTTGATACTGAGTTCATTCTTTGGACGTGAGTTTCCCAGAATTCGGCTGATTCTACAGAAGCCTCGGCAACTTCAGGCGCAGACGTCAACGGCGACGGCGGGATGTCCAGATTCTGCTGAGAAAAATGTGGCGACGTGCCTTCTTTCACACCTCTTCCTTCTCCGTCGTTGTTGTCCTCATTCTCTGCAATCACCATCGCACCTTTTTCTCTTTGCTCGTTTTTCACCGGCGTACACTTTATGCTGTCAACTTTTCGTTCTTCTTGCTTTTCTTCTTTGCTTTTCTCCTTTTCCATCGCCGATGGATCTTCACTGTTCTTCTCTTCTCTTCCTTCTTCTTCTTCCAAGTCTTTCCACGCGGTAATGTCAGGATCCACTTGCGATTCTTTCAAACCGAGCGCTTGAAGCTTCTTCTTCCGGCGCTCTGCTTTCGCCTTCTCGCGCTTTTCGTTCTCTTTCAACGAGTATTCCAAGAATCGAGCGTCGCACTTTTCCGCGTATTTCGCCACGAATGCATTTTCCTTCGCTTCGTAGTCTTTCGAAATCTTCTCGGTGAACGCAACAGCCGCAACGGGCAAAGCACCGTTTGAATACGCATCGTTCAAGAGCGGCAAAGCGACGTCAAAGAGAAAATCGTCCGTCGTTTCGTCATCCCCCGCCGCGAACAAACCTTTTTCTTTGAAGGCGATACTTTTCCCGCGACCGGGAGGAGCTGCGCTCATAACTTCGCAATCGTTCAGCGCGCCGCGAATGTCACCTTTCCGTAATTTCGCAATCTTCAAACAGTGCGACATGGACAGCGATCCTTTCGATGTCGACAGAGGATAGACATCGTCTTTTTCTTTTTCTTTTTCTTCTGAAGGAGAAGAAGCTTTCGCCTTTGCCAAACAACACAAGCGCAAATATTTCGCCAACTCTTCCACGGTAGGTTTCTCGAATCCAACTCTCGTCGTCGACGTGCCTAAAGATGTCAACTGACGAAGCTGTCCATCGTCACCGTCCAGCATCTCTTCGCTTTTACAAACGACAACGATCGGTCGCTTCGCGGCTTCGAGTAAAGTTGCGATTGCCGGGATCAACCCGCGATCGACGTCTTTCGCCTCCTCGTCTTCGTTGCCGAAGAGGCAATCGATGTCTTCGAATACGACTACGGTGTTGTTGGCGCTGATGGCACCTTTTTGTTGTTGTTGTTGTTCCTGCTGCTTTTCTTGTTCCGCGGCTTCTTTCTTCTTCTTCTTCTTCTTCTCGCTACTATCATCCACGCCGCCATTCGTTGCTTCTTTCATCTTTACGAACCCGAAAAGCGTTTTGTTACCGACGGCTTTCTGCGCCTTCTTTCCGTTTGCTGTTTTCTTCTTTTTCTTCGGTTCCTCGGACGTCATCGTCGTCTTTTTCTCATCATCGTTGATATCCGTTGGTATCGTCGCTTCTTCCGTCTCCTCCTTCTTTTTCTTCTCGGTGATAGTCTTCGCCGCATCAGATGACGGCTTCTTTCTCTTGTTTAACAAATTTTTCGATTGTAAAGACTCTCCGAATCGTTCTAAAATATCTCTCCCCGATCTATTTTGCCCGGCGTTGACTTCTAAAATACTAAATCCCAATTCGCTCGCTACGGCTCGTATCGTAGCCGTTTTCCCACTTCCCGAGTCGCCGAAAACGATTAACCCGTTCGCGATGTTCGCACCTGAACCGTCACCGAAACCGTCGTTCTTTTCTCCTTCTTCGTCGTCTTCTTCGTCACTGAGTTCCATGCCCATTTCGCGTTCCCACTTGGCGTCGGAATCTTCTGAGTCCGAGTGATTATTATTCGTGTGTTGTCTTCGTGCGTTTCTAAACGTGTGTTTGCTCGCGTTTTTGTTGCTTTCAATCCTCGCTTTCCAGTTGGTCAGCCAGTTGTGACATAGATCTGCCGGTTGCGAGTTTTGCGATCCGAGCGTTTCCGAGGCGCGCGTTGGTTTGCAAATTTCCACCCAAGGAGTCCCTTTACTCGCCGCGCGAAATTGCGACTCGAGTCGGTTTATGATTGCTCGCGAGTACTCATCGTTTGGTTCTATTTCTTCTTCTATTTCTTCTTCTATTTCTTCCGTTTCTATGCTCATTTCTTCGTCTTTTATCTCATCGTCGCTTTTGATTTCGTATCGCCACCGAAAAGATGCCCCCGTCGATGCCGACGACGACTTTACCAGAGAACGTCGTCTCTCCGCCGCAAACGCCACCGCGTTTTCAAAAGCAACCCCATATCCTTTCACCACATCCTCCGTATCTGCTCCCACCACTGTCCGAATCGGACAGTTCACGTGAATCGGCGGTAAATGCTTCACCGCTTCCTCGTACGGCGTTTTACGAGACGCGCCCGGAACCGTTGCCGAAACCGTCGCGGTACTCTTCGCCTGCGGTTTCCTCTTTTGGAAAAAACTGTGCACTTTCTGAGGAGGCTGCTCTTCCGTTCTCGTCTTCTCCTTTTCGTCGTCGTTGTCCTTCTCTCGCGTCAAATCGACAATCGTCGTCGTCCCTTTTTCTTGTTTTGTGCAACAGAATTTTTGAATATCTTTGTTCAAATTCGTCGTCGTTTTGTCGTGCTCTCCTCCTTTGGTCAAGTCAATCGTCGTCGTTGCTTCCGCGACTCTCTTCGCGTCGTCGTCGTTGATATTTTTCGCGTTATTTGTTTCTTCCTTCTCCTTCTCCCGCTTCTTTTCTTTCGTCGTAAACATCGGATGCATCGTCGTCGTCTTGGGAGGACGTTTTTCTTCTTCTTTTTCCAATATCATCTCGCTCTTTAACAACGCACAAGTGCTCTCGTCGTTTAGAAAAGAACGCAACGACGACGATTAGAGAGACCTAAAGGGGTTACCTACCAACGCTCCTCTTTTCTCTCTTTCACTCTCTCTCAATAATATCCCATCTTTCGCGTGTTCTTCTTTTTTCTCTCTCCTTAAAGAGAGAAATCAATCTTGCGCAGCAGACAAAAATGAAGCAAATTTTCTCCCTCCAAGAAGAAGAGTAAACGCTCGAATGTGACATGCGAGATCATAAAAAAAGAACTTTGTGCGAGTTGTTTGTTTCCGAGAGCGAAAGGAAGAGAGAGATAAAAAAGAGAGCGGAGCGATGTCGTTGACTGGAGCGATTTTGACGCGAGGGCAGAAAAGACGGAGAGGGGCGAGAGATGTGTGGGATTTGATCGTGAATAACGACGATATTTGTTTCCAACATATTCTTCCGAGATTGAATGGGACTGATATCAAATTCTTGTACGAGGTGAATACAGAGACGAGAAAGTTGATTAAGAGATCAACTCGCGCGGGTGATTTGAAGAAGAAGTTTAAAGTGAAAGAGATGTCATCGGTATCGACGTTGGAGTTTGCGTGGGAGCATAAATCGTTGTGGTCGGGTATCTGGAACGAAAGATCTTTCTGCTCTCAAGTTGCTCTAACGAATAAACTCGAGTTGCTCAAGTGGGCGCGAGAGGAGAA
>Ga0209090_10002819_pt1 | contig 10961 bp, 11 predicted proteins | sample ArcticOcean_MG_C_9_FD_187432 | JGI IMG/M metagenome (GOLD analysis project Ga0209090, IMG submission 187432) | Marine microbial communities from western Arctic Ocean - ArcticOcean_MG_CB2_152 (SPAdes) (version 2) | ecosystem: Environmental > Aquatic > Marine > Oceanic | place: Arctic Ocean... | reverse complement strand
ACATAGACTTACAGACAAGAAGCACCATGTCGCCAATAACACCCGAAGATAAAATTATAATATTTGCTGGAGATAGTTTTACGTTCGGCGATGGTGTAAAACACAAAGATACTTTTTGTGGCCAATTACAGTCTAAAGATTTTTTTAAAGACTACAAGGTGATCAACATAGGAATGCGTGGAGCATCAAATGATTTGATTACTAATATACTTTCTAAGTGGGGTAACATGTATGCCAGTCAGATAGAGTATGTTATCATTGGCTTTTCATTTTACTCAAGGCGAGTATTTTATACAGAAGCATCAAAATCAAAATATGTTATTGACGGTATTGCAAATATTAGTCCTGGTAATTGGAATTCAACAATCGAAGAACACAAATGGTTACAAGATGCTTATGCCGCAATTCTAAGACTGAGTACGGAAGAGATGGACAACAATAATTTTGAAAGAAATGTATTGCTTACAAAGGGTCTAGGAAAAATACACAACTTCAAAACTTATTGGTGGTCTATAGAAGAACATGCTTGGTATGGTGACCAAAATATCGATAGACTTGAGAACAATTCTGAAAGAATCGATGACGATGACTTCAAGTATATTGATATTGGCAAACCCTTTGGTCATGAAGGACCTAACCATGATTATCAAGATAATTATATATCAAAAGAAGACAGACATTGGAATGAAAGTGGACACTCTATTATTGCAGACAGAATAATCAAAGCGATAGATGAATGTTAAAAGTAAATCTAAATCATTTGCATTTCAAAGATATAGGAGACTCCCAGTGGTGGTACCATCTCAATTTTAACTTCGATTATTTCAATCTTTCTTTCAGCCAAGATATAAAATTTACAGACAGCAATAAATTAATTTATGAACCGAACATCTCACAAGAATTGGGAAACACTGGCATAGAATGTGTTAAAGATGGTAGCATAGTTAAACTAATTCCAAATAACACTAGAGTTGTAATTAGCACAGTTCAAGAACCAATATGTGTTGAGGGCAACTTCTTTTACCATGAGAATATAAACATCAATGATAAATTAGAAATAGCAGGTGCCGACACACATAACGTATGTTGGGCATCTGGTGACTTTTTTGCACCAGAGAACAATACATCTAATATCAAAACGTTCTTTGTTCCTGGATGGAATCATTTCTATTGGGAAGAGATATATGATATACCAGAAGAAGTCATAGACCAAAGAACATTTGACCATACGTTTCTGAGTTTTAATAGAATACATAAACCACACAGAATGTACTTCTTGTTGCGTCTGCGTGAGTTGGGAATACTAGAAAATAATCTAATTAGTTGTGCTAAAATAATGGATGGGGAAACATTCGAAGAACACATAGAATGGATTGTTACAGACAAAAGAGAATACAAAGATATATATGATAAGTATAATCTCGTTGATAGTGAAAAGTTGAGAACAGAAGCGAACGGATTTATGAACGAGTTGCCTCTAGTACTAGACGTGGAAGACTTTCAACAAAATGGATGCTTCTATGATGACACAGTTTGGAGTTCAGCATCTTTCTATCAGAATTCTTTTATGAGTGTCCTAACTGAGAGCAGTGCGATTGGTCCTGGATGCTATATATCAGAAGTTGTATTTAAAGCAATTGTGTTTATGCATCCATTTATGATAATAGGACAACCCAGAACTTTAGAAGTTCTCAGAGAATGGGGATTTGATACATTTGATGATGTATTTGATAACAGTTATGACTTAGAAGAAGACATGTTCAAACGAACAGAGATGGTAATCGAGCAGATGGAAGTGATTAACAAACTAACGCCCGAGCAATTAGCCGTAAAAACACTTGAATTAAAAGACAGATTAGTGTATAATAAGAAAAGATACTTTAGTAAAGAGTTCAAAGAAATAACAAAATCGTACTTCGAGGACGTTTATAATTGGTTAGATAATGAGATACAATAAAATTAAAGATGATAGTAAAACAGAGATGGTGTCGGCTGATATATTCGAGGATAGTCGTGGAACAATCTTCAGTTTTCCTATTGATGATAACTTAACGGAATACAATCTTATGGTCACAAAGAAAGGTGACGAAAGAGGATATCATTATCATCCCGAGTTTAACGAGTACATGATGGTAGTCTCGGGTAGATGCGAGTACACAGAGTTTGTTTCTAACAATGAAGACATAACTATTACGTTGAAAGTAGGGGACAGCATTCGTATACCTATCAACACATCACATAAGTTTCGAGCATTAGAAGATTACTCTTTCGTTAGTATGTTAACAAAGCATTGGGATAAATGTAATGCTCCTATTGTAAAGGTAGACAAAGATGGAAATGAAATTTAAATTTGATAATGGTGAAGTGCTAACACTTGATGTGTTTGACACATCGATAAGCAAAAAAATACTTGAACTATGCGAGACCTGTAAAGCAGATGGAGTTGAACTTTTTCAACGAGGGCTTGGGCATGAAGCAGGCCGCACGATGAAGAGATTAGAACATATACCTCACTCTCACAGAGAAGAAGCATTAGAAAGAATACGCAAAGGCTTTGCACTGACTGGCATTGAACCTAATGTATCACTAAGTGATACAACGACAGTGCAAGATTGTAATATATTACACAGACAGTTTACTATGAACTTCTTAAACTTGGATAATAAAAAACAATCGGAATATCGCCTAGAAGACCTACAACATATCAATCATGGAGTACACGAATACGAATACACGTTACCTACTCCAAATTATATGGCATATGATGATAAATTAAGCGATATGATATTCGGTTACAACATATGGGTTGATATTCCAAAGTATACTATACTACTCACCGCTGAAGAAAAACATACAGTAACTTCTCGTATCAAACACGCAGACGTGTATCTGCATGACGAAAGTAGAATTGGAAGAAGTTTTACAGATGCCTGGGCACAGAATGATGACCCTAGTGAATCAGACATTCAAGATGTTGACCGTGTTGGACCTCTATTTAATTTTAGAAATTCAATACGTAAGAAACTATACAAAAGTGATGAATTTCATAACTGGCTGGCAAAATATGACAGTGTAGACAAACCATACGCAGATATTCCATTTGCGAACATTGTTAGTGGAAGTTATCAAAATACATCCAAGGCAAATTTAGTGGACATCACATGGTAACTCCATTCGACACAGTGCATAAGGTTGACAGAGATGGCAAAGTTTAGAGAATTTTATGTTCCAGCAGGAGCAGGCAGCAATTTCTTAGCAAGTAAATGTCTGTGGGCGAATCATATAGAAAATGCCGATTTCATCGGTGGATTCAAGGGACACTCTACCTCATCTAACGAATTCTTTTTTTCTAGAGTAAAAATTGGCAAGGAATTAAAAAATAAAAAGTTTATTGACTTGATGGTATGCGATGATGAAAATTTACTATCAGAAACTATAAAAATAAAGTCTATACTAATAGAATTAGATGAATTTGCACTCTCTCTGTTTCCGAAAAATCACTTAAATTCTATTCTAGGACCTGGCATCAGCAATATGCATAATAGCCAAAGACAGCAAATTATTAGTAATATTGATATAATCTGGAAAGATGACTGGACAATGATTTATCATAGTTTTTGGGATTGGGCAATATGGGGAGAATTAAGTGGCAATAAGATTGAAGTACCAAACTCAGTTTTAAATAAAATACATCAGGCTCAAAAATATTTTGTACAATGTAGAGAATATTATTATAGTGTATGTGACCGTAATAATTGGAACGTTGAGAAAATCTCACATCATCATCTATATGATGAGATACCTGGAATAAAATTACCAGAGAACTTTAAATCATTAGCAATGTATTTAGATGAACAGACGGCAGAATTTGTTCGTATTATATTCGAGATTAAACATGGTAATGGCAGAAGTGAGAGAATTCGTGACACGGAATATCTCATATCAAATAAAACTCTAACAGATGAAACTGTCAGAAAACTTCCGTCAATTGGATATGCTCCTCGTACCGCAGATAATGAAGCGAAAATATTAGCCTCTATTTCAAATGATGTCAGTTATAGAAAGATATTCTTTGAGAATGACGAGAATGAAATAAGAACGATGTATGAGTTCTTTAACAATGGAGACTATTTTGATAAAAATAAGACTATTATTATGAAAGAATTTAAAGAATACCATCAAAGGAATATGGAATTAATTAAATGAGTAATTCATTCGACACAGTGCATAAGTTTGAGAGAGTGGTGGCTAATTACGCTAATGCTCCATATGGTATTGCTACTGATTGTTGTAGTCATGCTATATTTTTAAGTGCTATATATTATAAGAAGTTACACGGTTCTTGTACAGTTAAGGTGCCAAAGAATACATACGTCAGTGCGCCAATGCAAATGATACATGCAGGATTTAATGTAGAGTTTATTGATAAAGAATGGAAAGGAGTTTATCCAATTGAACCTACAAACATCGTAGATGGTGCTCCTAGATTTACAAAAGATATGTACATTGAAGGAACATATCATTGTTTGAGTTTTCAATTCAAAAAGATACTAAGTACTATTAAAGGTGGCATGATTTTAACTGATGATAAAGATTTCTATGATTGGGCGCAACTTGCAGTGCATGATGGAAGAGACATGGGTGTACCTTATGAAGAAGACAAGATGCAAGTTTTAGGTTATCATATGTTTATGACACCCGAAACTGCTGAGATGGGACTTGAGAACTTTATTAAAAATAAAGTAGTTAACGAAGACGTTGCAGGGTCATATACGTATCCTGACATCAGTTACATAAAGGATTTATAATGGCAAAGATAAAACAGATTGAAGAATGTAGAAGTTGTGGGAACAAAGAACTCACTACCGTGTTTGATATTGGTGATTTGAAAATCAATGCGTTTGTCGAAGAACCAAATCTGGATGTTGGTTTGGCACCACTTGCATTAGTTCATTGTAACGAGTGCGACTTAGTGCAACTAACACACACAGTGAGAGAAGAAGACTTATATAAGAACTACTGGTACTTGTCTAGGTTAAACAAGAAGATTGTTGACAACTTAGAAAGCATCACAGTAGATGCTTCATATGAAGTAGAATTATATGACAATGATATCGTTGTTGATATTGGTGCAAATGATGGCACGTTGTTGAGTTTTTATCCTGATAATGTAACTAGAGTAGGCATTGACCCGGCGCAGAATATACATAGCGAACTAAAAGACAATTGTGATATTATGATAGGCGACTTCTTCAACCAGAAGAATTGGGAAGAGAAGATGGGCAAGCAGAAAGCAAAGATTGTAACTACTGTTGCTATGTTCTATGACCTAGATAATCCAAACTCATTTGTACAAGACATCAAACGCATACTAGACGAGAGTGGAGTATGGGTATGCCAGTTAATGACTGCTCGACCAATGCTTGACACTAACGACCTAGGCAATGTGATACACGAACATTTAGAATACTATTCATACAAAGCACTAGTGAACTTATTAGAACGCAATGGACTTGAGATATATCAAGTGCGTGAGAACGACATCAATGGTGGCAGTTATCAACTTTATATTCAACATCTAAATGAAGGTAGTTGTGAGTATGAAGAGAATTGTTCAGTAGATAGATATGCTGATTGGAAAACAAACATCGACAATAATAGAGATGAGACTATGAACTTCTTACGTTCAGAAGTAGCAGATGGCAAGAAAGTTTATATCATGGGTGCTAGTACAAAAGGCAACACAATCATGCAATACTATGGATTAGATAGTGATGTAATTAGTGGTGCGGCAGAGATACATCCAGATAAGATTGGCAAGTATCTAGTTGGCAGTAGTATTCCTATTGTACACGAAGACGAAGCAAAAGAGAAAGCAGATTACTTCTTAGTATTTCCATTTCACTTCAAAGAATTGTTCGTCACAAGAATTTTAAAAGACTGGATTACAGATGGCGGTAAACTTGTATTCTGTACACCAGAGTTTGAGGTGATAGGCTGATGAACGATTTTATTTACAAAGAAGTATTAAGCGAAATCAAAAACAATTATCGCCCAAAATGGACAAAAAGTGATATTGAAAAGATGAATGGAATATCTACTATATCTACAATGAGTACTTCACGGATGAATGCCATATTAGAAACTATCAGATATGTCGAAAAGAAAAACATTCCTGGTGACTTAGTAGAATGTGGCGTTTATATGGGAGGCAATATTGCACTGTCTATTGGTGAGATGAAAAGATTGAATATAAATCGTTCTTTCTGGGCATATGATACGTTTTCTGGTGTGCCTAAAAATGAATTGATAGATAATGACACTCACATACTGATGAACCATGAAGGTTCTGGAGATAGTATAGAAAGTAGATATGTTGATGATAAATGGTGCTACTGTGATTTTGATGAAGTTAAACAAAATGTGTTAGAACATACTAGACACCAAACCGAATACAAATACAACAGCGAAGAAATAAAAGATGTTGTAAATGAGAAAGTAATATACGTCAAAGGTTCAGTCATAGATACTATACCTGAGACTTTGCCAGAACAAATATCTTTTATACGATTAGATATGGATATTGCGGCACCAACTAAACATACACTAGAACATATATGGGACTTGATACCAGTTGGCGGTGTAATACACATAGACGATTATAATATGTTTTCTGGTGTACACAAAGTTGTAGATGAGTTCTTTGACGATAAATTTGTATACACACAAGAAATAGATGATTGTGCTATTTCGATAGTGAGGTTATCTTAATGTTAATGACAAGTGAGAATATGATAGGCAAGAAAGCACATCCAATTGATGATGTTAAGGGCGTAAGACTAGTAATGATTATTTGCAATCATTGTCCTTATGTCTTGTTTAGAATGCCAGCAATATCAAAGATAGTAAAAGAATATAATAAAAGAGTACACTGTATAGCAGTAAACAGTAACGATGCAAGTCCAACAACAGACGATAGTAGTCCAGAAGATGGACCAGAGTTTATGGAAGATTTTGTAAACAAGTACGAACTAGCATGTGATTATATATTTGATGAAGACCAAAGCATAGCAAAGGCATATGGCGCAGTTTGTACTCCAGAGTTTTATGTTATTGATGAAGATGATACTATTGTGTATCATGGCGAACTAGACCCAAGTCATACAAGCAATGATTTGATGCCAACTGGTAGCAGTCTACGTCATGCATTAGATTTAACATTAGTAGGCAAGTCAATTGATTGGCAACCAAACCCATCATTTGGTTGCAGTGTTAAATGGAAAACAGAATGAAAAAAATACACGCATTTGGTTGTAGTTTAACGGCAGGACATCATTGGAGATATATGTTTACTGATGATAGACCGGACACTATGAGTTCACGAGATAGAATACATATAAATGATGAGGTAGAGTTACAGAGTTATGCAGTCACTGGTGGGTCAAATGATATGCAACTAATTCAATATGCCAATGAAGTCCACTATAATCACATAGTTAAAGATGATATCATAATCTGGCAAATAACTAATCCAGAGAGAAGAATAGTTAGTACCAGAAATATGTATGACACCATCAATCTTCCGACAGACAGTGATGGACGTTTAAGTCGAGATGATGGATATCTTGATGTTGAGCATGTTTTTAATCCAGAGACAAGAATTGATGGATGTGAGTTGTCAGTGAAGTCCCATCTTCGTCAAATGCCATCTTCAAACATCAAAGAGTCAAGAATCAACATATATCAGGTATTATGGCAACTTAATGGAATTAAGAGAGAAAATACCAAACTACTTGTGTTGTTTGGATGGAATGGAATTTTTGAGTCAGATATTGAAAAACAAAATGTGATGAAGTTTTTAAAGAACAAAGATATAGATTACATTGAAGATTCTATGTGTGAATGGTCTATAATAAATGGACATGATATCAATGATACCAATCACCCCACAGATGAAGGCTATCGTGGATTCACTCGTAAAAAACTTATGCCTAAATTACAAGAACTAGGATGGTTAAAATGAAAATAGGATTAGTAGGATTAGGAGTAGTTGGCAAAGCATGTAAGACTGGCTTTGAACATTGTGGGTACACAGTTATTCCACACGACATTACACTTGACACGAAAATAGAAGACTTATTAGAGACAGAGATTGTTTATCTATGTGTACCTACGCCAACAAACAACAAAGGTGAATGTGACACAAGCATTGTAGAAAGTGTTATTGCTGAACTACGACAAGCAAACTATGAAGGTGTGATAGGCATTAAGTCAACTGTAGAGCCAGGAACAACTGAAAGATTGATTGAGAAATACGATGATAGAATTGTATTTGTGCCTGAATTTTTAAAAGAACGTAGTGCAGAGTTTGATTTTATATTTGACCATAGATTGTTATTAGTTGGTACAGAGAATGTAAACTATTATTATCTAGTACAGCGTTCACATGGTAAACTTCCAGAAGATATTATGAGAGTGTCACCAACAGAAGCAGAACTAATGAAGTACTATCATAACACGTTCAATGCGTTGCGTGTAGTATTCTCTAATGTGATGTTTGAGATAAGTGACAAAATGGATGCTGATTACGACAAAATTAAAGAGGCGTTCTTACGCAATACTGATTTACCAGACGAGTACTTAGATGTCAAGCCAGAACTGCGAGGCTACGGCGGTGCGTGTTTACCTAAAGATGTCTTAGCAATGAACCATGCATGTAAGAAATTAGGAATACCAAATAAACTATTTGAGTATATTGACAAAGAAAACAAACTGTTTAAGAAAACAGTATTCAAAGGTATGAGAAAATGAAGATACTAATCACTGGTGCATCAGGCTTTATAGGACAAGCATTAGCAAAACAACTAGAGAACAGTGAGCATGATGTTTATCTGACTGATATACATGAGCCTGTTAACACATACGGACACACCTTTAACGCATACGATTTAACAAATTCAGAAACAGTTGCCTATTTGCCAGAAGCAGATGTGGTATATCATTTATGTGCTTATAATAATACTGCACACTTCTATACAAGACCATTGTCTGTCATCGACAGTACATTGACTCCAACTATCAATCTAATTCATAGATATAAGAACTCAAACACAAAGTTTGTATATGCGAGTAGCAGTGAGATATATGCAGGTGGGGTACAACTAGGTATTACAGAAATACCAACACCAGAAATCAATATAGGTATAATCAACGAGATAGATAACACACGATGGAGTTATGCTGGTAGTAAACTCATGGGAGAGATTGCGGTACATGCCGCTCACGAAGAATATAATTTAGATTATGTAATCATTAGGTATCACAATGCATATGGTAAAGAACAGAAGAATCATTTTATTCCAGAGTATGCTCAAAGATTAAGAGAAGGTGATAATGTGTTGTACGGTCACGATGAAACTCGTGCGTTTATCTATATTGATGACGCGGCTGAACTAACTCTGATGGTGGGTGAAAAACTTAGTAATGACACAATTCATATTGGAAATCCAATAGAATCCTCAATTGGAGATGTTGCTAAGATTATAAGAGAGGTTGTAGATGTTGATAGGGAGCCCATATACAAAAACGCACCCCCTGGAAGTGTTTCCAGAAGATGCGCCGATGTTTCTAAGTTGTTGTCTTTGATTGGTGATTACAAATTTACAAGTCTCAAAGACGGTTTAGTTAAGACTTTGACCTAGTTACTTTGCAGTTAGATACTTTGCTTCGTTTGGCTTAAGTAAGTTAAAATTAAAATCACCTTCATTTAGCAACACCGTGCCATTAGTCGAGTGTGTTGTACCTCCCAAAAATACATCCATGTCTCCATCTTTATCTAGGTCTCTAAATTTAATCATCATTATCCAGGAGTTCCATGGATTACCCTCATGAGTCGCAACATAGCCTTCAGGTGCTGGACGTAATTCAATTAAGCCACGGTCTTTAAACTTCTTGTTGCCTAAGTTTTCAATAATACTGACCGCTGAGCCGGCATAATTGTGTCCTACCCTACTCAATACGATGTCTAAGTCACCATCACCGTCTAAATCGGCTGCTGAAACTTCGGGTACCTGGAAATAAACTTCTGCGTATTGTGGTAGGTGAGTAGTGTTATGTTTATTGAAATTACCTCGACCATCATTCCAAACAATTCCAGTGACAGTACAATGCTTACAATCTGATTTTTCTAATCCAGCCTGTATTAAATCTAAATCGCCATCACCATCCATATCAGCAAGTTCTATTCCAAAAGAAAAATGTCCACCACACTTACGTTTTTTGAGAAAGCCCGAACCATCATTCATTAAACACCATAACTTTGTTCCTGTTTTCCAGTCTAGTTCCGTGTAGACTACATCCATATTGCCGTCATTATTAATATCACCAGTGGCAGCACCATGGTTGAAGGCTTGAAAATTAGGATGACTAAGATGTGTGCTACTTGACTCTAACCAAGTACCGTTCGGTTGGCTTAAAAAGTAACTGTCTCTAAAGCCATCGTGAGAACCAACCGCGGTGTCATTAATATAAAAGTCCAAAACTCCATCATTATTATAATCAGCAACAAGAATTTCCATTCCTAGTGACATTCCTGGGTCTTCGCGGTTATCAATAAGAAGTCCTTTTGCCTTAGTGAGTTTGCCATTTTCATCACCTAAGAATAACGCTGGTAAAGGTTTATCCCCTTGACATACGACTCCACCACAAGCCCCACCAGGATTCGAAGAACCTTCGATATCTTTTGACCCATCAAATGCCATACCTCCGTTATAAATGGCATCAACATATCCATCATTGTTAAAATCACCAATCTGCCATTTGCCTTTATGATGTTGAAATGTTGGGTAATAACCACTAAATGGCGCCATGAAGAATTCTACAGTTGGGTCATTTTCAATATCAATGCCCGCTAATCCTACCGGACCACTGGAGACTGAACTGTTATTAGATGAACTGTCACA
>Ga0209090_10002817_pt1 | contig 10963 bp, 8 predicted proteins | sample ArcticOcean_MG_C_9_FD_187432 | JGI IMG/M metagenome (GOLD analysis project Ga0209090, IMG submission 187432) | Marine microbial communities from western Arctic Ocean - ArcticOcean_MG_CB2_152 (SPAdes) (version 2) | ecosystem: Environmental > Aquatic > Marine > Oceanic | place: Arctic Ocean... | reverse complement strand
CGGTTCCTTCTCGTCGTTCGCTTTCGGTTTAAACGCGCCGGATTGTTCCCATCTTTTATATAAAGGTTCCTCCACGTCCGTGTGCTCGAAATTTTTAGGCAAATCGCCGTGTTTTTTCCCCGGCGACACCTTGTTGTTGGCCCCGGCAGCAGCAGCAGCGGCGGCGGTAGTCAACCCCACCCTTCGATAATTGCGCGTCGAGGCAATAAGAATGCCTCGAGTTCGCGTCGCTCTCCGCAACATTGTTGCCTTCCGACTCGAATGATAACAAGAAGTAGACGAAGACGAAGACGAAGACGAAGACGACGAAGCGATGCCTCCCGCTCTGTTGATGAGAGTGACCACCGTAGCCATTCGTGTGTTGAATAAATACTTCGTGGTGGTGTTGGTGGTGTGTGTTGCTGTGGCGATCGATTGTCTCCTCGAATGTAATCCTCGCAGGATGAATGGCTTGAATGGAGGATGATAAAGGAGGAGGATGAGTGGAGCAGAGAGAGGAGGTTTTTTTGTTGAAAAAGCCCTCGATTGAGGTTTTTAATTTTTGACTTGGATGTGAAAGAAATTTTTACATTTTTTCAAGTACGCGAGTACTTCTGTTTATGTGTGTGTGTGTGTTTGTTTCGTTATTACTACAACGAGTAGTAAACGCGCGAGAGAGAGGAGAATTCGGCTCAGGTTTTCTTTTGTAATCACCGTATCTTCATAATAAGAATTAAAAGAAGATTTGATTTTTGTTACATCATCGCCGAACCCTCTTTCTCTGCCCAGTGCTGTTGTTGTTGTCGTCGTCGACGCGTTTATTTTCTGTTCGTTTGTTCTTCTTCTCCCTCTTCTTTTTCGTCGGGATCAGTGGACGGCGAAGGCGCTGGTGTGAGGCCCAAGGCAACGTCCAAATTCTCAATTGGGTCGTATCCCAAGAGAATTGATGCGAGATTTTTTCTGACGACGTCGTCGGCGATCGTTCCCGGTCCGTCCAACTCGAACAACGCTCTGATCGCGTCTCGCAACGCGTCTTTTTGCGCGTCGTCTAAGACGCCGTCGCCGTCGAAGGGTAAGAGTACCGTGTCGATAACGTGAATTATGCCGTTACAGGCAATCAAGTCCGGTTTGATGATGGTACCTTCCGAACCGAGCGCTCGGACGGTGACGTTTTCCGGGTTCGCCTCAATCTTCAACGGCATGACTTCACCATGAGCGTCTCTCAAATATCGATACGGACCTTCCAACGCTCGCAACTCTGCTTCCGTCAAGTTCGACTCAGGAACCGCGTGGTGCGCGATCAATCGCGCCTCGTACTCGTCTTCGCCCCAAAGCTCCGAGACGAACTCTTCGAACCGATCGTACCCGGACCAGTCCACGAGATCTTGAATAGCTTGATCGGACGGCGCGAATAACGTGTCCGATCTTGAATACGATTTCAACGCGTCCGTCACTTTCGGATATCGCAAACTGACGTTGAAAAACCTCGATAACTCTGGCGTGCGAGCGAGGACCTCGTACATGGTGTTGTTCTCCGGACAAGACGGAGCACCCGTTTGTTCGATCAAGTTCTGCGTCTCTCGGATATCTCTCTCTTCTTCTTGGAGAAGTTTTCTCCCGTACGCGTTATACGCCAACCTCGAGGAAAAACGCACACCAGAAGGTCTCCGCGCGCCTGTTTTAGAGTACGAGCCGTACAGCTTCGCTTCGCACGAGGAGAAGAGCCCGAGAAGCGCGAGGAAAAGGAGGATAATCATGGATACTCTTTTTGTATCTAAAAACTCAAAATTTTTTGTGAGGATTATTTTGGGAAAGAGTAAAAAATACTAGAGGGAGCGCCAGAAAAAAAACATATCTCTCTCTCTGTTTAACAAAACAAAAACATTAAACGATGATGTTTACGACATGGACGGGGACAACAATTTTGACGACGCGCTTTGCGAGGACGACTTTGAGGAGGAGGACGGGAACGGCGCAGAAGAAGACGAAGACGAAAAGAAGAAGAGCATCAGGGAGAAAATCGTCGTCTGTTAAATTTTTTTGCTTGAAGAAAACAGCCGAGCTCGACGTGGCCACTGGCATAGGCATCGAGAAACTCAGATCATCAAAAACAACAACAACAACGAGCAGCGATGGAAGCGGCGGTAAAGTAGTTGGCATATCGACGACGATGCGACATTTTCCTCCCCCTCCCATGCATTATTCGTCCGAGTACACGCCCGGGATGAGTGTCGTTGGAGGGGTGTTCTTGGCCACGAGTTTGTTGACGAAGTATTTGACAACGGGCGAGGCGATTGGAGTATCTGTTTTGCACCGATATCCTCGAAAACCGGCGTTTTTGCTGGGGTTGTTGGTGGGGACGCACGTGCTCTTGAATTATGCGTTGGACGTGAGTTATTTACTTCCCGACGGCGGCTTTCAGTCGGTACAAAACGCAGCGCGGTTAGGTTTTGCCGGTCTTTGCGTTGGCGTCGGATCAGCGTGCGCCGGCGGATGCACTTCTGGGCACGCATTGAGCGGCGTCGCGAGACTCTCGAAGAGAAGTTTAGTGGCCGCGAGCATATTTGTGATTGTTGGCATGATCACCGCGAGCGTTTTCGATACCGCGGGCGCGATGGATGTGGTGTTGATGATTCCTGGAAAAAGGACGTGGACCTTGGAACTTTTTTTCGAGAGGATGTTTTACAACGCGGATGTAATCGTTCCGTGGGTTGCGACGGTGTGCTCCGCGGTATTCGTCAAGACGAAAACTGCGTTGAAGTTCGTGTTGATCGCGCTTCCAGTTGGATCGATCGTCGCTGGTTTGTACACGTACTACCAGTATATCAATGGTACAGATCCATGGGAAGAAAATTTTGAACGTTTGCGGACGATAAGAGAGACAGAAACGCCAGAAGAGAAAAAACAACGCCTTTTGGACGAAACGTTTCACGTTAAAGAAGAAGAAGAAAGGCTACCTCCCGTATCTGATATCATATCGCGGGGAGCTTTCATTTTGTGCGCCCTCGCGTGCGGATTTTTTGCCATCGCAGCCGCAGAAGCCGAGAGTGCTTTTCACACGTCTAAACTACTCTTGATTTGGCTTTCTAGTTTAGCGTTTTATGCCATCGTTACGCTTGTTGGAGTGTATGGAAAAAATAAACGCCTTCGCGCGTGTACGAAATCCCTCGCGAAAGCGGTTTCGGGATCTTCGTTCGGACTGGCGCTTTGTGTTGGCGGGATGGCCGATCCGGCGAAAGTATCCGCGTTTCTCTCCGTGAATAAAAAGACGTTCGATCCGAGTTTACTCGTCTTTCTTTTCGTCGCGTTGGCTTTCGCAATACCGATTTTTGCATACATAAAAGGTTGGAAAGCCTGGAATGTGTTAGAGGAAAAGTACCAAGACGAAGGGTTGCGAATGAAGCTCTCGTTCTTTGGAGACGAGCTGGCGCAGCCCGATAAACCAAACGAACCTTTCGAATGGAGACTTTTAGTCGGTGCCTCGATCTTTGGGTTGGGATGGGGTCTCGCCGCGTTGTGCCCTGGTCCCATGTACGTCAATTTTTCCGCCGCATTATTCGACGGTTCCCTCCAATTCGATAAAGGCATCGGTCTCTTCTTCGCGACGTTCATCGCCGGGCAAACAACGTTTCGAACTCTCGCGCACGCGTTGAATATTGACGGTAAGATAAACTCAACGATTGTTATGGAAGAAAATAAGGAAACGCTCGCGCGCTTGGATAAAGCCAACTCGCTCGAAGAGCTTCGCCGTTTGCTCTCGAAAGCGCTTGGGAGCTCCGAAGACGCCGTCGTGAAAACTGTGGCGTATTCCGAAGGCGATCGCTCCATTATCCCTTTAACGAACGATGACGACGTGCTCGTGATGTACGCGACTTGGGAATCAGAAAAGACAGGTCGAGATCGTAAAGCGCGTTTGAGGTTTTATCTGGACAAGAGCGAGGAGGAGGAGAAGACGTCGTCGCCTTCGAAAGAGGCGAAGCGCATGGCGCCGCATGGCGCCGAGAAGAAGTAATAAACTTATTCTTGCCATGGTTTTAATAAATATAAATGGAGTTTACATACATGTTTTACATTACATATAGATATTAGTTTCCTAGTGCAGTAGTAGTTTACTCGCTCAAAATACGAGATAGGAGTCATCTAGCTCGACGCTCAAATCATTCAAATCCACGTTATCCGGCATATTGGTGAGAGACAAAATTTCCTCGTCGTCGTCGCCGAAAGCGTTCGCATTGAAGAGAGGATGTTCGCTTGCAACCGTCGTCGGAGAGCCGTTACTGGATCCACCGTTCGCATTCGCCGAATCAGCCGCGATTGCTCTGTTTATCTTCTCAACCTCGTGAGCGCGGAGTAAATCCTTGAGCGAATTTGATTTCGTGAGTTTCAAACCGAGCGGCAACTGTGGCGCCGGGCCGCCTCCAGCGGCAAAGTTTTGTTGTCCACCTTGCTGGTACAATGCAGGCGAGCTGCCACTTCCGTTGGGATTTTGATAGCGCAAATGCGAACCGTGATGATGCTGTTGATGATGTGGATGATACGGATGCGCTCTGTGCACCGGAGACCCGTTCAATCCAGTCGTCGTAGGAAACTGCGGCATCGACTCAACGCGATGGAGATGACCTTGCTGATCATTATGTTGAGGATACTGCTGATACTGTTGCATGTGAGGAGGCACGTGGTGGTATTGCTGTTGCTGCTGATACTGAACGTGATGTTGCTGTTGCTGAGGCGGATGTTGGTAATATACGACGCGTCCGGTTTGATCAATATAGGATCCGTGCTGTGGTTGTTGTTGTTGTTGATGATGATAATAATACTGTTGTTGATGATGATAATGGTGGTCACCCGGGCCCGGTGCGGGGAGAATGTGCGCCGGTTTGATCGCCAGACGTCGCTGCTGCACCTTCGACTTCGATATTTTCGCGCGTTGCGCTTTCGGCAAGATACCCACGTGTTGTTGTAACGAAGGCATGCGAGCCATTGGATTGTGCGGTTGCTGCGGCTGCTGTTGCGGCTGCTGTTGCGGTTGCAGCTGCTGTTGTGGCTGCTGATACTGAACGTGCTGCTGCTGCGGCTGCTGCGGCTGGAACTGTGACTGTTGGTACTGAACATGTGTCTGCGGCTGCTGCTGGTACTGTGGTTGTATCGATTGTTGTTGCTGCTGATGCTGATGCTGATGTTGCTGATGCTGCTGATGCATCGATTGTTGCTGTTGTGGGTGCAAAGGAACTAACTGATCAAGTCGATGGAGTTGATCGAAAGATGAGCTAAGTTGGGCGTTCGAGGCCGCCGCGCTCCACGCTCTGTTCCCAAACTTGCGTTGCGATCGTTTACCTTTCGTCTTTGACGGCACTTTAACAACTGCTCCGCTAAATTCGTAGCTGTTGTTGTTAATGTCGTTGTTACCGCTACCATCGGTCTTATTGATAGCCTCTTCGCTCCCCGATGCCTTCAGCGGCATCATGGTATCTTCGCTCGAGTCATCAGAACCGTTGTGTCTGTTCTGTTCTGCCCTCATCGTCGTTGGTCCTAAAATCCTCTTATTGCAGGGCATAACTCCCGACCGCCTCAAAACTTCCGCCATTTTCACGTTTCCGGAATCTCTCAACATGTTTCGAACGCAGTGCTGCCACAAATTTGCCGAGTTTTGTCGAGCTAAAGGAATGCGAATCACGTCGCACACGCCCTCTCGGATGGCGCGAATGACAACGTCCTCTTCCTGTTGCTTCGTCGCGGCGTCTTCTTCATCGCTATTGTTAGTATTGTTGCTAGTGTTTTCGTTTTCGTCGTTGGTGATGGCGACGGCGGCGGCGGCGGTGGTGGTGGTGGTGGCGGTAGTCACGTCGGCGTCGATTTTATTACTGTTATCCGCTACCGGCGAGGACGACGACGTCAAATGAATCGCTTCTAAACGATCCATGGCGTTTCCTTCTGCCTTTGCGACTAATGCTTTTGCTTCTTTTTCCGCCTTATCTGCGTCTTCGTCTCTTTGCATCAACACCACGGGAACTTTCGCGCACAATTTCCTCAAAGTCGTCTTAATCTTCGCTTTCTTCTTCTCGATGTTCGTCGTGCTCCCGCCGCCGCTGTTATCGGACTGCGGTGGACTCTTATTACTCGCGTCGTCTGAATCGTCGTCGTCGTCGCCATTCCTGTTCTTCGCTTCTCCGTTACCGTTGTTCAAAATCTCGCTCTTTTCGTCCTTCTTTTTCTCCCACGCATCCGTCTCTTCCCTCAGCGCCAGCCGCATCATCCGCCCGTCCAGTAAAGCCACGTCAAAGGTTTCCTTCGACGCATCTTCCACGCACTTTTCCAGCGATTCCGATCGCGTGACTATTCGTTTGAACGAGCGTGAGTAGTGAGAAGTTTTTTAGAAAAGGAGAAGAAAAAAGTGTGTCAATTTATTATAGCGCATACTACGCGCAAAGAGAGAGAGAGAGTTAATATAGGGAGAGATCGTCCTCGTCACCCACTGAGAATATCTTCTCGTCCATATCCAAAGCGATGATCAGATCTGATCTGCGGTAAACTCCGACCACCTTCCCGCGCGTTCTCATGAATGTGAACTGTTCTCAACGCCTTGAAAAAGTACACAGATCATCCTTGCTACTGGGGAACCTTTCTGTCCGTTTCGAGCGCGAATATGCTCGCGCTTATCGCGGGAAAGCGACGCGATGATGAACCGATGAAGCAGCGGAAAAATCCAAAAAGCACGAGCGCGTTGTAACCGAAATTTAATCTAAAAATCCGCTTCTTAAACGCGCGCTTAACGACCATACGCGACGATACGATTCACTCACCTTCGTAACACAACGATTCTAACACTTCTTTACTCTCCGAAAACGTCGTTTCGTCTTCCGTGACGAGGACAACCTGTTTGAGAGAACGGATATTTGATGATGGTGAGACGTTGATTTTTAAAACGCGGGGGGAGTAGTCCCCTCTCCCGAGGATGAGAGATGATGATGAAGCGGAGAAAAAAAAAGAAACGTTGTTTGTGATACCTTTAAACCTTTCGGGAACCCGGGTCGTAAACTTCGCACGAACGTCATCACGTCCGCGCCGCCCATGGCGATTGCAGACCGCGCGCCGGGCATTTGTTCTGTGTTCTCTGTGTGTATTATATATTATGTGTTCGTGCGCTCGTATTGGAGTCTCTGGGGAGAGTTTATCTGTTTTCGAACGAAGGAAGTGAACAATAATCTCGTCAAAACGAGAAAGAGGAGAAGATATTTCAGCAGTCTCGTGACTGGATATGTATAATAGAGATCTTTATTTACGCCAGAGTAAGTGTTATTGGTTCAGAACGCACAGACAACAACAACAACACAAAGAAGAGTTGTGTTCTTTCTTTCCTCGTTTGGGGAAAAGAAACTCTGTTTGTTTTGCTCTCAGAGAGAGAGAGAAAGAGAGAGAGAGAAGAATACGCGCACATAAAATGAGGACGACGTCGTGCACCACCACCACTTCCGCCGCGTCGTGTTCTTTCCGCGTTCGACGGAGGACTTCGACGAAAAGAAAATCGACTCGATTTTTCTCGACGGTATCGTCGTCTTCATCATCATCATCTTTCGAAAGAGATGACGACGACGACGCCGTGGCGACGATGGAGCGGAAAAGCAGCGGCGAGACGTCGACGTCCTCCTCTTTTACGACGATGACGACGACGAGCGTAACTTTGAGAGAAGAAGAAGAAGAATCAAAAGCGGTGAAAACGTTCAAGATGAGAAAAGGCAGGCACGCTTCGTTTTCGGCGAAAAAATCCGGCACAGTGCACGTGCTCGAGGCGTCAGACCCTTCGCGCGGGTTACGAGAATACATGAGCTTACCCGCGACGTCGTACTCTACGCTAGATGGAGAAACGGTGAAACGAATAGACGACTGCACGTTCGAGTGCACGCTAGGGACGCTCTCATTTCTTGGGTTTAAGATTACGCCGACGGTCACGGCGAAGGTGGACGTGAGGCCGAACGGCGTCGGGCCGATGATTTCAGTCGAAGAGGCGACGATTTCGGGGAGTAAGATTGTGGAAGATGCGAACGATCAGTTTCAGTTGAGTTCGGTGAACGACGTGTCGTGGTTTGATTCCGCGACGGAGGAATTTCCGAACCAAAAAACGATTCAATCGGATACGACGGTGAGCGTGTATTTGATCGTGCCGAGGTGGTTTCCGTTTACGGTGAAGAGCACGGAGAGGACCGGGAGGTTTGTCGTGAATCAAGTGGTTGGTCAAGTTGTGCCGAGATTTTTGAAACAGTTGAAAGCGGATTACGAGGTGTGGAGTTTAGGGGACGATTCGAGGAAAGCCGTGTGTGAGGGCGGGTTGTTTGACGTCGATCAATCGAAAAGCAATCCGGAGATGTGCGACGTATCTTCAAAGGAAGAAGACAAACAGGATTGAGAGCTTCATTAGTATTTTTCACGAAAGTGAATTTAAGATGTTTTAATATTGACATTATTATTATTTGCGGCAGCGGCGTGTGCATTGTAAAATTTGAATAATAATACGGTATCGTTACGTTCTTTCTTCTTCTTTAACTTCTTCGACGATATCGACCGCGGCGTTGACCGCGTCCAATCGCGACCAGTTTCCGTGCTTGTCGACTTCAAACGACACCGCGCTCGTACTAATATTCTTGTTCTCCCCATCAAATTTTTGAACGAGATACAACGCATATATAAAACTCAGCCTACGAAAGGCGAGCGAGGAAACGTAGAGGATGTACGCTTGGAAAACGAGCATGCAACTATCCGCGATCGCTTCTCCTCTCGATTTTTGAAACGCTTCTCCTCCCATGGAATATAAACTCGCGTACGCTTTCGACCAAAACAAAAGAGCAAACAAATTACACACCTGTTCCGCGTGATTCACGGACGATAACGTCTGTTCGCGCACCTGGTTTGCAGTTTGTCTCAAAAGTATCGCGTGTAACACGCATAAAACCGCGTTGCCTATAAACTCTACTTTCCGTCTCGAAATCATAACCGCGATAAAATACGCCGAAGAAACTAACGGCGCGTAAGCGAGCGTCTTCAAACGTCTCCGCTTTTCGGAGCAGTCCTCGGTTTCGGCTAACGAACAGTCGCGTTCCATCGCATCGCTCGCGGGAACGAACTGCGATTCAAAGTAATCGATCGCTTTTACGAGCATTTTCCTTTTCAAGTGTATTATTATTCGCGAGAGAAGGAAGAAAAAAGAAAACACAGGAGAGAGAGAGAGAGATCTGAGCGTTTTTTTCTTTTTGGCTCAGAGCTACCAGACTGAGCAACCCAGTGGTAATCAAAAGTTCACGAGCGCGCACTCCGCGCGCCATGAATTCATATCCAGTTGTCATCATCATCGCCAAGAAGAAACGAGAACTCTCATCCGTTACCCTCTCTCTCTCTCTGTGTTCATTCTCTCTTGTCGTCTTGTTCTTGTTGTTGTTGTTTGTTTTCACTTTTCACCCCAAAAGGGGCGTTTTAGATACAAAAATAAACTCTCTCCTCCTCTCTCTCTCGTATTATGGACGAAAGTATACTCTCATCATCGGCTCAAACGCGTACGATTGTGTAATCAAAGGACTCCACGAGTACTTCATAAAAAACCGGAGAATCGTTTTTTTGTCATCATCGCCGCGCGTTGTCTCTTCTTCGTCCATACGAGAGAGAGAGAGAGAGAGAGAAAAGAGAAGAGCGCGCAAAAACGACGGACGAAAATTTTGTATCTACAAAATACGCGAAACGTGGAAAAAAAACAAGTCGTTGCTGCTGTTGCTATTCTGCCGCCACTCGAGAGAGAGAGAGAGAGATAGGCTCAGAAACACGTTGTATAATCACGCAGTTCTGTCAGATAAAACCGGTTGTTTGTTGACCATCATCGCCTACTAAAGGGCGCTCGATTTTAAAACGAGAGCAGAGAGAGAGAGAAAAAATGTGAGAAAGAGAAAAAGCACAGTTCACACAAAACAAAAAATTCCCATCATAAAAAACACACAACAAAAGATTAAGCGAAGATACGCAAAGAAGAGGAGCACGGAGGCGATAACAGTCCATCTTTCATCAATGTCGATAGTTTCCATATCGCAATTTGAACGGAGTGAAACAACAACAGGGGATTTTTGTTCGTAACGAAACAGTGCAAATCTACCCAAGACTTTATCACCAAGTTGGAATGCCTCGAGGCGCAGTTGGGGGTGGTTTTGTTGTTCGTCGTCGTCCTCCTCTCTCCTTCCTCCTGATCCTCCTCTCTTTCCTCTTCGTCTCTCTCGTCTTCTTCTCCAACAAAAGCGAGAATAAGAGGAATACTATCGAAGATTTCGCGTTTGAAACATCGCAAGAACTTTTCAGCGGGACGTGGAGAAACGTCGTCGCCTTTGATTCCAAATCCATCCGAGAGAGGAAAGAGCGATTGGCGTACGTGTTTCATTTAGGGAACGCGGACGATTTTGCGAGGAAGAGAAGAGAGGGAGAGGAAAGGGAAGAGGGGGAGAAGGTGTCAGTGCCTTTGTTGACGAGGAGTAGCGACGACGACGACGGCAACGCGCGTTGATAGATTTAGAAAGAAAGAGTAGAGCGTAGAGAGTAGGGGATTGTGTGTTAGATGTTTTTAGATATTTCAATGTTTCTCTCTCTCTCTCTCTCTCTCTCTCTCTCTCTCGTCTTTAGTGCGTATATAAACGAAGTTATTTGTGCGTCCGTAAGCTCTCTTTACTTACTTGCCTCGGCGAGTGATCGAGCGCATCCAAGACGCGCGCGCGCGCGCTCGATTTCTTTCTCACGCGAAAGGCGCGCTCGATCGACCACCGACGATGGCGTTCGTAACGTTCACGGCAACAATCGCTCCGACGAGAACTCCAGCTGCTTTCAAAAGGTTCTTATCTTCCTCGGATGAACCATTTTTAAACGCTTTCGCCCTCCTCCATAAGTCTCGAAAGCGTCTTCTCGCGTCTCGCGAGAACCTTCGCCACGCGGCCGGCGCCGCGTGGCGAAGGTCTAACGCCGC
>Ga0209090_10002813_pt1 | contig 10968 bp, 6 predicted proteins | sample ArcticOcean_MG_C_9_FD_187432 | JGI IMG/M metagenome (GOLD analysis project Ga0209090, IMG submission 187432) | Marine microbial communities from western Arctic Ocean - ArcticOcean_MG_CB2_152 (SPAdes) (version 2) | ecosystem: Environmental > Aquatic > Marine > Oceanic | place: Arctic Ocean... | reverse complement strand
GTGCGCCCAGCCCGGGGATCCGCCGCCGCCGAAAAAAGTCGACAGCGGCGGATTTACGCATCATCAGCGGAGGCCGGCGCCGGAGCCTCAGCTTCGTCGTCATCCTCCTCGTCGGGCATCTCAAAATCCATCGGCAGGTCGCGGTAGACCTCCACTTCCTGAAGTGGCTGGTGGACCACGTCCGTGTAGATGTCGTTGGGCAGGCCCGCGCGGACGTACTCGTCGATGGGCGGGTTGGTGACCACGGCGCCGGGGATGGACGGGTTGAGGTGCTCCTTGAGCGCATGAAACTGCTGCTTTTGCTGGTCGTTGCCTTCGTTGGTGACCTTCATCTGGAGCCAGCCGAGCACCCAGCCGTTGTTGGAGGTCTCGTCAGCGAAGCTTTTAAGCCCGTCAAGGCCCGAGTCGAGCACTTCGTCAATGGCGACGTCGAGCGAGGCGGCCCACATGTCTTCGACGACGACGGCGCCCGAGGGCAGCCGAAAAACCGGACCGCGGAACGGGCTGTTCCCGTAGGCGGTCGTGACCTTGGAGCGGAGTTGCAAAGCGGCGGGCGAGTTCCTCGCATCGTTTGTATCATCGAAGAACGATGCGCGGATTGGTTGAGTGGCGGCGGTGCGGCGCAGGGGGGGCTTCGCGAGGGTAGCCATGCTTGCTTTGGAGCGTTTAGAGGAGCAACTTGAGTACGGTTACACGGAGGCCATGTTCTCCTAAATTAGAGACCGCGGCGATGCGCTTTTTTGGTGGAGTGTGTGATTATGTGTGCTGAATGTGCTAAGCAGCAACGCAGGAGCGATAGTGCTTCCGAGGCTTGAGTACAGCGTTCGTAAATAATCACAGCTTGGGCGGATGGAAGTTTATTTAGCCGTTGGGGGGAAATCAGGATTTTTTTATCGCTTTGCAAACAAAGATTGGCCTGCAGCCAAGCAGATGGAATAAGGAACGCGGCTCCGGGCAAGACTCACCCTTGTCCTCAAGACCCCAACAACGAGGCCGCTGAGACGCCATGTTGCACTGAAAAGCCTCCGCGGCGGGTCCCGTGAGACCCTGTCCAGAGTCCCGTCGACAGTCAAGCTACCGCCCTTTGAGCGGCCCCCTGCACGTGGGGAAGTCCCATTCACCTCCACTAAGACGGCTGGTACCGCAGGTCCGACACTCAGACACAGGGTCGAAAAAGGTCCCCCCGGGAAGAACTAGCTACCTTCCTCTTAGCTATGACCCCGCGCCCGCCCCCGCCCGTCCCCGCACGCCGAGGCCAGCTCGTCCACGAACGCCTGGACGTCCTGAACGTCCTGTAACGTGTGCGTGGCATGCGTGGCCCGCGCCCGCTCGCTGTCCTCGGACGGGCACACGAGGACAGAAACGGCGCCGAACGGCGCGATGGCCCGGAACGCGTCCTCGTCCGTCACGTCGTCCCCGATGTACACCGGTAGGACCCCGCCGTACCACTCCTCCGTCGTGAAGGAGGAAGAGGTGAGCTCGTCCTGGGAGACATCCCCATCGCCGTACTCGTCGAAATCGGTCTCCCTTTTCCGCAGCAGCTCCAGCAAGTAGAGCACGGCCTCGCCCTTGTCCCACTTCACGTCCGGCCGCAGCTCGTAGACGCACTTGCCGCAGTTCTTTCGTAGGACGCCCGCGAACGGGGCCTCCGCTAAAGTGGCGTCGACGATCGCCTCGACGGCGGGGCGGTCCTCATTGGCACAGTTGCGCCAGTGGACGCTCACGGAGAAGCGGTTGTCCTCCACGCTCGCACCCGCAATCACCGTAAGGCGCTCGATGAGTAGATCCCGGGCCGCTTGGAGCACGGGCACCATCTCATTACTGACGGAGTGGCGGAGGCCTGCGGGCGAGGGCGTTGGGGGCGGCGCGCCCCGGTCCACGCCATCGCGCGGCCGTGGAGCTTCATCTCGCGGGATGACAACCAGCGAGCCCTCCAGCACGCCGTCGCCGCGCCAGGCCGAAGGACAGGCGAACCGAGCGTCCCCCAGCACGCCGTCGCCGCGCACTGAAGCACGCCGTCGCCGCTAGATTAAGAGACGCCGCCCGCAACCGTTCGGCCCGTCGATGTCGAAGCCGTGGCTCCCGGCGTAGTACAGCTCCGGGATCTGCACGAAGTTCCGCAGCTTCTCCCGGGCTCTCCCAGAGACGATGGCCACCGTGGCCCTTTCGGCGAGTTTCCCGACGGCCGAGCGCATCTGATCTGACAAGATGGCCGCGTCGGGGTCGCTGACGATGGGCGTCAACGTGCCATCATAATCGAGGAAGACCACGAGCTGGCGCCGGCCCGCGCGTAACGCATTCGCGATGCCTCTCGCTGACTGTAACTCCCGCCAATCACTACAGGGCGCGGTCCGCGGCGGCGGCGGCGGCGGCCGCGGCTTGGGCGCCGGCGCCTTCAATGTTTTACGACGCTGCCAGCGCGGCGACTCCGTCAGCTTCTGTTTCAAATCGGACAGGGCGTGCTCGGAAACCTCCCGGGAGATCTTGCCGGGCAGAGAGTTGGCCCGGCGCAGCGGCTTGGGCGGCGCGTGCCACCAGCCGCTCAGGCGCCGGCGTAGGGCCGACATGGGCTTGCCCCCCCAGCTCTCACTGCGCTGCTTGGGCGGCGGCGGGGGGTGCTGCTGTCCATTGGGCGTGTACCCGGGAATCGCGTTGAGCCGCGCGAACTGGGCGATGTCCGTCATCTTCTTGATGCTGTCGTCGTCGTCCAGGTTCAGGTCCTCGATACTTGGCGTCGGCGCCATGGGGCACCGGTGATTGGGCCGTCCAGTGCTGTGCACCAGTGGGGAGATTTTAGCTGCCTCGCCTTGACGGCGTCGAGCTGGCGCGTTGCTTCTGGCGGAGTTGTAATCGATGGTGATTTAAACGATCGTACAGGTGTTATCGCTGCATCATTGCTGAAACCCGCCGTTCAGATTGCTCGGTGCCAAAAAAAGTCGCGGTGGTGAAGTGCGGGTTGCGTGCCGCCAGGAGACGCACATCTTGTAACGTGGATGGTTCAAGACGGCCTCCGAGTCGAGGAATGCGCGCCCTTGTGCATTGGGCGGGATTGGCCGGAGCGGCGTCACCGGCACGGCGCGCCAGTGATTGAGGGAGGAAGCATGTGCATAGAACGCCTCCCTGGCGGGGGTCCAAAAAAGACGTCCAAGACCGGTGCGCCATCGACGCGACCAGCAACAACTCAGGAACTCGCCCTCGACGGCGCGACTCGGGCGAGCCCGCGCAAGAGCGCAGCTGAGACTAGGACGGAGAGGTCGGGGGAGCTTCCTTACTTCGCGGAGGGACTACTGCACCGGCGCGCGCCGGAAGGCCCGGGCCGACGCGGAGAGGCCCGGCCGCAGCACGCCGCCGTCCGCGAAGCGTCTAGCGAACGTCGCGAAGCCCAGCGGCTCGCGCCGGAGCGCCGCCGGCGCGCCCACGTACTCCGCGTACACGGCCTCGGCCTCGCTACTCGTGACCGTCGCGAAGCCGTAGAGGTGGAGCCCCGTCAGGAACGCAACATAACTGAGATCTCTGCGGGTGTCGTGCTGCAACCGGCGCAGGGCGAGCCAGCTCTTCGCGATGGACTCGTGCGCCGCGAGAAGGTTATTCCTGAACGAGGCGTCCACCGCGGCCGCGGTGAAGCCCGGCAGCGGTGCCAGAAATGGCAATGGCGGCACGACGGGGTTGTACGCCCGTTCCGGCGCCGGGTCGCCGCGCGGCTCGCTTAGGGCCAGGGGGCCTCTATCGAGCACTTGAGCGAAGACGGCGTAGGGGACCCGCTCGTCGCCACCGCCTAACGCCCGCGCGAGCGCCCGACTTTCCCCCTCGTCGAGTTCCACCGCAAACAGGTCGCGGAAGGCCTTCCGGAGCGCCCGGGGCGTGACCTGGGCATCGTCGGGCGCGCCTGCGGGGCGGGGCGTTTACGGCGCCGAGGGCGTGGCGGCGGTCTTTTCTCTCACGGGCGCAAATGTATGAAGAGCGCAACGAGGACGCGGACACGGGACGCAGACGGAGCGCGAGGAAGGCGTCGCACGCCGACCGCCAGCGCGTCGCGCGGCCTCCTCGGAGCAGCTCGAGGCAGGCGTGTGTCACTTCATCGACCCGGGCAGGCTCCCGCAATTCCTCGTCCAACGAGGCCGCGTCGTCGCTCCAGGACACGTCGTCGTCGTTCTCGCTCTCGACGTCGGCGGCGCCCGGCGACCAGGACGTGCGGCGGGCCCGCGCGTCGGGGTGCTTGGTCAGCGGCTTCAGCGTCGTGAAGCCCTCGGCCGGGAGGAGCGCGTCGAGGGCCGCGTCCGTCTGGAGCGCGTCGAGGGCGGCGAGGGCCGCGTCCACTTCGCTTTCGCGCGCCGCGGGGAGCAGCTCGGCGGGGAACGACACGCTGGGGCGGTGGACGCGGTTCGTGGTCATGGTGTTCGTCGCCTGGCGTCCGCGCCAAGTGCTCGTATCTCACTGATGAGGCTGTTCAAACTTAGGGCTTTTAAACTGATCTCACGCGCCGGCTTAGGAACGCGGCGTGAGACACGGCTCGATGCGGGTGGCCGTAAATCAAATTAAAAATGCGGCTCGCTCGCCGTGGCGCGTCACGAATGGTGCGCGTACAAGAGGCGGAGAGTCGATTGGTGCCTTGAAAACCCGTGTGTTGCATTTACGATTGTTGCTCGCAAGGAGAAGTCTGCCCCGCGACACGTGGTGCCCCCGGGCACCCCAGGAAGAGAGGTCCCGTCTGAAGGGCCGGAACCCGCACGAATTTGTATGCGCAAACCGGACGAGGCGGCGCGCGAGGGTACGGTAAAGAGCCAGCGACTGCGCATCGATTACGACGAGAGGAGGCGTGCACGCGCAGCCCCTCGCGCGGAAAGGCAGCCCTCCAGCCGCCGCCGGGCAGGCAGCCCACTCCCTCGGGAGCGCCGCCGAACGATGCCCAGCGACGACCAGTACAAGCCCAAGAAGAAGGAATCAGGAGAATGCGTGAAAGTGGTCGTCCGCGTAAGACCGTTGTCCCGGAAGGAGATCCAGGACGGCCACGGCGCGGGCACGGTCGCGGACGAGGACTCCGGCCGAATTACTTGTGAGAACCCGAAGGCCGATAAAGAAGATCCTCCGAAGACCTTTACGTTCGACGCGGTCTTTGCGCCGAGTATTACGCAGCGGAAGTTGTATGATGTGTGTTCCGCGCCGGTCGTGGCGTCCGTGCTCGAGGGTTTTAACGGCACCATCTTCGCTTATGGACAGACGGGCGCGGGCAAGACCTTCACCATGGAGGGGTGCCAGGACCCTCCTGAACTTAGAGGTATTATCCCTCTAGCGTTTTTGCAGATTTTTGACCGCGTCGCTTTGGCGGCGGAAGGCGTGCAGTTCCTTGTTAGAGCGTCCTACCTAGAGATCTACAACGAGGAAGTCCGGGACTTGCTCGCCAAGGACCCCAAGAACCGCCTGGAACTGAAGGAGAACGTCGACTCGGGCGTGTACGTCAAAGATCTTACATCATTCATCGTAAAGAGTACACACGAGATCGACCAGGTCATGCAGGCCGGCAAGAAGAATAGAAGTGTGGGAGCGACGCTCATGAACGCCGGGAGCAGTCGGTCCCACGCTATTTTTACGATCATTGTGGAGTGCTGCGACACGACTGGCACGGTCAGAGACGGCGAACACATTACTGTTGGCAAATTAAACTTAGTGGACCTGGCCGGGAGTGAACGGCAGTCCAAGACCCAGGCGACCGGTGATCGCCTGAAGGAAGCGACGAAGATCAACCTCTCTCTCTCAGCATTGGGCAATGTGATCTCCGCATTAGTCGATGGGAAATCCCAACACATACCTTATAGGGACTCCAAACTCACGAGACTGTTGCAAGATTCGTTAGGAGGAAATACAAAAACGGTCATGTGCGCCAACTGCGGCCCCGCCGGCTACAACTACGACGAAACCGTTTCTACCTTGAGGTACGCCAATAGAGCAAAAAACATCAAAAATAAACCCAAGATCAACGAGGACCCGAAGGATGCGATGTTACGGGAGTTCCAGGACGAAATTGCGAAACTCAAAGCGCAGCTCACGGGCAAGGGCGGGTACGACGACAACGGCGACTGGCGCGGCGAGGGCAAGAAGGAGTACAAGGAGGTCCGCGACTCGGTGTTGAAGCTGCTTCAACTTGAATGATTCACGCCACGGAGGCGCCACTTCGCGAAGATGGCGTGGAGGAGTCTCAAGGCGCGCGCGGCGCACCGGTCGTCACCCACAGGTCATTAAAGAGGTGCGGAAAGAAGTCATTAAGGAGGTCACAGTCGGTGTTTCGGAAGAAGAACTGGGCAAGGTCCACGCGGAAGCTGAAAGAAAGAAGGAAGAAATCCGAGAAAGGGCCGAGCGGCAGTTGGCCCAGGAGCTCGAACGGCAAGCCGCGACGGAGGAAGAAAGAGAACGTTTACGGACGGACCTCGAGAAGAAGCAGAGCGAGCGCAAAGGCGCGTCCGAGCGGAAGCGCGCGTTGGCGGCGAAGCTGAAGGGCATGGAAAACAAGCTGTTAAAAGGTGGGCAGTTGCTGGACAAGGCCGCCACGCAGGAGGCCGAGCTGCGGAAGGCCAAGCAGGAGCTCACGCGGAAACAGGAAGCGGAGCGCGTGATCCAACTGGAGATGCGGAAACAAGAAACGAAGCGGGGCGAGGCGGAAGAAAAGTTCGGGAGCATCGAAGAAGAGGTCGAGAAGAAGACCCGGAAGCTGGAGAAGCTGATTCAGAAGGTCAACGAGGCGGAGCGGGAGGTTTCGGACTTGAATTCGGAGTTCCAGCGGGAACGGGAGGAGATGCTGGACACGATACGCCAGCTCGCGCGGCAGATCAAGTTGAAGGATACTATATTAGATGGCTTTGCACCGCCGAAAAAGGTGAAGGCTTTAGCTGACCGAGCGGAATGGGACGACACGAACGACGCCTGGCGGGTGAGACCACTGGAACAGGCCTTTGAGCAGCGGCCGCACTCCGTGCAAGGACTTAGAAGACCGGAGACGGAGTACTCCAGGCATAGAAGAGAGTACGACCCGGACACGCGGTACAAGTCCGAGAACATCGTGGTGCTGGACCTGGAAAGGGTCGAGAGGACGACGCAGGACTACGCGGGGCCCGAGATGCGCTCGCACGTCGAAGTCATTTTGGAGACTCATATTGACCAACAAGACGCAGAGGTGGAGCCGTCCGGTGAACCTGTTGACGTGGAGGACGAGGTCGCGGAGCCGAAGAAGACGCGGCCGAAGACGGGGCGGCGGCGGGCGCGGCGCTAGGTCTTGGGTAAGTGGTCTCTGAGACTCTAAGCTAGAACACTATTAGCGCTTCTCCCCCGAGCTCCGCTTCCGCTTCTTCGGTTGAGCGGCGCCGCCCCGCGCTATGCGCTTCGCCGTCGCGTTCGCGGCACTGAACGTCCGGTGCGGCGCCAGCTTCTCCTGGTCCCGAGGTAATTCGTACACCTCATCGAACTTCTTGTGCCAGCCCTCGAAATGGAGACCCACTGAAGAAGCCTTGCCGTCCACTCGCTCCACGGACGTCACGCGCGCGGCGAACCAGCAGCCCGTCTGGCCGCAGCGCGCGTCGACTTTCGCGCCTTCAATAAGCACCGCGTCGTCCAGCTCGGAACAAGAAATTACGACGTCGTCTTCGATGAAGCTGGACTCCGGAATGTCGCACCCCGCTTCGTCCTCCACGACGCCCCACTGCTGTTGATCCGTGCACTTGAAGGACGTGGAGTCGTCGATTTCGATCGTGGCGTGCCAGGGGACCCTTCGCCACTTCTCGCAGAGGTCGCAGGCCACCCACCGCGACGGCGGCTTATCCGGTAAGGCTTCGGCCATTGCGGCGTCTGTGGGGTCCTCGTTCCCGACGGGACTACTGACGTTCGAGTCGCTCACCTCGTTGACGACGCCGCCTCGCAGCGTTTTGACGACGTCTAGGACGGCCGCGGCGCAGGACTCCAAAGCGGCGTCTAACGCCGGGGCGCCCCACCACTCATCTAAAACAGGTGCGGGGAAGAAGCACTTTGCCACGGCGTCGGGCCACGGCCTATTTCGGGAGACGGGGTCTTCTAGCGCGTCTGCTAGTTGTTGTTGTAACGTTGCGTCGTAGCCCCCTATCGAAGCCTCCAGGATGGCCGAGGCGTCCGGGAGTAATGCACATCCCCTCAAATCTTTTACGGACAAGAGGCCCATGCCTAAATCCGGATCAGCTAATGCGTCCGTGTCGTGCCATCTTATAAGAGCTTCCACTTCCGCGAGGGGTCCATAAGTCCGTTCCTGCACTCGTAACACGTCTTGCGGTTGGCACCTAACAGCGTCGTTGTACAGGGGCGCCTTGTGGTCGCACTGCTTGCAGGGGAAGCTCGCGACGTCGTCTCGCACGACGTCTACTCCGGGCGCCGTCACCGTACCGCGTCGCGAGACTTTCACGAAAGTGTGCGTGTGGGCCGCCAGCAACAGAGCGTCGGCGGCACATAAAGCGGACTGCCTTAATAACAGAGTGGGGTCCTCCGCTTCCTTTTGACCTCGCTTCGTCTTCTTCACTTCAAGAGGCGGCGGCGCGTCCGCCGCGTACACGAGCAAGGCCGTCCGACACGCTAACAACGCGTCCCGGCAGGTCCGGCGCGTCGCCTGCTCGGGCACGTGGGCGCCCGCTAGAGCTGCTTTTAATTTGAGGTCGGGGGTTCTTTGGGCGAACACGGCCAGCTTCAGGAGACTGCGCCGGAGGACCGCGGCGCTCTCGTCGGACGAGGCCATGCGAAAGGGCGCGCCCGTTTCTCTTGTTAAGCGTTGGACACGCCGCGCGACTGACACCGCACATGCTAGCGACTGCACGCGCTGTTCTAGGACCAATCGTGCTCGTATCGCGGCCGCGGAGCCGTTCTCGCCCTCCTTGTCCCTCCCATAGTACCTTAACAGAGCGTAGGGCAGCTGGCCCCTCTCGAACTCCAGAAACGAGATCAGCTCCGCCACGTACCGCTCCAACCACACGGGCACGACTTGGTCATCGACGCAGTCGAAGAAGGCCTGCCGAAAGCCGTGTTGCTGCAGGGTACTCAAGTACTCGTTCGACTGGGAGGGGAGGCACGCCCTCAAAAGTAACGCCACAGCATCCAGGGGGTTGTGCGCTCGTTTTAGACATTGCTGCAATTCGTCGGCCGCCACAAGTTCCACGAACGACCCGCGACAAGTAGGCGCGCCACAAAGGCAAATAGACTCGCGCCACTCCCGTTCACTAGAGGTACAGGCGCCGTAGTCGAACGTCATTTCTTCGCCCTGTTTGATGGGTCGCGTGGTGTGCAGCGCGACGCCTAGGTTGCCTTGGGCATCGACGCGAACACTCGTAGCGACGTTGCCGTCGCAGTCGTGGCTTAAGGACGACGCGAAGGTGGCGTTGCGCCCGCCCGCGTCGACCCATAATAACGAGTACCCGAGCGGGTCCTGCTGTGGCCGCTCGAGAGCGATGTTGTGAAAGAGTTCCGGACTTGGTACGGCGTCCGCGTACGCCTGGCCTAGGGCTAATCTTCTAACAGCTTGCGTCGATGCTAATTTCTCCAGCCACCGGTAGGGCGGGTAGACGTCTCCTAAATAGTCGCAGACGTACTTCTGCGCTTTGAGAGAGGTTTTCGCAACGACGGCCGTGCCCTTGGGCCTGGCTTTGAACCACGCGTCGGAGCCTAGAAAGGCCGCGGCCGCGCAGACGGCGCCGCTCACTTCGTCCTGATGGAAGCTCCACAGGCGTCTAGCCGCGTGCACTAAGAAGGACGGCGTCTTCTCCGTCTCCGAGAGCTGTCTTAGGTAGGGCGCGAGCTTGGTCCGCGCGGCGTCTTTCGCTTGGGCTTCATCGACGTCGCACCACGCACAGGCCAACTGCACGGTCCGCCGACAGTAGCAGTCCAAGCCGAGCCCCGGGAGTTCCTTGACGTCCTTTCCTAGCTCTAAAGGAGTGTAGGTCGCATTCTCGTCGGCACAGCTTCGAGCCACGACGGCAGCACACAGTCGATCGGACACGCCGTTGATCACAACTCTAGCGTGACTCGAATCCTGCTGCGCGGCCCGCTCCAGGCGCCACTTCTCGCCTATAGCGTCGTCGTCTACCGCATACGCAGCAGCGACTAACCCGGGTTCCACATTCGTGACCTTGAGCAGCCGCCGCGCCGTCGCAGCTTCCCGTTCGTCCGCTCCCGGAAAGGGGATGTAGTTCGTCAGCGTCGTATACGACCGCAAGGGGTCGTTGATAATAACCGGGCGGTGCGCGGTCCGCGCCACCGGTTGGTGTAGCGCCCCCTCCAAAGCTTTGATGGCGTAGGCTTTCATTGCTTCATGCCCGGCTTCAAAATGGGCTTGCCCCCGCCGCCAACAAAAGTCCTCGGTCAAGGGGAGGACCGCTTCCAGATCCTGGGACGCCCTATCCCAGTCCACGGCGCTTACCGTAGCACCGATGGTCGCTCTTTCATTACGGTCGACCTTGCCGCCTCGCTTCGCGGCACTTATCGCGGCTGCCTTCGCGGCGCTGATGCGCTGGGCCTCGGGGCGGTCGTAGTGCTTCTTCCGCGCTTTTTCGGCGAGCTTCTCGACGAGGGGCGCGGCGTCGCCCGCGAGCAGGGCCGCCTCCTCGAACGCTCGAGCGAGCGCCTCGCCCGTGTCCTGCCCCTGGCAGGTGGACTTCTCCTTCTCCTGGGTGGCGTTGGGGTCGCGCTTGGACCGGCGGAGGGGCTCCGTCGGGTCGCGCTTCGGGCGCTTGCGCTTCGGGGCCTTGGGCTTCTTGGCCGCCGGTGGTGCGGCCGCGATTTCCACCGCCGGTGCGCTCACCGGCGGGGGGGGCGCCGGGGCGCTCATAGCTGCAGGTGCCGGCGGGGGTGCTACTTCGGGTGCCGCGGAGGCCGGCGCGCTGACCGCCGCGGGCGTTGGCAAGGGCGCTACCACCGGCGCGCTGACCGCCGCGGGCGTTGGCAAGGGCGCTACCACCGGCGCGCTGACCG
>Ga0209090_10002798_pt1 | contig 10987 bp, 8 predicted proteins | sample ArcticOcean_MG_C_9_FD_187432 | JGI IMG/M metagenome (GOLD analysis project Ga0209090, IMG submission 187432) | Marine microbial communities from western Arctic Ocean - ArcticOcean_MG_CB2_152 (SPAdes) (version 2) | ecosystem: Environmental > Aquatic > Marine > Oceanic | place: Arctic Ocean... | reverse complement strand
TTTTATGGTCACATCTAGATTCTTTTTCATGATTGCTTTTGAGGCTTTTGCTTCAGAATGTTGAGGATGCAGGTTGCCATTTTTAGCTAATGGAACCCCGTTTAAATGAATAGAGGTTTTAGAAACATCATTAACTTCAGGTGAGCGTCCGATAGCAGAAAGTATTCTTCCCCAGTTAGCATCATTTCCAAACATTGCCGTTTTAACAAGGGGTGATTCAGCTACCGTAAAAGCAACGGATTCGGCTTGCTTCTCAGTTTTTGCTTGGATGACTTTAATCGTAATTTTCTTTGTGGCACCTTCAGCATCTTTTATTAACAGATCTGCTAATTCTTTGTAGATTTCTATTACAGCAGATCTAACCTTCCTTTCAATTGGAGTGCCTTTTTTTACAGTGCTCTTCGTTCTTCCAGATGCCACAAGAACCGATGAGTCATTAGGAGAAGTATCGCCATCAACAGTTATTCTGTTAAAGCTTTCTGAGAGAGCTTCGCTGTGGATATTATCCAGAAGAGATCTATTTATTTTGGCATCTATGAAAACAAAGCTTAAGAGAGTTGCAAAATCAGGTCGAATCATTCCAGAGCCTTTAGCAAAACCAGTCATGGAAATTTCTTCTGAACCATTTTTAATTATTCTTGAAAGTAATTTGGGCTTTGTGTCAGTTGTGAGTATTGACTTAGCGGCTTGTTTCCAATTATTGGACTTCAGTCTTTTAGATGCTTTAACAAACGCACTGATGTACTCATCTGTCTTTAAGTGTTCTCCTATAACCCCTGTTGAAAAAGGCAATACAGATTCAGGATCAATACCCATTTCTTTGCCAACAGACTTGCAGCAAGAAAGAACGTCCTTAGCTCCTTTTTTTCCTGTTCCTGCGTTTGCATTTCCAGCATTAATCATCAAGACGATTTCTTTTCCAGAGCATTCTTCTAAATGAGCTTGCGCAGTGATTACGGCAGCCGATTTGAAACTATTGTTGGTAAATTTACCACTGATGGTGCTTCCTTTTTTTATCAAAACGAGGAGTGAATCATCTCTTTCACCATAGCGAGTGTTGCTAGATGCAGACGCCATCTTTATGCCAGTAATATCATTTATTTTCATGACTATTTTTTCTTCTTAGCATTCTTTCTTGCCATTTTTGCTTCTGCTCTTCTGAGTCTTCTATTGCCTGAAGTCTGGCCGGAAGTTGAATCTTGATTATTGGTAATGACAGGATTTTGTTCTGTATTATCAAAAGCTGAAGCAGTCTCATGATGCAACGTTTCTTTTCTTTTATCTCTAGAGTCGGCAACGTCTTCAGGGTTGTTGGCTTCTATTTCAACTCTAGATAGGAACCTTACGCCCTCGTGCCTTATTTTCTGTAGTAAGGCTTCAAATAACTCAAAAGATTCTCTTCTAAATTCTAATTTAGGGTTCTTGTTTCCGTAGCTCCTAAGACCTATGCCTTGTCTTAAAGAATCAACCGCACCAAGGTGATCTTTCCAAGAATTATCTATAATCTGGAGTAAAATTTGCTTCTCAAAGTCCCTCATAACAGGACCAATATTATTACCTTTTTCTTTGTAGAGGCTTGTGGATTGATTAAATATTCTAGTAATCAGGCCATCCTCATCAAGACCTTCGTCTTCTTTCGACCAGTCTTTTATTAAAAAATTGTGGCCAAAAATATTGGCTAGAGAATTTTCAAGTCCTTCAAGATTCCAATTACTTAAAGGTTCGTTTTCTTCTTTAAAATTTAAGATTTCGGTTTCAATAACGCTCTCTCTCATCGAATCCAGTAAATCCGTAATAACATCTGCTTCTAATATTGTATTTCTTTGGGAGTAGATAATCTGCCTTTGCTCATTGGCCATATCATCATATTCAAGAAGCATCTTTCTGATATCAAAATTTCTCCCTTCAACCCTTTTTTGTGCTCTTTCAATTGCACCAGTCAACATACGATGCTCAATTGATTCTCCTTTATCCATTCCAACCCGTTCCATGATATTTTTAAATTGATCCGAAGCAAAAATTCTCATTAAACTGTCTTCTAATGATATATAGAACGTAGAGGAGCCCGGGTCTCCTTGTCTTCCAGACCGGCCCCTAAGCTGATTGTCCATTCTTCTTGACTCATTACGTTCTGTTCCTATAACGTGCAATCCACCTACCTCTAAAACTTTAGCGTTGAGCTCTCCCCATTCATCATGGAATTTTTTTCTAAGCGACTCGTCTGTACTTCCGGTATTTTCAAATTCTGCTTCCCAATTCCCACCAAGCACTATGTCGGTTCCTCTGCCAGCCATGTTAGTAGCGATTGTAACTACGTTTGGTTTTCCAGCTTGTGAAATTATTTCAGCTTCCCTGGCATGATTTTTTGCATTGAGGACTTGATGCTCTATCTTTTTATTTTGTAGAAGTTTAGAAACCATTTCTGAACTTTCAAGAGAGGCTGTTCCAACAAGAACAGGATTGCCTTTAGTCCTGTACTTATCAATTTCTTGCACCACAGCTTCGTATTTTTCATCTTCAGTTAAGTAAACCAAATCATTGTTATCTTTTCTAACCATTGGTTTATTGGTTGGAACTTCAAGAACACTCAGTCCGTAGATCTCTGCAAATTCCTGGGATTCGGTTGCTGCAGTCCCCGTCATTCCGGATAACTTTTCAAATTGTCTAAAATAATTTTGGAAGGTACAAGAAGCTAAAGTCTGGCTTTCCATTTGTATGGGAACGCCTTCTTTTTGCTCAATTGCTTGATGCAGGCCATCTGCGAGACGACGACCTGGCATTGCTCTTCCTGTATTTTCATCTATTAAAACAATCTGATTGTCTTGCAACATATAATCAATATCTTTCTTAAAAAGAAAATGTGCTCTTAAGGATGATTGTATGTAATGGAGTAATTTAAGGTTATTGGATGAATAAAGACTCTGGTCTTTTTCTATCATGTTTGCTTGTTTTAATAGACTCTCTACTCGGTCATGTCCTTTATCAGTTAATTCAACTTGCCTTGATTTTTCATCAATTAAAAAGTCTCCCATTTGTTCTGGAGTTATTTCTTCTCCTTCTTCTAAAACAGCTTGCTGTTTAAGTTGAGGTATAAATTTACTAATTTGTTGGTAGATTTTAGATGTATCTTCTGCCGGACCTGAAATAACAAGAGGCGTCCTTGCTTCGTCTATTAAGATTGAATCAACTTCATCTACGATTGCATAGAAACAGTCTTCCATAACCCTTTCTGTTTTAGAGAGAACCATGTTATTTCTAAGGTAGTCAAAACCCAACTCATTATTCGTTGCATAAATAACATCGGATGAATAGGATTTTTGCCTGTCTTCTGGGTCTTGTCCTGATACAACTGAGGAAACTGACATTCCTAAGTTTTTATAAAGTGGACCCATCCAGTTTGCATCTCTTTCTGCCAGGTAGTCATTCACTGTAACCAAAACCACAGTTCTGCTTGTTATGGAGTTGAGATAAATGGGTAATGTCGCCACTAGAGTTTTACCTTCTCCTGTGGCCATTTCTGCTATTTGACAGTTATGAAGTGCTACGCCTCCAATCAGCTGACAATCGTAAGGTCTTAGCCCTAACTGCCTCTTGCTTACTTCTCGAACAGTGGCAAAAGCTTCTGGCAGAAGATCATCCAAGCTTTCTCCTTCTTTAAAACGTCCTATAAAAATTTCTCTATGATTTAAGAGTTCTGAATCACTTAACTTGTCATAAGCATCTTCAAGCGCATTAATCTTTTTAATTAATGGGTTAATCTTTTTAATTATTTTTTGACTACGAGAGCCAAATATTTTTTCTAATATCGCCATAAAATTTCTATTACGGAACAAATTCTATCAATTTGCGTCAGGAAGTATCTGAATATAGTTAAAAACTACCCGGAGCTTGGATCAATAATTGGATCTAAGTAATTGATAGGTGATGTGTTGGGGTCGTCGTAAGTTACAACTTCCCAGGTTTCAGGTCTTGCAATTAATTCTCTTAATAAGCCATTGTTAACGGTATGACCTGACTTATACCCTTCAAATGAGCCTACAAGGTTGTGCCCAAGAAGGTACAAGTCACCAATAGAATCTAGAATTTTATGTTTTATCATCTCATTTTCAAGCCTTAACCCATCGTCATTAAGTATTTCTTCATCACCTATTGCTATCGCATTCTTTTCACTTGCTCCAAGTGCTAAGTTATTTGCTTTAAGTGCTTCTAATTCACTCATAAAACCAAATGTTCTGGCTCTGCTTACCTCTTTTACAAAAGAAGTGCTGTTGAAGTTAATAGAGGCAGTCGTTGCATGTTGTTTATGAACCGGATGATCATAGATCATCGTGAAGGCAACCTTAAAACCATGAAAAGGAGATACTTGGGCCCAGGCATCACCGTATGGAACTCTCACGGTCTCTTTTATTCTAATAAATTTTTTGGGAGCGTCTTGTTCGTGAAGCCCAGCAGATTGAATAAGAAAGACGAAAGGGCCTGCGCTACCATCCATGATAGGTATTTCAGGGCCATTAACTTCAACGTATGCGTTGTCAATGCCCAATCCTGCCATGGCTGAAAGTAAGTGCTCCACTGTTGACACTTTTACATCTTTCCAAGTCAACGAAGTTGATAAGGTGGTATCGCCAACATTCTCAGCTCTGGCTTTGATTTCTACAACCGGGTCTAAGTCAACTCTCCTGAAAATTATGCCAGTATCAGGTTCCGCTGGTTTCAGAGTTAACGTTATTGGATTGCCGCTATGGAGTCCTATGCCAAAGGCTTTAATTGAGTTGGATAATGTCCTTTGAGCAAGCATCGCGGTATTTTATATAATTAATAAGTTTTTGGATGGTTATTTTGTCTGACGTATTCAAAGAGGATTATTCCTGCAGTTACAGAAGCATTCAGACTTTCTATTCCCCCAGGCATATCGATCGCTGCTAAGGTATCACATTTTTCTGCGGTTAAGCGTTTTAAGCCTTTATCCTCTGAGCCTATAATAAATGCTGCACTTCCTTTCATGTCTATCTCAGTATGATTTTGTCCCGTATCAGCAGCAGCGCCTATAACCTTAATTCCTGAATCTGAGATTCTCTCAATAGTTCTGTTTAAGTTAGTGACAACAATAAATGGCATTAGTTCCGATCCACCAGATGAAATTTTTCTTACCGTGGGGGTTAAATGACAAGACCTATTTTTTGGAACTATCACAGCGTCTGCTCCTGCTGCAGCTGCACTCCTTAGGCATGCTCCAACGTTATGAGGGTCGGTAAGGTGATCCAGAATAAGGATAAGTAAATTTTCTTTTTCAAGCAGTTTTTCAAGGAAAGTTTCATTTTCTTCAAGTCGCTTATTGCAAAGAATAGCGACTCCTTGGTGGTTTTGATCACTGAAATTGTGTTCAAAAAATTTATCGTCTTCGAGAATTTTTTCTATGTGGTTCTTGTTAGCTAAGTTTGATAAGGACTCGATCCTCGAGCTCCGCTTTTCATCTTGCAATAAGAGACTCAGGACACTTCTAGGTCTTATGGAAATAATTTCTTTAACAGCGTTTATTCCGCAAACAAGCTCTTGATCGTTGCTTACCTTCATTTCAGAATCTCTATATCAATTCTTTGTGTGGTTAAGTCTACGTCCTTAACTTTGACTACAAGGTTGTCCCCAAGAGAATAGCAATGGTTCGAACTTGTGCTCTTAAGCATTTTAGAATTTTCATCAAATTCATAATACTCCCTTCTGGGTAAATATTTAATATGGCACAGACCTTCTATGTGAATGGAATCTAAGTGAATAAATAGACCAAAATTTGTGACTCCAGAAATAACACCATTAAATTCTTTACCAATGTTATCTTTAGCAAACTCACACTTAAGGTAGTTTATAGCTTCTCTCTCTGCCTTTTCTGCTTCTCTTTCTTTAGTGGAAGATCGAGACGCAATTTCTTCTACCAAGTCATTATTGTAAGGGTAGAGGTCCTTATTAATGGGTTGAGGTCTAATCTTATCAAGAGAAATACTTCCACCTGGACTTGTTTTTATAAGCGACTTCAGTGCCCTATGGACCATCAAATCAGGATACCTTCTTATGGGGGAAGTAAAATGCGTATAAGCGGGATAGCCCAGGGCAAAGTGCTCTGAAACTTCTGTTTCATAAACAGCCAGACTTAAAGACTGAAGTATTTGCATATGAATGGTTTCCTTGTCTTTTCTGTCTTTGGTAATATCAACAAGATTTGACAGCTCCTTAACTTTTCCGTCATTACCCAAAGTAATATTAATTTTTCTGCTTCTAGCAAAGCCTTCCAGGTTTTTTATCTTTAGTGGGTCTGGTTTAGGATGGATTCTATAAACGGAAGGAATTTTTGCCTTCATGAGAATTTTTGCTGCACAGATATTGGCTAGGAGCATACATTCTTCTATCAACAAATGGGCTTCATTCCTAGAAGTGTTGATAAATTTTTCTATCTTGTTTCCTTTGAATTGAGGAACATAAAAGGGAATATCTAATTCCAAAGCACCTCTATCTTTCTTTGCCTTCTTTAGAATCTTGTATATATCCACTAAGTTTTTTAAAGATTGTGCGTAAGGATCAGAAAATTTATTTATCTTCATTTGCTCGGCAACTTTCTCATAAGTTAAGCGAGATTTTGAATTGATAATAGCTTGAAAAAATTCCACTTCTTTAGGTTCTCCTGCTTGAGATAAGCTGGTTTTGCAGACCAAGCAGTACCTGTCTTCTTTCGGTCTCAACGAGCAAAGATCATTACTAATTATCTCAGGCAACATGGGTATAACTTTTTGAGTGAAATAAACAGATGTGCCTCTTTCTGCAGCCTCCCTATCCATTGCAGAACCCGGGGTTACAAATTTTCCTACGTCAGCAATAGCAACGTAAAGAACAAGGTCGCCAGATTCATTTTTTTCTGAAAAGACTGCGTCATCGAAATCTTTTGCCGTCTTTCCATCTATTGTTATGAACGATTTATTCCTAAGATCCACGTAATCTACTTCAGTTGCAATAACGGTTTTAGCAAGTCTTTGAGATTCTTGAATAATCGATTTATTCCATTCTGTTCTTAGGTTGTGTTTAGAAACAGATAAAGCAGAAGCCATTTCAAGAATATTATCTTCAGAGATGGTCCGTTTTATATAACCTTCGCCCATTTCTATTGCAGCCGGTTGTTTTGTTATTATTATTTCTACTAACGCCTCCGTGCTTATTTTTTTTGGAATATCGCCGGTTATCTTTATTCGGACAATATCTTCAAGGCCAACTGGAGATGAGAATGCGACCTTTCCTTTTCTTGTAATTCTCCCAATGAAGTTCTCTGTATTGTTCTTTAAGACGCTATCTATGGAAGCCCAACCTTTAGGAGTAAGGTGGTAACGAACTAGGTCGCCAGGAAAAGCTTTGCGAAGCTCTGATTTTCCGATCTTGAAGTTTTTTTCTGAAGTCTGATCAACAACACAGTACGAACGACTCCCTTTTGGTTTTTGAAAATACCCGACAAGTCCGTTCTTGTTTTTTTTACTTACTCTTTTACTTTTATTGCCTTGTCTCTGCTTCATTTGGCTCATGATATAGTTAGTTCTTACTTATAAGTATTAATGATTTGTTCTTTATAGTATTTTATTGTTACCTCTCAGAACTCTTGCTTGATTGCTTCTTGCTAAAAAAGTAAAGTTAAGTTTGTATTTTTAACCTAAAAATTAATGAAATGTTGAAATGGTAGGCGTAATAGTTTCTTTATTCTTTATTAGTGCACTTTTTTTCTTGTGGCAATTTTCACGGGGCGAGCAAGTAGGCAAAAGAATTAGTTTTTTAATTAATATTTGGGTAGCAGTAATAGTATTTTATTTGGTAATGATCATATTTTTCTAATATAAGGAAACTCGATACAATAAATCCAAAAAAATAAAATCCTCTAAAAATTAAATAATAAGGAAAATTAAATGACAGTTAAACATTATGATTGGTCCGCTTATCATGCGAACGTAAGACCTAACAAAGTAGCAATTAGAGATTTAAGTGCAAACAAAGAATTGACCTATTCCGAATTAAACATTAGGGCAAATAAGCTTGCTGGATGGTTGCAGAGTCAAGGTATTAAAAAAGGAGATAGGGTGGCTATACTTTCTCAAAATTGTGCAGAGTTTTTTGAGCTTGAATTTGCATGTGCAAAAATCGGTGCCATTGAATTGCCTCTTAATTGGCGCCTAACAAAACCTGAATTGGAATACATATTAAAAGACAGCACCCCTCATATCTTAATTTATGACGCTATGTTTTTAGATATTTCAATAGAATTACAGAAAGATTGTTCTATTAGTTCGTCTTTGCAGATCGATAGTGATGACCTACAAAGCGAGTATGAAGAAGCCCTTAATAGCTCTGATGGTTCACATGAGGTAGTTGAATCCTTTCAGGAAGACTTAATCATGATTATGTATACTTCAGGAACGACAGGCCATCCCAAAGGAGCGATGATCAATCATCAAATGCAACTTTATAATTGCATTAATTTGGCTTCTCCTGTTTTTGTTACTTCAGAAAGCGTTCAGCTGGTTGTTCTTCCTTTATTTCATACTGGAGGAATGAACTGTTACGCCAACCCTGTACTTCATGCCGGAGGTGAAATAATTCTCATTAAAGAATTTGAACCAGGATTAGCTTTGTCAATCATTGGAAACAGTGAATGCGGAGTAACTCACTTTTTTGCTGTTCCAGCACCATATCAATTCATGATGAATCATCCTGACTTTGATAAAACTGATTTATCCAGATTAAAAGTTGCAGGCATTGGGGGAGCACCATGTGCCGAAGCAATTCTGAGAACATGGTCAGATCGAGGTGTCTCTATGACTCAAGGTTGGGGCATGACCGAAACAAGTCCAGGAGGAATAGGACTTGATGCTGCCGATGCAGAGAGAAAACTAGGTGCAGCTGGCAAGCCACTACTTCACACTGAAGTAAAAGTCGTTGATGATGAAGGGAAAGAGTTACCTTGGGGAGAGGTTGGAGAACTCTACATTAGAGGTCCTAACATAACACCGGGTTATTGGAACAAACCTGAAGCAACCAGAGATTCGTTTGAGGGCGACTGGCTTAAAACCGGAGACGCTGCAAGAGTTGATGACGAAGGCTTTATTTATATTGTAGATCGCTGGAAGGATATGTATATCTCAGGCGGTGAAAACGTCTACCCTGCGGAGGTAGAGAATGTTCTTTACCAGCTCCCACAAATAGCAGAGGCCGCCATTATAGGAGTGCCCGATGAAAGATGGGGAGAGACAGGAAAGGCTATTTTGGTTTTAAAAGCAGGAGAAGTATTAGAAGAAAAAGATATCATTTCACATTGTTTAGAGAATTTAGCAAAGTTTAAGGTTCCTCAATCAGTTGAATTTATAGAAGCTTTACCGAGAAATGCAACGGGTAAGGTTTTGAAGAGAACTCTTAGGGATGAGTTTTTAGGAACAGATGCACCAGCAATTTCTTAAAAAATGAAATTATATGACTTCCCAAGTGCGCCCAACCCAAGGCGCGTAAAAATCTTCGCAGCTGAAAAAGGCATTGATCTAGAGTTAGTTAATTGCGACATGTCTAAAAGAGAACACAAGTCAGAGGAATTCCTTAAAAAGAACCCCAGTGGAAAGATCCCTGTCCTTGAATTAGACGATGGAAGATGCATCTCTGAGTCTGTGGCAATTTGTCGTTATTTAGAAAGTGTGGAACCAGAGCCTAATCTTTTTGGAAAAGATCCTTTTGAACTTGCTTTTGTAGAAAGCAGAAACAGGCACATTGAATTAGAACTCTGGACCCAGATAGGAACATCTTGGGTCAATGGACCTATCGTTGGGAGAATGGGTATTTTTGAACAAATACCTGCGGCTAAATTAGCAAGTGATAAAAATGTAAATTCCTTTTATAAGCGCTTAGACAGAGAGTTTTCTTCTTCAAAATTTGTGGCTGGAGATAGATACACAATCGCTGATATAACTTTATTATCTGCTATTGATTTTGCATCAAGAATGGTAGATTTAAAACCGGACAATGAATTAAAAAGCTTGCATAGGTGGCACCAAGAGGTTTCTTCTAGGCCGAGCTCAGATAACTAAAAAGGAAAGAATATGTCTAATGCAATTGTCGAAATACGCGATTATACGATTGATCCGGAGTGGTTTGATGCTTATAAGGAGTGGGCAAAAAATCTAGCAGGCCCATGGCTAAAGAAGAATTTAGACGTCATAGATTTTTGGCTCGACGAAGGACTGGAATCAGAAGTTGAAGGCTCTTCCCCTATAGTTTCTCCTAATGGCCAGCCAAATGTGTGTTGGATAATCAGATGGCCAAGCAAAGAAGTGCGAGACGCAGAATTTGCAGCTTTTCTAGAAAATCCAGAATGGAAAGAGATATGGTTAAAACACCCTAACGAGAATTCCTATCTTCATCTAAATGCCAGGTTTATGAAAGCAGTCTAGTGAAAATTTTCTCCGTTTTACTGTTCCTTTTTTTCATAGCTTGTTCGCACGTTCAGATTCCTAAATTTTTTGTTGGCAAAAATATTGATGATTACACTTTATGCTTTCCAGAGAGTGATCAACTTTTTAACAAATTAAGCAGAGAAAATAAAATAAGAGTTTATAGGCTAATTTTAGAAGAGAGAAATAATAGAATCTTAGATTGTGGTAAAAGATTTAGCGACATGATGAGTGCCGAACAATATTTAGATGATTTTAATAATGAAGAACTCCTGAGGAAGTCATTTCCGTGCGATAGGCCTGATTCTTCTGATACCTGCTTAGCACCTTTATAGATCTCTAACTGTTTAAAATTCATACAATATTTTGTTCTGATATACTTAATTTGTGTTAAATAATAATTAGGAGGGCATCAGGGAAGTTAGCATTAGAATTGATTAAGAAATTACTAAAAAAGATATTAGATTGGTTAAAAAAACCAACAAATCCAAATTACGAAGAAGAAATTTTTCATCCTACAGAACATG
>Ga0209090_10002797_pt1 | contig 10987 bp, 6 predicted proteins | sample ArcticOcean_MG_C_9_FD_187432 | JGI IMG/M metagenome (GOLD analysis project Ga0209090, IMG submission 187432) | Marine microbial communities from western Arctic Ocean - ArcticOcean_MG_CB2_152 (SPAdes) (version 2) | ecosystem: Environmental > Aquatic > Marine > Oceanic | place: Arctic Ocean... | reverse complement strand
AGCGTCGTTTTACCGGCACCGTTGGAATCTGCAAACCCAGAGTCATCTCGATTATCGCCGACGACGCACACCACGCCGCGGTCGTTGAGAGGATACGTGATTTCATCTTTGAACGCGCCAAATCCAGTGATTTCAACTTCATCGAATTCGATTTTACGAAGATGCGCAGACGTGGAGAGTTTGTTTGAATCGTCGCCGGTATCGAGTTTACCGTCTTCGTTTTCTCTCGACGACACGGCTTCCGCGATAATCTCTTCGCAAAACGCCTTGGCGTCTCCAGTTAATTGAATACTCTTGGCGTACGAACTGAACAAATCCACCGGACTTAACGATTCTGCGTTCTCAATCGTCGATTTCAACTCCGCCGGAGGTCGTCGAACTTCGATTTGACACCCGTATTTCAGACGCGCGTTTTCGACTCGTTTTGGCACGCTTCGCGACAGCGACGAAGAAGAGTTCTTTTTCTTCTTTGTCTTCTTCTTCTTTTCTTCCTCTTCATCATCGTCTTCTTCTTCCATAGCAGACAAAGAGGAATCAAACGGAATCGTCCACCGAACGATATCGTTCGCCCGCAAATCACCCGCAATCGTCTCGATGCTTTCACCGATCGTTTCGTCGATGTCAAAATACCTCGGTCCAATGTCGATTTTCGAGCGTTTCAAAACGTCCGCGTCGGTTAAACTTTCATCTCGCCATTTATCGTTTAAAAATAACAGATACTTCTCTTGGTTTTTCTCCGCTCGCGATATTTGATACGGACTCCCGACGTATCGCACGCGCGAATCTCTCTCGACGAAATGCGGCTTGTGATAGTGTCCCGAAATGATACTTTCGATGCCTGTTTTCTCCTCGCTAAACGTTTCTTTCGAATCCACCCCGTTTTTCATTTGAAACGTTTGATTGACGTTCGCACCGAGCACGTCCGCGTGGCAAAACACCGTTTTAATTTCTTCTATTTCTTCTTCTACTGCTACTGCTACGTTACTAGATCGTTTCTTTGAATGTCGTTCCATCAACTCCTCCACAGTTCTTCGCATCATCTCTTGATCTTTCCTATACGGTAACCACATCGCGTCTCTCCACACTCTCGGTTCATCGAACACGACAATCTTCTCCGGATTACACATTCGCAACACCTCCAACGCGTGCACGCTTCCTACCGAGTTCACCTGGTCGTGGTTCCCGACTAACATGATCGTCGGTTGCGTCCACTTCGCGAGTTCTTTAATGATTTCGTTCAAAGTTTCCACCGATAAAGCGCCTCGGTGGTGCCAAAAATCCCCTAGAAATAAGATGCCTCTGTTCTCTTTCGATGCGATTGAGTGGACGTATTTTAAAGTCTCGAGTGCAATATCTTTGGTTTTTCGAGAGACGTGTAAGTCGGAGAAGACCACCCAACCCTTCGTTTTAATCTTTTTATTATCGTCTAATAAAGATGACGACGATGATGATGACGTCGTCGTGGTCAAAATATCTCTCCCTTTCTTCTCCTGGTGAGAACGAAAATGACGAGACAACATCGAACGCGTTGTCGTTCGATGATGAAATTCTCTTCCTCGAGCGCAGATGAAAGCGCTTTTGGAGGTGTTATTAAGAGTACCGGTGGAAATACCGAGAGACGAGAAAAGCGTCATTGCGCTCTTTCTCATGTATGCGCAGTATGAATACTACTTTCTATAGTATACTACTACTCTTTTCAGAGTCGCTCGCTCGCAAATGGAGAAAGTGTTCAAAAGATGAGGATGTGTTTGAGTTAAAATGAAGATATTTTGGCGGGAAAAAAAATCACAAATCACACACAAAATATAGAATACGCGCGACGACGATGTAGACAATGTTCGCGTGATGTGTAGTAGTTTAAACAACGTTTATTTCAAGTTTTCTGTCTCTCTTTCTCTCTCGCGTGTGTGTGTGTGTGTGTGTGTTCATTTCATTTTTTAATCCTCTTCTTATTCGTTCTCGATAAAATGAATCAAAATCATAAAATTAAATAGCGAAAGGTCCGCTGGTCACGATTAACTTCTTCTCTCGGTTCAGCGAGCACGTGGTCCCACATACCTTACACTTGTGTTCTATCTCTGTCTCGCCGCCGTTTTCACCCGAAAACAATTGCTTAAACGGTTCCTCGCAGCACGGGCACTGGCCGGTTAAAATTTGCGCGTTGTTCAATTCCGTGTACTCGGCTAATTTGTACGTCAAGATGGCGGCTAACGTGGTCGCGAAACCTAACGCTAAGCCATTCGGGACGTGCAAACCGAGAACGTCAAAGACAATTGTCGGCGCTAAACCGACCAAAAACGGAACCAACGCCAACGCGCCGTACATCTTCGCCACCGCCGAGGCGTCGTTTTCGAGCGTCGTCGGCGTTTGGGATAAAGTGCACGTGGCGCCTTTCATCCCAACGTCGATGCCAAGTTTCATCATCTCTTCGCTCATGAGTTCAAACTGCGCCTCGTCTAACAGCTGCTGCCCTTTGGTGTACAAAAGCAACGCCGTCACGTCCTTCCTCTTCCCGGCTTCGTTTTTGATTTTCCTCTTCAAGTCCTCGTACTCGTCGTCGCCCATGATCTTCTCCCCTCGAGAATACGCCATCGCGGCTTGCACGAACTGAATCTCGTCTCTTCTCAAAGTTGGAAACCCAGACCCTTGCCAATTGAGTTCTTCCCGGATGCGATCGTATTGTCCGTCCGAGAGCGTAAACTTGCCGTCGTTGTAATAATTCCACAGCGCATCCACGTACAAAATCTCCAAATCGGCTAACGAGCACGTTTCCGGTTCGTCGATCGAGCACGAAGGGCCGACTGAAACGTTTGGTGTGGTGTCGTCCGCCATAGATCTCGAAGGATCTCCTTCTTCTGAGGAGGCTTTTATCGTTTCTTTGTTCTTGTTGTTGTTGTTGTTGTTGTTGTTGTTCCATCTAAATAAGGATCGCTTCCTCTGTGATGTTTGGGTGATGATCTTTCTTCCACTCATCAATGTATTTCTTTGCGTTCTCGAAGAAGAACAGCAACACGAAGAACTCGTGAAAGTCGACATCATCATCATCTTTGTGTCTCTCTCGAACAGTTATTCGACGAGTTAAGGTTGTTTCTTCTTCACGCAAGCAGAAGAAAGAGGTGTGATGATAACAGATGCGCGTCTAAAATGAATAAAGAAACAAAAATTTCTGATCTCACATCCTTCGTGGAGAGAAGAGATAAGCACGAAAACCCTAAATTAATTTTTTTGTAAAATTTTTTGCGAAAACTTTTTTTTTAAAAAAATTCAAAAAATCTCTCGAGACAAATATGCGTCTCATTTACTCTCACACATCTGATATATTATATTATGAGATAAAAATGGTGTCGGAAATACGGTCTGAATCGTCCAACTCGTTATCGTCGTTATCTCTCGGCATGGGAGATAAATCGAGAGCGATGCGAGAGTTTGGCGGCGGGGGATTTGGAGGAGGATTTGGAGGAAAGAAAGGATTTGAGGACGAGGAATCGTCGTCTGAATCGTTTTCATCATCGTCTGAATCGTCGTCTTTGTCGTCGTCGGGAGAGGAGGACATCGAGGAGGAGGAGGAAAAAGAAGGAAACTTTAAGGAGAATGCGAAACCAACAGCGGCAAAAGGGGGCAAATTTGCCTTCTTTTCGTCGGGGTTAGAGGAGATGACAAAAAGACGACGAGAAGGAGGAGGAGGAGATGATGATGATGATGATATCGAAGATGATGAAGATGATGATATCGAAGACGATAGAGACGATGATGAAATTTTAGAGGTTCGCGAGTACAACAACAACGACCATCATCAACATCGGGAGCATCAACAGCAGCGGCAAAATCAAAAGCCTCCTCCTTTGCTTCCGAACGCGAATAATAGTAATAATAATAACAAAAACAAAGAGTGGCGGAAACTTCTTCCGCATTACGTTCCAGCCTCGGAACTCTTCCTCGGCTCGAGGGTGAATAACGAAGTCGTGTTTGTCGATTACCAGGCACAGTTTAACTCAAACGGGAAGAGAAAGACGCAAGTGCCCATGACGGTCGGGGAGAGAGAGGCGTATGACGCGCAAATGCAAAATCCGTTCAATACTAGGAAAAAGAATAACGGCGCGAATCAACAAGAAGCGAGGTGGTACACGACCGCCGCCGGCGTGCGCACGTACGTCACGAAAACCGGGCAAAAGTTAACCGGAAAGAGAGCGTACGACGCCTCCATAAAAGACCAACAGAAATGGGGTTTGTAAACACAAATAGAATAGAATAGAATAAAACGTTTAAGGTGGTGGTGAAAAAATTCCGCTCCTTCTCCTTAGTATATACGAAAGCTCACGAAACAAGAGTTTCGCGGAAATCGATGAATACTAATAACAGCTAAAGTCGCAGTTTAGAAAAGTAGTAATAATAACAATTGTAGTACGGTGTAATAATAATACGTGTAGTAGTTGTCGTAGTAATAATAGTAGTACAAAGAGTCTTTTCGAGCAGCGCTTTCTCTCTGTTACTCTTGTCTCTCCAAAGTGTTATAATTCAGCAATTTCTCGATCAAATCCACGTGACACATGACCATTCTCCTGCAGCAATATCTCTTCAACTCTAACGCATCTAAAGCGTCTTTCTCCGCGTAATCTGCTTGTAATAAGTCTAAATACGTGTCCCACTTGTTACCAATCACCTTTTTAGAGAGTTTTAAAGAGAGTTTTAAAGTGTGAGAATTTGAGCGGTTTTGCGGCTCCAAATGATGAGAATGCGCGGGGAAGTGATGAAAGAAGAAGAAGAAGACGCTCGCAAGAAGAATAAAAGAAAGAAATGAAAGAGCATCATCGAAACGTACCTTGCCGCAGGTGAAACAGCGCACCGGGATGATCATTGTTGTTGTTGTTGTTGTTGTTCCTTTTTTGCGTGTGTTAAAATGCAGAGAAAAGAGAAGATTTGTGAACTGAAGAAGAAAAGCCATCCGGTCGAGTCTCTATTTCTCTCTCTCTTCATTTTAGTATTACAAGAGCAGCGTGTTTATATATCACGTGCGATTCTATTCTATTCTAGTACGCGCAGTTCTCCATATTCGTATCGCCAACCTTTTGGCAGAGGGCAGTTATTGTCGAGGAGGTATTGTAAACACTCGGTGTGGTTGTTCACGTGTGCTTTTCGTACGGCGTCATGGTCCCACGGCGCTTTGGCGGTTTCGCGCAAGTACTTCAAACAGTCTAAGTGGCCTTTCGCGGCCGCATGCCAACACGCAACTTCGTTATATTTATCAATTTACACTCAACAAGATATTCGAGTATATGAAGATGACCATTTCGAGCCGCCAAATAGGCAGTACTCGAATACCAAGGCGCTTTCACTTCTTCGTGTAAGTATTTGAGTACCTCGAGATGACCGTTTTCGGCAGCAAATGAACACGCATACGTACTGATAGGACACTCATTTGCAACGCAATACTTTACCATTTCCAGATTACCTTGATATACGGCCGCATGAATCGTCCATCCATCCCACTTACACTTTTTCTCCTCTCGTATCCACTCGAGCAACTCGAGTTTATTCGTTCGAGCAACTCGATTGCAGAAATATGGTTCGCCCGAGCCTCTCGGCCACAACGATTTATTCTCCCACGCAAACTCCAAAGTCGATATCGACGACATCTCTTTCACTTTAAACGCCTTCTTCAAATCACTCGCGCGAGATGATCTCTTCACCAACTTTCTCGTTTCACTGTTCACCTCGTGCAAGAATTTCACATCATTCGAAAGCAATCTCGGTAAAATGTGTTTGAAACAAATATCGTCCCACTTCACGACCACGTCCCATAAAGAATCTCTCTGTTCATCACAAGGAGTCTTCCTCCTCTTTCTCGTCTTTCTCGTCGTCGCTCTCGATGATCCTCCGTCTTCTCTAGACGTCATGAAAATGAGTTTAGGTAATAAAAAGATACGTTTTTCTCTTCTCTAAAGACTGAGGAATTTCGAAAATTCCGCACAAAAATGGATACAATGGAACTCCTTAGATAAAGAGAACGATACGGATGACGGACACTCCTACCACCACTTCTTTATCTTCGTTCGATGCGTGCGAAAAGGAAGGAAAGCAGTGCGTGATGACGATGATGAAAGAAAAGAAAGCAAAGACGACTACTCCTCTTCAAAAGCAGTCCAATTGGAGAACTATTCAAGAACGAATACTTCCACGTTTACTCTCTTTATCGAGAACGAAAGAGGACTTAAACAAGTGCAAAATGCTCGCCATGAGTTCAATTACTTTTAATACTACCATCGATTATTCAGAAAAGGAGACTCAAAAAGAGGAGGAGGAAGCTTTTAGGAAGAGGTTGATGAAACAATTTGTGTTGCTCTCGATGCAACAACAAGAAGAGGATGCGAAGAATTCGTCCGCGGAGGCAAAATTCATCGACAAACTTCTAAAGGAGGAAAAGTACCTGTTTTGCTTGAATCGAGAGGAGATTTTGAGGTACAGGAAGGACAGGGTGGATTTAGGCCCCGTTAATGTGGCAGAGGAGAAGAAACAGAGGAAGACGAATATTGAGAAATCGAATGACGATGGTGAAAATGTACAAAAAGTGATGATTTACGCGAAGATGTTCGACGACGTGTTCCCAACGTCGACGTTGCGAATGATGCAAAAGCAGTTCGGTGACGTTCAGTCGCCGTTTTGGATGCAGCACGAGTATTTTAATCGTGAGAAGAATTCACAAAGGCATTTCTTTTCGTACGTGCACGATATCGTCGTCGGGGAGAACGAAGAAGAACGTAATAATAATTTTTCGAGCACGATGGATGTTGTCATCGAGTACGCGAAATGCGTCGCCGGTCGCGCGTTTCCGAGAGTTTTACGCGAGGCCACGAACGCGGAGTGGTGGTGTCATAATCGAGCACACTGTGAAGGACACCAAATGCATTTTGACTCTGACGATGAAGGTATCAACGGATTGAGACATCCAATCTGTTCCGTGGTCGTGTTCATATCCGCCAACGGTGAGATGATGGAAGATGAAAGGAACAAGAGTAATAAGCGACAAAGAACAACCACCTCCGAAAACCCAGCAGCGTTCGTTGGAGGACCGACCTTAGTGACGACGCAACGCGACGGCGATCAAAAGAATACCAACTTTAACGAAATTAACGGTTGGTTAGCGTATCCGAAAACCAATCGATGCGTCGTGTTTGACGGAGAGTTGTTACACGGAGTCGTTCCCGGACGAGGTTTGAACGCTTTCATTAATAACGATTCATATACCGAGAAGAGCACACCGTTACCGACGCGAACGACGCTGATGATTGCATTTTGGGATGAGATTGAAGTTCGCGGATCGATTGGTTCCATCGGGAGCGCTCGAGCGTTTCCGCCTTATCAACAAGTGAAGGACGAGAAGGCGCACTGGCGAAACTTATTCAATATTGAAGACACAGAAGAAAGTGGGGTTGTTCGAGACCGAACCGAAATAGAAAAACGCGCGTTGCGAGCACCTGAGATGTATCTCGTACCGGTCGAGAAGGTCTGGCATCCTCTGAATGATATCGCGAAAGAGATGATAACGTTGCCAAACTACGATAGGTGTTTCCAAGGATTCTAGAGAGACAGAGAGAGAGTTTTGCAGATGTATTATTATTATTACCTGATAGTGTAGAGTTGTAGTTGTACAGTAGTGGTACCAAGTTGGTATAGTTGTAAGTAATACCTTCTTCAGGTGCGTGTATTTTAACGACGTTGAGTGCGCAGGTATTCGCTCTCATTTTACGTCAACGCTAACTTATCTCTTTCTACATTTTCTTCCCCTTCTTCCGCGTTCGTTGTCTTTAGAAACAAAACATTCTTGGATAACTTTTCGCTCTCGCGTTCCAAAGCGAAAGCATAGTACCATCGTAAAGCGTGATCTCTCGGCGGCGCGGCGATGATGCCGTCGCAGAACATTGCGTGCGCATCCGCAGCGTACGCACCGACGCCGTGGAATTCAGAAACGGAGCGGACGAATTTTCCTCCAGTTGGTGGCGCCGATGATGGCGGTGGAATTGTTGCTTCTTCTTCTTCTTCTTCTTCTTCATTATCGTCTCTTTCTCCGTTACCGTTGCCATCGTCGTCGTCATTCTCTGATCCAGTGGTGGTGTTATTATCCAACGCCAAGATTTGATCTTTGTCTCCTAATTTGCTTTCTCCTCCTAATCGTAACAAAGCGCTCTCTTTACCTCGTCTCGCTTCAACCACATCTTTCGATAACCTCACGAACGCTCTCGCGCGTTTTCTGTGCAATCCAATTGTCGCTAAACATTTTTCAATCAATTCAATCCCACGCTCTGTTTCGCCTAATTTCACCGCGTCTTCCGCCGTCGGCGCTAACGTAAACAACTCCCACAAGACGCGATCGACTTGCAATCGCGTCGTGCAGTTGAGCATCATGCACGCGGTCAAAAGTTTCCAGTCGTCTCTCCATAAGATTTCCTCGAGGAGACCGAACGGAGATCTGGGCGGGACGATGAAGTGTCTTTGTGAACCGCCGATAACAGAGGATTGTTGTCTCGTCGTAGGATTTTGAACGGCTTCTTCTTCTTCTTCCTTTCTGAGAAAGAACGCATCATCCGCATCCTCGTCGTCGAACTTACTCACCAACGGCGGTTCGCTTTCCAGTTTCAAAAGCTTCGACGAGTGATAGGAGTGTTTCATCTTCGTTTCGTTCAGTTGCGCCATGCGCAGTTTCTTCTCCTCGCTTTGATGAAAATCTTCTTCCTTTTCAAAGGCGGATCCGTCGCCATTGGCGGCATAAAAAGTGGCTTTGACTTTTCTTTCCTTCTTTATTGATTTCACCTCATCAAAGGAATATGGGTTTTTGTTCTCGCTCTCGTCGTCATACTTCGCGATTTTTACTTCTTCTTCTGCTGCTTTCACTTTCGTCACTTTCACTTCCTCTTTTTCTTCGTCTTCTTCCTCCTCCTTCTTGATGTTCACTATTTCATCTGCGACGACGACGACATCGTCTTCTTCTTCGTCCTCGTAGAAATAGCCATCGAACGCGTCTTGATTATGATTATTATGATGCGCGTCTTCTCTCGTATTCAAACCGCGCCTTCTTCTCCTTCCTCCTCTTCTCTCCAAATCTTCTCCGTCCGTATCGTATTCGCTCTCGCTGAACAACATTCTCCCCTCTTCGTCGTCTGAATCGTCACCATCAAAGTTATCATAATCGATAACTTTCAACGTCACCACGTCTCCGCAACTCTCCACGAACCCTTTCCCGGGAGGCGCCAATTGCATGGGACTCCGTTCGTACCCTTCCGTTTCCGCTTCTAACCGTCTCAACTTGACCGGTGAAGACGCGTGCACTTGGTCGTCGGACGCCTTCCACAACGCGGCTCTCAAAATCTCCACGTCTTGTTCTAACCCGTGCTCTTTGACTCCGGGCAATCGTTTCCCGGACCCGCCGTGTGAAGATCGCGGGAAGGAGATGCCTTGCGGATTCGTTACCGGGGGTTGACTCTTTCCCACCGCCAACGCGGCTTGATGAGTAGTAGTAGTATTTGTATCACCGTCTTCTCCGGATATGGCTTTCAAAACATCCTCCGCGGTAGCAAATATCTCCCCGCTTGGACTTTTAAACTCGACTTTCCACGGAAACGATTTATACCCAGATCCGAGGACGCTGTTTGAATTGTTCACCGCGTACGAGGAGAGTTGCGACGACGACGCGTTATTATACTCTTTCCTCGGCGAAGGCGAAAATGAGGAAATCCTACCTCGTCGCTCCCTACTATTGGCGGCGCTATTACTAATAGACGTATTATTATTCAAAGCTAACTCGGACGTCCACCCTTCCAACTTCTTCGCGCTCCCAAACTTCTCGCAACACGCGATTCTCAACACGAACAACTGCCTCGCCGGCTCGTACTCGCGATAGTAACACAAGTGCGGGCACAAATGGTGCGGCGACCGCCCGTTCCTCACGAACAACTCGCAACACGACCGAATCTCCTCGATCGATTTCGGAGGATCCCGGCGAAACTTTGCAAACGCATCCGTCTCTTCCCTCTTCCGTTTCTTTTCAAACCGTTCTCTCAGATCCGTCTCGTACCTTTCAAAGTCAACCGTCTTGTACGCCTCTCTGGCGCGTCTTCGATACGACGTCAGTTTATCTCTCGCTTCTTTCACTCTCGGCGCGCGAGTCGAGCATCTGCACGACGCGTTCACGTGTAATCGGTGTAACTCTTCTAACGTATCTTTTAACAGACGTCCTAAACGCTTTCTCGCGCTCGCTTCGTCTGAGGAGACAACGCCTTCTCTAAACCCTAATACATCTGCTTCCTCTTCTTCTTCCTCCTCTTTAGCGCAAACAACGCGCGTGCTTTTACGACGCTCACGTCTCCTCTCTTCCTTCTCTCGTTCAAAGAACTCTTTTTTCTCGAAAATAAGCCCCTCTGTGTGTCTTAAAACCCTCTCCAAACCTTTCTCGTGCCTCTCGTAATCCGCCTTGACTTTTGCCGCTTCCAGGAACGATTGGAAATCGATTTCACATCTGTTGAAACACTCGATAAAGGACTTTGATGTGATAAACTTTAAAGAGTTTAAAGACGAACCAACGGGGGTAACAGAAGGAGACTCGATGGTTTTTGCTGCTTTTACTACGTCGTCGTCTTCTTGAGAAGCAGCAGCGGAGAAGTATTTGGAAACTTTGAGCTTCATTCTCTTTATGAAGATTTTGAATATTTTCAACCAACTTTGGCAAAAGGAGACGAAAGACGAGAGAGGACGATGACATTTTCCTGGCACTACACGTATGCATACAAATATATATATAGTACAAACGGGTACAGCGGTTACGGTGTAAAAACGATTACGTTCTTTTCTGTTGTTATAATCTTTCATCGTGTTATTCTACGACGGTGTTGTACGACCGACATTTCCCGCAGGCGTGGTAGACGAAGTGAAACTCCGCCATCGTCACTTCCGCGCAGTCGTTGCATTTGACCTTTTGCTGCTTTTGTTCTTTTACTTT
>Ga0209090_10002796_pt1 | contig 10988 bp, 14 predicted proteins | sample ArcticOcean_MG_C_9_FD_187432 | JGI IMG/M metagenome (GOLD analysis project Ga0209090, IMG submission 187432) | Marine microbial communities from western Arctic Ocean - ArcticOcean_MG_CB2_152 (SPAdes) (version 2) | ecosystem: Environmental > Aquatic > Marine > Oceanic | place: Arctic Ocean... | reverse complement strand
CTATCATCAGAGATGGGAACTTGCACGAGCGCACTCACTCGGAGGCGGAGACGATGGTACCAGGAGGTACAGATTCGCTTCGTGCCTGCTTCCTCCTCTGCCTCAAGTTGGACCTATACCAGCCAAAATATGCAAACATGCCCATCACGTTCACCGTGAAGCCTTGCCCTAGGGGGGCCGACTTCATCGAAGGCTATGGCGTTGGGACGGTGTTTGAGGGGATCAATGCGATCGGCCAACCGGAGGTCGTGACCATCAAGGAGCTTGTGTCGCTGGAGAAGATCGTGTTGGAGTCTCGCGGCCTCCTCATGACCTACTCTACCACTTTGCTACCCAACGGTGACTGCAAGCTCCAGTTTGCCTTTGACGGCCCTAATATGGGACGCTTCCAGCAGCATGTGGTGATGCAGATCAACACCATGGGCTCGTTTGCCAAGGCCAACTTGCGTGCCATCCTCGACGAGGCCGACGGCAAAACGCTGCCCGCACCACCCGTGGTCGGAGCTTCGCCGCCCGGACCACCACCCGCCGTCGCGGGCGGCGGGGGCTTCGTGGACGTACCGCAACACGCACAGGCGCAGCAGGCCGCCCAGAACATGATGCAGCAGTCGATGATGAACGCAACCATTAAAGCGAGTAGTATGCACGCGCACGCGGCGGCGGTGGGGCGACATTAGACTATATAATTTTGTGTTGGACTAAGCAGAAAATCTCCCTTAAAAGCTAAAAAAAGAAAGAGTTTCAGTGAAATTTTTTGGACTTTTTATCTTTGGGAAGCCCAAATCCTGTAAGATTTTAGTTTTTTCGCGCCCCCCCCAACAATCACTTTTTTGTTTTTGTGCGCTCCATACCAGTGGGAGAAGTGTTTTGGAGATTAAATTTAGCCCCGACAGGAAAGAACCTTCCAACGAAACTCCACATGTCCACCTTGAACAACACTTCACACTACTCCCACCAGTGTTCAGAACTCGAAAGGGTGGCACCAAAGAACCGATCCGCGAAGGACCACATCGAGGTAGCCAACTGGTTTCGAGTTCATTGCAGCAAATTTGTTTACTCTCTCAGCAATGACCCACTGAGGCGAGATCATTTTCTCCACTCAATCTCTCGCCAGGCCCGGCTCTTCATTGCGGAACCCGGGCAACTCATTTGCATTCAGAACGAAACCTGCGATAACCTCTTTATAGTTTATAGTGGATCGGTCGATATCCACTTTAACTCGACAGGGAGAGTCCGAGGAAGGCAGGTGAGTGAGTGAATGTGATCAACCGAGGTTTTTTTCACCAACAGCATTTTTTCACATTCATCCATCATCATCATCATCCATCATCATCATCATCATCATCATCATCATCATCATCATCATCATCATCATCATCATCATCATCATCATCATCATCATCATCATTCATCATCACCATCACCCTGCAGGTCTTTGGCGGCAAGAGCGGCGACAATTTAACTACCAGCAACGCCGCTCGGAAAATTTCTGTCATCGGTGACGAAATTGTAGACGAGGAGGATTATGGTGCCCTGTTCACGCAGTTCCATGTCGGCGACTACTTCGGAGAGGTGAGTTTTCTTTTTTCGCCCTCTCGTTTTGTTTCTCAATTCTCGCTCACTTTCTCATTTTCTCACTAACCCACCCACTCTAGCCTGACGTTGGCAGCGAAAACACCAATTACCCCTTCACGGCAAAAGCCGAGGTCAACCACCACGTAGAAGCCGACAACATATTGATGGGCGATATGATAAAAAATATCAGAGAGAAGGTAGGGTACAAAAGACAAAGGCGATTTTCAATCGAGGAAGCTGCAGCGCCTCGAATCATCGTCATTCCAGTCTCCGCTTGCACGTATCTGCACGAGAGCAGCCGTGACATCCACCTGTGGGACTGCGCAAAGCTGCTCCGGCAGAGTGCGTATTTCAGCAAGTGGGCTCTCAACAGCCTGTACCTCCTTGCGATGAAGTCGGAAGAGAAAATTTACCAGGTGAGTGAGCGGAGCGCGGGGGGGGTTGTGGATGGGGAAGGGAGACGAGAGACAATGAGCTAACCCACTCTTTCGCTCGGCGCAGAATAACGCAGTGATTATTGAGGCGAACAAGCGAATGGATCACCACCTGAGCTTCGTTCTGAGTGGTAGCGTACAGTTTTGCGTGAAATCAGAGAGCAAGCCGCCCGGAGCAAATTTGTCAGCAAGCGCGAGTTTGAACTCAAGCAAGGATTACAGCAGCAGCAACAATATCATCATCACCAACAACAACAACAATATCAACGCTTCTAGGATGGTGGTGATGCAGCTGGGGTACTTGGCGCTGTTTGGTGACGTTGGGTGCTGCCTGCGTGAGTGCGAGAATAAAATGATGAAATCGGCGGAGACGGAGATGAACTTGGGAGAGGACAAGTTGCAGGACAACAAGCAGGCCACCGGCTCAAACAGGACAATTAGCAGCAGTCCAGTTCCAGTTAGTAGTAGCAGTGGGCTCGATTTTGACGCTTTGGGAACCGCTCTAGAAGGGATCGGTGAAGCAGAGGGGGGGAAGGACAGCTCCGTAGGCTCAAGCATACGAACGCCGACGCCGAAAAGACCGAGCTTGAACAGAGGTACTGTTGGAAGTAGTCGGCGAGCGACAAACAGCATGTCGCCAATGGCGAGCAAGAGGAATTTGTTGCAGAGGGGGAACAGCATGCAGAGGGGGAATAGCACCCGGGAGGGCGGGTTGGCGCGAAAATCTAGCGTGCGCGGCTCTTTCCGCACGGGAAACACCTCTCCGATGGCAAGTTCCCGGAACCTGGTGTCCATGAACAGCTCCAACTTCAGAGTAATGAGCGGGGGCAAAATGATGTGGAGCAGCGATCTCATCGAGAAGGAGAACAACATGATTCACATTCGGTCTGCGGGAACGGGAGTGGTGGAGGATATTGAGAGTGGGAGTGGGGGGGAGAACAAGGGGGTTGTGATTGGGAGTGGGGGGGAGAATGACGGACACGGACACGGAACCGAGGAAAAACGCGTGGTGTTCAGCAACTATCAGCTGAGCTCGCACGGGGTGACGAAAATACTCAACATCCCCAAGGAGGCATTGGCCAACGTGTGCACCTACAACAGCAGCCACACAGTAGGCTTAACGTTTACAGAGATTTGCACCAGGGTGAAGCAGCAGAGCAGCTGGTGCGGCACGCAGCACCACCTGCTGTCACAGAACAACACCGCGGTGGCCACTGGGAAAAACCTTAGCATCCAAATGTCTTCGTTCATCGAATGCGACAGATGCCACCGGCTCGACTGCTACTCTGAAAAAGGTGAGCGAGGAGCGCGGGGGGGGGTTGATGAAGACGAGAAATATATACGAGCCACTACTAAACCAACATTATTCTGTCGCCACCCTATACTAAGTATAGGGTGGCGACAGAGTACTGCTATACCAACCGCTATATTGCTATACCAACCGCTATATTGCTATACCAACCGCTATATTGCTATACCAACCGCTATATTGCTATACCAGCGAACAATACCAGTATAGTGCCGAAAAACCTCGGCATCATCGCACACAATGTCGCACACAACATCGCGAACGACACCAGCAACATCATGCGTAACTCCTGGAAATTTCCCATCCACTCAAACATCCCAGAAATGTTGTTGGCGATATCGCGAGCAATATCCCGTGAAAAATTGTTGAAAATTGAAAATCGGGTACAAACATTTACAAAAAAACTTTCATTCTCAAGATTTAACTTTAAAATTTGTAAATTGAAACCAAACACCAACCCCAACATATAATCAACCATCTTAACCATCGCGAGCAATATCGTGAACGATATCGCACACAAAATTGTAAGGGGGACAAAAAATCCTGAAAATGACCTCGCCGAACAAAAATTTACCAACATCAGCAATTTATATTAGTAAAAGAATTACTGATGTTGGTAAATTTGAAACCAACCCACCAAAACCTTTCTTCACCATTTAAACCAATCGTGTTCGCACAAAACATCCTGAAAATGACCTCGCCGAACAAAAAATCCTGAAAATTGACCTCGCCGAACAAGAATTTACCCAATTCAGTAAATTATATTAAGAAAAGAATTACTGAATTGGGTAAATTTGAAACCCACCAACCAAAACCTTTCTTCGCCATTTTAACCACCGTAACCATTGCGTACGATATGGTGTGGTTCACGGCGTTACGCATTTTACAACATCGCGGACAAAATCGGGCAAATATTGAAAATATATATTGTGTTATTGAGGAAACAATATTTGTTATGTCTCTGTTTTGTCAAAAAGAACTATTTTTCCTGTTGTATTCGTTAGGGGGTCGTAGGGGGGGAATTACCCCCCCTATATTATCCCCCACTACTGTAAAGCAATGAAAATTCAAGAATTGAAAGGATTTGACAATTCTGGGTTGGTTCGGCACACATTGACGTGCGATAACGACCTAAAAGGCATTCCGCCACCACTTCCAGCACATGATGGGGGTCATTTCGCGTTAATCATTTCAGGCAAGCCAAAGAGTGGTAAGTCAACGCTTGCTTTAGGCTTGTTAACATCTAAAGGAAAACATCGCGTGTATCGTGGAAAATTTGACAATATTATTATTTTCGTGCCGAAACATTCTCTTTCAAGCCTAAAACATAACCCATTCAAAGCATTAAGCCCCGAAAAGGTATTTAGCGAACTCACGACAGAGAATTTAACAAAGGCGTATGAGATGGTAAAGAGCAATGCAGAAAGTGGGGAGACAACGCTCATTTTTCTGGATGATATGGCGAGTTCGTTGAAACAAAACATGAAAACACAAGAATTATTCAACAGAATCTGTTTTAATCGGCGACATTTGAAAACTAGTGTTATGTTTCTGGTACAAACGTTCAAATCAATCCCTGTGAACTGTCGCAAGACCGCAAGCCATGTCATTTTGTTTAAAAACTTCAACAAACTTTAAAACACGGCTGTTTTTGAAGAAATATTGTTTTTGAGTCGCGAAACGGTTGATAAACTTTTTGACTATGTCTACGATAAGCCCCATCAGTTTTTATTTATTGATGTGAACTCTGGAACGCTCCATAAGAACTTCAACCCACTCATTCTAACGGAATGAAGTTAAAAACAAAATTTAAAACTATTTTTTCTCCATATCGTGTATAATGACGATATTCAAACTAACAAACGACGATTTGGGCCAATCACAGGTGTATTACTCCAATAAAGGGACTTATTACGCACAGGGCGACCTAGCAGAGTATAAAACGAAAACACCCACCACAACAGCCAACGTGACCGTCAATTTTGTCGGTGTTCGCCCGAAGAACGACCTCACCCAAACTCATACAGGGTGGTCGCCTGGTATTGATGGAATTTCGTTTGGTACGAACCCAGATGTGCCCGCGAGGAACAACGTTGGAAGTCCAGCCCCAAATCCTGTTGTTGTGGAGGAAAGTGAACGTAAGCGAAAGTACGATGGCGGTGGGGAAAGCAGAAAATCAAAGCGTCGGCCGAGAGATGAGCGTAAGCGAAAAAAAATCAGTTCTGTTTTTGAATACGCCCAAAATTTAAGTACTCCCTCTTTGCGGGCGACAAAGCAACGCCGCAAAGACCAAGCAATGATGGTAAATCAATAATAGGACAATCTAGGTGGCTCCTCCTCCTCTTCACTGCTCTCGGGTGGTGTTTTGACGATGTTTCTTCTTTTTTTCTTCTTATAAACAATTTCTTCCGCCGACGAAGACGACGAATCGCTATAATACACCACTTTTGGTTTTTTAGGCTTGCGTCGCACTCGCTCAACGACTTTAACCTCCTTCTTTTCCTTTTTTTTTCGTTCAATGTCCCTTTTTTCGGCTAATTTCGCCAAACGGGCGGTGCGTGCCTTTTCAAGTGCCGCCAACTGTTTTTCGCTCCTGGGACGCTTGGGCTTTTGAACCTTCTCCAGTGGGACTGATTCAACCTCGCTTAGTTCATCCTTTTCCAACGCCTCAATGATTTCTGGCTCATAAAATACTTCATCTTCACTCATTATAATATCTACACAGATAATATATATGAAGAACTGTGTAGAATCACTGAAGCCGACTGAAGGAGATATGACAATGTTTGAGGGAAACGATGACTCATATAAGAGTGCCGCACACTGGAGGACGCTCTATCCCAACTTTCCCGATGCATATTATGATGTTTTGTCCTTGCGAAGCCACGGAATGACACCAAAGGAGTTCAAAAATCACCTCAAACGATTGAAACGTCGCGAGGTTCGCAAGAAAGGAGGTCGCACCAAGAAAATATAATTTCCCCTTCCTATTGTAAGATGAATGTTAGTTCTCAACAGGTTCATTTGAATTCGGCCAACGCCACCTACACCAGCCACGGCAAATTCGTATTTTTCTTTGATGATGTCATAATGACACCGCGTAACGTACACATGGAGGTTAGTCTAGTCAACGCTACCTTCCCCATGTCGTTCTACGTCGTAAATGATGATAATAACACATTAAAATATGATAGTAGTACTTTTTCAATCCCCGTGGGTAATTATTCCATCACGGAATTGAGGAATCTTCTTAGAACTATCTCATTATTCACGGACGTAGTATACAGTCGCATTACGAACCGCCTTACCATATCAGCGAACCAACCATTCACAATCCACAACTCTTCCACGTGTTTAAAATTGATTGGATTAACAAATGACGACCATTCGTCGGTAAACAACACAATTGTATCCAATTCGGTAGTAAATCTCAGTGGAATTTCTTCAATCTACATCCATTCCAACCTCCTTACGAAATCAATTGATTCACGGACAGGAGGTTACTCCAATTTGCTAGCAAGGGTTCCAATTGACGCTACCAGGAACGGTTTTTTGAATTTTTCCCCTGACAACTCGTTCAGGTCACAAATTGCGAACCGAACCATTGATTTCATTGCGATTTCCATTGAAGATGACATTAATAACATGATTGATTTCAACAACCAGGAGTGGGTGCTTACCCTACAATTTGATTTTCAATATACACGAAATTCAACTCCAGACACGTAAAACGATGTGTTTACGACAAAATTAATATCCGCACATAACGTATAATGTCTTGGCTCACTAAAGCAGTTGGTAATACCAAAAAATGGGTTAACAAAGCGTCTGGGTCGGTGCAGGCCTTCTCGCACAAAGCCGCGGGAGTTATTCACGACGTAAACAGCACATTTGACAAGTTTGCTGGTTCCACTGTAGGAAAGGCATTGCTTGATGCGATTCCAGAGGGTCATTTGATTTATGACGCAGTTCGCAGCAGCACTGGATTAGCCGAGAAAGGTTTTAAGGGTGCGGAAACTCTCGCAGGAGGTGTGAAAGGCCTTTCAAAGTCTAAATCCCTCAAGCAAGCGTTAACCGATGGGAAAAAGTTGTTCGCGAGTACAAAAGCAGAGGCATCAACATTGGAAAAGCAGCGGAGGGGTATTTCCATTCCATCTTCAATACGAAGTCGGTTCAAGATGTCCTGAGATGCTTCTTTATTTGAGTTGCAATAATTTTCGTCAGGTTTGTTGGAATTGTGTTCCCAATTTGCCGAAGTTGTTGGGTTTTTGAGCCGAAAACCTGAAATGACTCTTCAAATCCTTGTAATTTCATTAAATCCGCAATTGTAAGGCGGTACACGGTAGAAGCATCATCTTCCAAGTGATAGTGCGACCAGTTGTGGCTATCTGTTATTTTGGAGTGGTATGCCCCAGAACGAATGGTATACGCATATTTTTTGACAAATTCTTGCCTTTGTAGAACTCTGTGAGCGTTGTGTCCTTCTTGTATTCGTCCAACTCAAATAATTTATCCACATCTACCATTGCGTCTTTCTTGGACGCTATGATAAACAATCTTCTCCTCATTTGGGGTATACCGTAATCGCTGCACTTCAAAAGTTCCCATTTCACATCGTAATCCCTCTTTTTCAATTCAAATATGATTTTTTCAAACGTTTCGCCTCCAGCGTGCGACAAAAGTCCAAATACATTCTCCAACACAACAACCTTTGGGTTTTTACCGTCAATGATACGCAATATCTCAAAGAAGAGCATGCCTGGCTCGCAATTAAACCCCGCACGGTTCCCTATAGTTGAAAATGACGTGCAGGGAAATCCCGCACATAAAATATCGTGATTTGGAACATCCTCGGTCGCAACATCGTGAATATCGCCAGCGGGTTCCATCCCATAGTTCAAACGATACGATTCTTTAGCGTATTTATCAATATCGCATGCAAAGACGCACTCAAAACCTCCTACAGAACGAAATGCATGATGAAACGAACCGATGCCGCAAAAGAGGTCAATAAATTTTATTTTTGACATTATAGAATGTGAAACGAGAAAAAATTTCATAATGCTCCGCACTTTACGCCTGATACCCATGAATCACCACATTAAACTCTTTGGATGCCCCACCCACAGAACCCGAGGAAGTGTATCTTAGGCGAAAATTTTTATAGGGAACTAACATTGGTTGCTGAATTGAGGACGGGAACTTCTGGACTAAACTTTGAGAAGAAGCACCTACTTGAAACGTTAAACTTGTCCCCGTATCTTGGCTAACCAATGTACCTGCGGGCATTTGGATAACGTCAGTCTCAAATTGAAATTCCAATGTTGAACCGTATGGGTCGCCATCAACTTGGAGGCTGATTGCGTAAACGGTGAAGAAATATGGGAATTTCATGTTTATAGTCTTATTTACATCCGTTGTTTGGTAAGTAGTATTCCAGGCAACGTAATTGGTACCATAAATGTTAACAACTGTTTGGTAGCCTTGGAATTGTACGTTACAGTGAGGCACCGTTTGTCCTATGATGCCGTAATGTGCGTATGTATTATATAATTTCGCATTTAATGCTATTTGTGTCGCGGAAGATATCGGTTTCATCACATCGGTCGTGTTATCACAATTACCAAGCCCCACCATTGATTTTTGAATGCCGCTAACGTTTCCCGTGAACGTGGGAGAGGCAATATTCGCTTTTTGGGTTAGATTTGTGCTTAGAATTGTCATATTGTTTAAAAGAGACGTTATTGCCGTGATTACCGCGTTTGAAATTGGCTTGTTCGCGTCGCTGGTGTTATCGCAATTCCCCAAATCAACCATTGATTTCGTGATGCCCGAAACCGTCCCTGTGAACGAAGGCGATGCGATGTTTGCTTTTAACAATCCAATATAATTGAAAAGTGCCTGTGTAGCCGTTGATATAGGCTTGTTCGCGTCGCTGGTATTATCAACGTTCCCCAAATCAACCATTGATTTCGTAATGCCGCTTATGTTTCCAGTGAACGTGGGGGATGCAATGTTGGCCTTTGTCGCAGATAATGTGTTTAAAAGTACTTGCGTTGCCGCGGATACAGGTTTTAACAAATCGGTCGTGTTATCAACGTTCCCCAAATCAACCATTGATTTAGTGACCCCTCCCACAGTCCCTGTGAAGGTTGGAGACGCGATATTGGCTTTGAGATTAATTAATGATGCCTGAATGGAATTGTTTATTCCTTGGAGGTACGATATTGGCTTTTCGTTGTCGCTCGTGTTATCAACGTTCCCCAAATCAACCATAGCCTTGGAAATTCCTCCCACATTCCCTGTAAAGATAGGGCTGGCGATGTTGGCCTTAAGGGTTTCAACCGCATCCATTTCTGTGTCTAATGTTGATAGTCGCGTTGCAAGAGTGTTGATTTTGACAATGGATAGTTCGTTATCGTTGATATCATTGTTTAAAATCTTCGCTTGCGATGTCAGTTCGTTGTCTGCGTCTGTCTTTAGGAATGCGTTTGGAGAAACCTGGTCTTCCAAAATAAATGTCTCGTCCAGTCCATTCAATGTCCGTTCCATTGATATAGAAGGATATTATTGATTTCTTGAAATAAATCAATAATATTTGTTCTCACCACTATCTAATGGAAGAGTTTAGCATAGAGCAACTGTCTTACTGTATAGTTATGGTGTTTGGGGCAATTGGAGGATTATTTCACATCGTTCAAAGGTCTCGGTGTACGAAAATTAACGTTTGTGGAATGAAATGCGACCGTGAACCTGCAAAGGACGAAGAAATGGGAGGAATCGCCCTACAACCCTCAAACAACATGTCTTCCTAGAACATCACCCGAGCAATACCACTTGCGACATCAATTTCAAGAACCTGGTCGTAATGTGCGAATGTTGTCACGTTCATGGCCGCGGGAGTTGTATTATAGGTTCCATTGAAGAAAAGCGGCTGACTGATGGTTGATACGCCCTGGTTCATGGTATCGCTCTTCCCTGAAAACGATTCCATATCCATCCCAACCACAAAGGCACCGTGCTGAGCGGCGGTGGCGTTTGCTCTCTTCCAATCGGCCAATTGATACGAAGTTACGGCTCTTTTGTGTCCCAATTGGTGTAAAGCCTTCTGGAGTTCCATCTGTGCTTCACTTCCATTAGCGTCCATCTTCACTGGCTTCTGGGGCAATCGGGTAGACCCCACTTGAAAGTAGTACTCGGTCAAATTGGACGTGTCGCGATTCGTGATGGAATTTGCATTCTTCCCAGTTACATTGGCCTGTTTTCGGTGAGAAATCAACATCGTCTTGAGCGAAGACACCTTTACGGGAATATTAATGCTACTCATGCTGACCCCGCTAGCCAGATTTGCATTGTACGCCCTATAGGTGTCGCCATGGACTCTGTAAGTTCCCCCCGTAGCCCGACTCACCATATTCTCAGCATCATCGCTCAATTTCACAAATTGTGCGACAAATTCAACATCACTCACAGTAAAACTTCCCGTATCGGTGGCTGCGGCAGTCTTCACGCCAATCCCAGCGTTTTCTAGAGTAAGTTCAAGCCGCAATGCATCGCTTGCACTCATCTTTCCAAGAGGAATGTATTTATCAGCATTTAGTCCCACGATGGAACTAATTAGTGGAAAAAACAACTCAACACTACCTCCCGCGGCAATTGCTGCTCCCGCA
>Ga0209090_10002794_pt1 | contig 10988 bp, 6 predicted proteins | sample ArcticOcean_MG_C_9_FD_187432 | JGI IMG/M metagenome (GOLD analysis project Ga0209090, IMG submission 187432) | Marine microbial communities from western Arctic Ocean - ArcticOcean_MG_CB2_152 (SPAdes) (version 2) | ecosystem: Environmental > Aquatic > Marine > Oceanic | place: Arctic Ocean... | reverse complement strand
CTATAGGTTACATTTTTAGCATTTCCCACATATTTATGTGTGTTAATGGGATTATATTTTCCTTTATATGTAAATCTCCGCATCGTGTCTGAAAAAACCTTATAAATATATTTAACTATTTAGGAGTCTTTACCAATGGCCGGCACGATAAACTTAAACGGAAAAGATTTGAATTATGAAGAAGCGGCCGCCGCATATGCCAGCGGTAAGATTACGCCGCCAAAAGGATCTCAGGGTCGACTGTCTGTCGATCAAGCTCTGTCCAGCGTCTTTCCCGAGGAACACGCCGCGGCACAAAATGCAACTAAGACAGCTGCCGAGGTGGCGGAAGGCGTTGCAGAATTTCAAGCATCTGATAAAGTCAAAGAACAAGTTGCTGATCACCTTGGAATTGACCCTAGTGTTCTTGCCGGTATGTCGGATCAAGAGATTAAGTCTAAACTTGACAAATTTCAAAATAAGAAAGCTGAACTTGCTAAATTAAACGACATTTCTGTACAACAGGGGATCAGAAATAAATTTGGCGAAGATGAGTCAAAATGGTCTGCTGATGGTATGGCTAGACCATTTGCAGGTCAGTATCCTTCAACTATTGGAGAAGAAGGAACGAAAGATTTCATTTTATTTTCTGCATATTCAAATGAGGTTGCTGGATATACGAAAATGGAAACTATAGGAGAGGGGGCTGGTGGAAATACCGAATTGGAAGGATCTATTCAATTATATATTCCAGAAAATCTTTCGGTAAACTCTGCTGTAGGTTATAGAAATACCGAGGGTGGTAGTCTCGCTGCTACTGGGGGAAACCTTTTCGGCGCCGAGGGTGATGATGGTGGTGTAGTCACCTCCTTATTTTCACAGCTGTTTGGCACCGCCCTTGCTCAAGTTGGAGACAATGGCGCAACTGCTGCTCAAACTATTGATGCCATTGGAGTTGGCGCAGCGAACCGACATGTTTTATTCGAGGGAGTAGAATTTAGAACTTTTTCGTATACATATGAATTTTTGCCCAAGTCATGGAAAGAATCGCTTATGTTGAAGGATATAATTAAATTTTTTAGAATACAAATGTTACCTGCAATTAAAGCGAATGGTAATACTTTCAAACCACCCAACTATTTTACAATAGAATATATGATAAATGGACAACCCACCGATTATTTAAATAAAATAAAACCATGCGTATGTACTGGTTGTGATGTATCATACGGCGGTAATGGACAATTTGCAATGTTTCAGTCTGAAAAGGGCGAAGAACCCGCCCCCGCACTGATTAATCTCACATTGACTTTCCAAGAGATACAAGTTGTATCTAAAGCAGATGCGTTAGAAGGATACTAAATATGTTTGATAAGATTTCCAACATTAAATATGATATAACAAATACGGGTAAAGTCGTAGATTCAAAAAATATTTTTCGGTTTGCATATATATTAGATTCTTATAAAGAAGCTCCTTCTAATTATATAAAGCACACATTAAACTCTTCAGAGACTATCGAAGAACTTGCCTTTAAATATTATGGAAACCCAAATTATGCATGGGTTATTTTGATGTATAATGATATTTTAGATGTCTATGAAGAATTGCCGAAAAACGACTCGACTTTTAGGGAATACGTGGGGAAAAAATATTTTCCACAGAACCCTGTTGTTGCAAAGAGAATATTACCATTACCACTTCTTTCCAAATATGGAACTACATTGGCGGGAAAGTATCACGGACAGACTGTATATGATGAGTCTATAGATAGGGGCGTTATATGGGACGATCCTACACAAAATTGGAATCCTTTACCTAGTATAGGCTATCCTAAACCGGATGATAGAACATTTGTGGTTACATGTAATGATTTTGTTAATCCAGATAATTCCAGTAGTTTTTTGATAGATGGAAATCCAGATCCGGATCTTATCTTATTTAGGGGTGCGACATATACATTTAGAATTGAATACTCTCCAACTGATGATTTTTATTTTACTACTGATTCTGGTAGTAACTGGGGCCAATACAATTATACTGGTTCTTATATAGAAGGATTAAAAGAACTGGAAATATCAGGGGAAAAGAGAAAAGTATTTAAAGTTCCTGATAATGCTCCTGACACACTATATTATAGCTCCCATCGAACAAATCCAATAGTTAATAAAAACCGCAGAATGTCGGGCCTAGTAAGAATTAGAAATATTGAAGATGTTTCTTATGTATCTCAATCTGATAAAAATGCACTACAAAATATAAATGGACACGTTATAGGAAAAGTTGCAAAATTAAATGAAAAATATTATATTTGGAATGGAAGATATTCTGAGGTTGATGAAACAAATTTTAGAACAGGTTGGGATCAACTTCTAACGGAGAGTACAGGTTTTATACCATTTCATATATCATTAGGATTGTTTGTGGCCCGAAGAACCCCACACCAATATTTAAATACAGTCGATGGACATATTATAACTCCATCGACATATTCTCTTTTACCAACCAGAGACAGAAGATTTTACATTTCCCAATCTAAATATGATTATGAAGAAGAGAATAATGAAAAAAACAGAAGTATAAATATTATGAAACAATCTCTTTTAGGTAAATTTCTCGAACATTGGGAAAAGGTTGTTGCATAATGAGTAGCAATCAAACATATGGTTCATGCGATATAACAAAACTGTCTATTGTATCTCATAACGAAAAAGAATTGGACATTTTTGGGGCATACAAGTCTCTTAATATTTATGAAGATTTATTTTCTCCTAGTATTACAGCAACATTGTTGTTAGAAGATGCTGAAGGAATGCTCAATTTCTTGCCGGTTATAGGACAAGAAAAAGTTTTTATAACATACGTCACGACCGGACTAAAAGAACCCGTAGAGCTTGAAATGATTGTAAATAAAATTACGAATTTAGAAAGTAATGTAGGTACGCAGACATATAATTTGGAATTAGTTTCCAGTGATATAATTACCAATTTCGAACAAAGAATATCGGAATATTTTGAAGGTAGTGCCACAGAAATTGCTGAGAAATGTTTCAAGAGATTAGAATCCAAAAAAACATTTGAGTTTGAACCTAGTGATGATAAGTATGATGACGAAATTGGTGTCATAATTCCTAACATGACTCCAATGAAGGCTATTTCTTTTCTTTGCGAAAAATCATTTCACGAAGAATATAAAAGTTCAACTTACATATTTTATGAAACCACTAAAAAATATGTAATGAAGCCAATGGAAATGTTGACTCAGGAAGAACCCAAAAATGAGTTTGTCTTGGGCGCATATAAAAATTATGGTCCAGATGGCCAAGAAACAGTAAATTCAAATGTGGAAAACAAAAAAGCAATCTCTTACAAATTTCTTTCTAATTTTTCTGTTGTAGATAATATTACAAATGGGGTTTTTGCTTCTAAAATTTCAACCGTTGATATGCTTACAAGAACTAAAATCGACCTAGAACATAGTTTGTGGGAAGATCACGAAGAATACAAATATCTGAATTATGATAAAGACAATAAAAATACATCAGGGCCCATTTTCGATGTCACAGGAAAGGGAAAACAATATATGAAGGAAAATACATCTGTGAGATTTGTCGTTCCTGAAGTGACAATCAAAGAAGGCCGGTCGATGTATAATCAAGAAAAGATTTTCCGACAGAGACTCTTTTATACCAACCTGATGAACAATATTAAGTGCGAAGTTAGTGTCTATGGCGATAGTGATTTGGTGGTTGGCGACACAGTAAATCTGACCTTACCCCTCTTTACCAGACTTGATATGGGCGAAGATTGGAAAGATAAATATTATAGTGGAAAATATTTGATAACAGGAATTAAACACAAATTATCTGGCGATCAATATACCACAGATTTAGAGTTGGTTAAAGATAGTTTCAATGATACTTTGCCGTCCAAAGTACCTGTATTGAAAGGAGGCGGCGGTAAATGAATCATTTCATTGGTACAGAAGGATTAACTTGGTGGCAGGGAGTCGTTGAAGATGTCAATGACCCCGAAGCTTTAGGACGTGTGAGAGTTCGAATTTTTGGATTCCATAGTGATGATAAAACTAAAATTCCAACAAATAAATTGCCTTGGGCCCCGCCAATTATGCCAATCACTAGTGCTGCTATTGGTGGTATCGGACAATCCCCAACAGGAGCTTTGCCTGGCGCATGGGTTATGGGATTTTTTCGAGATGGGTTAAACGCCCAAGATCCTATTGTATGGGGTACTATCTATGGCAAACCCGGCAAAGACTCTGTAAAATCTCCGGATGGTTCATATCCTGCTGATGGTACGGCAAATATTGAAGGTGGTACTGTTACCGGCCAGAGCGATGTTAATCCATTGGCAACAGGTGCTGGTGTAACTCCAAGCACAGGCGGCGCGACAGAAGATAATGATTTTCACAATAAGGGAAATGATTCTCCGGATCAATCTGGTACTCCGAATGATGCAGATAATAGAGAAAGACTTTCCAAAATTACAAGTAAAAATGGAAAAAGTACATACGTTGCATCTATATATGCAAAGAATTTTCAAAACTTTATAAACGAATTTGAAAGAACTCCCGCTCCCAATCATCCAGATGGATATACCATTTATAGTCTGGGCGGATATGTACATAGGCAAAGTAGGGGTTCTAAAAAATGGAGTTATCATGCTTCTGGTGTTGCGATTGATATCAACCCCAAAGAAAATCCTTATCAAAAAACATTCGAAAGTGATATGCCCGAGGGCACTTCTGCCATGGCAAAGAAATATGGTCTAGGTTGGGGCGGCGATTGGAATAGTGTCAAAGACGCAATGCACTTCAGTGTGGCGAAAGGAGAACGTGGTTCTGTACCAATAAAAAGAAATGGTATTGTACCGCACCCCGACACCGGCAGCCAAGATTCAAAAAGTACATCTGGCGATCCTTCAGGTACACAATCATCACCTAGTCAGTCGGGAACCCCCCAAAATTCTGGGACTTATGGAGATCCGCAACCAACATCATCAGAAAATACTGGCCCGGCGCCAAGTTTAGACGTTACAGAATGGAAAGGCGGAGTAGAATATTCCGAGGGAGACTTGGTTCGCTCGCCTCAGTTACAAGAAAATCAAATAGGAAGTCAACCCCCATACACATATAGAACAGGTATCATTGCCGCTGCTGCAGCAATGCAGTGTAGTGCATTGGACTTTGGTACTGTCATGTCTTATGAGATGGGTGGTAGATGGGACGCCCGGCGCAAGGGGCCCACCACACAATGGGGTCAACATAGGGGCGTCATACAATTTGGAGAACCACAAGCAGAACAATATGGTGTCGATTTTAGTACGGAACAAACTGCAATTGATACCCAACTTGGTCCTAATGGCGCTGTAGTAAAATATCTTAGAGCTCATGGCGTCAAAAATGGTATGGGTAGATTAGAAATTTATTCTTCGATTAATGCTGGCGGAGTTGGTGAAAAATATTATGGCAGATCGGATGCGGGCAACAGTGGGGCGCCAGGCTCGGTACGAGATAAAGTTAATAATCAAATGGACGGACATGAAGCAAATGCCCGTAGATTATTAAATAGTAAAGATGATGGTATGTATGTAGAACAAAAAGTTTACCGCGCCAAAACCGGCGGTACGTCTACATCCGATGGTGTTGGGCCCTCTTCAGCAAAATTAAAAGATGGCGATGTACTTTGGGAAGTTGCTCCTGAAGAATTTCAGTCTGCATCAAGAAATACTCAAAATGCTTATAATGAGGCAAATTCGCCCTCTTCTAGTGATGGATATTCTACTGCGCCAGCTCAGTCTGGTGGCGGGTCTAGTTCGTCGCCAAAACCCCCGTCTGTAGAAAAAAAGATAGCAGGCCAGGATGTTACAGATCTTTTTCAAGAACCTGATAATCCATTTGCTGCAGAATATCCTCACAATAAAGCTTTATTTACTGAATCGGGACATATTCAAGAATTTGATGATACGCCGGGCGCAGAAAGAATACATACTATGCATAGGTTAGGTTCTTTTGAAGAGTATCATCCTGATGGATCTAAAGTTGTTAAGGTTGTTAAAGATAGTTATACAATAATTTTTGGAGAAAATAATATTCATGTTAAGGGGTCGGTAAATGTTGTTATTGATGCTGATGTGAATGTTCAAATTGGCGGAAAATTAAATGTGGATGTCGGTGGTACTATCGACACTCAAAGTGGTGGAAACACAACAATAAAGGGTGCTCAGATACATCTGAATCCATAAGGAATTTTTAAATGGCGATAGAAACAAACAAAGATTTTGATTTAAAATTTACAAGAAATCCCATTAGTAATGATGTGGTATTGAAAATAGATAGGCCGGATAGTAATCTGTTTCCTTCTATTCAGCAAAGTCTTAGAAATATTTTGATGACTTCTAGAGGAGAAAGAAGATTTAATCCTAGCTTTGGTGGTGATTTGCAAAAGACTCTATTTGAATTGATAAGAGATTTTGATCAACCAAGTGTAATCGGTGAGATAAATATAAGAGAAGTCATAAAATTGGCAATACAAAATCACGAACCTAGAATTACTTTGTTAAATATAAAATTTGATAATTGGGATGAAATGGCAGACACAAATCGTGTAGAGGTTTATATAACATATAGTGTACCGCCCAGCGCAGAGGTTTTAACATATACTTTAGGAATTAAAAGAGTAAAATAAAATGGCAAAAAATATTCAAATTTCAGAATTAGATTTTTCAAGCATCAAATCTAGTATTATAGACTACATGAAAAATGATCCTACATTTAAGGATTATGATTTTCAAGGATCGGGATTGTCAACTCTTACTGATCTCCTAAGCTATAATACATATTACAATTCTTTCTATCTCAATATGGTATCAAATGAAATGTTTTTGGATACAGCAAGATTGCGAGATAATGTAGTTGCTAAATCAAAACTATTGGGGTATACTCCAACTTCAGTACGCGCCGCTGAAGCTTCTCTATCATGCACATTTGAAATATATTCGGATTATGAAAATTCTACTGAATTTGGAACTATAAAAATAGACAATTCTTTTATGTTTTCTAAAAGTAATAGTCAGACTTATGAAGAATATAAATTTGTTCCTAAAGTAAGCAGAAGTGTTAATAGAGTTTTTCTTCCGGAAGCTTTGAATGATGGTTCGTATAAACATACATATGAAATTTTTGATTTAGAAGTTTTGCAGGGTACGGTTGTAGAAGAAAAGATGATAGTAGACACAACGGATCCAAACCAAAAATTTTTAATATCAAATTCAAATGTTGATACGTCTACTCTTAAAGTTTTTTTGCAGTCTAATGTCGCGGATAGTACATATACCGAATATAAAGTTTCAACCGATACTATGGCATTGACAGATATTAGTAAATGTTATTTTTTGCAAGAATCTTATGACGAAAAATTTGAAATTCTTTTTGGAGACGGGGTGCTTGGTGCGTCCATACAAAATGGTAATATCGTTACAATGCGATATCTAATATCAAGCGGTTCAGAAGCAAATGGTATGACAGGCAATCTAAAGCTTGTTTCTTCTAATAGAAATATTAAGGCCTCTGCTATTCAAGATAATTTACAAATTATTGGTAGAACCTATGGAGGTTCGGATAAAGAGACAGTCGAATCAATTAAATTTTTCGCCCCCAGAACTTTCGAAGGACAGAATAGAGCTGTTACTGCAAGAGATTATCAAACTATAATTCCTAAAATTTATCCACAAGCATCTTCCGTAAATATTTGGGGTGGAGAGGATGCTGTTCCGCCGCAATATGGAAAAGTGTTTATTAGTATTAAACCAAACTCTGGTTTTTATGTATCGTCTCAAGAAAAAATTGCAATACAACAAAATTTAGTAAAAAATTATTCGGTTTTAACTTTAACCCCAGAAATTATAGACCCAGATTTTATTAAATTAAAAATATCTACACAAGTAAAATTTGACAACGAGTCTACTTTATTTGACACTGCGACTTTACAACAAACAGTAAAACAATCTATAATTGATTATGACTTAAATATGTTGAACGATTTCAATAGCTATTTTAGGTATTCTCAATTTCTTGCAAAAATTGACCAAACAGATGAATCTATAACAAATAACTTAACAGAAGTTTTGATGATTAATGAGAAAGAAATTTATGTAGATACGGCCTCGCGGTACATTTTTAATTTTAGTAATGCATTGACGCCATCGACCATGTATTCTAATGGATTTTACATTACCGGCGATACTAGTGTTTATTATCTTGATGATAATGGATTGGGAAAAGTAAGATTTTATACTTTGTTGCCTTCAGGAGATAAAGTTTATAATTCACTTTATTCGGGATCTGTAAACTATGATACGGGTGCAATATCTTTGGCGAACATATCTATATCAAGTATTGTTGGAGCAGGACAACTTGGTATAGTAGTAAAACCATTAAATAATGATATTTTTCCAGTAAGAAATCAAATCATTCTGTTGGATTTAGATGAACTATCAATACAAATGTTAGAGGATACTGATGAATATAATGAAAATTATGAAGTATCTTCTCAAAGAGTACAAGTTTCGCGGAATATAACCACTACTTATAGCGATGGACAATATAGTGCTGGAATTTCGAGTGGTGCGACAAGTGGAACAGTATCCCAAAGAGTGTATTCGGAATCTCCATCGGGTGGGTCTAGTTCCGGCGGTTCTAGTTCTGGTGGTTCTAGTTCCGGCGGCTCAAGTTCTGGTGGTGGATATTAAAAATGAATAAGACTAATATTTCAAATATTGCAAATCATATAAAATCGCAATTGCCAACATACATTTCTTCGGACGAAGAGTATAGTAAATTTGTTAAATTCTTAGAATTGTATTATGAATGGATGTCAAATTCTGATGCGCCATCTGGTGTATTGGGAAATATGACAGAATATGGCGATATTGATGATACACTAGACATGTTTGTATCTTTATATAAAAACGAATTAGCAAATGCGTTTCCCAGTGTTACTAAGATACGGGGAGTCAATGAAAATAATTCTAATGCAGTAAGACAAACCCAATTAGGAAACAGCGCAGAATCTGCTACAGAAAGTTTATATGACCAAGAATTTTTAATGGACGGCTCGACGTCATCGTATAAATTAAGTTATTTCAATCCTTATTATTATTTTGGTGAGACTGATGCAACATCTAAAGTTGATGAGGTAGTTGTTTTTAAAAACCCCGCGACCGATTCTGCTAATAGGGGGTCTGGTACATCTTTACAAAGTTTTATAGATGCTCTAGATCCACCATCAGTTAGCAGAACTGGTGCATCTGGCGATTATGTAAAATTGGTAGAAAATACTGATTATGTATTAGATGGCGATGTTATAAAATTTATTACTGCTGCGGGCGATCCAAATACCATGTTAATTAATGATATTGTAAAGGTTCGTTTTTATGTAAAAACATATTTAGATGTTTCTACTACCGCCGATACGGAAGATGGTGTAAAAAAATTAGTTGAATCTGTAGGTGTTAAAAAAACCACTTATGAAAACCAAAGAAATTTTCTTAAATTTATGAAAGATTTTTACCAATCAAAAGGTACAGAAAAGTCATATGACTTTTTGTTTAGAGCTATTTTTAATGAACCCATAGAAATTTATTATCCAAAAGATAACTTATTTAAATCTAGCAATAATATATGGGAAAGATCGACTTCTGTTAGAGCTAAACCGTATGTTCAATCTGGAATTTTGCCTGCGATACAAAGTCCATACAAGATAATAGGAAAAACTTCTAAAGCCGAGGCAACTGTTAATTACTATAATGACTTTAAAGTCGGGAATTATGATGTTAGAGAATATTTCATAACAAATATTTTTGGAGATTTTGGAAGTCAAGAAACTATAACAGTATATCAGACAGATGGAACTAAATATGAAGAAGAATTGTATGAATGTGTTGTTGGATTTGACATTACCAATGGTGGTACGGATTATTCTAGAAACCAACCGTTACACTATAACTTAACCTCTGCCGGAAGTGGTTCGGGATTTTCTGCAATTATTGGCCACACATCAACAGGCAAAGTAGAAAGTGTCAATATTGGACACGGCGGCGATGGGTATATTGATGGAGAGCATATAGAATTTATTGATGATGGCACTTTAGGGTATGGAGCAACGGCCAAGGTTACAGGAACGACTTCTACAGTTTCAAATTATAATGTATTATTCAATCAGAATCCAATTTCAAGCGAATATATTGCAAATGGCCCACAGACAATATTTAATATTGGGTTATCGGGAGACAATTATCACGACACAGCAAGAGATACTGCTGTTACTATAGAAAATGTTGATTCTTTATCGGACTCTGTATTTGGATTATTTGATTTCGAAAGTATAGATAATTCTATTATCACCGTAACAGACGATACTAAATTCTCAGGAAAAATACCTGATTTGAAATTCAATATGAACGCTATTAGAATTGACACTTCTCTTGTTTCAACTGTGTCGCCTCCTTTAGAAGTTACCAACATAGACCCAACCAGTTCTTTAGACACCAGATATAAAAACGATTTGATTGTTAGGGTGGACAGTGTAGATAGTAACGGATCAATCACTGGAGTCTCTGCACAAATTTCTATTAATCGTGATACTGGCGGAACAGTGGGTTCATCCAATGCTTTGGCAGATAAAACATCAAGTAATGCTCAAGTATTACCATCTCCTGTTAGTTTGACAAACCAAACGGGAAGATATGAATCGGGTAACGGTTTCGGCGCAAAATTTGATGTTTCAATATCAAACAATATATTGACTTCTATAAATATGAGCTCCGGTGGATCGGGGTTTCAGTATCTAGTCGATGATGTTTTGAAAATTGATGGTCGACAGTTTAGTTCTAATGGAATTACTGGAACTAACGATGTATTATTAAAAGTGACATCAGTATCAACTGGCACTAATTACAATGGTATAGTGAAAGAAAATCTAGATGATTCG
>Ga0209090_10002793_pt1 | contig 10989 bp, 11 predicted proteins | sample ArcticOcean_MG_C_9_FD_187432 | JGI IMG/M metagenome (GOLD analysis project Ga0209090, IMG submission 187432) | Marine microbial communities from western Arctic Ocean - ArcticOcean_MG_CB2_152 (SPAdes) (version 2) | ecosystem: Environmental > Aquatic > Marine > Oceanic | place: Arctic Ocean... | reverse complement strand
TTTGTTCTGGATTGGGAAGTTTAATTGTAAAAATTAAACCTATGATAAATGATGCTGCGCTAATTATGAAAATTAATCTAAGATCACTTGCAATTCCTGCAGCAGCAATTCCTGCTAACCATCCTAACGCATGAAATGATATTACTGTGGCAGCTCTTTTTTTATCGATATTTGCTTCATATGTGTAAGCAATCATTGCTGGAATCATAATTCCACTTGCAATTCCTGCAGCAATTCTTACTAGAAAAAATAATGATAGATCATCTGCAAAATAATGTAATCCAAATGCTATGGCACAACCTATGAAGCCAATTCTGATGAATTTGAGTCTAGTACCTTTCTTGTCTGAATGTCTTCCAAAATAAATTTCTGATAAAATTTGTGCAAAACTGAATGAAGCTATTAAAAGTCCAATTTCAAAAATAGAATCTGTTACGCCCTTTGCAATAATGGGCATGAATACAAATACAATTGAAATCCCTGCATGTTGAAAGAATGTTGCACTACGAACTAAGTTGTTTATTTGTAACCTTGACATAAATATACAGAACTTTCAATTCAACCTAATTTCAACATACGTCCACATTAGCAATTTTTTTTCTATTTTTATCTGAAAAGAGTTAAACTGTACAAGTATTTTTTAAAATCAATTGACTGAAAAAGAATCTTTCTTAGATGCATTAAAAACTAGAATTTTGCTTTTTGATGGAGCTATGGGTACTGAAATTCAAAAATATGATCCGACTCCTGAAGATTTTCCAAATAATCAAGATGGATTTAATGATGGTTTGATATTGACTCACCCTGATTGGATAAAACAAATTCATAGAAATTATCTAGATGCTGGTGCTGATTGTATTGAAACAAATTCTTTTGGTTCTAATAAAATAAAATTAGATGAATATGGTTTTGGAGATCAAACTATTGATTTCAATAAAAAAATTGCATTTCTTGCATCTGAAGTATGTGCTGAATATTCTGATACTACTAGATTTGTAATTGGTTCTATGGGTCCAACAGGTTATTTGCCAAGTTCAGATGATCCTGATTTGGGACAAATACCTCTTGATAAAATTCGTGAAGCTTTTGAATTACAAGCTGAAGGATTAATTCTTGGTGGTGTGGATGCATTACTAATTGAAACAAGTCAGGATATTTTGGAAGTAAAATTGGTAATTGAAGCATGTCATAATGCTATATCTAAAACTGGAAAAAAAGTAGCAATTATTTCTAATACTACATTAGATCAATATGGAAAAATGTTACTTGGCACCAATATTCAATCTGCATATACGACAGTTTCTGATATGGGGATTGATGTATTTGGATTGAATTGTTCTACTGGTCCAATTGAGATGAATCCTAGTGTTCAATGGCTTGATGAACAAAATGAACATAATCTTTTGGTTGTTCCAAATGCCGGAATGCCTGAAAATCAAGGTGGACAAGCAGTTTACAAAATGACTCCTGAAAAAATGGCTGACGCTCTTGGTGATTTTATTGATCAATATGACAAAGTTCGAATTATTGGTGGATGTTGTGGAACAAATCCTGATCATATCAAATCTTTAAGAAGAATAATTGACAAAAAAGCAAGTTCTATCAAGGGTTAAGTATTTAGAAAAACTGATGTGATTTTAGAGTATGACTGTTCCAAGAGTAAGTTCTGCATTGAAAGCAGTTGACCTTAAACAAATTCCTGCACCTCTAATTATTGGAGAAAGAATAAACACTCAAGGTTCTCGAAAAGCCAAAAAACTAGTTCTTGCTGATGATTTTGACGGTTTAGTTAACTTGGCAAGAGTTCAATCTGAAGATGGTGCACATTGTTTAGATGTGTGTGTTGCTACTACTGAGCGTTCTGATGAACGTGAATTTATGTTAACTTTGGTAAAAAAATTAAGTTTAGAAATTGATGCACCCTTAGTAATTGATTCTACAGATCCTGAAGTAATTGAATCATCAGTAAAACAAATTCCTGGTAGACCAATAATTAATTCTATAAATTTAGAAGGTGATGGAAGTAGATTTGAAAAACTAGCTCCTATAATGGCAAAATATGGTTTGCCTGCAATAGCTTTGTGTATTGGACCTAATGGTATGGCGAAAACCCCTCAGCAAAAAGTTGAAACTGCTGAATTACTTTATGAAACTGGAAAAAATTATGGATTAAAAATTGAACAATTTATTTTTGATGTACTTACTTTTACTTTAGCAACTGGAGAAGATGAATTTCTTGATGCTGGTAAAAATACTTTGGAAGGAATTCGTCTTGTTAAAGAAAAATTTCCTAATTGTTTTACTACCTTGGGTCTTAGCAATATCAGTTTTGGATTAATGCCATATGCTCGAAAAATTATTAATTCTGTTTTTTTATATCATGCTGTAAAAACTGGGCTTGACTCAGCTATTGTTAATGTCAAAGAAATTATTCCTTATGGTGAAATTAATATAGAAGAAAAAAAACTTGCTGAAGATTTAATTTTTAACACTCATCCTAATGCCCTATCTGATTTAATTTCTTATTTTGAAAAGGTAGGAACAAAAAGTACAACTACTTCAAAAAAAGTCGATGTTAATCCTACATGGCCACCTGGAAAACGTGCTAATTTTAGAATTGTAAACAGGCTTAAAGATGGTATCCAAAATGACGTTGTTTCTGCAATTGCTGATAAACTTGGTAAAACTGATCTAATCAAAAATACTGATGGAATTCTATCTTTAGATCTTCCTAAGGACATCACTCATCCTGGGGCAATTAAGACTCTCAATGAAGATTTACTTCCTGCAATGAAGGAAGTGGGTGATAAGTTTGGGTCTGGAGAATTGATCCTGCCTTTTGTTTTGAAATCTGCTGAATGTATGAAGGCATCTGTTGGTGAACTTGAAAAATATTTAGTTAAAGAGGAAGGAACTAGTAAAGGAAAACTTGTTTTAGGAACTGTTTATGGTGACGTTCATGATATTGGTAAAAATCTTGTAAAAACTATTTTTATAAATAATGGTTACTCTGTTTTTGATTTAGGAAAACAAGTTCCACTCCAAAAATTCTTAGAAAAAATTGATGAAGTAAAACCTGATGCAATAGGTCTATCTGCATTATTAGTTTCAACTTCTAAACAGATGAAATTTTTTGTAGAACATGCCCGAAAAAATAACATGACTGTTCCAATTCTTTGTGGTGGGGCTGCAATTAACAGTAATTACATTAATCGAATTGCAAAAGAAGGTGGGATTTATGATCCTGGTGTATTTTATTGTAATACAATGTTTGAAGGTCTAAAAACCATGGACACTTTAATTTCTGATGATAAGCCAAAGCTTTTGGAAGAATGGAAAACAAAATTAGAAAATTGGAAAGAAAGATCAAACACTCCTGTTGATCCTTCTACTATTCCTAGAAGTAATGTTCAACCTGTAGACCCTCCTAATCCTAAAATGGTTGGCGAACCTATTCGTTTAAAATTAGATCAAATCAATATGAATGAAGTTTGGACAATGATTGATAAAAAATCTCTATTCAAATTATCTTGGGGATTGAGAGGAAAAGCTGGCGCTGAATCTGAGGAGGAACATGAGCAATTACTAACTGAATGGAAAATTCGAATAATTCGTGATAAATTAATTGAACCTGAAATTGTGTATGGTTATTTTAAATGTCATAATAATGGTCAAAAATTACTAGTTGAGAATCCATCTGGTGATGATGTAGAATTTGATTTTCCACGTTCCACGAGACCTGAACATTTGTGTCTGACTGATTATTTTGGTGATGATGATATTGTGGCATTTCAATCTGTAACTGTTGGAACTAAGGTTTCTGATGTTTTGGAGACTTGGAATGATGAGGATAAGTATACTGATGCATATTATTTACATGGATTGGCTGTTGAACTTGCAGAAGCTTTAGCTCAATGGGTAAATCAAAAAATTAAATCCGAATTAAATTTAGACAAAGGGGGATTACGATATAGTTGGGGATTTCCTAGTTGTCCTGATGTTTCACAGCATCATTTAGTTTGGAAACTTTTGCAACCTGAAAAATCTGGAATGACTTTGACTGAATCTGGTCAAATTATACCTGAACAATCAACTGCTGCCATAGTACTTCATCATCCAAATGCACAATACTTTGTGATTTGATTAAAAATTCTTCTTTAGATAATCATTTAATCCATTAAAATCATTTGGTGATGTAATTAATACATCCCCTGTAATTCTATGTGCTTCTTTTACAAATTCATGAAATTCTTTACTATACTCTGATAGATTCAAATTTAAAAAATTTGCTGATTTTTGATTTTTTTCAGATGGAAATAACATGATTGGAATTATTGAAAATTCTTTTAGATTATCTGAAAGATTTTGAACTTGCTGTATGTTTTGAACAACTTGTGTCATGAATCCTTTTGGTTCTGCTTTAATTTTTTTTTCAATTTTTGAAAAATTTGGTTTATTTGAGATTGAAAGATACAATTCAATTTTGGAATCATACCCTTTTTCTTTTAGTTTCGTAACTACTAAACTTGGAACTTGACCTGAATCTGGTGTGCCTGATTGTGCTGGATCTCCCATAAGTATCAAAATTCCTGTAAATCCTATTGAAATACAAGTGTCTACAAATTTTATAATTTCTCCCTCATTTTTATCTCTGACTCTCAAACTAACTGTGATTGGAAGATTTGGAATTTCTTTTTTTATAATTTCTCCAACTTTAATTGGTGATACTCTTTGATGTCCTAATACATTTTCTGTAATGTGAATTGCATCACATTTTTCTGAAATTATTTTTATTTTGTCTACAAATTTTATAATTGATTCTTCTGTATTTACATCTGGTAAAATTTTGGGAGGATTAGCTTCATATCTAATTGTCATATTTTCATTTTTTCTATACTTGGTTAAAACCTTTGAATACTAAACTCTCTGTATAATTATAGGAAAATAGTATGTTGTTAGATGATTTAAGCTCCCTTCTTTCTACTCCGATAGTTCCAGACATTCAATCTGATATTGATTATCGGTTAGCATCTGTGTTAGTTGTAATTTATGACGCTTCTCCAAAAATCATCATGACTGAAAAACCAGAAAGTATGAAATTCCATGCTGGTGAGATTTCATTTCCAGGTGGAAAATTTGATGCTACTGATTCTGATCTTTTGGAAACTGCATTACGTGAAACAAGTGAAGAAATTGGACTTCATATTTCTCGGGATCAGATATTGGGCCAATTGGATCCTGTGAACACACTGAATTCAGGTTTTTTGATTCTGCCCTTTGTATGTATATTAAAAGAAATTCCTCCACTTGTATCAAATTCTGAAGTTGAAAAAATTTTTCATATTCCTTTAGAACCACTACTAGATACGATGATGAAAGATTCCGATCCAGATCATAATTTAATTGATGAAATGTATACTTTTGAGTATCAAAGCCAAATTGTATGGGGTGCTTCTGCTAGAATATTACAACAAATTGAGACTAAAATAAAATACTGAGATTCATTTAAAAAGAGCTTTTCGTGCCTGACAAACTATGGCTGCACGCAAGTCCTCACCAAGAAAAATTCGTTTGTTAAAAAAAACAAAACAGGCAACTGCAGTACCAGCTTGGATAATTCTTAAAACTAAAAGATCTGTTAGAACCAATCCTAAACGAAGGGCTTGGAGATCAACTGATGCGGAGGTAGGATAATTGTCTCAAGAGTTAGAACGTGTTTATACAATTCCTTTAGGTAAAGTTAAGATTTCACAATCACAACATCGTGCTGTAAGAGCAATCAATATGATTAAAGAATTTGCTAGACATCACATGAAAGTTGAAACTATTAAAATTGATGAAGAGTTGGGACATTTGATTTGGTCTCGAGGCGTTCGTAGTCCTCCAAGAAAAGTGAAAGTTAGAATGAGTAAAACTGATGAAGGTTATGTTCTTGTTTCACCATTTATTGATGATGTTGAAACTGCTGTAATCCCTGAAAAAGAAACAAAAAAAGTTGAAGATAAAGTAGAAACTATTTCAGAAGAAGCACCAGCTAAAAAAGAAGCACCAGCTAAAAAAGAAGCACCAGCTAAAAAAGAAGCACCAGCTAAAAAAGAAGCACCAGCTAAAAAAGAAGCACCAGCTAAAAAAGAAGCACCAGCTAAAAAAGAAGCACCAGCTAAAAAATCGACTAAATCCACTTTCAAACCATCAGTAAAAAAAGCAGCACCAGCTAAAAAAGCAGCACCAGCTAAAAAAGCAGCACCAGCTAAAAAAGCAGCACCAGCTAAAAAAGCAGCACCAGCTAAAAAAGCAGCACCAGCTAAAAAAGCAGCACCAGCTAAAGATTCAAAATAAAATCCTCTTAAAAATACAAATAGTTTTCCTAAAATGAGTAGTGATCTTCTGGAAGATTAAATTTCGCTTTGGTTTCCATTTTTTTGCTTGAATTGGATTTAGGCAAGTCCATGATGAAACAAAATACCTTTCTTTCTAGGTCCTTTGTCAGTTCATTTTTCATTGATCTATAATGTTTTTCTTTCATTTATGTTCTACTTTATTTTTTGTATTGTGTACTAATTTTCTAATTTAATCTCTAAATTTTTGCAGATTTTAGGCTAGATCAAACTTAAATATTTTTTTAACATAGCTGTTTTAACAAGAAAATACTATCATTTGCAGATCTGGGTGGTGGAGTGTAATGGAATATTTTATTTTCCATCATTTCCTTGTTGTTTTATCACTAGTTTAGTAATTTGATAAATTTTAAGTTCATGCTTTATCCACTAAAAGCAATCATGCCTGAGATCTTTGTTTATTGTAAAACCTGTGCCAAAAAAGTAAAAGCAGTAATTTTAACTAAACATGAAAAAGAATATGATGACTCTATTTCGGGTTATAGAAGATATGGTATGGTTAAAATTTTAGAACACAATGTTGGATTCAGAAAAAATTGTTCTGACACTTCTCAAATTAAAGCAATAGTGGAATCTGATTCTAAAGATAATAATGGTGTAATGAATTAAAACTCAAATAAATTTATTATTTTAAATTAATTCAATTTGATGATAACTATGTTATTCTAATTGATACAAGTCTAATTTACAATCTATACTGCAATCAGGTGTATCCCAATCAAGTGTTTGTTCTTGAGGGATTATTCCTAATGGATCATAACTGTCAAATTTTGTCATTCCTTGAACTGATGATAACATTATCACTTTAGATTCATCTGATGATGACATGCTTATTTGTGAATTAGATTCATTTGTAATTCCACCTGTAATATTTTTAATTGAATTAATTACTCCTACTGGTATGTTATCTCCTCCAGTGACGTACAACATTGAACTTTTTATTGCATTTGGTGGTGCATTTTCATAAAGCATTTTTAATGAATCTCTTAGTGAGTCTTCCATATTTTGTCCATCTTTACTTGTAGTTAGAATACTTGTTTCAGAAGATATTTCTGATGATTCTAGTGATTTCACTACATGCATTATTGCAGAATTTGCAATATTATAGCATGCTTTAGAAGTTAAATCTGGATTACTTTCAAGTAATGAATCATTATCTAACACAATTGTACATTGAGAGTTTTCTCTAACTCTTTTTAGAGCTATTCCTGAATTGAAAATTCTTTCTTTTTCATATTTGAATGGCATCACTGCAAATGAAATTAATTCTTTGTCGGTTTCTTTACACATTTGAGAAACTACTGGTGCTATTGCTGCACCTGCTTTTCCAGCTAAATTACTCATTAATACAATTGTAGAATATTGTGAAATTTTGGATTTTATTTCTTCAGATATTTTGTAAGTTGAACCTCTGATTAATTGAATTGATGGATTAATTATTGAATCTGTAGAAACATGAATTGATTCATTTTCTGATGAGATATCTTTTGAATCATTACTGATGATTAAACAATCTGAGTTTAGGGCATTTTTTGCCTCATTTGCTAATTTTGAGCCTACCCCGCCTAGTCCTATTACTAAAATTGGTTCTTTTACTTGAAAACTCATTTCTGATCTTATTCTCTGATTTATGTAAAAAACCTTCTTACGTTTTTTTTATCAAATTTTAGATCGAAAAAAATTAGCTTGCGATCTTACCGATCAGTCTTTTTCTAGTGGCTTTTGTAATTTCAACAATATGCGATTGACCTATGTTGACTTTCTCATCTATTGAAATGGGTTTGTAAGCATAGTTTCTTCCTTTAATGCCTTCTTCTGTATTTTCATCAAACAATACTTTTCCTTTCCAACCGATCCACTTTTCATTGCTTTTTAGGGATATTTTGTTGATCTGATCAAAAATCACTTTACTTCTTCGTTTAATTTCTGCTGCATCAATTTGTTTTAATTCTGCAGCATCAGTTCCTGGTCTTGCACTGTATTTTGATAAATTTACTACATCTGGTTTTGTTTCATCTAGCAGTGTAATGGTTTTCTGAAAGTCATCTTCAGTTTCTGAAGGAAACCCAACTATGATGTCTGTTGAAATTGTAAAGTTTTCAAATCTTTTTTTTGTCTTTTTTACAATTTCTCTAAAAGTTTCAGAAGTATGTCCTCTTTTCATATCGTTTAGTACTTTATCGCTTCCACTTTGAACTGGAATATGTAAAAATTTGAAAACTTTTTCATTATCATAAGACTCTATTAGATTCTGTTTTATTCTTGACATGTACATTGGATTCATCATTCCAACTCTAATCATGAAATCTTTTGGAATTTCTGAAACTGCATTTACTAATGTTGGCAAGTCAGTTCCAATATCAAAACCATAACATCCATTATCTGTTGATGTTAGCCATACTTCTTTACATCCTTCTTTAATTTCTGTCTGAACTTGTCTTACAATATCTCCTAATCTGTAACTTGAAAGATCTCCTTTAGCCAATTTAGTCTGACAAAATGTACATTCACTCATACATCCACTTGCAATTTCTACAATTCCTACTGCTGAATTTAGTCTAACTTTTGGCAGTCCTACTTTTGATAAGTCTGAATCTTCTAACGCAATTTGTTTTTTACCCATTAATGTTGAATTAATCACATCAAGTGTTTTACCAAGTGAATTTGGTCCAAGTAAACTTGCATTTTCTGTAAATTTTTCAACATTACTCTGTTCCGCTTTTGCTAAACACCCTGCTACGATTAGTGGTTTTGTTTTTAATGATTTTATTCTGTACATCATTTTGTTTGCAGTAGTATCTTTAACTGAACATGTTACGATAAGATTAAGATCTGATTCTGATGGACTCGTTGCTAATGTATGCCCACCATTTACAATTAATCCTGAAATCATTTCTGAATCTGCAAAACTAGCAGAACAACCATAGGCTTCTACGAAAATTTTTGCCATGATTTATTTGAATAAAGAATCGATTTCTTTGTTACTCATTAGTTTCTTTGAAACTACTAGTTCTCTAATTGTTTTTCCAGTTTTTAGTGATTCTTTGAAAAGTTCTGCTGATTTCAAATATCCTATTTTTGGAGTTAGCAATGTAACGATTACTGGACTATTTTCAATATTTTCTTGTAGTTTTTGTTTATTTGCTGTAAGTCCATCAATTAGATTTCCAGAGAATATTGGTAAGAAATTTTTTAGCATATCTGTTGACTCTAATACACTCTTTAGCATTCCTGGTAACATTACATTTAGCTCAAATTGTCCTCCTTGTGCTGCATATGATACTGCTGTATCGTTTCCAATGACATTGAAACAAATCATATTCATGCATTCAGCTAATGATGGATTTACTTTTCCTGGCATAATTGATGAGCCTGCATGAACTGCAGGAATTCCTAATTCTGCCAAGCCCGCAATTGGACCTGATGCCATTAATCTGATATCATTTGCAATTTTTCCAATTTCTAATGCCAAGTTTTTCAATGCACTTGATACATTTGCAATTGGAAGTTTACTTTGTAAACTAAATTGCATATCTGGTTCTGGTTTTAATGTTAGTTTAGAAATTTTTCCAAGTTCTAATATTGCAATTTTTCTATAGCCTCTTGGTGTATTTGCCCCATTACCTACAGCAGTACCACCAAGTGCAACATTTTGTAATTCTTTTTGTGCTGCAACAATATTGTTTTTAGCTTTTGTAATTGATGTGGAATAAGCTGCAAATTCACTACCTAATGTAATTGGTAATGCATCCATTAGATGTGTTCTTCCAATTTTTTTAAAGGATGAAAATTCTTTTGCTTTTTTAGATAATGATTTAATTAAAATTTCAATTGCAGGAATTGTTTCTTTAAGATTCATCAAAATTGCAACATGCATTGCAGTTGGATATGTGTCATTACTTGATTGTGACATATTCACATGATCATTTGGATGTAGGAATTCATACTGTCCTTTCTTTTTATGGAGCACTTCTAATGCTACATTTGATATGACTTCGTTAGAATTCATGTTAAATGCAGTTCCTGCACCAGAGTTTATCATGTCTACTACAAATTGATCTATAAATTTCCCTGACAATATTTTATCACATGCTGAAACTATAGCTTTTCCACGTTTTGTATCAATAGCTTTTGTTTTCATATTTGCAACTGCTGCAGATCTTTTTATCATAACAAATGCATCAATCAAATTTTTGTGGGCTTTATTTCCTGTAACGTGATATTGATTAATTGCTCTACCTGTAAATGCCCCATAATATGCGTCTGCAGGAATTTTGACTTTTCCAAGTGAATCCTGGTCTAATCGAAATTTCATGCTGACTTTACATTTTTACTTCTATTATTCATTCCTTTTTTTTACCCATTTTGTATTCATAGAATGCATATTTTGTATATTGTTTATTAGATTAGATCGTTAGCACCATGAAATTCCTGGTTTAGTATTTATATTCCTAATTTAGCATTCCTACCATGAATAAGAAAGTTAGTATGCTCTTCACAATTGCAGCAGTAGCTGTAATGGGAGCAACCTTATTCGGAAGCACATACACAAACACCCAAAATGGTGCACAAGGACTCGACATCAACAAAA
>Ga0209090_10002785_pt1 | contig 11009 bp, 7 predicted proteins | sample ArcticOcean_MG_C_9_FD_187432 | JGI IMG/M metagenome (GOLD analysis project Ga0209090, IMG submission 187432) | Marine microbial communities from western Arctic Ocean - ArcticOcean_MG_CB2_152 (SPAdes) (version 2) | ecosystem: Environmental > Aquatic > Marine > Oceanic | place: Arctic Ocean... | reverse complement strand
CAGAGCGGCAAGAGCACAAACATCTTAAACAATAACAACAGTTTTCATTTTTTCTTCTTTCTTGCTCTTTCGTCGTTTCCTTGTTGCTTCACAATTAATTATAATTAAGTTTTGCGTAAAAAAAGAGAGACAAGCGAGCGAGAGAGAAACACGACGAATGGCAGCAAGTGGCGGCCGCCGAAAGTGCGCGCTGTGCTTGGTCACCTTTGTCTCCTTCCTCGTGATGACCCTCCTTCTTTCCGCCATGTCCTCCTCCAAAGAGGACTTGCGCGAGAGCCTCTCTAAAATTTCCAATCAAGATATCAGCGAGACTGCGTTGCAAGCGATGGAGTTTTTCAAGGACAGCTTTAACGTTTTCGACGACGACGACATCGACGAGGAGGAAAAAGAGGAAGAATCAGCGTTAGATGTCGCCGAGGAGCGAGATTACTTGTTGGGAAACAAACACTCGTTCGCGAACGGGTTTGAAGTCGACGACGCGGATGTAATCATCGCACCAACCGAGTATCGACCAAAAGTTCCCAAAGCTGCTTCTAGTGGTGGTAAAAACGAAATCTGCGCCAAAGCGTACCTCGATCGATTACCGTGCACAATAACGAAGAAAATGCCAGAGTGTGTCGGGGACAGTTTTAACTTTGGGAAACACTACTGGACCGTGTCGCAAAAAGCCGTGGAGAAGTATAAAACCGATCGGAATTTGAACTCGATTAGCAAAGCGACCGGCGTGAAGAAACGCTTGCCGAAGGACGGACCTTTCGACGAGAGAAACGTAAAGCCGTATAGGAGCTGTGCGATTGTAGCTTCGAGTAAAACGCTGAGAGGAAAAAAGTTAGGGGTTAAGATAGATACTCACGAAGTGGTGATGCGCATGAACGGCGCGCCGACGAAAGGATACGAGAAAGATGTCGGTTTTAAGACCACGTTTCGAGTGCAGCACGGGGGGTATTTCGGTTGGCGAGAAAAGCCGGAGGAAGTGTGTTTAGGGAAGTGGGCGGCGGGAAGAGACCGTGGCAGTCACTCAGAGTTGGAGAAGATGGCGAGAACGAAAGTGCACGCGATTAATCCGAACTTTGCGAGGAAGTCAAGGACGGATTGGTTCACGAAGAGGGATCACCTTCCCACGCAAGGATTCAGAGCGCTCCTCATTCTGTTGGCGAGCTGTAAAGAGGTGAGCGCCTTTGGGTTTAGCGGCGGCGCTGGATGGTACTTCGATAAAGTGAAAAATCGAGGGCCGGCAGATAAAAGGAAACATGGGCAAGGATTAGCAAAGAACCGATGGTTAGATGCGCCGAAACCGGCGGCAGATAGAGGTAGTAATAGCAAGAAGAAACGGCGACTTCTTTCGTTGTTTAGTAATAGCGAGCGCGAGGGAGAAGAAGAAGTAGAAAAGAACGACGAGAAGTTTAACATCACATTACCGAAACGATCGTTATTGGCAACGCATCCGAGGAATACGTTGCCGACGACCCACAAGCTTTCTGTCGAGCGCGAGTGCATCCGAAATCTAATCAAATTGAAAATTCTGCAGAAAGGCGGATAAATTTAATCATGGTACCATTCGCGTGTTGCATCAATATCATTTTATATTAATATGACATATATTAATCTATTGCACTATATAGTAGTAGTATCGCATCGTATCGTATCGTATCAGTTCTTTTCAAATACAAATTTCAGAAACGCATGAAACGCTCGCGCATCCGTTTCTGGACTACGCGCTTTGACAAATTCGTGTTCCACCATTTCGCTCGCCGTATATCGCGCTTCGGCGTCTTTTTGCAGTCCTTTCTTCACGAATTCGCGAAACGTTTCCGTAAACTTACCGTGCGTTTCTTCGCACAGCTCGCTCTCCGGAGAAGGCCCGTGGACGATTAAATCCATGATATCCCAGAACCCACCGTAACTCCCTCCGGACGTTTGCTTTTGCAAACCGCCTTCGTTGTTTTGTTGTTGTTGTTGCTTCTTTTCGTTGGACGCGACCACGGCGTACGGAAACTTACCAAACGCGAATTCAAGCAGTGTCAACGCTAAGCTCCAACAATCAGTTTTGTAATCGTACCCAGAGCCTCGAATTCTTTCTGGCGACATGTACGTCGCCGTGCCTACCCAACTCGTACACTCGGCGCCAGATTCGCCCAAGCGTCCGCTCACGCCGAAGTCGGACAATTTCACCATGCCTGTTTGTAAGCAGCACAAAATATTCGACGGTTTCACGTCTCGGTGCACGACTCGCAAGACATCGTGCAGATAGTGTAAACCTGTACTCGCTTGACTGGCCACCGCGGCTATATTTTCCTCTTTCCACGGTAAGTTCTTATTCTTCTTACACACGGCGTCCAACGATCCGCCATCCATGAGTTCTAAAACCACGCGAATAGTCGCGCCGTCCGCGAAAAACGCTCCGTAACAATTCACAACGTACGGGCATTTCGATTCGTGCAACGTCCGCAACTCGGTAATCATCGCCTTTCGTCTATCGTCGTCTAAATTCACTCGAAATGATTTCACCGCCACCATCTTCTGCGTCGGTTTGTGCAACGCCGTTTGCACGACGCCAGAGGCTCCGGACCCCAATATCTTCGCGTTCGTAAAATCTAAATCGTCTAAAGTGGATAAGAACGTCCAAAACTTGGGCGTTCCACCTTCTTCGTTCACCAAGGAACTGTTCGAACACGACGTGTTTAAACTTTGATCGAGTGGTGAATTTTTCGCATCCGTTCCTCCTCCTCGACTGCTCCCCCCAACCGTGTCCGTTTCGATCGAATTATTATTCGTGTTATCTCTCGTCGTCGTCATTGATATCGTGGTGTTACTTCGGCTCGCGTTTCTCCCACCGTCCGTCGTGCTCGACGAAAACGACTGGTCTTCCGTTTTACTATTGTTATTATCATTAGTAGTGTTGTTTCTATCGTAGTTGAATTCGTTTTTTTTCGTATCATTATTAGTAGTAGTAGTAGTACTCGCGCTCGTCGCGTTCGGTCGTTGCCTCGCGCGAATCATCGCCGTCTCTTCCATCTTCCTCGTCAACCCAACCATATCTACCACGGACGCAATCCGACTCTGGCTCGCGCTTTGCGTCGCGGACACGGACACGGATACCGACCGCGACTCGAATCCTCTGCCGCCGCCCGCGCCAAAAAATCCTTCTTCTAACGACAGTTGCGAATGCGTCTCTTCGTCCAGTTTCGACAAGTCCGAGGTGGATATTTGCACGCCCAGTTTCCCGATGGAAAAGTCGCCCTCGGTAAACGTCCCCGATCCCGTCCTTTTGTTTTGTTCGTCAGAAAGAGAGAGAGAGCGAAAAAGAGATGTCAGCGAGAGCGTCACACATATTCTTTGAATCAACACGCTGGCGAGCTGTTTTCTATATCTAAAAAGAGAGAGAGAGGAAAGAAAAACGATGATCATCATTACCATCGGTACTGTTGCTCCTTCGCCGCGTCGTCTTCTTTCGGCACGGACAACAAAGAAAGACCGGCGGGTTTTTTTCGCGCCGTCGTGTGGTTGTTGTTCTTCTTCTTCTCTCCTTTTTTCCTCGTCGTCTTTTCTCCGTTCGACGATGAAGATGATGATGATGGTGCCTCGTCGTGAAAAGTCATTTTCTCATCGTCCTCTTCTCATATCGTATTAGTTCTTTCCTTTGAAATGCTGCGGAGAGCAAAAGAAAACAGGGTTCAAAACACTGAAAGATCCCCTCCTCGCTACTGAGATACGTGGCAAACAGTGTGTATTATTAAGCACACCGACACTGAGGTTATATACTACGGTCGACGGCAAAACAACAGTAGAGAGAAAAAAACATATCCGTGTGTCCTCTCTTTTCGGTTCAGAAAAATAATTTAGCACATGATACCCTAAATAATATTTTTCTCTTTTTTGGAGCAAACACCAAGAAAAGGAAACGTGCGCGGCCTCATTCATTCGAGTGCACGGGACAGACCACCTGGTTTAGGCTTCCTTCTTCGTTTTGCTTCATAACACAAAACGAAGAAAGAGAGGCGAGAGATACTAAGAATAGACGAATAAAGGATGTCTGTCTCTGTAAAAGGGGTGCGTGCGTTTCGTCGTCGTCAATGAGAAGACAGAGAGCATCATCGGCGATGATGCGGGGGAGTCCATGCACGTTACATAATAACAAAAGAAGAATGTATTAGTAGCACACAGAGTAGAGAACATTCCGCCAAATAAACTCTCGCTTTTCTCGTAGAGGAGCTTTTTACGATGACGACTATCGTTAAACCATCTCTTCCGGACGAGACCACCCGTTTACTCCCTCCAAACCCGACCGAGAGAGGAGGTAAAGGAGGAAAAGGAGAAAACAAAGAAACAGAGAGTGAAAAAAGTAGTCCATTTTCCTCAAAATTTTGGCCTCAGAAAAAAGAGGCAAACAACGAGGGAAAAAAAGAAGATCATCACCACTATCCTCATCAAGGCGCGAGGAGGAGCGAAGACTCCTCTCTTCATACTCCGAGAGTAACGATGGGAACAACAACAACAGGAACAACAGTAAAAGACGGCGAAATCGGGGACGAGGATTATACTAATTCACAGATGAAACCACCTTTACAAAAAGACGATTTACCCGACGATGATGTCGTCGGAGACGCTGATGATGATGATGATTTTGAGAACGGTAAAGGAGGAGGAAGAGGAGGCTCAGTTCTTTTGATTGATAAAGACGTCGATAAAGATGACGAAATCGAAAACGACGAAAACGATGATAACGTGCACAACAAAAACGTGTCCACGGCGTACGCGCAAAAGATCATCGATCGAGACACCAAATGGCTGTACATTAAATGCGCGGTGTTAGCGACCCTCTGGTTCGTGTTATCCGCGTCGCTCGCGCTGTATAACAAAGCGATTTTTAGCAAGAAAGGGTTCCCGGCGCCACTTTTATACACGTCGTGTCAGTTCTTCATGCAGTGGCTTTTAGCGACCTGGGCGTTGCAATGGCCGCAATTGTTTAACGATCGGGATAAACGGTTCGTCACGCGAGGGAGGCCGGTGGTGCCGACGGATTCGTGGATGCGAACGATTTTGCCGGTTGGGTTTTTTATGGGGTTAGATATCGGGTTGAGTAATATTAGTTTAGTGTACATTACGGTGTCGTTTTATACGTTGACGAAGACGACGAGTTTGATATTCACGTTGTTTGTGAGCTTTATAACCGGGATGGAGAAGTTTTCGTGGACGTTAACCGGGATCGTGGTGACGGTGATGTTGGGGGAAGCGGCGGCGGTGATCGGGGAGACGCAGTTTAACGCGATTGGGTTTTTTATTTGTTTGAGCGCGGCGGCGGTGAGTGCGGTCCGGTGGGTGGTAGCACAGAAAGTCATGCATTCCTCGAGCTCGAACAAATACGGTTTACATCATCCGGTTATTTTGTTGTACCACGCGATGCCGGTGATGACGGTGGTGACGTTTTCGTTTAGTTGCGTTCACGAGCAGTGGTGGGAAGCCGAGAAGTGGGACGCGAAACAGTGGAGTTTTCACACCGGCAAAGAGTGGGCAGAGGCGTTCGCGACGGTTTTATTCGGCGCGTGCATGGCGTTCGGTATGACGTTATCGGAGTTTGAGTTGTTAAAAACCACCTCGGCGATTACGGTCATGATCATAGGCACGGCGAAAGATTTAATCACCATCGGCGCCTCGGTCGTGATCTACGGCGACGTCTTGGACGCGTACAACGTCTTCGGATTATTCCTATGTCTCATGGGTATCATCGGCTATAACAACTTCAAGTTGCAAAAGATGAAAAAAGAAGCGCTCACCGGGAAAACCGGCGATATCGACGACGGTTTACCTCTACCCGTGTTCGTTTCCAAATCATCCGCGTACAACAAAGAGGACGACGACGACGACGACGAGGACGACATATTCCGTCAAACCTTCGTGAGATGATGACGAAAACGAGAGCAAAGTTTAGAGAGAGAGAGAAGAAATAGAATTAGATATAACACGTAGTAGTAGTCAAAGTCAAGTCGCGCGCGCATACCCACGATCGCAAAGTCAACACAGAACTCCTCGGTTCCACTCGTTCCACGTGTTCTTTCGCGATTTGAGAAACGACTCCTTCCCTGTCACATCACTCTCGCAATTTTGCGCGATAATCATAAAGTCAACACAAACTCGGTTTCACTCGTTCCACTTGTTCTTTCGCGAGTCGAAACTCCTCCTTCCCAGTCACATCATCACTCAAATCAAAGTCCTCCTTGCCGTCGACGATATTCTCCACTAACTCCTCTAAATCCACGAACGCTTTTTCTAACCGAACGAACGTGTCTCTCACCATCGCTTTCGACTCTTCCAGGCACTGTTTCCGTTGTCTCGTGTTCCTTTCGTCGTCGTTTCCTTCGTCTCGTTTTTGGTCAATCTCGTCTTTTTCTATTTGCGTCGTGAAATCCAAAACTTCTCGTTCGTACATTTCCCTTTCTTTGGAGAGGCGACGGAGGACGCCGGTTTTGATTTTCAGTTCACGTAAAACTTGCGAGACTCTTTTTTCGTGCATTTGGTGTTCTTCTTCGTCTTCTTTATCGGTTACACTCGTCGTCGTCCTCCTCATCTTTGGTGTTTCTGTTGTGGAGATTTTTGAACTTTTCCGGGAACTAATTCTTGTCTATTTTCCCTCACAAAACACTCCACGAGTCGTACACTTTAGAGAATAATACAACGATGACGATGAGCGGTATGTCGTCGTTTATGTCGTCGTCGCGATTCTTTTTGATGTCTCAGACGAGCAGTAGAAGGAGGAGTAGTAGTAGGAGGAGGAGTTTTAGGAAAACGAGCAGCAGCCAAATTGAATGCTCGACGAAGAAAACATTCACCAGTTTCCAAGAACTCATCGACGAATCGGAAATACCAGTCCTCGTGGATTTCTACGCGACGTGGTGTGGGCCGTGCAAACTCGCCTCAGAAATGTGCGGCAAATTCGCAAGTCAAACAGAGTTTAAAGATAAGGTGAAGTTCGTGAAAATCGATACGGAGAAATACGTGGAGTTGAGCTCGAAGTGGAAAGTCGAAGGGTTGCCGACCTTTGTGTTGTTTCACAAAGGGAAAGTGCTGGACAGGATCGAAGGATTGCCGACGGAACGACAGATGAAAGATCGACTGCTGTACTTTTTGCAACAAGTTTAGAAGAGACGGTGTCGCGAAGGTAGCATTTTAATGTATAAAAGCGGTCGCCCGCGAAGAGAGTTCTTATTCTAACGTAACAACTTTAAGGCATCCTTTCGTTCGCCAGAGAGAAGACGACGGGCTAGTATTAGCGTTTTCCTTTTCTCGGTTTCTTCCTTGATGCCGGCGGCTCGTCTTCTCCTTCGTCTTCGTCGTCGTCATCGCCAAAGACAATGTCGGGGAGCGCGCCGTCAGAATCGGAGTCATCTTCTGTTTCTTTTGCCGCGGCGGCTTGCTTTTGTGCAGCCGAAGCGAAGGACTTGCCAAACTTTTTCTTCTTCTTCGGTTGTTGTTCGTCTTCTTGTTCTGTGTCTTCCATCCGAGGCGCTTTCGATGGAATCCACGCGTCGTCCGAGATTCGAAGTTTACTAGAATTCACCAGCACGCCAAACGCGCCAAACTCGTCGTCTTCTTGAACGGCGCCGGCGGCGCCGGGAGGCCGAACCCTTTTTGTTTCAACTTCCTCTTTTTCTCCTTCTCGAGGAAGTAGCCTCGGCTTCTGGACGACGGTGTCTTCAACTTCTAGTTCTTGCTCTTCATCGTCGTCATCCATCGCCACTGGCTCTTCTTCTTTGTCTTCTTCTTCTCCTTCTTCATTTTCATCTTCCTCACCGTCGTCCCCCCAAGTCGGTTTCGAACCATCGTCTAATGCGTGCTCGGTGTTATTTTTATCAGTCAACGACCACTTTACTTTTTCTTCTCTCGGCGCATTTTTCAGCGAATTACTCGCGCGCTCCAATAAAGGCGGCGCGCATGGATGCAACAAACTCTCCAAAGCAACGCGCGCGTGTACGGAGGCTACGTCGCATGTATTTGCGAACGAGGCAAACGTCAACGCGCTGTTCCTCGGTCGATGCGATGTCGGCGCAAGCGTTGAGGCCAACAACGCCTCCGTTTTTGCAGCCTTTAAATCTTCCAACATTCTCTTGCACGTTTCGTCGCGATACAAATTGAAAGGTTCGATAACGCTTGATTCGTACGCAGCGGCAACGACGTCGTCGATGGCACGTCTCGCGCTTCCAGAAATCGAAGCGCCTCCGACGCGCAAAAACGCTGCTAAACATTTTAGCGCCGCGGTTGAAGTCAAAACGCGATTCGATGCGGTCATACCGCCGGCTAAGAGAATGTCGTTATCAACTCTTGCGGCTATTTCGCGAATTACCTCGGGATTTTGTTCGGTCGCAACGCCGTGCGCGCCGTGTTTCTTCCTCTTTCTTTGTTGTTGCGATTGGTGCTGTCTCGCGGACGATGCTCGGATGAACGACACGTTCGTGAACGTCGCCGCCGCATCCTCAATGGCGTGTAACGCTATTGAATCACATATGAAGCTTTTCACCGCACCCGCGCCTAAAGTATTCGCTAAGTTTATGGATACGTCGTACGCCGCGCATCGAACGGATGCGTTCGTGACTTCCCCGGGGCGATCGTTTGCCACGGTGTTTCGCAAGCAATCGTCCAACATCGTACACGCGAAACCACACGTCGGCGCAAACGTTATTTTCGTCGCTGAAATCGTCGCATTTAACAACATCAAAGCCTTTTCGTGCGTGCATGGAAGTTTTGCACTCAAACGTGGAGACGGCACACCTGGAGGAAGCCCCGGCGATTGAGAAAGTGGCGTTCCGTTGCACTTCAAAACTCGTTTCGCGAGCTCGCAGATTGATTGAATAGGCACGCTCACGGATACTGGAAACTCTTTCAAATTCAACATTTCTTCACACACGAGTAGTACGCTGTCCAAGTTATCGTGCGCGCCTTCCCTCGACGTGTCTTGTATGTTCGTGTGCTCGAGAAATTTGGCGGGAAGTTCGTATCCAACCGGCGTGAGCATTTTTAATCCTTTTTCAGCCACTTCCAACTTTTCAAAACCATCGAACGCTATTTTCGCGAAATGGTGCGCTTGGACTAAAGCAGAGCGCATGGTCGATTGCCAAATTCGGGCCAACTCTTTGGTGCCACCCGATGCTCTCAACACGGACGCGAAGCATCTCGCAGCGACCGCGGAAAACGTGTGGCTTCTTTTATAACTCCCGCCTCCCACGTACATTTTAATTGTACTTTGCAAACTCAATACGTGTTGCTTCGCCGATCCAGGATGCGCCGCACAAATTGCATCGATACACTTTAACGCGGCCATTTCCAACGTTTCGTAAGTTGTTTTTGTTTGGTTGACGAATAATAATCCGAGAAGAGTTCGCAAAATCTTTCCGAAACATTGCGACGCTTCGTGTTTCACCCCGGGCATGTATTCAGATAAAGCCCCGGACCGTTTCGCTATGCTTTCTACGCACTTCACTATGGCTAATGTCAACTGCACAATCCCTTCTTTATTACTCGCCGCGTCGTCGTTTATCCTTTTCACCAACGCCTTGAGCGAACCGTCCAGATTCTTCAACGAGTTCGCGAAAAACTTCGCGAACCGCTCCGTCGACGCGTTCTCCGCCACAAACTGAATCACCGCCACGCCTCGAACCGCTTCGTAAACTTCTCGAAATCCACTCCTATCTTCACTCCAGCTCGTGTTACCGAACGCCAAAATGCGCTCCATCTCCGTCAAAAAAATCCCGCCCTCCATCTCGCTCGCCAACGACAACAGATTCGATCGAGCCATCACGTGTAACGCGTTTCTCGTCTTCGCAACTAATTCTTCTTCTTCTTCTCCAAAATCATCACCACCATCGCTCTTCTTCGCAGTTGTCGTCATCATTTCCACGCAGTATTTCAGCATCGAACTTCTCGTCGCTTCAGAATTGTTGTTTTCATCACCGCCGCGCTTACTCCTGCTCGTCCCATTTGTGGTGGTGGCGGCTCCTCCTCTGTTCCTCGTTTTGTTGGTGTTGTTTCCCATTTGAATGACGCAAGGAGAAGAAAATTCCTTCTCAGAGACAACGGCGACAAGGACAACGACAAGGACGACACAGACGACCGCGTCAGGGTGGTATTCTTTCTTCTGCGTGTTCGCCGCTCTCGCGTATATTTAGAGTATTTTTGTGGCGAAATTCTTCAAAAACTTTCCCTCACGAGGAGAAATTGAAAACCTCTGACCATTTCAAACCTTTAAGAAGAAGACGGACGCAAAACGCGCAGTTGAGTCGGTGGTGCGTCGTGTTTCTCTGTTGTACTCTCTGTACGAGATCACCCTTCCAGACTGGGGGGGGGAGTTTTGGGGGCGAGTATTGTAGCTTTGCGTAAACATAATAAAAACACATCTCATCGTTTCAAAGAGAAGCGGGGAAAAGCAAAAGCCATCAGATGGGGGAAGGAGGAGTGAAACTCCCACCTCGCCCGACGCGCGGTCGCCGCATGACGCGCATGCTCGAAGACGAAGACTCCGCGGACGAAGAGTTCTGGAACCAAGACGCGTTCAAAGAGGAACACGAAGACAGCGAGTACGAAAGCGAGGAGGAAATCGCGGACGTTTTTGATAAAGATTTCGACGAGGAGGAAACGAGCGAAGACGAGGAGGAAGTGGAAGTGAGAACGGAACGACGGAGGAAGACGATGAAAGCGCCGGAGAGAAACGAGGCGACGAAGAAGAAGAAACCTACGGCGATGGCAGAGATGGAAGGGATGGAGAAGGGTGCGAGTGATACTGCTGCTGCTGGTAGTGGTGCGTATCAAGAACAACGACAACAACAACAGACGGCGACGACGGAGCCGGCGGTGGTCATACCGCAGGAACTTCGAGTCTCGTCGCGCGCGTCCGCGAAGGAGATTCGTGAAAGGTCCGAGGCGTTGCAAAGAGAGAGAAAATCGAGACCGCAAATCGTGCGACCAAAGGTGGAGTACGTCGTTCCGACCATGGAGGAGATGATCAAAGAGGCGAAGATTAC
>Ga0209090_10002783_pt1 | contig 11015 bp, 8 predicted proteins | sample ArcticOcean_MG_C_9_FD_187432 | JGI IMG/M metagenome (GOLD analysis project Ga0209090, IMG submission 187432) | Marine microbial communities from western Arctic Ocean - ArcticOcean_MG_CB2_152 (SPAdes) (version 2) | ecosystem: Environmental > Aquatic > Marine > Oceanic | place: Arctic Ocean... | reverse complement strand
GCCACCACACGCGCGCGCGCCCATGCCGCCGTCGCCGCTGCGCGCCTCTGGCGCTCGCTTTCTTCGGGCAGTGCGTCGAAGGCTACGAGGCGTGCTCCGACTGGGACCACAAGGATCCCGCGACCAAGGGCCGCGCCATCGCCGAGATCGTCAACGACGGCCGCTCGTTGGAAACCGCCAAGCCCGAGATCCTTCGGGAGCTCGGCCTCCCGCTCGACTTCAACGTCGACACCGACCCGATCCCGCCCGTGGCCGAGCGCCGCTGCCGGCTGCTCTGCTGCAACTGCCACCACACGCGCAAGCAGTGGGACGCCGCTGTCTGAACACCAAGCACGGCGCGCGCGCGCGCGCGCGCGTGTACATGCGCGCGCGCCTCTGGCGGCGCGCGCGCGGTGATTGGTTGAGTAGCGCGCCAGAGGCGGTACCTTAAGTAGTACTAAACCTTGCTTAAAAGTACACTAATTCCGCTGTCGGCAAGTGTGCGGTCCGGACTTGCGCGCGCTGCGCGCGCGCCCTGGGCGCGCGCGCGCGCGCGTTTGTTTTTTTTCAGATAGCAGCACGCGAGTTTGAAGTCAACCCGAGCGGCGCGAGGTCTGCGCGCGGACACAGACGTGAGAAACGAACGCGCGCACGGCGCGTGGCGTGTGTGTGGCGGGGACGCACAGTCGTCGACTCTGAAGTTGCGGTACTTCGGATCTTGGAAGAACTTTTGGCAACCTATCATGGCGAGCTGCATCGCAACGGCGAGATCGTCTTGCTTGCCGTAGAGTTTGCCCGTGTATGTTTTCCGTACTTTGCCAAAGGTCGTCTTTGGCGCTTCTGTCACGACACAGTACTGCGAAAGAAGACGAACGCAGTCAGCCGCAGCAGCCGTGCACGCGCATCGTGTGCAGCAGCACACGTTCAAAAGCTCGTCCTTGATGCGCTTGCGAGCCTCGAGCTTCTGAAGCTCGATGGAGAAGAAAAATTGACTGATTCCGATGCGGCCCACGGTCAGTGCCTCGCGCATCAACAGGCACATTTGTTCCTGCGCGCGCGCGAGGGAGTGCGCCAGATGCAGAGACAGAGCGAGAGGGCACCTTGCGCTCGTGCGTCGTTAGCCAGCCCAGCGTGCCGCTCTGGCCTTCCGAGAGCGAGACCCAGTTTTTGATGCCGTTTGCCTCCAACGCGTGGAGGAGGTGCTGGCTCTCGAAGGCGAGGTTCGACCTGTTTGCGCGCGCGCGCGCGTGCACGTGCGCCTCTGGCTCTGGCGGCGCGCGCGTACGCACAAACGCAGCACAAGCGCAGCACAAACGTAGCGCACGCACAAACGGCGCACTCGAAGATCAGAACGGCCTTGCAGTGCGCAAAGATCGGGATGCTCCGAATCGCTAAGATGTGCCGACAAAGGAGACGGTGCGTGTGGCGCACGTCGCGCGTGTGCAGGCAGTCGACGCCGACGATCTGCGCACGCGAGCGAGCGAGCGAGCGTGCGTGCGTTGGATGACGGTGTACCGACGCAAGGACGAGCTTCGAACGTTGCTGTTCGGCGATGCGCTCAACAAGCGCGAGGCTTGCTGCGGCATCGAGGCGCTGGGCGCCGATCTGGACGCGTGTCTGAGGGGCGTGATGCTGCTCCTCGAAGATGAGGTGGGCGATTGCGACGCGATGCAGCAGGCCAAGCTCGAGTGGAACCGCGTCGTGCGCATGGAGCCCGACTACGCTGGCATCGCGTGCAAGCGTGCAGCGCTGCTGTTCGCGCTACATCGCGAAGTTTCGGTGCGCGACGCGTTCGTGCAGACGGACCGCTGGCTGGTGCGCGACTTGCGCGACCGCGTGCTGCCCATGACGATTCCCAAGTTCGTCGCGGGCATGGGCCAAAATCCGGAAGCGCTGGTGATGCTCGTGTGCACGCTGTGTCAGCTGTGGCCGGGCGAGCCGATGGGCGTCGAGACGCACATGCATGAAGCCGTTGGCGCCGCAGACGATGGTGGCGATGGAGAAAGCGGAGGCGCCTCCGCCGGAGGGGTCGACGGCGCAGAAGAAGTGCTGGGTGTTTGAGGTCGGCGTTCGAATGTTGTACGGGATCTCTGGGCATTTTCTCACGAGCATGGCTTCGACTTCGTTCGATTGAAACGCCTGCGGCGCTCGGTGCACACCGCGCGACAAAAGTGTCGGTGCGCGACGCGTTCGTGCAGAGCGCTGGCTGGCTGGTGCGCGACCGCGTGCTGCTGCTGGCGGGCTGCTGCTGCTGTGCTGCGGCGCGCGCGCGCGCGCGCGCGCCTTGTCGCTGCCGTCGGCGGAGATGCCGAGAGATTCGCGCAACAGCATTGCGGGGTCCTCGGCCAACAGACGGCTGCAAGCAGACGCGCGCGATTGGTGCGCGTGGCTGAGAGCTGAGCTTCAAACGCAACGGCGTACCGAACCGTCTCCACCTTGGCGCTGGAGAGCCAGCGCGGCATGGACGCGAGCTTGTGTCGGCACTTTTCCGGGTGGTCGGTTTTCATACAGTCATCTGTGCGCGGGCGCGCACGTGCGCGCGCGCGCGCTGAGCGCGCGAGCGCGACGGTACGCTGACGATGCAGAGAGCGAGCGCCATCTGGCGCGCGCACCGCAGACCAGTGTGATTTTTATAGTCTCAAAGACCGTGTGGCCATAATCGTCGACGAGCTCCATCATCTTCGAGTAATGGTTTCCGCTGTCTAAAATTGTGCTGATGCACAGCAGCACGGACTGCTGCATGCTTAGCAGCGGCACGACGACTTCGCTCACCAGGCCCGGGTCGCAGTACGCCGCCTCCTCGAGGATGATGACGTCGCCCGAAACGCCCTTCAACGACTGTGGCGGCAGAGGCAGCGGCCGTGAGCATCAACTACTACTACCCGCCGAGCACGGGGAGGAGGAGGAGGCGCACGCGCTGCCGCCTCTGGCGTATCACGTATGGTTTTAGCGAGGACTTCGAAGCGGCTCGATGCGACGGGCTTCGCCTTCGCGGGCCAGGAGGGCGGCGGAAACTTTTTGATTGCACTCGCGCGCGCGCTCGCATTGGCGCTGGGTGTGCACAGAACCAACACTTACAACCAGATTAAATACCCGTTGTTGGGTGCTGCTGACGATGTTGTTGGAGAACCGTCGTACAAACGGCGCCGCGATCAGGCGTCGGCAGTGTCCGACCTCACGTTGGGGTTTGGTCCCCTGTGCATCGCCCTTGCCGCGCTGTGTCACGACGATGAATCCACGAAGCGCTTCGAGCTCTGGGACTAGAACAGCACGAGAACTTTGTCCTTGATTCTTTGGAGCCATCTCGGTTGCGTTGACTCGGCGGCGAGCAGCCGCGTGCCCGTGCCAGAGGCGGTTTGGTGTGTTGGTGTGGTTGCAAGTATGTCATGAATCGCCAGCACGGCTTTGAGGTACAGCGTGCGTGTGTTTTCACACCGACGCCACTCGGCCTGCGTGGGCATCGCCTTCTTGGGCCGCTGTGTTTTGGGTAGCTCCGACAGAATTGAAGCAGCGTACAGCAGGGCCGTGTCGACGTTGAGTGCCAGCACGAGCGACCGCCGCATTGCGACAACGCCTTCGATACTCATTGGCAGGTGCTTTGTGCCGCTCGGTAGCTCAGCGCGATGCATGCGCCGGCGCACCAGCTCGTTGCGCTCGCGCGCAGCCTGAAGTAATCGGGCGGTGGGAACGACCGGCGCGGCTGCGGCGGCCTGCTGCCGCTCGCCGTGCGTGCGTGCGCCCGTGCGTCTGCCAGGGCGCAAAAACTCGATCGCGTCCAGCGGCGCCGGCGCGCCGGCGTAGCAGCAGTGCACGAGCCGTCCGTGCTCGGCGACAGTCTGCTGCTCGCAGGTGATGCTGCAGAAGTTGTAGTCGGAGCAGAATGGGGAGGAGCTCTGAGCACCGGCCGCGCCCGTGCGGCACAGCTCCCAGTACTCCAACGACTGCTGCGCGGCACGCGGGACGCTGGACGCGGTGCGCGCGCAGCCCTTGCGCGCGCAGACCTTGTCGAGGAGGACCGCACCGAGCACGGGCTGCTGCTGCAGCAGCAGCGCCGCTTCTGTCTCGGGCGCGTGGAGGAGGAGTGCGTGTCGGCTCCGGCTGTGCAGAAAGCGCATGAAACCGACGAGTCGGCGGACGGGCAGCGGCAGGTCGTTGGGCACGGCGTCGGTCGCGAGCCACTGATTCGGATGCCCGTAGAGACGTTCGTTGGGGTTCGTGTCGCCGCGGTCGACGGCGCGCGCGTACTGCCGCCGCGCCTCGATCAGCCAGTCTGTCGACACCCACTTGCGGCTGTCGGCGGCAATTTTGATGCCGTGCGGCGCTCCAGGCGGCGCGCCGCTGCTGCTGCTTCCAAAGTCGATGCTGCTCGGAATGGCGTCGTAGTAGCGGCTGCGGTTGCTGTGGAGGATGCCGAGCACGTTCAGGTTGTACATGAGCAACCAAGGCGCGAGCGGCTGCGCCCGCCACTGGTCGCGTGCCTCGCGACACAGCAGCGGCGCGACCTGCAGCATCCTCCATGTGAACAGCGTTTCTCGCGCGCGCGCGGTGCCAGCGCGCTCCGGCGCGTGCTGCTGCTGCTGTTCGATCTGCACGCGCAGCACGTCGACGATTACGGCGACCAGCGGATCCCACGGCACGTCCGCCATGGTCCGCCTCTGGCGACCCGCCATGAGCCTATGCACAGCGCGCGTGCGCGTGGTGGTGCGAAAATGCGCTTGCGGGTTGTGCGCGCGGCACCTGCACTCTGCTCTGCCGCGCGCAGCCGCCCTTCCCCTAGCGCGGAGCGTGTGCGCGCGATGCTGTGGACAAACGAGAGCGGCACGCTGCCGTTGCAGGTGAACTCGCGCGTCGCGTTCGCCGCACGCGACCTCGAGTACGTCGAGACGACCGTGCCAGTGCCGCACGGGCTGGACCGCATGGCGGCGAGCAAGGAACGCCATCGCACGGCGGTGGCGCCGCAGATGCGCCTCGTCCAAGACGCCTTCGACTCGTGCAACCGACTGACCGTGCTATTTCGAGACAACGACGTCGAACGGTTGCGTCGCGCCGAACGCGAAGAGCTCGAGGCCGCCGTTTGCGAGGTCCGCCCCCCCGACGACACGCTCCCGCCGCGCGCCGCGAGCGTGACCATCCTCGTCAATTCGACCAAAACCCTCAACGCGACAGCACTGCTCGACGCAGCCGCGCACCTCGCCCGGGCGGCCACGACCGCGCAGCCTCCGCGCCGAGCCGTGCACGACACGCGCGTCGCGCTGCTGGTCGGCAGTCAGGCGCGCCAGTACGCGGCATGGCACGCGCCGATGGCGAGCAAGACCAAGTCGGGCACGGCCAAGGGCAGCACCGAGCTCTGCACGACGTGGGCCGAGCGGCAACCAGACTCCTCCGGGTCTGGCGCGGCGCAAGTGTGGCAGCTTCGCTCCGAGTTCGTCGAGATTCCGTGGTGCGCCGACGCCGACGCCTACCTGAGCACGCTGCTCACGCTCATCCAGCGCCTGTGGTTTCAAAACGGCTTTCTTCCAAACGCGACGCGGCTCCTCGGATCGTACGCGCGCGAGCGCTCCGCGGCGCCAGAAGCTGGTGGTGGTGGTGCTGCTGCGTGCGGGGGCGGCGCCGAGGGTGCGTATGTACGCGGGATGATCGCGTCCGCCGACGATTTTTGGAACCGACTGCGCGTGACGGGAGCGTCGCGGCTGAGCCAGTACGCACAGACCAGCGACGACTACTGCGGATGCCTGGAGTTTTCGCAGCAATTCGTCAAGCTCGTCCCCAAGACGCCCGAAGGCGTCGCCGACCTGCCGCCCGACCACCCGTCGGTGTACCACGGCCTTCTGCTCCACCAGCGCGGCATGGAGTCCGAGAGCAAGGAGTTCTGCGAGACGATCAGGAACGAGGAGCTCGCCAAGGCGGTCGCGCAAGGCCGCCCCAGCGGCGTCTTCGGACTGCGCCAGCCAGCGAGCTCGGCCGAGGAGGTGCTTTGCCCGCATCTGATGCTGGTGACGGCCGACCACACCACGCTCGGACGGCACGTGACGAGCTACGGTCTGCTGTGCGCGCCCGGGAAGCGCCTCTGCGCGACCAACAACGACAACTGCCTGCCGCGCCTGACGTGCCGCGTCGTGCCACTCGACGACGAGATCATCCAGCAGGCCTTCGTGCTACCATGCATGCAGACAATGTGCGATCCCGTGCACGACGTCCTCCGCAAGCCAATGTGGCACGCCATGGAGGAGTGGGTGGGCGAGTACGCCGAGCTCTTTGGCTCGGACCAACCACCCGAATCGCCAATTGGCAAACGCCGCGCGCGCGAGTGTGCAAATCTTTGCGCGCACGACAGATGCGGCGCGCGCGAGCCCACCGACGAAGAACGGTGCACCGGCATCCTGCTTGGTGCGCCGCTCGGGTGCGCGGCGTTTCGGATCGGCGACGTCTACAATGTGCTGCGCGACGAGAACTGCGTGGACGCCGTCGCCAAGTTCCTGCTCGCCTCGACGAGCACGATCGGAAGCGAAGCCTCCATCGAGGAGGCCTTCTTAAAGGCAGCCGACGCTGTGACGTCGGCGGAAAGCACCGCCGCCACGCACGAAAAACGCATCGACGCGCTGAAGCGCAGGCTGGACGAGTCCGAGCTGCAGGTCGAGGTGCTGCAGCGGCAGCAGCAGCAGGCTGGCGAGCAGCAGCAGCAGCAGCGCGACACGCACAAACTGGCGCGCACTGGCGCGCAGCAGCACCTGCAGGTGTCGATGGATGCGATGGAGGCCTCTCCGCTCGCCGCACCCATCGCGCCAGCGTTGCAGATCTCGTACCAGCACCTCAAAATGCTGCTCGCCGGCGCCGGTCTGCGCGTTGCCGAGTCGGGATACACGCTCCGGCAAAACTGGAAGAAGCTCGAAATCAAGACGCTCTGCGCCACACTGCAGTCGGTCTCGGACGACCGCTTCGAAAGCACCAGCACGCTCGAATTCGGGTGCAATCGGCTGAAACAGCACGCCGGCAAAGTCGACGACCTGACCTTGCTCTGCGAGATTCTAGGACACGGCGTCGAAACGATGAGGCAGCGCGCGCTGATGTTGATCGTCGTCAACGGCGTCGGCGCCGAGCACGACGATGCCATCGTATACAAAGTCGAAACCACGGGCGTCGCAACACAGGTGCAACCACTCGACTTGCTCAAGAATGCGAGCTTTCGCACATTCATGTGGTGCGATGCAACTCGGTTCATCGCGGGCGTGCGCGCCAAGGGGGAGGGACAATGAACAGCGTACGCGCGGCGTCTCCTCTCGCCGTGCGTGCGCCGCGCGCGCACGTGCACGCTCTGCACAGCAGCAGCCAGATGGCGCGCGCGCGCGCCGCGCGCCGCGCGCCGCGTCGCTCGCGCGCCACGTGCTGCTGCTGCTGCTGCACGCCCGCGTGTGCGCACCGCACGCGGAAGGGGTTGTTGACGCGTTGATAACTTAAACAAGGGTGGTGATAGAAAGAACTTGACGAAACCTCCTCTGGCTACATGAGCTTACGCGCCACGGGCCAGCTGCACGCGCAGCCAGCAGCTCCTCTGGCTCGTGGCGGCACGCCGCACGCGCACGTGCACGCTGTCATAGCAAACGCGCGTGCGGCCAACGATGCATTCGAAAGCCAACAGCGCGAAACAGCGGCGCCAGAGGCGGCTGTCGTGCTGCCGATGCGTCAGCTGCGCATTCTTGAGGCGCCAGAGGCGGCTGCGCGTGCGCCTCCGGCGCCTACTGCCATGCCTACACGTCCGCCGGGTACATGTCCGGCGGAGCCAGAGCCGAAACGCACGCGCGGGCTGCTGCTGCGGGGGCAAGCAGCACAAGCAGCAGAGGAACCGTTTCCGCCGCTCGTTACTCCTGCTCCCTTATCGGAGCCCTTATACCACTTTTACATGAACGACGATGGCGACGTCAAACGTTACGACCCTAGCCTCTTTGCCCGCGGCAATGGGTATCAATTGCCGGGCGGCGTATTCTCGCCGTGGTATCCTCAAGATCTCAATGGCCCCATTACCAGCCCCATGTTCCTCACCGACCTCCTCGTGCGCCTGGACTGTGCACACACCGGTCAAGCAGGTGTTTCCAGCAGCCTTGACAAACGATTTGCCAGTTTCGAATATCTTGACTACTATAAGAAGCCTATCACGGTGACACCCCGCGAGGCGTACGTCAAGGACTGCGACGTAAACGGCTACTTCATGTTCTCGGACATCTACGATTCGACACTGGGGGCCCTCGAGAACCCAGCGAGCTTTGGAAGCAAATTGCCAGCAGCGTATGATCCACAGGCAGCAATGTCTCTCAAGATGCCGCCTCCGTCCGACGGCGACCCTGTCACGCACACCGTCATCCATTGCGGCAAAAACACCAAGTATTCGAAAGCACGAAACTTCCCGCCACTGACGTTTGATGGAGCAAAATGGACACTTCCGACAGATTGGGAGCAGAGGAGCAAAACCATGGAGTTTCACGTGATGCCGAAAGGTTTGACGCCTGAACAAACCGAAGCAAAACTGTTGGAAGCCTGCAAGAACATCAAAGTGATGAAAGGGGGGGGCGTCAGAGACGGCAAGCTTGAAGATTTTATGGACAACATGTGCGCTATAGAGTCTCTGGAAGCAACGATCGACGGTACACCAGAAGCTAAGAGGCACGGATATCCAGCTTTCAAGGGCGCGCGTTCGTACACACGGAAGCCGTGCGGCAAGGGTTCGTACGAGGTTGAAGACATAAACGAAACAAAAGGGGCACAAGCGACGCTTCGCGTCGCTGCCTTTGGTTCAGACATCTATTCACAGTGCAACGTGTTTTGTTTCGACAATCAAGGCCCGGCGCCCCGCGGTGCCGTCTTTTGCAACCACGCCGACATCCAGCGCATCTACAAACACTACCCCGAAATGCCAATCGTGAAGCCGCCCTGGATCGAAGGCCGAAGCAATGACTGGGAGGAGTACATGACGACCATCGTGCGCGCTACGCAACTAAACACATACTTTCTGAACCCTAACGACAATGTCTTTCTGAACGACGCCGGCCTTTTGGAGATCGTCAGATTGGTGGCAGGAACAAAGTTCGAAGACCTCTGTCCGTTCCAAAATAGTAACGGTCAGGTACACACCAAGTCCGAATGGGAGTACGATGGCAACGTTACTACTACTGGGATGCCAGGCGCGCCACGCACGCCGCACGCCACGCGCGCGCCACGGCCAGAGCAACATGCACCTCTCACGCACACGCGCGCGCGCGCAAGCAGGAAAGCAAGACGTTCTATACATCATCGGCCTGTGCGCCTCGTCGCGCATCAGCACGCCTATCGACGGCAACAACAAAATAATCGGGCCGATGGCCGCTGATTTGGATATGTACGGTACAGGAAACTCCTACGGCGCAAAGTTGATGCAGGCGGTACGCGAGTTTGCGCAAAAGGCCGGCATCCCGACATTGATGCTTTCGTCTCTGCGCCATGTTATCGGCTACTACCATGCGCAGCACGAATTCAAGCTCGTGTCGCGGCACGGCCGAAACCTGGAATTTGTGGCCGAGGCTTATCGCATCCACGAGATCAAAAAGAGTGGCCTGTATGACACAGTTCAGAAAGCGTTCGAGCATGTGGATACTAACAAAAGAGCATCATACCGTGAATGGACCAAAAGCGATGATGATATCGCCCGCATAGAAAGGGTTGAAGCCTCGAAACAGCTCGACCTCTACTATCCGCGCGTGGCGAACAGCACGTCCCTCATCGACTTGAAGCTGAAGAACGCCGTGGATCCTCTGCCGATCAACGAACCGCTTCGACACGAATTCGAAGCGCGCGACCTTCTGTACCAATGGTTTGTCAACTATGTGATGGATAAATGCAAAACATGGACGGATCTGCGAAATTACACCGCCGAGAAGGACCTCACGACGTTTTGGCCGTGGAATAAGTCGGCGGGGAGTTACGTGCAGCAGCTGCCGAACGCGGACGCGGATGCGTATGCTAAGATTTTGAAGCGTCCACTGAGCGCGTACAGCATCACGAAGCGACCCACGACCTACGCCGAAGCTTACCATCGTGAGCTTTTCAAACAGAATGCTATGGACCTAAAATGGTTTGGCAAACTTAAAAACCGTCTGAAAACGCAATTAGGAAGACTCGGCGCGGCAAACTTTTACGAAGATGCGAAGAACAAAATCAACGTGCATACTGTGCTGCGTGGTGGCCTTCGTTAGCCCCGAAAGGCCGCACAAACGCCGCCAGAGAAAATTAAAGCGAACGTCAACGCGTGGAACGCGGTGCTGCACGATGCTCACACGCACGCGCGCGCGCGCTCACGCGCGCTCGGACCAAGGTTTTTTTGGATGAAGCGCTCAACGGGTGTATTTCGGATCCAGCGCGTGCGTCTGTGTGCGCGCGCGCGCACATATGTTGTTTTTTACATAATTAATGCAACAGACGCGTGTGTAATGTTATCATCACCGCCACGGTCACCGCTGCGGGTGTGCAGACAGAAGCGGTTCGTTGAGAATTGTGACTGGAGAACGTACAGCAATCCCGACTGCGAGTGTCAAGAATGCGAGAAAAGACGCGCGGCGGGAAAAAAAGAAACCGCGTCCGCGTCCGTGTCCGTCGTCGCCGAACTATTTGACGCCTTTCTTCGGCGCGCCTCTGGCGCGGCGCCAGAGAGCAAGGATTAGAACATTTGAGCGTTCTCAAGATGACTAAAGTAGTTTGAAAAGCGAGAACTCCACACACGTGTTTCGCGCGTGCGCGCGCGTGCGCCAGAGCCAGCCCCTGAGCGCGCGCGCGCATGCACTAGAGCCAGCCCCCGAGCGCGCGCGCGCGCGCGCCAGAGCCAGCCCCCCGAGCGCGCGCGCGCGCGCGCGCGCCAGAGCCAGCCCCCGAGCGTGCGCGCGCGCGCGCGCGCCAGAGCCAGCCCCCCGAGCGCGCGCGCGCGCGCGCGCCAGAGCCAGCCCCCCGCGCGCGCGCGCGCGCGCGCCAGAGCCAGCCCCCCGAGCGCGCGCGCGCGCGCGCGCGCGCGCGCGTCG
>Ga0209090_10002780_pt1 | contig 11030 bp, 9 predicted proteins | sample ArcticOcean_MG_C_9_FD_187432 | JGI IMG/M metagenome (GOLD analysis project Ga0209090, IMG submission 187432) | Marine microbial communities from western Arctic Ocean - ArcticOcean_MG_CB2_152 (SPAdes) (version 2) | ecosystem: Environmental > Aquatic > Marine > Oceanic | place: Arctic Ocean... | reverse complement strand
TCACGTGAGGGATCCTTAAAAGCCAGGCGGCATAAGCTACAGGTACACTAACAAAACTTCCTGCAGAAACAATAACCTGTGGGCGGAAACGGAGCAAATAAATCAAACCTGTTATTCCACCTCCGAGAATATACAAAGGATCGATAAAATTTCTCCAGTTCCAATAACGCCTGAATTTGCCAGAAGGAATTATGGAAAACGGTATCTCAGCTTGCTCTACCATTTTTCTTTCCGGACCTAATTTACTGCCTAAGAAAAGAAATTCGGAGTTCTTTTTTAGTTTTCGAATTTCCTGTGCCAAAGCCAGCAGTGGTATGGTAGGACCACCAGAACCTCCCCCTGTGAATAAAACTCGAACAGTTTTATCACTCATAGCTTGCGTCTCTTTTACTGTTAGTTGACACTTCCTTCCACAACGATTGTTTGAGCCTTCTTCAATTCTGCATGAAGAAGGCTGCTCAAACCTACTGCGTCATTGGAGAAGATCCATTCCACTCCACGGTTAATTTCTCTAAAAAGATTATTTTTAGACCTGGGATAACCAACTCCAATATTTTGTCCGCAGTCCAAATGTTGGTTTACTAATTTTCTGTGAAGTAACAGATAATGCCCACCCAGACCGGCATAGTTTTCATTTAACGAGATATCACTTAATATTTTTTCATTAAAAACCGCAACCAAAATTTTTGCTGAATTTTCGGTAAAAGTCACTAATTTCAACATTTCTGGAATCAGGCAGAGCAAATGAAAATCTTTTTGAGGTTTTAACTGAGAAAATAGTTCTTTCAGTATCCTGTTTTGTTTTTCCGGTTGAGGATAAAATTCTTCTTTGGCCTCCACCATTAAATGCAATTTACCCCCGTAGCGCTGAAGTACTTCTTCCAGTGTTGGAATATGAGGGCAGATTCGATTTAGATCTTCCAGTTTTGTTTCTGAAATCCTTGTATTAGAACCATACAATCTCATTAAATCCGGATCATGGGAAACAACTGGATACAAGTCTTTTGTCCAGCGAAAATCAAATTCAATACCCCAAATCCCATCCGTTTCTAGCGCATGATCAAATGCAGTCAAAGTGTTTTCAAAAATTTCTTGGTTGTCATGCTGCCCGCGGTGGGAAATAATTTTACATTCCACTAATTTTTCCAGAGTAGGAGTCTGTTGGGGTATTAAAGCAAAGACCAAGTCACAAACCTGCATCAAGCGGGTTTCCATCCAGATTGGAAGTTCCATAATAAATTAGAGTGCTATTCTTTTATTTTTTTGTACACAAACATCTAAGATTTCTATACCACTAAATACTATCGGGAAATTCTTCCCAGATTTTCTTTACAAATTTTAATGGTCTCAATTTCACAACTATTTTATGAAAAACTGGCCAGGAAATCGATTCAAGTTTTATACGAATATCTGCCTCTTTATTTTTCTTAGCGGAGGTTTCGGAATTAATTATTGCTACACCTGCATCCTTTATTATTTTCGTTATTTTAAAAAGAATCCCTTTTCCATCAATCACTTGGAAATGAATAATGTGAGAACGAGTTATTTTTTTTGAGATTTTCCAAGCCACATCAATTGGAATTTTGTTTTGCTGCAGACGTTTATTTTTACGAGTTAATTTGGAGCAGTTTGTGACGTGTATTTCAATTTCCTGGTCATTACAGATAAAACCTCTGATTTTGTCTCCAGGAATTGGGAAACAGCAACTCGCCAATCGAATTAAAGGGTTTTTAACATCTTCGATCAAAAAAATATTTTTGTTGCCACCAAATATATTTTCCCAAAATTCTGTACCTAACATCTCTTTTAAACGTCCAGTCTGTTGATACTCAAGCAAATTATATTTTCTTAGAAACATTTTCAGGGGACGTTTTTGTAGACCTATTTCCTGAAAAAATTTGTTTGCCGATAATTTTTCTATTTTAAGTGCCTCTTTTATACCCTTAGATTTAATCCAATTATCGGCACCTTTCTCTACGCCAAATTTTCGCAATTCCCTCTCTAATAATGTTCGTCCATAATTTCTGGCACTGATTACTTTTTGTTGTTCTAAAGCATGTTTAATTTGGGAACGACTCTTTGAAGTATTAACTTGTTCAAGCCATTCCTCTCTTGGTTGAACTCCAGGGTCTGTGAGAATTAGCAAGGTTTCTCCTGCAAATAACTGACGTTCACGAGGGACCCTTTTTTTTGTTGTTCCTACTGAAGAAGGATTAACCAGAGCTCCAATACAATGGTTCCCAAGTTCTGAATGAATTCCATAAGCAAAATCAAGCACTGTAGCATTATTTGGAAAAACAAACATATCCCCTTTGGGACTATAGACCTGAATCTGATCAGACTGTACATAACTCATAACTTCCAGCATTCGAACATCTTTATCACCAGCCATTTGATCAAGTTGATTGAGGTATATCTTGTAATAGTCAGCTAGTTCATTTGGACTTCCTTGCCAATGAGCCATGATTCCATGCTGATTCTTTTTCAACATTTCTTCAGAAACAATCTCAATACATGTTTGCTCTCCCTCAATCCTTAATTCTGTCTGGATTCCTTCATAACCATTCCAGAGAGGGTTACTGATGTAATCTCTAATTTTCAAAGGAATTACATTAAAACTGGTATGGATCATTCCAAGTGCTTTAAAACAGTCCAAGCTGTTATTAACAATGATCCTGAATCCTTCCAAAACATGGTCAATAGGACCTTTTTCCTGAATTCTGTGAGAAGGATGAACAAATAGAGGATTGATCGTTTTATATTCTAAATTATGTTTTTCAAGAGTTTCCTGCAAAGAAATCCTCATTCCATTTATAGTTGGAATTCGTGCTTTTTTTAGTTCATCAATATCTGTGAGTGTTTTATTATATCTCTTTGGATACAACAACTTGAAACAGAGCTCGGTGTGTTCCTGGCAAATCTGAGTTAGTCCCAGTCGTTCGGCTATAGGTACATATACATTTAGAGTCTCAAGGCTGATTCTACGCTGTTTGTGGCGGGGCATGGATTCCATGTCTCTCATGTTATCGAGTCTGTCAAACAGCTTGATCAGCAAAGCACGAACATCCTGTGTCATGGCTTTCAACATACGCTGATAAGTTGCTTCCAAATAATCCACTTCTCCTTCTTTTGGACTTTCCAGAAATTTTATTTTAGTTAATCCTCTGACAATATCTGCATACCAGGCACCATATCGATTTTTGATGTCTTTGTGTGTAATTGTAGTATCTTCAATGATATCGTGAAGAATGGCTGCTACAACTGTTGGGGCATCCAGTCCTGCTAGACAGATATAGTTTGCCACACGAAGGGGGTGAATAATGACCGGTTGTCCGGATTTCCGTTTTTGATGTTCGTGGTGTTTCTGGATATCAGCAATGGCTTGTTCAAGCATTTCTGAATCTTTAACTGTACCGTATTCCAGAACATAGTTCCGAATTTGCTTGACTAACTTTGCAATCAAGGCTTTATCACTGGCAGAACTAGCTGTCTTTTTGGTGACAGGCATTATTGCTGTTTTGAGCATATTGTTATTGTGGTAGAAATTCTCGTGCTTGACCAACACCACTGCAGTAACGCAAAGGGGTTTCAATTCGGATTGGCTTCCAACCTACTTCAAAGTTTAGAGCCCACAAAGATTTTCTTATTTCACGGAACATTTCAAAACTGTCTGGGTCAACCCAGAAAAAAAAGTAGTTTTCTTCTGGAGGATATTTTTTCATTAATTTTTCCATCACCCCATTACTTTGAGAAAACTGATGCCACCACTGTCCTGATCTCGGAGAAGGAAGAAATTTAAGACAGTGTGCGTCTCCACTTCCGACTGTGAGTTCAATGGAAAATTGATCCAGATTGACGTGTTTTGGTAAAGGTTCACTACCAGAGAGATATTTTTTTAGCCTTTGATAAACTAAAGTACGATCTAGGTACAATAAACGGTCACTCCGCAGAAAAATTAAAAGGATGTTTTTTTGTGATACATGAGACCAGGGAATTTTCAGTTTTTTAATATTTTCTGTGGATTGTGTTTTTGGAATTACCTGCTCATTCTTCCCCAATAGTGAAAACATTGCCATGAACACAGCTAATATAATGAGTATTCCTACATTGTTGGAAACAATATCAACCAATGAATCCAAGTTTAATAAATTATGGAAGTCGCCATTTAATCCCCGTTTCCTGTGCATCAAATTCCATCTTTCTGAGATTTATCACCATTATTTTTGCTTTGCTTCAACTCCTCATGAGCCTGTTTTTTTTCTTTTTCCAGAATAGAATATTGATACTTGTTAAACCATTCTGTAATTTTTTCAGTTAAATCAGGACGATTGATGCGGACGCAAAGGTCAATTAATTTCTTTAATGTGCTGTTTTGTGGTTCAATCTTGATTGCCTCTTGAAAGTAACGGATAGCTCCTTTGTAATCAGTCCTTTTTTCAGATTCCTCTGCTTTATTGATTTTTTCCTGAACTTTACTTTGAATCTCTTTTCTTTTGGTATCTTTCAGCATCTCCTCCAACTCCACCACTCTATTTTCATTTTTGAGAAGCAGGTTGATACTAATAGCTTTTTGAATCAGATTAATACCTGCCGCAATTTTTAGAGCTTTTTCAATATTAACTGCTGCATTTATTTTGTCATTTTTTTTAAGACAGTTTTCGGATTCAATCAAATATGCTTTATGAATAGATTTAATACCTTCACGGGCCTCTATATTTTGACGGTTTCTACGAAAAATACGTTTATAAATTTCAAGTGCATCATCCAATAACTTCTTATCAAGATAAACATTAGCAATTCTGTGCAGCAAAACTTCTGATGTGATTTCTGAAATAAGCGGTTCATAAATTTCGAGAGCTTTTTTCTTTTGATTGTTGTTGAAAAGTGTATCTGCATTTTCCAAACATGCATTCATATCGTAGTTACCATTAGACTGCTCAAGTAGCCTGAAAGTAGTGAAAAAACGAACTCGGGATTGCTGAATCATTCCTTTCCGTTTTAACAGTATCCCCATGTTTACATTGGTGTAGCGATGATTTGGATTTCGACCAAGTATGCTTTGAAAAGATTTAATTGCTTCATTTATCTTACCATCGATTGAAATTGCAAGAACAAGGAAACAACGTAAATCCACATTATCTTTATCCCTCATCAGCAATCGTTTCAAAGAATATTGGGCGATCTTTGTTTCATTAATTTTTAAACAATAAATTCCAAGTGTGAAAATAGCTTCCTTTTCTTGTAAGCTTTCTGCCTCCAGATTGGAAGTAATGTATTTGAAAGTTTGAACAGCGTCAATACTGTCTAAATCCTCCTTGTCTTCATCAGTATCAGTATCAGTATCAGTATTGGTTTTAATTTTTATATTATTGTCTTCTTTAGCCACTTTTTCAGGCATTACTTTTGTTTCATTAATTTCGTCTGGACCTTTTTCTTGATCAACCTCAACCGTATCAACAGCAAAATTAGTTTGCATTTCGACTAATATTCCCATGCCCTCTTCAATGTCAGGAAGGACAAACTCCGTCATTTTTTCAAACTCGTCAATGGCGGAGATAGCCATGCCATCTGCAACTTCAACTTTTGCTGTGGTTGCAGCCTGATTATAAACAGCGTTTTTATAATCAGGATCATACTTCAGGCAGTGCAAGTACATATTTTTTGCTTGATTCCAGTCTTGTTTTTTGCGGTATGTATTACCAAGTTGATTGGCAAGATCTACGTTTTTAGGATCCATTTTTAGGACAATTATACCCAGACTTATTATCCCGTCAGGGTTGCCACCACCTTGCATTTCCTGAAATAGTTTGGTTACAGTTTCTGCAGCAAGTTTTGGATTCAGTGCAAGAGCTTTGTTAAATTCTACTGTTGCCCATTCATAGAAGTTTTTTTCAAGCAGACTTTTACCACGGGCAAGAATGGTATTGACCTCCTTGTGGGAGTCTTCAGGACCGAAAATTTTTTTGAGTATTTTCATTAATATTGTGGTAGCCTGTGAGTCAGATTAACTCAAGTAGTAATACTGAACGGGCACTGCCAAGTTTAAACTTTATCATATCCGAAGGTATCATGATTGTAAATCCTTGTTTAAATCAAAAGTTAATCTTTAACAATGATATGATTATTATAAAAAAGTAACAGGTTGATAGAATTTAAAAGCAATTCAAGTTTTTTTTATTAACTGAAAAATGCTAAAATAATTACCTATTTTAAGAAATGACTTGCCAAAACCAAGCCGGATATGGCATTTTTAGTGAAGTTCATTCGTGGAAAATGATTAAATTGAAAAAAAGAGAAGATTATATTCTTAAGTCAACATACTGTTTAAATAATTTATTAACTTTCAGTAAAAGAAAAACGTCTAATTTGAGGGTCAATGGCAGAAAAGTCTGATGATTTTGAAATTAAACTATCTGAGGAGGACAGTCTTACCGATATTTTAGTTGAACCTGGAAACACAGAACTGTTAGATGATGATCAAATCACAGATGATTCTTCAGAATGGCTTGCTGAATCTGATTTGGATGATATGTATACTGAGTCAGAAGAATTAGATAGTGAACCGGATGAAGAGCCAATAGATCTTGGCATGGATGAAATTGGGGATCTTGTTGAGGATTTAAAAATGGATTTTCAACAAGAAGAAACTGATGAATCAGTAAATGGAGAAAAAGACATGGTTTTTGAAGAGGAAGAAACTGAAGAAGAGAGTAGTGATTCCGTAGAAAGCTTGCTGGATGAACTGGATGGTGACGAAAGCGAAGAAAACTCAGATTCTGACGATTCTTTTGTAGATGATATTGATGGAGAAATTGACAAAGCATTAGATGTAGGTGAGTCTGAGGCATCAGACGATGCAGAAATTTCTGGAGAAAGTACAGAAGAAGAAGTGGAAGAATTAGATTTGTCCGAAGATCTTGATCCAGAGGAATTGAAAGATTCATCAGGTGAAACTGATGCTGTAGAAGAATCCGTAGAAAGTCTTTCTGCTGAGGAGGCCGATACTGAGTCGTCTGAGGTTTTGGAGATGCTGCACGATCCCGAGATTTCTGAAGATAGTGAAGATAGTGAAGATAGTGAAGATAGTGAAGATAGTGAAGATAGTGAAGATAGTGAAGATAGTGAAGATAGTGAAGATAGTGAAGATAGTGAAGATAGTGAAGATAGTGAAGATAGTGAAGCAAATGATACAGAAGATCTGGAGCTTGGAATTGATGCTTTAGATGACATAAAAGATTCTGAAGAGGCTGATACTGAACTGGTTGATATTGGAGAAAGTAAAATTGATGAACTAAAATTTGATAATGAAACGGAGGAAAATTCTGCATCAGAAACATCAGCAGATTCCCCGGAAGAGAATGAGGTAACAGGTGCGCAAATGGATTCATCTGATTCAGTAGAAGTAGAGCCTGAAATTGAGAAAACTCCTGTTATTGAAAAAGTAGAGAGCAAAATGCCAATTGAAATTGAGGCATCAGAAACATCAGCAGTCCCCTTAGATGCAGACATGCTTTTAAAATTTCACCATGAAGCCGTGGTTGAAATAGCACGTACTCAACTTACAGGCGAAGAAATCACACAGATAACTTATGGGAGCATTATTGAACTAGATAAAGTTGCAGGAGAACCAGTGAATTTAGTGCTTGATGGTAAAACAATTGCTCTTGGGGAAGTTATACAAATCAACAATGATAAACTTGGTATTCGAATTGTTGGTATCGTTCAGGAATAATTTAAACTATGCTTCACCAAAAAGACATTCCCGTAAAGACTTTTGAACTGGCAGAAGTTCATCTGACAACAGGGCGACACCAATTAATGGATGTTGTATTCCGAAGATGGGCATCTCTTATACAGGACAGGCTTTATGCGAAAAAGAACCTGATGTTTGAGGTTTCTACGGAAAATGTGAAAAAAATACGTTTTGAAAATTTTTTGAGTTCTGTATCTAAACAGCCAATCTATATTTTTGAAACGTCGAACCAGAGCCGTGGTCTGTTCCTTGTAGACAATACATTTTTTTTAAAGTTGATCTTGAACACAAAGGCGGGAATAACACTCGAACGTTCTTCCCTGGGCAAGTTGATGAAGGAACACCAGAAAGATTTACTCGCTTTGGTGCAACCTATGATAGAAGACTTTGAAAAAAGCTGGCTCAATATTGCAGATGTGGAGCTTAATCTAAATCGTGTAACCATTTACCCTCAAAGGGCAAAAGTCATGTTGCCCTACGAATATTGTTTCGTGGGGAGTGTTCGGCTTAGTGTTCAAGATATTCAATCAGATATTTTACTCTGTTTACCGTATTCGGGGATTGATCCACTACTTAGTCATCTTGAAAACAAAAGTGTTATTGCGCCTGAATCCATAGAAAATTATTCTCCACATGTTAAACGGCATTTCATGGATATTCTGGAAAAGAAAAAATATTCGGTTGTTGCAGAATTGGGGAATGCAGATTTGGGTGGAACAAAAGGAAAGTTGGAAGTTGGACAGTTACTGCCGTTACTGGGTAAAGAAAATCTAGCGACAATACGTATTAACGGGACTCCTGTGTTACAAGGTTATACGGGAGAATCTGATGGTCACTATTCTATTCAAGTGACTCGTAGAATTGAAGACAAAAAACCTTCCGCAATTCAGGAGGAGATGCCATTTAAACAAGTAACCTGGCCCAGTCAGTAATCCGGGTTATTTAAGACTTTAGCAAGCCACTTGTCCGGGTCTTCTCCACATTCCCGGAACTGGTCCAGAGTCTCGTTTGCAGGAGATCGGCCCTCTTTGGTGAATTCTTCAAAAAAAGGCAGAAACCAATTTTCATCTTTTGATCCAAGTTCCTGCAGAGCGATTTCTGCCAGTTTCCTTCCTGTCTTTGCAAAGTTAGTTTGATTAACTTCTGCCTGCAATGCATCTTTTGCAGCAGCTTTCTTGTACAATTGGAATTCATCTTGTGGCAGGTCCATTAGTAAAGATTGTGCAGAAGAAAAAGCTGATTCATTATAGAGCAATGTTCCTATCAATGCCGGAATCGCCATAGTATATTTAGGAGGTACGCTGTCAACGACACGGACTTCCAGGATATTTTTAATTCTGATGTCTGGGAACAGCATTCCCAAATGATCTTCCCAGTCTTCAGGAGTAATTATTAGATCCGGATGTTTTCCTTCTAAAAGTTGTTTGAAATTCCAATCAGTTGTCTCAACAACTTCACCTTCACGCATCAAATGATATGGTTCTGCCTTTAATGCCCAAGTGATGTAGTCCTCCAAACGAAAATTTTCTCTTAAAAAGATTTCAGGAAGACCGCAACGTGAATTATCCGTATTCTCCCAAATATGTGAGCGATAAGAAAGAAAACCGCAGGGACTCCCAGCATTCAAAGGACTATTAGCAAACATAGCTGTCAAAAAAGGTGAGAGGCGATTCAGAAAAATAAATTTTCTCTGCAAATCCTCTAAGGAAGCATAATCAATACTGACCTGTACTCCAGAAGATCCCTTCATCATCCATTGACCGAGTGTACCGGTTTTCAACATGTGTTTAAACATAATCCGATAACGGGTTTTTGGAAAAAACGGCAATGTATCCAAAGAATGGAGCGGCTGCATGCCCTGAAACAAAATCTTTCCTTTAAAATCTGAAATCGCTTTTTCAAGCAGCTTCAAATAATCCTGTAATGAGTTATATGCATCTAAAAGAGATTTTTTTGGTGCATCAGAAAGTTCAATTTGTCCTCCAGGCTCAACCGTTATTTTTGATCCTGCAGGACTAATTAGTGCTAAAAGCATGTCTTTTTCATAAACTTTTTCCAGTGGATCATCACTGTTTTTGGTCAGTGCTACTAAATTTTCCAAAACCCTGTAAACTCCGGATTTTCCTTCAACAGGTAACGGATGGAAACATTCTTTACCGTCATCATTGTTAGGAACCATCACAAAGTTTTCATACTCCATGCCAAAAAGTTGTTTGTCTGGAGCACCGTACTCTTTATGGCAATACCCTATAAAAAGTGATTTTAATTCTTCTAGCGTCATTTGTAATTATTATAAAACATTTAGTGTTGGGTATGAGGATTTCAGAAGTTGAAAAGTGGCAATCTAAAGAAGTCCGCTAATCATGCTTTTACTAATGCTTGAAATCCAGCTGAAAGCACTGAATCCAGGCAAAAACATACTTAATAAAACCAGCACTATCAAGGCCTGTGAGCCATAACGGTAATTCCAGTTCTGGAAACGTCTTCTTAAGTCTGAAGGTAAAAAATGAGGAAACACTGAATTTCCGTCCAGTGGACCAAGCGGAATTAAGTTGAAAAGACAAAGATTAAAATTAATTAAAATAAACAAGTAAAGGATTTCCAGTACTGGTACTCCAGCCAGTAGTGTTAAGTTATTCATTGCCAGAAATCGAAACAAAACAGCAGCACCAAATCCTAACAATAAATTCATAAGGGGCCCCGCAGAAGCTACATAAAAATCTGCATTGCTGATACGGTAATTTCTAGGATTAACCGGCACCGGACGGGCATAGCCAAAACCTGCCATGAGCAACATTAAACTGCCAAAGAGATCTAAATGAACCATAGGGTTCAGTGTCATTCTACCAGCCAATTTTGCCGTGTCGTCTCCACAAAGATGGGCAACATAAGCATGACCGAACTCATGGAAAGTAAGAGCAAATATCAAACAGAAAACTAGAATGATTAAAACTTGTGGTGGTAGGCTAAAAAACATAGATTATTTTAGTGGCAGGAACGTGTGATCATGGATAGAAAATTTGAAAATATACGCTTAATTATATCAGAAAATTAAATGCCACTAAAAGACAAATATTTCATCTCTGTTCTTTTAACCCAGTTCCAGGTGATTTACATTTTACTGTCGATGAGTAGTTCAATTTCATACAATAATGCTTTACTTTTGTTAAATAAATCTTTAAAATAAATTTATTATTTTTAAGTTCCAAAAATTATTTGGTCTCACAAAACAGACTGGCAAATCATAAAACACTCTCGCAAAAAATTCGTGGTGTAT
>Ga0209090_10002779_pt1 | contig 11030 bp, 9 predicted proteins | sample ArcticOcean_MG_C_9_FD_187432 | JGI IMG/M metagenome (GOLD analysis project Ga0209090, IMG submission 187432) | Marine microbial communities from western Arctic Ocean - ArcticOcean_MG_CB2_152 (SPAdes) (version 2) | ecosystem: Environmental > Aquatic > Marine > Oceanic | place: Arctic Ocean... | reverse complement strand
AACAAACTACCATGTAAAATTAGTAAAATATGCAACTAATAAAAATTGGCAATGTTAGAGATTATCAGTAAAAAGACAATCCCCCCTTTTCAGTCAACAAATATGCGCATTGACTATCGACATTGTCATTTACCGTAAATGAGTAAACACTGTAAACCACTGTAAACAAAAGTAAACAGTTTCCAATTATCTATTAAATACAAGATCTGCATACTTACCTGCATGACAAAAACAATATCAGTTAGAATTACAGATTCAGAATTTGAAAAGATTCAGCAATGCAACAATGAATCAGGATTAAATGTAAATGAATTTTTAAAAAGTGCAATTACACAATCCTTAGAACCTACTCCAATCATTAAAGAAAAAATAAAAACTCCAAATCAAGACGTAGAAAAAATACAAAATCTGTTTAAACAAATTAAAATTGTTTCAGATGATACAAAAAAAGATATGACAATGATAACAAAAAAGATTGAAGAAATATCTCAAATGAAAAATAAAGAACCTGAAAAAATGAAATGTGTTATAACGTCTGATCTTGATTTACATCTTGACAAACTAGAATCTATAAATCATTCTTGCCCATATGGTTAAATGAAAAAGGGACAGATTCATTAAATTCATTTTTTCTAATATTTGTTAAATTTCCTAACCATGCCCGTTTTCTATCTGCATTAAGATTTATTGCTCTATCATAATATTGGAATTTTCCAACATCTGAGAATCTCTTTTGAATTAACATCATGCGTAACTTATTAACTCGTAACACCTTAAGGCGTTGATAAAACCGTCCATCTTGCTCATAACATTTAGAATTGTAAATAATTTCATTTTTGATGTTTCTACCTACCCCTCTACCTTTCCAAAAATTATTAAATCTGTAAAATCCTGTTTGAATAATATACACATCATCTGCCATATTATCAAGTTTGAACTGACCTAAACGGTTAGAATCCATATCAAGTTTCTGAGTAGTAATTATTGAATCCGTTGCAAATGATACAATAGAGTCCTCTAGTTTGTGCTGTTTTACAAATTCATACAGCATTGCCCTTGCTGTGCCTGTAATTGTACTTGCAATAACTGGACAAAAGATGTTGCCGATACGATTTCCAACTCTTTGTGCCATTTTTCCATACGTGGAATTTAGAATAATTTTTAGAGGTAACTGTAAAGGATTTTTCTCCTTTTTCATCTGCATTCTTTTCTCATAAATTGGATGAACAAAATCTTGGTAAGGTAATGTGGGAGAATCATCCACATACTGCCATCCTTGCAGTATTGTATATTGTGTAGGTGGGATTGTTTTAAGTTCTGCAAGTGTGGTGACTGTTTCAAACTTTCCTACAGGAAAATAAAGTCCCGTACTAGTTCTAAATGGAAGTGGAGAAATTCTTTGACCTTCAGGAATATTTACATTTATTTTAAAAAAGCCAATTAATGCATTTTTGAGAATCTTTTTTGATTCTACCCATTGCCCTGTTCTAAGATTTGGAATTAATGAAAATGCATAAGGGTATGCCGAGTTGATATCATAAGAATATGCAGTACCGATAAATCCTCTTTTGAGAATTTCCATTCGACCACCTGAAAAAGCATTCCATGCAAGTTCCTGTATTGGTAAAGGGATTTCATCAAATTTTGGAATATCCACATTATTATTTAGTAAACATTTTTCTGCCAGATATCCAGTTGATGTGAATCTGTTAGGATAGAAATCAAATGTGTCATAAAAAATATTCACCCAATACTGCGATAGTTCTTGAGTTCTTTTACAATCTTGAATACAATACTCTCTAACTCTTTTCTTATTTCTTTTGTAATAGGATTTTGTAAAATTACTTCTCTGCTCTTTCATGGAGAGATATTGTTTGGAAAGGGAACCAATATTTTCTTGATATGCAACATCTAATTTTTTAAATTCAAAGAATTGTGCAATGTCAAAAAATACACTTGACTTGTGACCTTTAGTGATGGACAGAGACTTGTTGTCAATGTAATTAATTGTATAATTCCCAAATTGTATTTGAAATGGTTTTCCTGCCCTGTATTGTGATATGATGATCTTCTCCCCTAATGTTTTGAGAATCACCATAGCATCAAAGCCTAAATTCCAGAAAAAATTCCATTTCCCGTGATATCTCTTTGAGAATAGAAAATCAATGAGTTCCTCAGGCGTAAAATTCTCCAAATAATTCCCATGAGAATCTGCAATTACTACAATATCCCCATCAATAGTTTCTGTATCTAACGCTATAACCTCTCGAAGTTTAGAATTTGCCAATCTACGAAACTGAGGAATGGATGTTCTCAGATGAGACAGTTTTTTGAATTCAGCTACGGGGATGGATTTTGCCATATTACATCCGGAATTGTAGTGTGTTTACCTTGCTTTCTTTGGGATAATTGTTTTCTAATTTGAGATATTGTGTATTGAGGAAAGTTTTGATGAATCTTTCTAATGTATGACCAATATTTTTTTGCTTTACTTGAACGTATTTTATTTGCATTTATCTGGATTTTTACAGAATCTTGTTTTTTACTACTAATGGCGAGGATCCTATTTTCTTCTAGTTGTAATCTCTTTGTTAGTTCTTTGACTTCTTTTATTTTTGGAAGAGATTTTAAAAAAATTAGAGTCTCTGTAATTTTATCAATGTCCAGAGTCATTATTTTCTACCTCTATTAACTCTGAATCGTCTAATGGAACGATTATTTTTTGAAATACCTAACCACGTCTTTATTTTTATTTTATTTCCTACTTGAATGAATTCTTCTTTTCTCAGTTTATCCCACAGTATGAATAGTTGTCTGTTGTTTGAACTTAGATTCTGAATTGGAATTATCATTTCTATAAATTCTGAATCATTCAAAGATACTTCACCAAAAGAATTAAGTGAGAATTCCGATTCAATTAATCCACTATCCATTAATCTAATAGTTAGCAAATCAGGTTTACTTTCATTTTCAGATTTACAATCACCCCACTTGAAATATTTTATAGGGTTATTCATCATAAGATTTCCACCCATCCATGTAACGTACAACTGGTGTTAATTTCAAATGAGAGTTTTCATTTAAAACAAGTTCAACTCTAAAGTATATTGATTCGGGCTTTGTGAATTCAATATTCATGTGTGATAGTGCAATTTTTGGAATGCTTAAAATCTGTGAATAGTTTTGTTTTACTAGTTTTCTTACTCCAAATTGCAGTGTTTTTTCATTTTTTTGCTCTGTTTTAGGCATGATTATTCATATTATCTACACCATGGTTACAATTATAGACTCTTAGGAGTCTAGACTCTATATGGTTCGACAGATCAAACTCACCCCAAAAGTTGAGGGTGCTGTGGACAGGATATTACTATTAATTCAAAATAATCCTCACCAAAATTATAGTTACTATAAACATCAAATGTTAGATTCTACTTTTGGTGCAGGAACTGCAACAGTACAAAAAGCTTTAGCGTATATTGAACAAGAAGGATTGGCAACTGTAGAATTTCAAAAAAATAAAAAAATATTTTCTCTAATTATTACCGAACATAGTTATGATCAAGATGTAAATAAATCCAAAGCAGTTTGGAATAAAGAACTAAAAAAATTAGAAAAAGAAATTAAAAATTTATCAAATATTTTAAAAACAAAAGATTTTACTGAAAAGTTATTGGTAATTAAAAAAATTTATGATGAAATTGTTCAGTATTCTTTTAATGTATTTCAATTACATTTGTTAACAGAAGATGATGAGGATTTGAAAAGATTTTCAAATTTGTATAGAGATTTTAATCATATAGCAATTAACGATAAAGAAGGCAGGGTGATTCTATATTCAATTAACAAATTAAATTAATTTTTTTTTTTGAAAATATTTAATATAACAATAAATGATTGTTTAAAATATAAAATATATTGAATTCTGTTAAAGAAAATTACTTTTATCCTTGTGGAAAATGTGGGTATGTTTTACGGATAAACAATGGTTATGAGCATGATAGAATGTGTCATTCAGGGTATTTTTTATTACAACATGGGATTAAGGAATGTATTCATAAAAATAAAAGCTGTAAAATTGTGTTAGATCTTGGAGGGTTAACCCCATTTAATATGCTGATGTGTAATTTATGTGCAGATAAAATTCAAAATAATTAAAAAATCATAAGTTTTTTCTAATTCCAACAATCACTACAGCTGGAACACCAAGATACATTCCAATGTTTAGCATAATTACTGACAATCCCATCCCCAATACTTCTGATTCAGAGTTTGCATTCTCCATTAGCGATAAACTGGAAATCATTGGAGTGATTGCAAGTTTTACTGCTTCTTTGAATAGGGGATTTTCACGCTCATAATCTGCGATAATTGGACTAAATGAATAGTAAACATCATTGAATGCTGCCATGAATGCAGTTCCAGATTCCGTATTTAGTAATTGATTGTCTCTTAACTCTCGTAACTGTTGAACTTGTGGTGATAATTCTGAACCGTATGTTGCTGTTGCAATTAGACAACCACCGCCTTCAGATGTTTCTATAGTTGTAGTTTCAATTACTTTACAAATACCGTTTACAGACTCTGTTCCAGGTCCACATGGGGAGTATGATGTATCTGCAATAACTGGTTCGGGAGTATATTCTACGGATTGTGTTTGTTCAACGATTAATTTTTCAATAACAATTTGTTTTGGATTTTCTATGGAAATAGATTCTTCAATAGTTGGAGATACAGTAGTTGGAGATGGTTCAGTTAAAATAGTTGTTTGTGTAGATATGATATCCAATCCTTGTTGTTCTGAAGTGTATCCCGTAGATCCCGTGTATTTTTTAATTATGGACTCATCATAAATGTAAAATGTTTCATCAAAAGAATCTCGATTGTTTTGAACTGAGATGGTGAATTTTTTATCTGATTCATCAAGGTGTCCAGAATAAATTGCAACTCTGTCATCAAGTAGTGTTTGCTCTGTAGATAATCCCAAAATGCTTTGTTGCATTGGAGTTGTCATTTTAGCTGAGATTGAACCACATGTGGAATATGCTTGAACTAGAACTTGATAAGTATCAATATCATACATCACTTGATACACTTTTAGAGAATTACTATTTCCAAATTCATTTGAATCACAATTATTTTTACCGCCTCCTCCTCCAGAACTAGAACTAGAACTAGAACTAGCACCACTACCTTTTCCTCCAATTCCAAATGGGGATAAACCAGTTACAGTACATGTAATTTTATTATTTACAGTGTCAACAGTACAGGAATCCTCAGTCTTCCATGCCCCTCCAGTATAGTGCAGCATTGTTAATTCAGATTCTGCAGTACCTGCAGGAATGTTATCCTCAGAATATTTTAAAGATATTGTAATGTCTCCAGACACACTACTTGTTCCAGTTGAGATGTTCATTACTGAACCAATAGTCTCTACAGTTCCAACATTACTGGTACTAACTGAAACCTTTCCAGTACCTCCAACTAGTGTAGAACTTGGAATGTTTGCAGGATCATACAGATCTGATTCTATGGTGCCATCAGTTGTTATATCAGCAAAGGTCATCTCAAGACCAATTCCATCAACTGAAAAGCCCTTGTTGTTTTTTGAAATGGATATGGATGTTGCTGCGGGGTCTTGTCCTGCAGTTAGAAACTCACCTGGCGAGAGATATTTTGTAGCGTCATTTGGCATACATGTCTCAGATGAGGTAGCAGTCCCACAGGTAATTGTCTGCAACAACATACCAAATGACGGGATGGTGTTAATTGGGACGGATTGATTATCTTTGAATATGGTTCCATCACCAAAGGATGTTCCTTCATTGAAAGTTTGAATTTTGTCTGCAAAGTCATTTGTATCTCCAAAGTGCATGTATTTCTCAAAGGTGTGAGTTTGAGTGCCCCAGTCTTGAAGATCTCCAAATTCTGTTGCCTCATCAAATGTCATTGCATTGCCAAATATTTGAATACCTGATGAAAAGTCAGCCCCTACCCCCATAACCTCACTTGCAGAAAACACACCTCCTGAATCAAAAAATACTGCATTAGCTGTAAAGTCATGGTTCACGTTTGTGAAATCCTGATTTGCTGCAAATTTGGCAGCATTTCCAAATGTTTGTGCTGTATCAAATACAGTAGTGGTTCCAAACTCTATTGCATCAGCAATAAAGTTGTGTGTACCACAAAAGTTTTGAGAATTGGCAAATTTATTTCCCGCTCCAAATATCTGAGTGTCTCCAAATTCTTGAACTACTCCAAATGTTTGTTCAAATTCAAATAGTACACTGGAGCCAAATTGTTGTTTTGTTGTAAAGTCTTGTACTCCCCTACCTTCATAATTATAATTTGAATCAACATCTAGAGTGTTTTGTGAATTTGAAGAGACAATTCCAGTTCCTATACCATTAACTCCTGAAACACGATAATAGTAATCATTACAATTAGAAAGACCAGTAATGGTAACGGATGTACTCGTACTTGTTCCATCTGCAAATGTACTCCATGAGGAGTTATCTGTGGAATATTCAATTTTATAATCTGTGATGGAGCTGCCTCCATCTGCAGGTGCACTCCAAGACAATGAAGTTGAAGTACCTGATTCTACTGTTGTAGATATGATTACTTGTGATGGCGCACCAGCGTTAGCAGATGCTGAATTAGAATAGGATCCAGTACCACCTCCACTGACTGCTGCCACTTTGAAATAGTATACTGTATTATTAGTTAATCCAGTTACAGTGGCTGTCGTACCAGTACTTGTTCCATCTGCAAATGTACTCCATGAGGAGTTATCTGTGGAATATTGAATGATGTAATCTGTGATGGGAGTACCGTTAGCAGATGGTGCATTCCATGATAGTGTAACCTGTCCGCTTCCAGTTGTCGGAGTGACTGTTCCAACTTTGGATGGTGGATTAGCAGCAACTCCAGGAGAAGAACCAGTAGAAATGGTTGCAGCTAAAGTGTTGGAAGGGTTTCCGTTTGCATCATTTAGAATTATACTGTATGGGACACCTGCAGAAGCATCAACAATGTCAGTATTTCCTTGAACTATAGTGTATGTAAGATCATAGACACCGCTACCTACTTCGTTAAACGTTGGAGTTACTCCGTTGATGTTTGATGTGGATAGTGTCAATCCAGTTTCAGAAGAACCTGCAGTGACCCTAACCACTACAGTTTGACCAACAACCTGAGTTCCAGAAGTCGGGGTTACTGAAGTAAATGCTATGGTTGGCGAATTAGCATCAACTCCCGGAGAAGAACCAGTAGAAATGGTTGCAGCTAAAGTGTTGGAAGGGTTTCCGTTTGCATCATTTAGAATTATACTGTATGGGACACCTGCAGAAGCATCAACAATGTCAGTATTTCCTTGAACTATAGTGTATGTAAGATCATAGACACCGCTACCTACTTCGTTAAACGTTGGAGTTACTCCGTTGATGTTTGATGTGGATAGTGTCAATCCAGTTTCAGAAGAACCTGCAGTGACCCTAACCACTACAGTTTGACCAACAACCTGAGTTCCAGAAGTCGGGGTTACTGAAGTAAATGCTATGGTTGGGGCAGTTGTGTCCAAGTTGTTAGTTACAGATTGTGCAGAAAAGTTTTGTAATGAATGTCCGTTTACATCATCAACGGAACCTGATGATTGAGTGTATGCAATTGTGACAGTATCAGTATCTGCAATTGTTGCACCCGTAATTCCAAGTGTGATGGTAGTACCAGAGACAGATACTGAGTTAATTGAACCACCAGATACACCGCCCAGTGTAAAGTCACCAGCAGATGCTGAGTTATTAGAAACTGTTTGATCTACAGTAATTGCAATTTGTGTTGTAGATGTAGTTCCAGCACTGGAGAATATCGGTGAGTTGGCATCAACTCCAGGAGCAGTTCCAGATGCTATTGTAGTAATTTCAGTTCCAGCATTTCCTGCTGCATCTTTTAGTGTAATGGATACTGGAAGTGTACCTGAATCAGATCTGTCTGTGTTTCCCTCAACTACTGTGTATGTGATGGTGTAGACACCGCCACCTGATTCTGAAAATGATGATGTGACACCGTTGATGGTTTGTGTACCAGATGCTGTAAGTCCCGTTTCGCTACTTCCTGCAGTTAATGTAACTACAACACTGTCACCTACTTTTGCTGTATTGCCAGAAGTTGGAGATACAGAAGTTACTGTAAATGTTGGAGCAGTTGTATCAATTGTAAAATCAAATGTGTTTGATACTGTGTTGTCGTTACCTGCAGAGTCAGTTGCAACGTTGGCTGCAACAGTTACTGCAACTGTACCGTCAGAGGAACCTTTGATGACATCAAAGGTGTAGACGATGTTGGATACTGCGACAAAGTTGGATGCAGCTGGAGAATTACCGTTTGCACTTCCACTAACTGTAATGTCTCCAATTACAAAGTTAGATGTTGCTTCAGAAAATGTTGCAGTAAAAGACAAGGTGTTATCAGATACTACATCAGAATCTGCGCCATCAGAGGATGTGATAGATAATGTTGGAGCAGTTGTATCTGTTCCTATCGCAAAGACTATTTCTCCAGAATAACCAACAGCTACACCGTTACTAGCACTACTCATTGAGACTCCGGTCACGGTAGTTCTGTCTGCAGGAGAACCAATACTAGTTGTTGTAGCAGCAGTCCAAGTAACACCGCCATCATCAGTGTATAATATTATTGCTCTAGACCCAACAGCTACACCATTATTTGCATCAGTCATTGAGACTCCGAACATGGTAGGAGCAGCAACACTAGGTGTTGTTGTAGCAGTCCAAGTAACACCGCCATCATCAGTGTGTACTATTGTTCCGCTAGACCCAACAGCTACACCATTATTTGCATCAGTCATTGAGACTCCGTACATTACATTAGTACCTATACCATTACTCGCATCAGTTGTATCGTGATCCCAAGTAACACCGCCATTAGTAGTGTATACTATTTTTCCACTATTTCCAACAGCTACACCATTATTTGCATCACCCATTGAGACTCCGTACATGTGACCTGTACCAAATCCACTAGAATATTCAGTCCAATCAAGACCGCCATTAGTAGTGCGTAATATTTTTGCTCCACCAAATCCAACAGCTACACCATTATTTGCATCACCCATTGAGACTCCGGTCAGGACCCTATCAGCTGGATTACTTGCAGTAATTGGATGAGTAGCAGCAGTCCAAGTAACACCGCCATTAGTAGTGTATACTATTGTTCCACGATTTCCAACAGCTACACCGTTACTTGCATCAGTCATTGAGACTCCGTACACCACATTGCTACCTACAGCACTAGAAGATATAGTCCAAGTAACACCGCCATTAGTAGTGTATACTATTCCGTTCAGATTCCCAACAGCTACACCATTATTTGCATCAGCCATTGAGACTCCCTTAATTATTCCATTAGTAGGTACAGTACAGACACTAGTTCCTACAAGATAGTTGCAAGTATGATCTGTCCAAGTATCAGGTACTGCAGCGTATGCATCGTTTGAAGATATAATTAATCCAATGAAACAAATTATGAGAAAAAATGTGAAGACTAGTTTAATTTGCATATCATCTGATCAAAGTATTTACCTACTTTTTGTTCTTTGTGGATATGATTGTTAGATTCTGAACTCTTTTTGTTTTCCTGAACAAAATTCTGCAAGATTTTGAATCATAATCTTTGCAATAGTAATCTCCTGAACTGATTTCAATCCGTTTCTAGTCTTTTTCCCATGTCTGTAATCATATTGTTTCTCTTTTTGGAATGTTCTCTCTAACAATTCCAAGAATTTTCTAATCAAATTATACTCCAGTACAACAGTTCCATCTCTAGTATGTGCATACTGCTTTTTAGAAATTCTATTAGAGGATTTAGCATCAGATAACTTCCATACTGCATAATCTACTAACCATCTAAATGGCTCCATTAAATCATAAACAAGTGACTGAAATGAAGTATGATTTTTGTGCATAAACCCATAGTATGCATCAAGACCTACGCCATTGACGTATGTAGAAATTTGTCCTGCTAAAACAGAATATCCATAGTTTAGAAGTGCATTAATCACATCAGTGGCATTTTTCTTTTCAATTTTAATGGAATTTCGTTTGACAAAGCCAAATCTTTCATCAATTAATTTTGAATAATTATCAAAGTATATTCTTGAACTCACTGCCTCACTCAATCCTGATTGAGATAATTTCACAACCCCCTCTTTAACATCAGGAGTGTTTGTGAATTTTAGAAATTCTATTTGTGATTGTATCTTTGCCTTTGTAATTTGCTGTGTTAGATAGTCTATGTTGGATTTATCTCGAAATGCATCATACTGTGCAATTCGATATTTTGTTGCAATAAATGAATCACGTAAGCCATGACACATTGAGAGTGGGTTTCCTTGAGTATCGAGTAAAATTACTGTTTTATTATTTTCAGACAGTATAGATAATCCTTCAGTGGATACGTATCCTTTTCCTTGAAGAATTATTCTGTCATATGGCATATGTTTTACAAACCACTTTTCAATTTTTGGTGGAGAGAATGGATCATGACAATCTTTAAGAATTATTTTTGAATCTTTTACTGAAATTGAATGACCATATCCTTTTAGAAATTTTACACTAGAATGTTTTTTTGCATTTAATCTCACAAAATAATTTAGTACAATTTACCATTTAATAAAATTCCAACAAAGAATGGTATGACAATGTCGATAGTCAATGCGCATATTTGTTGACTGAAAAGGGGGGATTGTCTTTTTCCAGTTTATCGCTAATGAATAATGTAAATTCTGAATCTAAAGTATTGGGAATGGGGCTACTGTAATTATGTTAAACATTGGAATGTATCTTGGTATTCCAGCTGTGTTTATTGTTGGAATTAGAAAAGCTATTTTTTAAAACAGAAATTAATTTATGAATACTTTACTAGATTTTTAATAACGTAATTTTTAGAAACACTAACTTTAGTCAACATTTCATATTGAGTTTGCCAATTTTCTTACTTGTTCTTCAATATTA
>Ga0209090_10002775_pt1 | contig 11038 bp, 3 predicted proteins | sample ArcticOcean_MG_C_9_FD_187432 | JGI IMG/M metagenome (GOLD analysis project Ga0209090, IMG submission 187432) | Marine microbial communities from western Arctic Ocean - ArcticOcean_MG_CB2_152 (SPAdes) (version 2) | ecosystem: Environmental > Aquatic > Marine > Oceanic | place: Arctic Ocean... | reverse complement strand
AAGTTCAACTGCCTTGAATGTGCCGTCTGCCATAGTTATCATTGTCCCTGCTATGAAACACCCGCCACCTGATCCACCTGCACCAGAACTTGGGTTACCGCTTGAGTTTCCAAATCCTGCCGCTGTCTCTGTGAAATTAAGTCCTGAGTTGAACAGTGCCTTCCATGCTCCCGAAACCTTCACGTAACCTGCTGTGACCTGTTTCCATGCACCTGAAACTTTTGTTTGTATGCTTGTCATATCTTTCCATACACCACCGATTTTTGTGCTGGCTTGTACTCCTATAGTGAATACAACAACTGCCAATCCGTTTCCTCCTGGGCCTCCACTGCCTGCAGTTCCTACTGCCGCACCTGAATCATAATACTGAACACTGTCTATAACCAGTGATACAACACCTGGAGTTACACCAGAACCGTTATTTTCTGATCCTCCCGAAGGTGTAGTGTTTGAACCTGAATAACCACCGGCACCACCGTTGTCTCCTGATCCACCTGCTCCGCCCTTGCCTCCATCTGCTCCACCGCCTCCAGCGCCTCCACCACCACCGTCTCCGGAGTGATCCGCACCGTCCTCTCCTAGTGTTCCTAGTGAGGCTGATGTTGCTGAGTTCGTGTTGATACCTACTCCACCGTTAGAACTTTTACCTGCTCCTGCACCTGCTCCACCGCCACCTGCTGTTGCGACTGCTGATCCGTCTATGAATAATGTTGTGGCTCCACCTGCTCCGCCACCTGACCCTGAGTATGGAGTCGGTCCTGCGTTTCCGCCTTCACCACCTGAGAAATTTGTCTTACCTTTTCCGTTGGTTCCACCTGGTGCTCCGCCACCTGATCCGCCACCTGCTCCACCACCTCCTACTGCCACTTCGAGAACATCTGCCACGTTGGATGTTAGTGAATAAGTTGTCTTTGTAACGTAGTGTCCTGCCGCTCCTGAACCACCCGGGCCGCCTGCATCAGAACCACCGCCTGCTCCTGCTCCACCCCATAGGTACATGTCTATAGACGTTGCGCCTGCAGGTATAGTTACTTGATTTAGTGTTCCAGAGTATTGGAATTTTTTAATTAATGTAGGCATGATTATGCCTCATACTTGAACCAGAAGTCACCATCACTGCCGCCACTTGGATCCGATGTTGACACTGTTTTAAGTGAGCCACCCCATTGTAGTCCGTATGTTGCAACCTGCCCAATGGTCGGAACGCCGACGAGTGAAGTGTTTGAAGTTGTTATTGCCGAACCTACTGCGGCCAAATTGATATTTGTTACTGTGACTAGGCCTGCCGCTGTTGTTTTCAATACTGCTGATTTAGTAGCATTACCGTCTACCACTGCATCTGCTAATCTAATTACTTGTGAATATGATCCTGTTATTCCTGCACTCCAAAATGTTTCCGAAGTGTCCCAAAATATTCTTGCTTCACCTGATGCTTTTTCAACAATTAATCCACTATCAACGTCTGATGCATTTCCTTCATTTAGTCCAATAAATGCATCTATATATGTAGATACATCAACTGATGCTTTGTCATAAGATCCAGTTATTGTTAAATTTCCTGTAATTGTTGTATTACCTGTTAAAGTAATATCACCACTTGTACCTGTAAATGTTAAAGGAGTTTTTGTTACTCCTCCATCATTAATTGTAAAACTTAAATTTTTATCTTGTGATGTTTGAGCAACTGTTACATTGTTACTTGCAACTGTCACTGTTAATTCCTGTGCGTCTCCAACAATGATTCCTGAATCTGTATCAATGGTCAGTGCGCCTGTTGTTGTGTCTGCCGCGTCTGCTCTTAAAAAGTTTCCACCTGCGATTACTGTGCTGGAAGTGTTTGACGTGCCTGATACGTCTACGTTAGAAGCCTGTGTGTTTGTTCCTTCGAACACCGCTCCTAATGTTGAGTTGAGTGTGAATCCTGCCTTGACTGAAGCAAATCCTGTCTGTGTCACACTCGGTGTGAATGTTTCTTTTGAAAGTATTGCTACTCTCGTGTTACCTGCATACATTGAAGAAACAACCTTGTTTCCACCTGAGCTGGCTAGTGTCTCAATTTTCCAACCTGACTGTGTCTGTCCTGATGTGTAGACTGGTCCTGCTAATAACCATGCTGATCCAGTATAAAGATACAGCTGATCATCATCAGAGTCAACCCAAAGATCTCCTGCTGAAGCAGAAGTTGGTGCTATTGATTGCGATTTTGCGGCGCCTGTTGGTTTGAATGCTGAGCCATCATAGACTTTCAATTGTGCTGTGTTTGTATCAAACCACAATTCACCTGTTAAGGGTGCTGTGGGTGACGCTGTTCCAGAGGCGTTCTCTAATAATTTTACTAGGTTCTCGTTAAGGCCTTCACCAAACCCTGAATAACTCTTTCCAAAAAGCTGTAATGATGTAGTGTTATCTACTGTACCATCTGTGATAGTAACTACTACTGTTCCATCTGTTTTGTTTATTGTGTACGCCATATATGGTATTTATTACTCCCTTACTCGTTATTAACCTGAACTAATTTTTAAAGTACCTGAACTGTTCCAAAGCTGACCTGCGTTGCTTGGGTCACTAGTTGGTACATTTGCCATTAAGATAACAGCAGGGATCATCTCAACTGCACCTGTTCCTAAAGCGTCTAGTTGTAAGTTGTCATTTGACCTACTAGCTGTGATTAAGTTGTCATTTACAGTCACACCATCAGTTTTAAGTTCCGTTGCAGTAATCGTGTCTACGTATGCGTTGGCGAATGTAGTTGCACTTGCACCTATGTCATATGTTGCTCCTGCACTCGGCGAGATTGCCCTAGAAGTAAGCGTGCCGGTTAGAGTGCCTCCAGACAGTAACAAGTTTAAGCTGGAAGAACCTGTTACAGTTCCTGTCACATCTCCAGTAACATTTCCTGTCAAGTTACCTGTAACGTTACCTGTGACTGCACCAGTAAGTGGTCCTGTCACATCTCCAGTAACATTTCCTGTCAAGTTACCTGTAACGTTACCTGTGACTGCACCAGTAAGTGGTCCTGTGAAAGCAGTTGCATTCACTGTTCCGGATACATCTAATTTTGTTGATGGTGTTGTCGTTCCTATTCCTATACGAGCCGCAGAACCATCCATGGTCATCAGTGTAGTTGTTACTCCACCATCGTTCATTTTGAATGTTATGTCTGTGTCTGCTATCACATTTGAAACAATCACTCCTGTGGAATCTACTCTTATTGATAGGTCACTATCTGCACCAACTTGTAGACCTGAATCATTTATTACTCCAAATGTTCCAGAAGTCGTATCATTTGCATTTGATCTCAGATAGTTTGCCGCCGCAACTCCACCTAATGCATCTGCATCTGTGGCTGTGCCTTGGAATTTTGTATCTGCTATTGCTGTTGTTAAAGTAATACCTTTCTTGACTGTGGCAAATCCTGTTATAGATGTCCTTGGTGTGAAGGCATCTTCTGATATAATTGCAATAAGGTTACCGTCATTGTACCATTTTGTGATGTTCTGTGTTGCATCAGTTGAATCTGCTATTGAATCATATATGAAACCATTTGTGTTTCCTGTCGAGCTAGTTGGACCTACTAATACGTTTGAAGTACCGTTGTAATAGAAAAGCTGTCCGGTATTTGAGTCTATCCAAAGATCACCTGTTGCCAAAGTGCTAGGTGCAGATGATTGATAAGGCACGTTACCACCCGAAGGAACGAAGGATGAACCTGTGTATATCTTAAGTCTGTTGGCCGAACTGTCATACCAAAGCTGTCCTGTGATGGGCTTTGTAGGAGCAGTTGTGTTTGCGAAGTTCTCCATCAATGCTAGGAAGTTCTCTGCAATCAGTTCACCATAACCAGCATATCCTTTTCCAACAAAACTTAGATCAGTCTGTGTGTTTACAACACCATCCTGTACTGTGTACGTATTCGGTGATGCCGCACTGTTTGTCTTGTTTACTGTGTATGCCATTTATTAGTATCCTGTGTTACCACCTGAAGTCGTTCCACTTACTGTGTTTGAAGTTGATAATGCTGTTGAACTTGTTTCAGTAAATGTTGTTAAACTTTGTATCCTTAGAGTGTAATCAATTTGTATTAATCTGTTTAATGATTTTTGTACTGGATGGAATATAACGTGTGTCAATAATTTATTAGTTGAACCGTCCTCTGTTCCTTCCCATGATTTTAATCCTAGTTCATCAAATACGTAATCACCATTGAAATTTGTTGTGTTATCAAACGCGGCCTGTCCTGTGGGCTCTCCGTAATCCAGTGTGCAAGTCACAACAATGTCAGTATATTTGTTACCTGCTGTGTGTCTAACTTCCATTTTGTTTCTTGTTGTGTCTTTATTAGTTGCAGAGTTATCATCTACCACTTTGTAATAAGTTTGGTTGTACAATGTGGCATTTGTACCTGTAGAATTTGGTGTTAGGTATGTAATGATACCTGTTGGATCAACAGTTGTACCACCATTACCAAATGACATCTCATGTACAAATCCTGTTGTCTTGTTTGCTAACGAATTAGCTAGTGCCTGTGACATGTTTTCATAGTGGATTGCGTTTCTTTTGTCCACCATTACTTCACCTGATTCTGGATCGAAAATTTTGATGTGTCCTTCTATCATAACTCCGCTCTGATCCTGTGGTTTCTTGTCCTCTTCTTTTGTTTCTATTGGTTTGTTGTCCTGTGTCATCTAGTGTATTTATTCAGGTGCGTTTGTTGGCTCGTTAGCTATGAATTTAGCCTGCGCAGTAGTAGACGCTTGTAATCCCTTGCCGTCCGCTGGATTACCGTCTAATGCTGTGTACCAAACCTGTCCTTTCTTGTGTAAGATTTTAACCTGTGTACCGGTTGCTGTAACAGTGCTTAAAGTCACTGTTGATCCTAACACAGAGTAGTTAATAGTTGATCCGTCCTCGCTAGTAAGCAACAATCGTTGGCCACCAATGAATATGTCTAACTCACTAGCGGAAGCCGGGGCTTGTGATAGTGCAAACGCAACAGTACTGCCGTCACCTGTGAAGGTGTTGGTGTACACTGTGTCCGCATAAGGTATAGTTTGAGTTCCGCTGGCATCTACCACTAGTGTGCCATCGCTATGGTCCTTAATTCCTGTTCCAAGTGTTCCACGTCTCAGTTGTCCCAACGTGTTTCCGTTCTTGGTAAAATATTCTATTCTTTCTTTGTCTAAGAAAACTACACCCGGCATATTGTTTGATGCATCGGGTTCTGGCAACAAAGTTCCGTCTTTGACTTGTAGTGTGTCTATTGTGTCTGTCAAATCATCTACTAATTCCGTTGTTGAGTTCTTACTGATACGTTTATAGAAAGTCCTGTTCAGCATGTCTTTGAAAATCCTGAATCCCGTACCTCCAACTGCTGTATCCAGTGCAAAATACATTACGTCTAATCTATCCGTAGATAGTATTGTCCTATTAAGTATTGTAATAACATTACCACTTAAAGTGTAGTCGTACCCTTGTGTTAATTGTATTCCTTTGAACCAGACATATGTGTACGTGGCATTCAATGGATCGAATCTCAAATGAAATATGTTAGTTGTTTTTCCTTGAAGTACTTCTCTCCTTTGCTTCATTCCAAGTGCATTGTTGAATGTTGTTACTGATAGAATATCGTCCGCGGTCAGTGATTGACTATCTGCGGCCAATTGAGTAGGGTTTACAATTATGTCTGTTCCTTCATTGAAGTACTGATAATCAGTCAATGTTGTTATTGCAATTAAATCTGTAGTTGCTGGTGCGGTGACAAAAAGAACTCTGTCAGGTTGTCCTGATTGGTCTGTAGTATTTGTACTCGTATCCGATGTGGTTGTTGATACGTCTGCTGTGAAAACACCGTTTCCTAGATCGACTGTGTAATGAGTGTTAAGATTTTGTAACACTCCGTTTACGTGTACCTGTATCTGCGAAGCACTTGTTATTGTTTTAGCAGGATCTATCGTTGAGTCTTCTCCTATAGGCCTATCAAGGTCTGATCCTTCGTCGTCAGCGGTCATTGTAGTTGTGTCTGCTTTATCTGTTCCTGAGTCAGCCGTGTGTGATGTATAACCTGCGGTTCCTGGTCCTGCAGTTGGATTGAATCCATAACTAAGAGTTGTTCCGTCACCTAAATAATAACTGATATCTGGGCCTCTTAGGACTTTTCCGTTTGCTTCTATCATCGTTAGTCCTGAGAACGGTCCTATGGATCCTGGTGGATAAGTTAGGGTGTATCTATTTGTGCTACCATCATATGTGATCGCTTGGTTCCTAATACTCGCATAACTTCTTGTTGATGTTGATGACTTGTTGAAGCCAGCTATCTGTATGAATGCATCTGCTGTTGGTGCCGTATTGAATGTGACTGTGATCGTGTTCGCAGTTGTAGTGGTTGTGTACGCTGTTGTAGGTACACCATCTATAGTAACGTACATGTCAGACACAGTTGAATCTAAATTGAATTCACCCCTTGTTGATGTTGTAAACGTGACTGTGCTTCCGTCTCCCGTGTACTGGTCTAACACCCTGTAATTCTCTCCGCTTATTGCAAACACTTTTGTTGACACAACTGAATACTCTGCAGGTGCAGTACCAAATGTGATTGTCTTATTAGCGACATTGACTGTGTAGTCTGTCGTTAATTTTTTAACTACACCGTTTACTGAAACTGTAACTGAACCAAGTGTTCCTGGATAGTCTCCAATGCTGAAAGTTGTTGTAGAACCTTCGACTCTGTGATTTTTTTCTGAAATAAATGGCACTCCTGATTCTGGAGATGTGTAAACTTTTATGTCAAGTGTATCAAACATTTGTCCTGGAATTGTTTCTTCCGGTGCGTAACTAGTGTCTGGTGATATGAAGTCATCACCTTCTAGTACTATGTCACTTGGTGCCTGTCCTAGTGCTGATCCGAATAATCCTCCCTGCACTATAGAGTCCAGTGTCCTGTCATCTGTTGGCGTTAGAACACCATCGTCGTCAAACGGTATAAACTCAACCAATGCGTCAGCATCAGGTATCTCACTTATTGTGAAGAATGTAGTTGATCCATCTCCCCTGATCACGTCGGGCAGTTTTCTTCTCGTGCTGTCATCAGCAGTTATGTAAACTTGGTACACGTCTGTGGTAGCAGGTGCTGTTGCAAAAGTATAATTTCCAGATACTCCGTCTGCTCTGAATGCCTTGACTCTAGAGTCGCCGTAGTTGTCCCATGGGAAGTCATACCAACCGGAGTTGTCCCATCCTGATTCTTGTGAGAATAGTAATCCTGTAACCATTGTTCCACCGTAATCAACACCTAACATCACCTGTGCCAATTCGTTGCCTGCCATTCCTGACCCTGGTGTGTAGAAACCTTTGGTCCTGTCCGCGGCTGTCAATCCTGTTTCATCTCCGTATACTTTGTACACATTGCCGATGTTGTCATCAAACACTGTGGTTGCTGTGAAGGCATTGGTCACTTTGTAAAGTTGGTTTTTGTACCTAAGCAGATCATTATACGCATAGCTGGTTGATACCGTCCAATCAACTACCCTCGATGTGCTTGACACCCTATCAAATTTTATTGTCGTGTTTATGTCCCTGACTAGATCATTGTTTAAGTTTGCGTATGCTTTTGCTGTGTCTGATGGCGTTGATCCGTCATCTGCGCCTCCAGTTAGCACCACCATAGGTGTTGAGGTGTAGTTGGCGCCAATACCTGTCACTGTTATTTTTGTTACTGTGCCGCCAATAACTGTTGCTGTGGCAGTGGCCGCTGTTGTGGTAGGTGTTGTGTACATCTTGAATGCACCTGAAATTGTTGTTTGGGCTGTAATACTCGTGCTTGGTCCATAGAACGTACCTGTGTACCCGGTAAATGTGTAGCTGTTGGTTGTCCCTGCACCACCATTCTGTGAATCATATATTTTAGCCTGCTCCTCGCTGGTAAACAATGGATAGAAGTAACCATAACTGCCTGATGTTGATCCACTTGAGCTTGTTGCCAGTATTTGGAATGGGCCGGTTGCTCCTACTGTTCCTCCCACTATCGTAACTGTTGGAGTTTTAGTATAGCCTGATCCGCCTTTGCTGACTGTTATCGATGAAACATATTTCTTGTGATAGTCATTCCACATCTGCCAAGGATATTCAGTAAGTTTATCTGTGTCACTGTTAACATTTAGAGCTCTAATATTGCCTGTTGTTGCATCATAGAACGTTGGACTGTCAAAGTCAGTGAATAAACCGTCTTGTGTGTCTGTGCCTGTGTGTCCTAATCTGTATTCTCTCAATTTTGTGTGGAAAGGTTTAACTTCGTTGATGTAGCTCTCTATCCAACTGTCTGTTCCTGTTGTGTATGTCTTCCTCTGGTCTAGGGGTCTGACAGAGTTCTTAGCATTAATGAATGACGTCTTGAACATCCAATCCACATAAGTCTGTTCTGCTAATACCTTGCTCAACCCTATGAAGAACAGTGTGTTGTACTCAATAGCCAGATCATTTACGAATAGATCATCTCTCAGTGCCGTTAAAATATTTCTAGTCTCTATAGAAGGTTCCTGGTCGAAGAAGTTGTCATCGAAGTTGTCACCTCCAGCGAAACCGGACGCATCCTGCGAATAGTCATAAAGTTTGGTCGATAGCCTGATCGTCCCGTTCTCTGTTCCTACATTCTCCCATCCTGTTGCAGTCTTCATAAACAGTTTCCATCCACCTGTGTCTGCACTTGTTACTTTAACATGTTTGCCTATGGCTAATGTTAGTGTATCTAATTCATACTCATAAGTCACTTGCTTGTCGACTTTGATGTTTTCATTATGTGACATGTCTCCGTCAGTCTTGTACCAATCAGTGTAGCTCCAGTACTTTGATGTGTTGTAGGTCTGTAGCTTGGTCTTGGACCATACTGTTCCGTCCCATGTGTATATCGCCCAGAAATTATCAGCGGTCTCGTCTGTCTTGACCAGATAGTTTGTTGTTCCTGATATGTCTGCTGTGTTTATGTAGGTCAGCTCCGCATATGTGTCCACTTCCTTGTCCCATTCAAGGCTCTGTACAGTGGGTTCTGATTCTTTGGCATCGAGGTTGGTTAGGTTTATCTGTCCCACTAGCTGATTTTTCTTCAACACGGAGTTGGAGTAGTCTAGTATCTCCTGCAGTGCCGCGAATCTGTCCACGTACCAACTCTGTCTCGGTCTTGTTCTGTTTCCGTATTTCTCATTCACAGGGAGGCTTAGGTCTGGCACTGTGTCGCCTGATGTGTTCTTGCCTATTAGTGAATCCCACCAACGTGACTCTATCTGTGCGCCTGGTCTGTAGTCCTTGTCACCTTCCCTAGCCAACTTCCAAACTGAGTGTGCTTCTCCTTCAAATTCATTAGTCCTGATGTCAACATTTAGTACTATGTCATCGTTAATAAGATTGTCAACGTTGTTTAAAATAAATTTAGATGTGTCAGTCACTGAGTAATACTTGAAGTCAAACCTTCCAGGATTCGCTATTAAATTTGCCACGTATGCTGTTGAGTTCTTCCTCACAACCACGCTGTTTGTTGGTACTGATGCCTTGCTCTTAACCCAGTAGTAATAATAATTTATAAATGAATCAAGTCTGGAGTTGTATTTCTGTATCACTGTGTACTGCAAATTGTCACCGTTTAGTGCTGTGCCTGATACTCCCTCGTTGGCCCCTTGTGCTGTACCTGATCGTAAGTTCCACTCACTAGGCAATAGGGTAGATTCTGTCCACTCGTATATGTCTATGCTGGATCCCGGGAAGGTATTACCCCAGTTGTTTACTTTGAATTCTTGATCTCCTTGTTCGTACCATGTCCACTTAACTGTCGACAGATCCCACCATACCTCACCTAGGTGATTCTCTGCCCATGGGGTCTTAGTGTCGGTGTTTGTTCCAAAATTGTAGGTTGCTGGATCCCATGTGGTCTTGATGTTGATCTCCCTGTCGGCTACTCCTAGTATCCTTCCCTTGACAGGATCGTAGAGCTCGTAGTAGTCCCTGATCTGTTTGGTCTTGTTGTTAAATTCGAAAACCTGTCCCAGTCGATCTATGTTGATCAATGCCTCTTCCGTTACAAGGTTGTTCCATGCGTACTCGCCGTTCACTGTTAGATCATAACAGTTAACCGTTCCGTCATTTGAGATCTTAGAACTTCCATCGGATACATCTGTATTACCGTCATCCTTAGGTGATCCAACTAACACTGTGTTGTCTATCATGCATACTCCTCTGCCGAAGTCATCATTCTCTGACACGCTGTCTGCTACCAGACTGTCGTCTATCACAAATTTAGTGTTGTACATTGTGGCCGTGTATGCCCCACCTGATCCTGTGTTCAGATCAACCACTGTGGTGTCTTGTAGATCAAACGTGGTCTTACCGGAGTCAAATTTCATCTCCTTAGCATTTGCGAAGTTTTCAGCACCTATCACCAGTCTCGTCCCTGATTGGTTTATGTCCAAGCTCGTTCCAAACTTCATGTTGCTCTGTGTGGCCGGTGCACTTATGGTCTGTTGTAGTGTGTATGTGTTCGTTGAACCATCCGCATTCCACTTATAATAATATATCGCGCCAGCGTCTGGTTGTTCTGTGCCGTCTACCCCGGGGGCGCCTATGATCAGTGCTGTTCCATCCTTGCTCATTACAATAGATTCGCCAAAAGCCGTGTTCACTGTTGAGCCGTCTGATGCAACACCTGTCAGTGTCTGTGTCAGTGCGAATGAGTTCTGTGAACTCCCGTCACTTGCTTGTGAAGTCTTAACAAATATTTCCACCTTGCCTGCGTTGCCTGGTGCTAACGAACTGACTGCCAGTATGTCACCATTATCGTTGGCCGCAATCCTGTGTCCGAATCTTTGTCCACTACCGCCATCTGGTGCTTCTATTGTGTAGTCCTGTGTCCATGTGGAATAGGTTGATCCATCTGCACCAATACCCCAGGTGTACATGTACACCCTACCTAGGTCGCTGTCATGGCCCGGTGCTGAAACAAATAGATATTTCTGTGCTGTGCTTCTCACTGAACTTGCTGTTGGTTCTGAAATCTTGT
>Ga0209090_10002774_pt1 | contig 11040 bp, 4 predicted proteins | sample ArcticOcean_MG_C_9_FD_187432 | JGI IMG/M metagenome (GOLD analysis project Ga0209090, IMG submission 187432) | Marine microbial communities from western Arctic Ocean - ArcticOcean_MG_CB2_152 (SPAdes) (version 2) | ecosystem: Environmental > Aquatic > Marine > Oceanic | place: Arctic Ocean... | reverse complement strand
TACTCCGACTAGTACGATTACTCCGACTAGTACGATTACTCCGACTAGTACGATTACTCCGACTAGTACGATTACTCCGACTAGTACGATTACTCCGACAAATACTATAACTCCAGGGGCTAGTCGCACTCCGACGGCTACGATTACTCCGACTAGCACGATTACTCCGACTAGTACGATTACTCCGACTAGTACGATTACTCCGACTAGTACGATTACTCCTACGGTTACTCCAACTTTGACTCGTATGAATGATCAGTATGTGAGGTTTCAGTATTCTTCTACTTATTTAGTAGAAGGAACAGTTGAGACTCTAAGGGTTGTGAGAGATTCATTCAGGAGTCATCAATCTTTGGAGGCATTTTCTGTTGATTACTCCACTAGAGATGCGGGGAATAGTGCTTCCGGATCAGGTGTTTTTGCTATTGCTGGGTATAAATATGACTATGCTTCTGGGGCAGGCACACTATCTTTTAATAAGGGTGAACTTTTCAAAGAAATAACAGTTACTGGGTTGCCGATTCCTGGAGATAATAATCCTAGGGAAAGTGATGAGTTTTTCAATATTTACTTATCTAACCCAGTTAGTGTAAGTTCTAAAGTCCAGATCCTGGGAGTGAATCCTTACTCGGTATTTATAGTTGAGCCTAGTTAGTATGACAATTACTCCCACTGTAACGCCGTCGACATCTTTACTGTCGGGAAGTTGCTGTATCCCTTTTGGTTCTAGAGTTGAGTATGGAGCTTCCCTTTTTTCTTTAGGCTTGATGGGCGAGGATCAATTCAATGTGAGCGAAGACTTGAGGTATAGTGTTAACTTTGGTGACGGGACTATTCTCAGAAATCAGAAATTATCATGGGATAATGAAGTCGGGTATTATACAACAGTAAGCCATACTTATAGCGACTTAGGTAATTACAATGCTTTTGTTTTTATAGACAACCTAAATACTAATAGGAAGTCTAAGTGTGGAGTTATTAATATCGAAGTAAGGACTCCGACTCCGACTCCGACGAGAAGTCAAACAGCGACTCCGACTAGTACGATTACTCCAACCAGTACGATTACTCCAACTAGTACGATTACTCCAACTAGTACGATTACTCCAACTAGTACGATTACTCCAACTAGTACGATTACTCCAACTAGTACGATTACTCCAACTAGTACGATTACTCCAACCAGTACGATTACTCCAACTAGTACGATTACTCCAACTAGTACGATTACTCCGACTAGTACGATTACTCCAACTAGTACGATTACTCCAACTAGTACGATTACTCCAACCAGTACGATTACTCCGACTAGTACGATTACTCCAACTAGTACGATTACTCCAACTAGTACGATTACTCCGACTAGCACGATTACTCCGACTAGTACGATTACTCCGACTAGTACGATTACTCCGACTAGTACGATTACTCCAACCAGTACGATTACTCCAACTAGTACGATTACTCCGACTAGTACGATTACTCCGACTAGTACGATTACTCCAACCAGTACGATTACTCCAACTAGTACGATTACTCCGACTAGTACGATTACTCCAACTAGTACGATTACTCCAACTAGTACGATTACTCCAACTAGTACGATTACTCCAACCAGTACGATTACTCCAACCAGTACGATTACTCCAACTAGTACGATTACTCCGAGCAATACGATTACTCCAACTAGTACGATTACTCCAACCAGTACGATTACTCCGAGCAATACGATTACTCCAACCAGTACGATTACTCCGAGCAATACGATTACTCCGACTAGTACGATTACTCCAACTAGTACGATTACTCCGACTAGTACGATTACTCCGACTAGTACGATTACTCCGACCCCAACAATTACCCCGACTTGTATTCAAAAAGAACTCTCTATTAGATTTCAATATCCATCAACCTATGTCGTTGAGGGTCAAGCTACTGGAGTTAGGGTTTATAGGGAGTTGACTTACTCCGACAAGGATTACTTGGGGCCTTTTTCCGTAGGATATAAAACATCGTCTAGCCTATTCTCTGCGGATCAAGATATAGACTTTGTTGGAACCACAGGGGTTCTAAATTTTGCAGGCGGAGAAAATGTTCAATATATTGCAATAAACACAAAAGAAGATCTTATTCATGAAGAGTCTGAATTTTTTAATATTACATTATATAATATAGGGCAAATGAATTGTGTTTCATCTAGGATTTTATATAAAAATCCATACAATGTTTTGATTGTTGATAATGATCAACCTCCGCATTGTCCTCCTTTAAATGAAAAAGCATCACTGTATGAGATATGCATACCAATAGATCTAACTGGAGTTTTGAATTCTGCGAAAGGCTATCAAAGAATGCAGCAACTCCCGCAGCCTGGTTGGGAGTTGAACCATTTCTCTACCGGACTATCTTACACTGGCGGCATTTTTACTTACGGGCAAACTGGAATTTTTTAAATGAAAACTAAATATAAAAAGTGTATATATAAATATGGCTATAAATAATTCATTATATGTCCCTATATCTGATGCAGCAGGTAAGGATTTCGTCCAGGTTAGTGGATATTGTTATAAGAAAATAGCAGAAAGTGTTATTATTCCAGACGGAGTAATTGCTACTAGGACTATATATGGATCTTTTGACGATTGTTTGGATTGTAATAGTTGTGTATGTGGTAAAGATATTGATTTTATTGTAGGCGGCTTTAAATATGTTGATGGCACCCCTTCTTTTCACGAGTCTAAAATTACTATACAGACATACTCAACTGGATGGCAGGAAATCGCCATAGAGTCTGGATTTCTGAATCAGAATGACCCAAGCATTAATTTTAAGCCAACACAAATTTCCTGCTTTGATAGAAAAATTGACATGCAGTCAGGCATACATGCATCGTTTGAGGACCGAGGTGCTGAAATAGCTTATTTTAAATATGTAGTAGAGTCAGACTTATACGAAAGGCAGGAGCTTAAAAGTTTTGCAGCTACAGGGGGATTTGTAACCGAGCCTGATTTTAGTTATACTAATTTATACGACGAAGTTAAAATAGCAAATAAAATAAACACAATAAAATTTTATAATAATTGTGACTTTGACTGCGGCACTCAGGATATAACATTTAGAATAAGGGGAGATATTGCGGAAACTGCAGATTTTTTAAATTTAGGGAACGATTATGACAGCAAAACCTCTTCTTGGATTTATGCTACATGTACGGGGCTTCCTGTGACTCCAGGGCAGATTGTAGAATGCATGCCTAGTGGAACTGGATTTAATTTTACTGATTATTTTCTAGATGGATATGATGTAAATATTCCTGCAACTTATAAAGTTTCCTTGTCTCCTAAATCAATAGATGTAGTTAATATGCCAATACTAATGGGCGAAGCTGGAAGCGACCTTAGTAAGGAGTATTCAGTTACTGGGTCAAAACACTTCAAGGATTTAATTAATCAATTTACCACCTCATATACAACTCCAATGGATAATTTTTATTATGGCACGGATTTATCTGATACCGATTTTGATTATTCTGAAGACATTGGTAAAAAACATGGAATAAGATATAATAGACCAACCGGTTGTTTTGACAGTAGCATTATAGATTCAGATTTTAATGTATTTTATAGACACTTAGGTGGAAATACTTTTGCGGAAAAGGGAACTATAGGTAACAGCATAGGGGATATTTATACTGGATGTTATCAAGCTAGCGAATTTGCTGATGGCTTGTTTAAGAATGGGACATATTCACCAATGTCTTTTAGCGGTATGGTAACAGGCACTAATGAAGAATATTCAACATTCATCTCTAGCGCACTTCCACCACAAGATTTTTCTACTGGAGTTTTTGTATATCAATGGTATAAATCGGGAGATAAATCTTCCGTTAATAATCTTACTGGGTATTATGGATTCATGACGGGCCAATACGTGGATGAAGAAATTCATAATCACTATAGATCAATAGTCGAGAATAGCGGTCCGATTAACATGGGTAATCCATTAAAATATTGGAATATAAAATCTGGAAACTTTCCAATTAATACTGCAACCCCTGAATTTTTTAATGTGATCGCTGATTTCAATAGTGCAGAAAATTATGAATTTGGATTTAATGGATCAGGGTTTAAATTTAGACATCAAGATAGAGTTGATGAATTTGATTTTGATAGGTTCGAGAATTATGGATTAACTGCTGCTGGTACGAACTCGATGGTGGATTTAATTAACCAACCTTCAGCTCCAACTAATACCTTTGTTGAGCCTTTTGATATTAGGCCGGCATTCCCTTTGACTGATTCTGGAAATGCCCTGCATATAGATGACACTTTAATAAATAAGACATTAGCAGAGAATCCAACTGACATCGATCAGGCTTTTGAATTAAAATCATTAACCTTTCAACTTAGCTGGAAAAAATAATGGAGCTAAGCGCGGGTCAGTTGTATTTAGCTTTTTCGGAAAAAAGATTTCAATCGGTAAGTTTCGGCAATCGAGATTATGTTTCTCCTGTTGGGCTGTATGAAATACAAAAAAGAAGCAGTTTTCCATGGATAGGGGATTTAGGAGACTCTGAATATGTATATGTATCCAGAACTAATTCAACTAGTGAATCTTTTCAATTTGACAACTGGGCTATCGGTTATAGTGATCGATATGAAATGTTTAAGATATATTTTGCAGCTGAACAAGCTGCAGGAATGTTTGGGAATACTGAAGTTTTTGCCCAGGGTTCAAACTTATTTAATAAGGATATATATTTGCCGTATAATTGGAATTCTGAATTTGAAGAATATGAATTCGAGGTTTTGATTAATGATAAATTGCACCAATCTGATATATTTAATATAGGAGTGTCTGATTTAAGTTATAAGATTACAGGAAATATTGAAGTTGTTAGAGCTTTATCTTTGGAGGAATTCGAAGACGAAGGGCTGGGGTATCCTTATTCTGATGGATGGAGAGTTTCTGTAGCTGATCAACCTCCATTTTCATATTTCTTTTCCAGTGAAGAATTTCCGGAAAATCCTGAATATTTTCTTGTCTCAGATAGTTCTAATTTTAATGTAAGCAGGTATGAGGTTGAAGATTTTTTTGATATATCTTTCTACCAGGATCAATATTTTTTTATAAAAAAAGGCTCAGAGGCAAGCGATGGCAGTTTTTCGGTAAGAGATTATGACATAGCTGAAATCAGGGTTCCAGCTGTAGATCCTCCATTGATAACTCAAAGTGTTACTGCTAGCGTCTCTGCTTCTCCTAGCTTTACCCCTACACTGACCCCAACTACTACCCCTTTTAAAACTCCAACTCCTACTGTGTCTGTAACTTCGACTCCGGGAGCTAGTAGTAGTCCTACTCCGACATTAACTCCGAGTTTGACTTCTACTCAAGCTCCAGACGGGTTTGTTAAACAGAATGTTGTAAGAATGTTTCAGCTGGGTGGGGATATTATTTACCCAAGTCAGAGCTCTACTCCAACCCCTACTATAACTCCAACATCAACGGTTACTCCAACTAATACAATTACTCCGACTAGCACGATCACTCCTACCAGCACGATTACTCCTACGAATACACCAACAATTACTCCCTCAGTGACGGTAGGATTAACTGCTACTCCTACTAGTAGTGTCACTCCAACTGTAAGTTTGACCAGAACTGTAACACCTACAACCACTCCGACGAGTACGATTACTCCAACAATTTCAATGACTCCGTCGGCTACTCCTGGATGCCAGACTCAATATAGTCCTAATGATCTTGTTTGGTACTACGATGCTGCTGACCCGGATGATCAATTCGAGAGGTTATTTAAACTATTGATAGAGGATCCAGCAACATGCTCATGGACGGTGGAAGATGTATTAGATACTAGTAACACATACATTGGATTGCCGGAGTCGTTGATGATGAATCAGAATGCCGGCCCTGTGTATCCAATTCATAATGGAGATGAGATTTTTGTTGAAAGAAATTTAGGAGTTATAACTTCCGGGCAAGAAACAACTGCATACTTAGGAACGATAAATGAATTTGGGAATTTAATATATACGGACAGTCAGGGGCAAGAGCAAAATGTTGATCAAAATCAATTAGGATCTTGGGATGCTGGTAGTAATCCAAGATATTACATGGGTAAAGATGTCTATGCGACTCATTACACTGGAACATACAGTGGGCCAAAGCAGGCAGGAATTTTGGGTGATTATGGTGGAAATGATTGTAGCTACGGAATTGATACAGATCAATTCTTTGAAGGTAGCCAAATAACAATAAAAGGTATAACTAGCGATTGTAAATATCAAACAAAATTTATTGGTGATGATCTTAATGATTACTGGACTTTATTTTTAAGGCAGGAATGTGTTTTTATGGATGCAAATGGAACATGTAGTGATAGTACTCCTGGCGGAGGAGGTTCTTATGATGGCGGAGGAGGTTCTTATGATGGCGGAGGAGGTTCTTCTGATGGCGGAGGAGGTTCTTATGATGGCGGAGGAGGTTCGTGTGCATGGGATCCCGATGGCGCTTGGCCTATGATGTACATTCCAGCCGGAGGAACGGATTCTTACTATATTGGGGGATCTTTTGACTGGTCCGATTCAAGCTCATGCACATACGATATATCGTATTATGATAATGATGATGGGTATGAGAATTATAAATATGGCGTGACTGCCGACGAGTTATCTTAATAATATGAAAAATTTCGCAAAATCAGTAACAGTTAATAATTCAGCAACAATATCCGCATGCTCGGATGAATCTGGAGTTTCTGTTTTCAAATTAGAAGAAAGCGATTGGATTAGTTCTTACAGAATACCAATTAAAAATCCCGAAACAGTAGTAATGAATGGAGCTGGCGATATTTTGGCAGTAAGCTTTGACACAAATAGTGTGGCAGTCTTTAGGGAGGACAGTGGAATATGGAATATGATTGGGCAAGTAATGACTGGCGATCATAAGTTAGATGAATTTGGTCGATCTATAGATATGAATGAAAGTGGAGAAACTATAGTTATAGGAGCTCCAATGGGTGGGTATGATTTTTCAAGCTCAGACCCAGAGTTTAGGATTCCTCTTTATTATGACGATAGGGTTGGGGATTATCAGGAAAAGATTAACGATTACGAATATTTAGAATCTTCTGGAGAGATTTTTCAGGAATCTGCAGGCTTTGTTGAGGTTTATGAGTTTAATAATTCATTAAATGTATGGCAAAGGGTGGGGCAAAGAATAGAGGGCAAGCAAAAAAATTCTAAATTGGGAAGATCTGTTTCAATAAACGACGAGGGAAGCCGAATAGTTTCACTAGGATCTTCTAAGTTGGGGCTAATTTCTGAAGTCACTTTGTGCGATTTTAATGGAAGCCAATGGGTTAACTCTCTAGGTGGACTCAACTTAGAGGTTCAAGCTTGGGATATGGTTAATTCAAAAAGCTCTGTATCTATAAGTGGCGATGGATTGACATTTGCATTTGGTAATTATGAGCCATCTAGGAATAATGTAAAAGTATTCAGGCTCAACAAAATGTTCAATAGATGGCAGCAAATTGGGGGGGCAATATTAGATAATAGGCCGACTAGAAATAGTAAATTTGGAGCCAATTTGTCATTAGATCATAGTGGAGCTTCTCTTTTAATATCCAATGGAAATACTGGTGAGGTTTTTATTTATAAGTATCTAGGAAAATGGGTTCAGTCGGGTTTTGCTAATAGCGGAGGTTTCACTTTCGGGGCGAACTCGTCAATTACTTCTGATGGATTAAATTTTATTTCGTCTAAGGTTGGAGATTTAGCTAGATGCTATGAGGCTGGATCTGAAGTTGCATATATTTCGACAGCGATGACGGAAAAAGGTTTAGATTTCGGGGATCCAGAATGGTACAAGAATGAAGCTTATGCTATGAATCAATTTCCTGAAGCTGGAGACCACTCTTTTGAAGATTTTGACTCGCTCAATTTGACATTTAATAACAAGCCTTTATATGCAACATATCCTGGAATTGATAGTGATAATGGATTTCTTAAAAATTGGAGGCCAAAGCAAGAGGTTTATGATTTATATTCTGAGCAAAAAATTAATTCAAGTAAGCTTCATGGCAATTATAACTTTATTAATAACTTAAATATTAATGATTTTTTACCAGTACAAAATGAATTCGGAGATTTCCTTGATTTTGGAAAGCATTATAATCCTGGCATGCCCCATTATGATTTAATCAATGGAAAGGAATTGGGTCAGGACTATAGATACTTCGGAAATCTTACATCTGAGGGTTTTTGGAGGCAATTTAAGGATATAGCTGCAAGTATTGAAAGCATGGGGGGCGGGGCCATCACGTTGGGTTTTATGATGAGTGGTTTTTTTCCTGACTCGGGACTTGTGAATTTCCTGGACAAGAAAGATTCGAACTTAAGGGAAATAATGGAGCTTGGCGGAGAACAGGCTGTTGGGGTTTGCGATATAATGATGCAGAACTATTCGAGGTGTGGAAAAGGTTTATACATGGGCATAAATGGTGACGGGAATGTAATACGAAGAAAGCTATGGAGTATAATGTTTAAAGAGTCGGACGGATATCCGTGGGTTCATCAGTTTATTGAGTGGGGGCTCTACATGAGTTCTAGCAATAGTGTCTCCGACACTAACACCCTTTTGAAAAATTGGACTAGCCCTATTCCTGGAGAAAAAATAACCAATGTAATTCCATCTTCCGTCGCTGACGGTAACATTAAAGGTCAGGTATTTAATCCTCCTTTTATGAGAAAACTTTATGCTTTTGATTCAACTTTCTCGTATAGAGGTGAAGAATACACAGTATATGATAACTTTCCCTTCATGGATTTTAATATGACTCCTATAAGATGGAATGAGAAATAATTTAACATTAAAATAAAATGCCAATAAAGCGAATAAAATTTTCAACTTCTTTTAATTTAGTAAATCAAGGCATACCTGTAAATCAACTTAATGCAGCCATCGAAAAAAAAGGAAATTTAAATGTATGGGATGTCGACGGGGATGGGGATGTTAATGATTTTGATTTAAAATTCTTTTCCATAGGAGTCCATCTTCACGAAGAGTATGAAGATAGGGTGGATAAGGCTAATTTTGTTACCGATGTATTTAACCAAGATATAAATTTGGCCGATGGGGCTACCATTAAATGGTCGCAAATATCGGAGCAAGATAGGCAAGCAATTCTTCAGGCTTTTCTAAAAAAGAACGAGGTGGTTCGGAGCTTTACTAAGTTTCGTAGTGATTACAAAAAAAACAGGTCAGACGATGAACTTTTTCCTGTTAGTTTTACTTATAACAACACTATATATAGTGGGCTATCTGCATCTAAGATTAAAAGGTTAATTTTCAATAAAGTTAAGTCCGTTGGGATCCCTGCAGTTAATGCAGGTCAAAACGTATATGATTTTTCTATAGACGATAATAATTCAAATATTTTTTATAATATTTTAACTAATTGCTATATATATGATGTTGATACTTCTAGGAATTTAAATAAAGCATTTCCTCTCGACAATGCCGATCTTCCATATATGCCTTTAGTTAAGAAAGTTAATGCCATATATTCTCCAGCCGAAGTGATTTCGTCATTTAATGTTCCCTCTCATGCTCCGGAGCTTGAGCTTCATAGAGATAATTTTTTATATAAAACATCAGACTCTGCATCTGAAATGCTAGAAAAAAATAAGATTTTTGCTAGTGGAATTTTTACAAAAGTGAATGGAGAGATTAATGCGTATGTGGATAAAATTAATGATGTATCAATTAATATTTCACCTGAAATTCATGCGACATATGACGCGATAAATTTTGGGTCTAGCGAGATAACTAGCACTTATGCCACCGGAGATAATGGAATAGCTACTCGGTTTGATTTTCAAAAAGATATACCATATTTGCACCATAATATTGTTACAATAAAAAACCCTAGAGTTATAACTATAGTTAAAAATATAATAGCCCTAGCTATACAGAAAGGGACAACATCTTTTGCTAGTGTAGGAGCAATAGACTTTAGGTCTAAAGAGATAGCTGACCTGGTTAGTTCTATAGGAGATAACTTTATTGAGCATATATCTTTAACGTACAATATACCGCAGGCTGATATTGTTTCGGCTGGAGCGAACCAAACCTTTGGAACTAACGATGGGGTGGATATAACTAATGCTGGTAGATATTACTCGGATAGGAAATTGATGTCGTCTACTGTGTGGAAATTAATCAGTTGTGATGGTAGAGACGTTTTTTATACGTACCCTAATGAATTTTATGATTACAGTATTAAGGGAATTTTTCAATATTTAAATTATGTTATTGATCCAGACGCTCATGATACTGTTCCTGCAAGTGAAAACTTATTTCTTAATAATATTGTAGGAGACTCAGTGGAGGGTGTTTATTATTTGTTTAATTATCAGCATGATGAAGTTAAGGGCATGTATGAAAGTATGTACGATAGGAAGGTTGAATACATAAATAATAACTGGCCTAGTGTTAGCGGCAATTATAAATCTTATTTATACGACCAGCAACAAGTTGAATTAGATGGGGGTGGTTACACTGGAATACCTGCTGGTTGTTATAAAATTTATTTAAATAGATATCCTATTAAAAATGCGGACGAGCAAGGAAATTACGAGATAGACTATGATAGAATATGGAATTACAATACATTGCCTAATTATTGGAGTGGGGCTATGTGTGGAGTGGATGTTTGTGCTCCGCCGATACCTAGCCTAAGTTCCACCCCAACACCGACAATTACTCCAACAGTTACTACGACTAGTACGATTACTCCGACTAGCACGATTACTCCGACTAGTACGATTACTCCGACTAGTACGATTACTCCAACTAGTACGATTACTCCAACTAGTACGATCACTCCGACTAGTACGATTACTCCGACTAGTACGATTACTCCGACCAGTACGATTACTCCGACCAGTACGATTACTCCGACTAGTACGATTACTCCGACTAGTACGATTACTCCGACTAGTACGATTACTCCGA
>Ga0209090_10002771_pt1 | contig 11050 bp, 14 predicted proteins | sample ArcticOcean_MG_C_9_FD_187432 | JGI IMG/M metagenome (GOLD analysis project Ga0209090, IMG submission 187432) | Marine microbial communities from western Arctic Ocean - ArcticOcean_MG_CB2_152 (SPAdes) (version 2) | ecosystem: Environmental > Aquatic > Marine > Oceanic | place: Arctic Ocean... | reverse complement strand
ATCTATAGCTTTTATCATTTTCATATCTCCCTGTTTTTGTTGTGTATGTATCTCTCGATAGTTTTTTTATTACCTCTAAATGTTGAGACATAATTGTCGTGAGTTCCTATCCACATAAACTTAACTGAATTTTCAATATAATCCACCTGTACTAATGTTCTATGTGATGTTAGATCAAGGAAAAAGCAGCGGTATTCATATACATTGTCAGCGTCTGGTCTTATTTTTTTAAATTCAAGATGCGTTAGACAATTTGCAGTGCTAAATTCCTCAATTAGGTTCTTGTAGGAGATTTGTAGCGGATAATTTCCTCTGTTTTTATTTAGATGTTTTTTTACAATTTTAAGATTCAGTAGTTTCATGCAAATATAGATAAAGTTCTGATATAATACGAACTTCATAAAAATAAACGCATACAGAAACCTCAATCAACACATGATTAAGTCATTTGAAACTTTGACTTTGTAGGTGGTGTGGTTTAGTTCACGGATAACCTACCTGCAGATAATGGTTGACTTCAGTGCACCTTCTTTGTCGCTAAAAACGTAGCAATTAAATGTGGTGGGTAATTCTACACTATGTGTGCCTTTAGGGAAAATTCCGAGGGTTTTGATTACTCTTCCAGACGAGTCAGCAACCATTAAATCACAGTCCATAGATATGGTCATCATAACGGTATTGTTTGGTCCTAAAAAGAGTTCAAAAGTAGGTCTAGTGTCAACCACTGAATGAGCTAAGTCTTCCACTCTGTTTACTGAGCTCATGGGGCAATTAGGCGCTTCATCCATTGCTACCATTTCTAATTCTCCATCCTCAACCCACCAGTTTTCCCAGCTTCCTCCGACTCCTGTAGTCCAGTCGTTTAAATCCAACCCTCTATTCCCTGGCTCCGTTGCATCAACCACGTAGACGTTAAGTGCAGTTCCCTCCGAGCCCCAGTCAAGCGGCTCACCGGCAGTACATGTAGGTCCTACTACATCAAGGCAAGTAGGTCGGAGGAAATAGACTTGTTCCTGGTATTGTGGATATTCTCCATAACAATGAGCGAACCCATCCTCAGCAATGCATACAGCAGTGTACTCATTACATCCTATTCCTAGTGCTGCAATAGAGTGGTCGGTTATAAGTCGAGCTAACATGGTTACATGGCGGCCTCTTCTATCTGGATCGTCGTAATGTGAATCGTTGGTTACGGAATTCATCCAAGGCATCCTTAAAAAATCACCGTATCTCACGTCCATATTCGAATTGTATGGGTCTTGTAAAGCCTCGCTAGAGTACACCGTACCGTTGCCAGCTGCGAAATAACCGAAGCCTAGCACAGCTAGTCCAGCCGAGATACCACCTATAGCTCCTCCTTTTGAAATTACATGTGCATGGAGTGCATCTTCTATAGGGGTGTCTTTCCAGAATTGCACATAATTAAATTGATCACCACCGGCTAGCCATATTGCTTCTGCCTCTGCAATACGGTTAAGAATGTATTCGTCGTCTGAGGTGTTGGGGTTGTTGAATCTTATGGTCTCTACCCTATTTACATCTACGCCTAAGTCAGTGTATAGGTAATCATTATAGGCGTCAGATCCAGATGTTCGCAACACTAAAATATCTCCCCCTGCAGCTCTTTCTAAAAACCAAACCATAGCTTCCGGCATCTCACCAGCACCTCCCATTAGCACTAGTCCGGGTTCGTGTTCTACATCAACGGATGTCTCCGAGCCCACTACCCAAGATGTGTAATTTTGGGCAAAACAAGTGCTCCCAATTATCCCAAAACCCAGGGCACATAAACTCAGTTTTAAAATCTGCAGTTTCAACATGAGCCGAAGTTAAGTCAACTCTTAGAAGATAGTTGATTGAAATCTCGTACTTTTGCAACCCCAAACAAATTTTCAAACTATGGCGACAAACCGCACATTTACTATGATTAAGCCAGATGCTACAGCAGCTGGAAATACAGGAAAAATCATTGACAGAATCATCGGAGCTGGATTTTCTATTAAAGCAATGAAGTGGACACAGCTTTCTAAAGCTGATGCGGAGGAGTTTTACTCAGTTCATGCAGAGCGACCGTTCTACGGCGAACTTGTTGAGTACATGTCGTCCTCACCTATAGTTGCAGCTATCCTAGAGAAGGATAATGCCGTTGCGGATTTCCGCGAGTTAATCGGTGCTACTGATCCAGCGGATGCTGCTCCAGGTACTATCCGTGCAGATTTCGCTACTTCTATCGCAGCTAACGCTGTTCACGGTTCTGATTCTGATGAGAATGCATCTCTAGAAGGTTCATTCCATTTTAGCACTCGCGAATTAGCTTAATAAATTAAACTTAACCCACTTATGCAAAAGATTAAAGTAGCAAACCCCGTTGTAGAGATTGATGGTGATGAGATGACTCGCATCATTTGGCAGTTTATAAAAGACAAGTTGATCTTGCCGTATCTCGACATCGAGCTGCTTTACTATGATTTAGGTGTTGAAAAGCGTGATGAAACGGAAGACCAAATCACGATCGACGCCGCTAACGCAATTAGAAAGCATAACGTAGGGATTAAGTGCGCAACTATCACTCCTGACGAAGACCGAGTAGTCGAGTTCGGCTTGAAGAAGATGTGGCGTTCACCTAACGGAACCCTCCGTAACATTATAGGTGGAACTGTATTTCGCGAGCCTATCATTATGAAGAACGTTCCTCGCCTCGTCCCAGGATGGACAGAACCTATTTGTATAGGACGTCACGCCTTCGGTGATCAGTACAAAGCTACCGACACGGTAATTAAAGGTCGTGGAACTCTCAAGATGTCTTTCATCCCTGAAGGTGATGGCGAAACACAAGAGTGGACAGTTTTCAATTTCGAAGGTGCAGGTGGAGTAGCGTTAAGTATGTATAATACAGACGAAAGCATCTACGGTTTCGCTCACAGCTGTATGAACCAGGCTCTCACAAAGAAGTGGCCTCTCTACCTCTCTACTAAGAACACTATTCTTAAAGCCTACGACGGGCGTTTCAAGGATATCTTCCAAGAAGTGTTTGAAGCCGAATTCGCTGACCGCTTTGCTGAAGCTGGTATCACTTACGAGCACCGTCTTATAGACGATATGGTTGCAGCTGCTATGAAGTGGAATGGTGGATTTGTTTGGGCTTGTAAGAATTACGATGGAGACGTGCAGTCTGACACAGTAGCTCAGGGATTCGGCTCCCTAGGTCTTATGACTTCTGTTCTCGTTACTCCTGATGGAGGCACCATGGAGGCTGAAGCTGCACACGGAACTGTGACTCGCCACTACCGCGAACACCAGAAAGGAAACAAAACTTCAACTAACCCTATCGCTTCCATCTTTGCTTGGACACGTGGTTTGAATTTCCGCGGCAAGCTCGACGGTAATACTGACCTACGCAACTTCGCTGACACACTCGAGCAGGTTTGTATCGACGTAGTCGAGAGCGGTCGCATGACGAAGGACCTCGCTCTACTCATACACGGTAAGGAGATGACTGAGGAGCATTGGCTGACTACCGAGGGCTTCCTCGAAGCTATAGACGGCGACCTGCGCGCTCGCATGGAGGCTTAAAGTTGGTGGGCGGTTTTGCAAGAAGTCAACCAACTGGTTGACAAATTTCCAAGTCAAATCGCGAGTGTGTCGCACTAAGCGAAAAATTTGTCGTGAAAGTTTAAGAGATATAGTTCGCTTTCAGCGCGAGTGAAACCAGTGTACAGCCATCTTAACCACTCGCGATCTATCATTTCCTCGGTTAAGTAGCCTTGGTCGAGGATGACTGCTGGCCATTGACCTCCCTGGGCTTTGTGGCACGTAAGGGAGTATGCGAATTTAACTTGGAGGGCTTGGTAGCAGGAATCGGCTACGACGGCTCGGTGGATTTTGGATTTGGTCCCCACATCAGAATAATCAGAAGCGATAGCGTGGTAAAATGCCTTCGAATCCACTGAACCCAAAGAAGGGCGAGGGTCATTCAGCACGGATAACATGATGGTCACTGTGATGCTAGGGTGATCTGGAAAGTCGGATAGCAAGACGTCAACCTCAGCGAACTCGTGGCCGTAACGGGTAAATCGCGAGCCGATTCGAACTACTTCGAGGGTGTCGCCATTAGCAATAAGGTCTATGGGTAGGTCGTCGTGGTCCCTAAGCCAGTAGTAGTTGTTCCGGACGACCATTAATTTATCGCCTGCATTAATGTCGTCTTCTTGCCAAAGAATTCTCGTTCTTACTTGTTGATTAAATAGGACGGCTCTCTTATTTGATCGGGTTATAATAACGACGTTTTCTTCGCCGTGTTTTGCATGTAAAGTCTCGATTATTTCCTGTAATTCCTCACCTGGGACGATCTTAATGTCAGGGCCTACACTCAAGTCAATCTTTGGGAAGGCGTTGTGTTTGCTTTTGTCATCTATGCACAGCCGTAACGCGTGAGCATTAGCAAGGATGCTGCTGTCTAACTCCTGTCTCACCACCTCAGTCAGTTCAATTGACGCGACCGTTAAGTCATAAGTGGCCCTCATATTAGAAAGTGATAATGCTGGGCTGTCTGCACAACCTACGGGCGGTAGTTGTGCTGTATCACCTACAAGAACGAGTCTGCAATGTTTAGAAGAGAAAACGTAACTCATCAAATCATCTAGCAAGCCCCCGCTTTCACCGATCATCGATGCTTCGTCAACTATAAAGACAGTGTTCTTGAGCCTATTCACTCCTAGTTTGTAGCTAGCGGAGCCATCCTTAGAATTTGAGCCCACATAGATTCTCCTATGTATTGTCGACGCCCCTACACCACTATACGACGACATCACCTTAGCCGCCCGGCCCGTAGGGGCGAGCAACACATACGATGTTCGGTTTGCTTTCAACGTACGCACTATCGCTCCGATTGACGTTGTCTTCCCCGTTCCAGCATAACCCTTAATGATCAGCGTGCATTTGGGTTTTTCGGAAACTAAAAATTTAGAAAAGGCATCGATAAGTCTGTCCTGTCCCGGTGTCGGAGTGTGGGGGAAGTTATCCCTGAGTTCTGTAGCAAGTTCTTTTGATGGAGAGTTAGACATTAGCCTGTAAGGTACATGTGATAAGACTATGATTGTTGTAAATTCGTGACTCTTAAAGACGAATAAATGAAGTACGATATCAGTAAGTATTTAATCTCAGCGCTATTATTAGTAGTAGGCTTGTTTTCATTAGGACTTTATCTTAATGGCTTAAGAGGTGATGGGTTAGAGAGCCAGCCATTAGCCATGCTATTTGCTGGTTTGGCACTGATTATCGTAGGAGTGATAGCTCTACCAGAAATGCTCAACAAGCTTAATTCCAGAAAATACACTGGGATAGTGATTGTAGGTATTGTCGCTTCGCTAGGTCTAGTGATAGGCGTGTGCTATTCTGTCTTTGAGGAAATGGGTTTCCAAGAGACAAAGCTTGAAGTTCAGTCGGTTACGGTCCAAAGCCTTAAGGATATCCGTGAGATTCAGACCGCTCATAAGTCTGTTTACGGTGGTTATGCGCAGGATTTTACAATCCTTGAAGCATTTGCATACGAAAATGTTATGCCAGTTACTTTTAATATGGGTTCTTTTCACGACACTTTGAATGAACAGAGAAGTATTGAAATGGGGTACATTATTAAGCAAGTGGATTTGGATTCTATTTCCACAGATTTAGAAATACATGCAGATGACTTATTATCTCTTATTGAAGAAGATAACAGTGTATATAAAATCAGAGACACTATTTATACAAGTTTCTACGCCGAGAATTTAACGGGAGATATTAGAGCAGAGAAAAAACTACCTACTTTCAATATGAAGGCTATGCAATTCAACCCTAGAACAGGCGAGAGATTCCGCATGAAAACATCAGTTGTTGAAATTGGTGGTTTATGGCAGCCGACCATCTTTGTACAAGACCCGACACCATTCGGAAGGGATAGAGTTAAGAAAGACACTCTTAGTTTCGGGTCGTTAACCGAAGCTCACACAGATGGAAACTGGCGTAACTAGCACTGGCGCAACTAGCACTGGCGCAACTACTACCATACAGTTATTGCTAAGGTGGGATGGTAAAGTCGTGCAGTGGGGTTCTGTTAATACTGAAGGGGTTTGGATGTTTGGGGAGAGGGAAGTAAGACAGCTTTCAATGCTGCCTGAAGTGGTGAGATTCCTACACAGTAGGTATAAATCCGTTAATGACATTAGGTACACAAGACGATTTGCTCTTAATACGATGATGCCCTCTGTTGTGATAGACGAAGATGTAGAGATGGCGAAAAAGTGGTTTACACTTCACAATTCTACTTCAGAAACATATAAAACAAGGGTCACACACCTCGAAGCTGTTGAGGGCGAGCCAGTAATTATTGAAGGGCTTGATGATGAATGGGATATTTCGGTAACGGATGCTTTTCCCCAGGCTATAGCTAAATCCCAATCTGCAGTTATGATGGAATTAGCAGTAGTAAGATCTCGTTCCTTACCGGGTAAGTGGGTCGTGGTGGTTGATGCCGGAAATAATGGTTCGGATATTATTGCCGCTAAAGATGGTGCCGCTTGTTATACAGGAACGACATCGTCATCTCATCCGGAGTCAATACTTTATAATATAGTTAACGCAATGCATAGGGACGGCGTACAGCCCGAAGATGTTTTTGTGAAGGTGTCAGGAGAGAACGGTTTGGGCCTTAAGTGCGAGTTAGTTAAATTTTTTACTGAAGTTGAAGTTGATGAGGATTCTGAGTGGTCAGGCCTGAAAGAAATTGCATCGTGAGAATAACAGGTGGAGATTGGAGGGGTAGAAGGCTAGGAACCATGAAGGGTTTTAAAGGCAGGCCGACTACAGATTTTGCAAGAGAGGGGTTGTGTAATTTATTGAGAACTAGGGTAGAATTAGAAGGAGCGGTAGTACTTGATTTGTTTGCTGGCACAGGCATAGTAGGGATGGAATGCGCAAGTAGAGGAGCCATGTCTGTAACGGCTGTAGAATTGGATAAACGTGCTGTTGGATATATTAAAAGCACGTATAAGGAGTTTGGATTTGAGAAATTTGTAGTGGTAAGTACTGATGTGTTCAAGTTTCTAGAGCGTTCATCCATGAAGTGTGATTTCGTGTTTGCGGACCCTCCTTATGATTTAGATCGAATTCGTGAGATACCATCTGAAGTGCAGGCGTCTGGTGTTTTAGCAGAAGACGGAATGTTCGTTTTAGAGCATGGTGAATCGGTATCATTCGAAGGAGATAAGGGGTTTGTGGAAAGACGTAAATACGGACATGTGAATTTTAGTTTTTTCCAGTTTTGAAAAATTTGCTAAACTTCATTTAACTTCGGCATATGAGAAGAGCAGTCTTTCCAGGATCTTTTGATCCCATTACACTAGGACATGAGGATGTTGTTAGAAGAGCCGCTATGCTTTTTGATGAGATTGTCATAGGGGTAGGGGTTAATACCTCTAAGAAATATCGATTCTCAACTGCGCAAAGAGTCGAGATGTTGGAGAAGGTGTTTGCCGATTTAACTAACGTTAGAGTTCAATCATTCGAGGGTTTGACTGCTGCTTTTTGTAAGAACGTGGATGCGAAATGGATGTTAAGAGGTGTGAGGAATGTAGCTGATTTTGAGTACGAGAGTACCATTGCCCAAATGACAAAAAGCCTGGACAGCTCTCTTGAAACGACGATATTGTTTACTTCACCGCAATACGCACATATTTCTTCAACGGTGGTGAGAGAAATAATGGCTAATGATGGTGATGTGAGCGCGTTCGTTCCCGCACTAGTTTTGAGCTATGCTTAATACTCTTCGGTTATGTTAGCCATAGCCGTTTCTACAACGATTCGGATACTGCCATAAGTCGATTCCCAGACCTTTTCAGGTACAGGTAAAGGCATCCATTTTACTTCAGTGATACCCTCTATAGCCTGAGGTACTCCGGTGGAGTCGCCTGCGGAATGTTCCATGCTATACCAAAAAGTTGTTTTTAAATGAACCACTCCATCAATTTCATAGGTATGGTATGTTGCAGTTATGTCTCCAGTGATCTTTAGACCAGTAATTCCAGTTTCTTCATTAACTTCTCTTAGTGCTGCAGCTTCAAGTTTTTCACCACGTTCGACCTTTCCCTTAGGTAGATCCCAATGTCGATTTCGCATTATCCATAATGCGTTTCCTCTTTGGTTTATAACAAGACCACCAGCGGAAACGACCTCGAAATAATTCATGCAAAACGTCATCCACATTTTCTCCACATCATCGCTGTAAAGGTCCACTTCTCTTATGTCCGGATTGTTTTTAAATAGTTTTGTTAGATCCTGTAACTGCTTTTTATCGGGATTCCAAAAAATCAAAGTCCCGCCTTCTTTAGGAGAGATTTCAGTTGCCGATTCGTAAAAAGTTACGCGGCGGTTCAGCATAAATACAACGTACCTTTGTTCCATGTCGAATAGTGGTGAGAATCAACGTAAGGTAGCTGAATTTCTGCTACGAATCAAAGCAATTAAGCTATCTCCTGATAAACCTTTTACGTGGGCAAGTGGTCGAAAGTCACCAGTCTACTGTGATAACAGGCGAATTTTAAGCAATCCAGAGATTAGAACTTTTATAAGACAAACTGCAACTGAACAAATTGAAGAAAGATATGGTTGCCCAGAAGCAATTGCAGGAGTGGCTACTGGAGGTATTGCACTAGGAGCATTAATAGCTCAGGAGCTTGGCGTTCCTTTTATCTACGTTAGAGCATCCGCAAAAGAGCATGGAACGGGACAGAGGATAGAAGGTGACTTCACTGGGTTTAGTTCTGTTTTCGTGATAGAAGATTTAATATCTACAGGAAAAAGTAGTCTCTCTGCCGTTGATGCAATACGAGAATCGGGACTTGAAGTTAAAGGTCTATTAGCATTCTTTACATATGGTTTTGAAGATGCTGTACAGAGATTTAAAGATAAAAACTGTCCTTTTTTCACACTCACAGATTACCCTACGATGCTTGCGGAGGCAACTCAGTCGGGCTATATTACAGATGAACACAAAGAATCTCTTGACGCTTGGTCAAATGATCCTGTCGCTTGGAGTGATTCAAGAACTAAATAACTATTTATTATGGTAGAATTCGAAGGACCTAAAGTAATATTAGGAATAACCCCGTCAGACTTGAATGAAAAACTTCAAGATCTCTCGAGTGTTGGTGATCTTCTTCCCCCAGATTCAGTTCAGGATTTTACTACAGATGGCAATGCCTGTTCTTTTAAAGTTAAGGGTGGGGTTTCGATACATCTCTTGAGAGATACCAGTTCTTTAGAGGGAGATATGATTCTTAAAATGAACACTGTTGCTCCTACCCCAGTACAATTCTCCTTAGAGGTTTTAGCCTCAGAACATGAAAATGGATGTACTTGCCATGTGCGTTCTGATGCCGACCTTAATCCATTTACTAGAATGATGGTTGAGCCTGCTTTAAAAGGCCTTTTTGATGACATGGCTAAGGGAATGAAGGAGAGATTTCCTGCATAGTAACCTTATTCTATTCTAGAATATCCACTTAACTTCAGAAGAATGTAATTCTGAAGGTGGTATGTTCTGCTGTCCTTCTGTCCATTTAAACACTCCCTTTCCAGACTGTTCAATTCTGAGAAGAACTCCTTGTACCTCATAGTCTGACACGATGTAATTACGCATCTCATTTCTTCCGAATAGCTCTGAATTATATTCGTTAATAACATCAATGACTCCATTGGGTTCCGTTAATCTCATGGTGTATTCTTGAAGTTTAGAAACAATAGGCTTCTCTAGATCTTCAGGACATAAACCTTCCCCCTTGATTTCAGTTATGCTAATTGCGTTATATCTACAAGCTATCCTCATAGACTTCACATTGACACCGATTCCTACTATTGAGGCTGCCCATCTCTCACCTCTCCAATGATTTTCTACTAACAACCCAGCTAGTTTTCGGTGGCCTCCTTCACTCCATAACATTATATCATTGGGCCATTTTAACGCTAAAGCTGCTCGCGGCACACCTGTTTTGTAAGCAGCATTAATAGCTTCCCTTACTCCATTGATAGTAGCTAGAGCTGCAGCCATATTGAATACAGTAGCTTCAACATTAGGTGGGTTATTGATTACCCAGCTCATTGCTAAGTCCTCTCCTTTATTCGAAGACCAAAGATTTCCTCTCTGTCCTTTTCCTAGGGTTTGGTCCTCAGCAACTACAAAGAAATTATGGAATGTATTTCCATTTTTTTCTTTATTGCGCAATAGATTCATAGCGTAGTTGTTAGTACTATCTACCTTGTCCACGAACACCCTTTCAATTTTTTCGAAGGGCTTCATTATTTCACTTTCATTGGGATTCATCTATGATGTCAAAAGTAGTACCTTTGACCCTCAAATATCTGCATGAAAAAATTGTCTGTTACACCACCTGAAGCCCTGCTCGATGCAGTCGTTAAAGGTCTAGATGACGTTAAAGGTCATAACATTACTATTGTTAACTTAAGTACTGTTACCCACGCGATATCATCTTACTTCGTGATAGCTCACGGAACTAGTCATACTCAAGTAGAGGCTTTAGCTGGCTCTGTAGCAAAAGTTACAAAAGAAGCTTTTGGAGAAAAGCCAATATCTGTTCAAGGCCTTCGTAATGGTGAATGGGCGATTTTGGATTACTTCGATGTTGTTGTTCATGTGTTTCACGAGGAAGCGAGGAAGAGATATGGATTAGAAGAATTATGGGGTGATGCTGAGATCACAATTTATGAACCTTCAACTCAGGAGTAAAGATGAGCGACACTAAAAAAACTACCACACCTAAGAAAGCGTCTTCAAAAAAGCCCCGGGTGAAAAAGCCCCAAGCTCCTAAAGCTCCGCTGAGGAAGAATAAAGCTACAGGTAAGAAACCGGAACCCCCTGTTAGTAAATTCAATTTTTACTGGATTTACGGAATAGTGGGTGTCATGCTTTTAGGTATGATATTGCTTAATTCTGAGGGTGGTGGGGATAAGATTTCCTTTTCAAAATTTAAAGAATTAGTAGAAACGAAAAAAGTTG
>Ga0209090_10002770_pt1 | contig 11051 bp, 5 predicted proteins | sample ArcticOcean_MG_C_9_FD_187432 | JGI IMG/M metagenome (GOLD analysis project Ga0209090, IMG submission 187432) | Marine microbial communities from western Arctic Ocean - ArcticOcean_MG_CB2_152 (SPAdes) (version 2) | ecosystem: Environmental > Aquatic > Marine > Oceanic | place: Arctic Ocean... | reverse complement strand
CCGGGGTCCGGGGCGGCGGCGGTCCCGGGCGCCGCCACGTCAATGTGGGTGTCCGGGCCGTTATACCGGGGCCCGGCCGTCGGCCGGGGCGCGGGCGCGGGCGGCGCGTCGTCCGCGGCGGCCTCGAGCGCGTGGTGGAGGCCGCCGACGGCCGCGAGCGCCACCGCGTGGGCGCGCCGCCGCAGGACCGCCAGCGGAAGGGGTCGTAGACCTCCGCCTTGCGCACTTTGTCGTCGAACATGGGCGACTCGAGTTCGTGCAGTGCGTGGAGGGGCGAGCCGAGGTCCAGGGACTCGACGGAGGCTTTTGAGGACCGGCGCCGCGCGAGGCCCGGGTCGTGTAAGCCGTTCATCCACATATTTATTACCATGGGTGGTCGGCAAGTTTTGGGCGTGAAAAAAAAATCCGTCCTAAAAACCCGTGTCAAGTCCGAGGAACCATCCCTGAGCGGAACTCCTCGGCCGGACGCCTGCAGGCGGGGCAAAGACGGTCTGTTAAACGGCGCAGGCGCGTTCCAGAAACAGAGAATATCGGTACAAAACAGCTTGCTAAGGTTGAACCCAGCTAGCGCGGCCTTGTTAGTTGAACTTGACAAGCGTGACCTTTGCAGGGCAACTGGTGTGCAAGCACGCCTCCGCGTTACGCGAGGAGACTTATTGGCGTCACACACAAAGAGCCACAACAGCCGGCAGAAAAGTACATCGTCGGCATCGCGCCCCCGGGTGCTGCATTCACAGCAAAGACACCCGCTACGGCCCGCCGCTATTACCAAGGCCCCTCCCTATCCTTAAAAACACAACCAACAACCACAACCAAAACGCGCTGCGTCGGCGCCGCAAGCGTGTGAATGTTGTTTTTTTGCCGGCGTGCGTTCGCGTCGCGCGCGCTCGATCTGCTTTCTCTGTGAGTTCCTGCGGTGCGACAATGTACTCCTATGATACGCTCAAGTTCTTACGAGCGCGAGGAAGGCGTGTGGCACAGCTAAACAAGGCTATTTCGTAAGGTCCGAGATTGTCGGATAAAAAATAAAAACGTACGGGGTTTGCCGTCGAGGAGAAGGATGAGGAGGAAAAGGATGATAACGACATCGCGAAGGGCCCCGGGCACTCCGTCCCGAGCAGAACCTAGGAGTTGGAGGCCTCGCGAGCGGCGCGGCCCGCGTGGGCCGCGTCCCGGCGGCGCAAAGCCCGAGAGATCACTCGCCGCTGAGCCCCGGGGCCACCGGGCCGATATCACCAATTTACTACTTGTCGGTCCACCGGTGCCCGCACTCCTTGGCGGTGCACCGGTAGAAGACGGACATGGGCTCGTCGGCGGACCGGATCTGGAGCTGCTTGAAGTAGGCCTCGCCGTGGCCGCAGGCCGGGCACCGCTCGCTCGTCTTGTCCTGGCCCTCGTCGTCGGCGCCGATGATGTCCTCGACGGTCTTCTGCGTCGTCGGCACGGCCACGGTCCGCTTCCGCCGCGGCCGGTGCACGTAGGGGCAGAGGGGGCAGAAGAACGCGAGGCGCGCCACGGGCGTGCTTCGGTCCTCGACGTGCACCTGCAGCAGCGTGCCGTCGTGCGGGCAGAACTGCATCGCGCCGCCGCGCGGGCGTCGCGCGTCGGCCGCGCGTCACGTGCCGTCCGGGACCCGGGCGCGGCCACGGCCGGCGGAGGCACCGCTACGTCTGCAACGCTCCAGTTGCACCGCTGCTGCCTGCTGACTCTGCTCGACGCTGCCAGGCGAGTGCTATGACCAAGACTCAGTGCTGCTTGCTGGTCTTGCAACGGCTGCGGCGGACAAATGCTCGAGCGATGCGGTGCAGAGCGATGTATGCAGCAACTAGACGTTGGAACTGTCACTGCTCAAGCCTCGAGCTGTGGCACAGGACGTGAGAAAAGATGAAACCCGCACGCAATAGAGACAAGCCCGACCATCGTCTCCGCGGGGAGGGGCGCCGCCGCCCACAGGTTTCTGGGGGTGCTTCGCGAAGCCGGGCCCAAAAAACCAGAGGCGCCGGGGCGCGGCGCGGGCACTAACAAGAGGAGCAGCTTAAGCCCAGCTCGCAGACACCGGCGCGCGCGCACCCCGGCGGCACGTCCCGCGGCCAGGCGCCGAGCCCGCGCGGCGGCAGCCCCCCGCCAAACCAGAGAGCACCATGTCGGGCTGCGCTTGTGTGGAATGCGTGCAGCAGAGCGACGCGGCCGTCGTGGAGCGGTGGGGCCGCTTCAGCCACACCTTGGGCCCGGGCATCAACTGGTTCTTGTGGCCCATGTACCAGATCGCGGGGACTTTGACGTTGCGCGTGCAGCAGCTCGAAGTAAGGTGCGAGACCAAGACGTTGGACAATGTATTTATTGAGGTCATTGTTACGATACAATACAACGTCCTGCAAGAGCGGGTCAAAGAAGCCTTTTACGAGCTCACGGATCCGCGGCGCCAGATCACGGCCTACGTCTACGACGTCGTGCGGTCGACCCTCCCGCGAAACACCCTGGACCAGGCCTTCGAGTCCAAGGAGGCCATCGCCGTGGCCATCAAGAAGAGCCTCAGTCAAACGATGCACCGCTTCGGCTTTTTGATTGTGAACGCGTTGGTCACGGACATGACGCCCGACAGCCGCGTCCGCGCGGCCATGAACGAGATCAACACGTCTAAAAGACTCAAAGAGGCGTCGGCGGAAAAAGCGGAAGGTGATAAAGTTTTAGTGGTGAAAGCAGCAGAAGCCGAGGCCGAGTCCAAGTACCTGAGCGGCGTTGGCGTCGCGCGCCAGCGCAAGGCCATCGTGGACGGGTTGAAGGGCAGCATCCAGGAGTTCACGGGCAACGAGAAGATCTCCGGCACGACGCCCAAGGACGTCGTCGACCTACTGCTCATCACGCAGTACTTCGACATGCTCCGGGACGTGGGCTCGCGCCACAACTGCGCCACGGTCTTCATCGACTCGGACGAGTAATTTAGCCATTACCGGCGGCACTGATGCGCGGGATGTCGTTGTGCTCCGTGAGGCTCGCGAGCTTGTCGTTGAGCTCGTCCACGCGCTCGCGGTGCGACTTGGCCGTGCCCTTCTCGGCGGCCTCCTTCCGCCGGCTGGTGAGGCGCCGCTTGTGCGCGCGCTCGCTCTCGGTCAGGCCGTCGTCCGGCGCGGGTTCCGCGGCGGCGGGCGCCGCGGGCGCCGCGGGGAGTTCGACCAAGGCCGCCGCGTCGAGGCTGCGCTTCTTCCTCCGCTTGCCGCCCTTCAATTTCAGACCGCCCCCGCGCACCACGCTTTTGTAGGGGTCCATCGGTAACAGGCAGGCGCGCGACCGCCAGGGGCTAGTTTGGCTGGTGTTGTGCTATGCCGTGGCGGCGGCCGTCCCCACGAAAGCTTTTTTTTCTCTTGCTGCGTACTAGAAGATGCTTTGTCCAACAGAACGAGGGCTGGGCGTGCTTTGCTAGCTCTAGCTGTAGTGCTATTAAGCGTGTAAAACCCGTTTTAGATATTTTTAGCGGCGGCCTGTTTGAAATTTGAAACCACTCGTGCCCGGGGGTGTCGCGCCAGCAATCCGCAGGGAGGGGTCCCGAAGCTCAAAATTCCAACCAGACTGAAAAACGCCCGGGCGGGTGGGCAGCCCGCGAGCTAGGTCCTGCGCGCGCGCGAAGGATAGCGGTCGCGACACGCCCATCGAACGACGCCCGCGGCAGCCCACCACGATGTCGGGCAGCTACCGCGTGGTGGACCCCCTGGACCGCTTAAAGTTGCGCGTGCGCCTGCGGCTCCTGCAGGACGTGCGCGGCGCCGACAAGGACGCGGCGGACTCCTGCGCGGGCCGCGTCTTCACCTACGAGCTCAAGTGGCAGGAGCAGCGCCCGGGCCCGCGCCACGCGCTCGGCGAGGTCGCGCTGGTCCCGAGCAAGAAGAAGAAGAAGAGGAAGGAGGCGGACGCGGACGTGAAGGGGGAGATCAGTGCCCACTTAAAGGAACGGCAGCACCGCGTCTTCGCCTACGCGGCGGCCGAGGGCTTTGTGTTAGAGGAGGAGCGGAGTCTGCTGCTCGACGCGACGGGCCAGGCGGCGCCCCAGGTGCCCACCGCGTTGGCCGCGTCGCGGGCGCCGTTGCCCAACGCCCGGAAGGCCGGCTTCGGGGCGTCCGTCGCAAGGAAGAAGATGCAGGTCGCGGATCGGAGATCCGGCGGCGACCCTGGGTCCTGCTACTACGTCATGCTGGCGGCGGACATCGACGTCGACGCCTTTGAGCAGAGCGGCGACGACATTAAGGACGACGCGCGGGGCTTCGAGACGGTGCTCTGCAAATTGGAGCACTTCTCGAGCGGAAGATTAGAGGTCACGCCTAGCTTCGCGCGGCACGACCCGCGCTTCGTGGGCATGGAGTTTGATGGGACCGATGCGGGCGACGAGGCCGATCCCTTATATGTGGGCGACGGCGCGCCGTTATTAACGAGTCGCGTGGCGACGCCCCAGGGCCGCGTCTTCGAGTATGTGATCGAGAACGCGTCGGCGCCCACGGACGATGAAGTCGTGGAGCTGCTCCGGGAGGAGCTCGAAGCGGAGGTAGCCGCTTTGGAGGAACGGAGGGACCGGGACCCGATCGTCCCTAAATCACTCCCACCACCCTCCGGAAAAAGGGGCTTCGGCGTTTCCTTGGAACTCATCAGCTTGGTCGGGTTCCCGCCCAACGTCGAGCTCTACTGCGAGTACGAGGTGCACCTTCCGCCCGGCTGGCACGCATCAACACCGAAGGGGGACGAGCACGGGCGCGCGTGGGCGGAGGACGACGAGGGCGGCCTGACCTGCAAAGGGAGTTCGCAGCTCGCGCGGTCGGTTTTAAGACCGTGCCGCGCGCCGCACGGTTCTTTGAGGACGGCCGAGGACCCGAGTGTAGCAAGGCACGCGCGGGGGCCCGACGCGGCCGAGGCCTGCGTCGCGGCGCTGGGGGCGCTCATGCTGGTGGTGGCTTTAGCGGCAGGACCGGGCTACGGGATCTGGCCCGTCATGGTTTGCGTGTTGCTCTTGGCGTCGTCGTCGCCGTCCGCCGGGACCTCGCCGCACGAGGTCTGCGAGAGCGTGGCCCACGTCGGCCTGCCGCTCGATTTATACATGGTCCCGCCCGAGGACGACTGCGACGGCGACTTGGACGTGAACCGTCCTTCACTAAGAGTGCCGCGGTGCTACGTGGCGGTCTTTGCGCGCCGACGGTTCGAGAGGCACACGGTCGAGGGCTACGGGCACTTCCGCCTCCCGGCCAAGCCCCAATCCACCAAAAGGGAACGCCTGCAGACGTGGGCGCCCGTGGGCCGCACGCGGGACCAGCTCCAGGACTTCTTTTTAGGTGGCGCGCACCGACTGAAGGATTTGAGGTACGCGGCGCACCCGCCCGACGAGTGGGGCCTGCACCCCGACGCGCCGCCCAAGGACTCGGGCTTCCTATGCAAGTTCGGCTTCGTGACCCGAAGCTCGGGCTGCGTGGACGTGCGCGTCGGCGTGACCGAGGCGGCCCGCCCGGGCGCGCCCGTGACGCCGCTCACGCACGACGAGCGGCGCCTAGCGTACCTGGGCAAGCGGCCCCCGGCGACGCGGGACCGCTTCGCCAAGCTCGACGCCATCCTGGCGGACTACCGCTCGCGGCTCAAGCTCGGCTCGGACTACACGCACGACGACTTCGACAAGGACCGGGAGCGCAGCGCGGCGGACCGGGCCGCGGAGCTCATCCGCAAGCTGGAGGAGGAGCGCGCGCGCCAGCGGACGGACCGCGCGCCGGCGAAACAGCGCGAAACCGTCACGGCTTCGCCTTTTCGGGCGCCGACGCTCGAGCGGGCGCCGACGCTAGAACGAGCGCCGGCGTTCGAGACGCCGCGCTCGCCCCTGGACCCCGTCATTTCCGTCGAGAACCCCGCGGGCGACACCATCGTCGACTACTCGCAGGGCGGACGCATGACCGGCGGCATGGTCACGCGCCACCGCAGCGGCGAGACCGTCATCGACTTCGCCCGCGGGAACACCTCGCCCGACCTCCTCACCGGCGACGGCGGCGCCGAGGAGTCCAAGGCCGCCTGAGGCGCCGCCCGCGGCGGCGCGCGTAACGCTGCTTCATGGCTAAATTTGCTAAGCCGAGGGCCGACAGCTCCCCCCATGGTGACGTGTCGGCGAGCCCCGGTTTAATAGTGCACCTTATTATGTGTAGGAGGAGGGGGGGTGGGGGACCTCACTTCTGAGATGCGAAGAGCTTCTGGAGGTGCGGCGTCGCGTCGACGGAGGTCTCGTTCTCGGCCGAGGTCGGGCCCTCGTCCAGCAGGGAGTCGCCGCCCTCGGCTTCCGCGACCTTGGCCACGACGCGCTTCCCGAGGGCCGTGGCCACGTCGAACATGTGGAGCTTGGACTCGCCGAAGTTCCCCTCGTTCAGGTTCGCGTGGCGCACCCTTAATTTCAGCTTGAGGATCTCCGCCTCCAGTTCCACGTCGGTCGCGGCGTAGGCCTCCCCGAAGCCCATGGGCTCGTCGAGGACCTGCATGAAGTCCTTGAGGTCCGCCACGGGCAATAACCACGTCGCGTGCGCGTCGAAGCGGGCCCAGTCGTCCACGAAGTTGTCCAGGTCCGCGTCCGACAACCCGAGGCCCGTCTCCTCGTCCTCGTCGTCGTACGCGGACAAAATGATCCCCACAAATAAGTTCAGGACCACGCCCGTCACCAGGATGTCGAAGATGCGAATGATGAAACCCGCCCACCACTCGTCGCCGCACCCGTTGAGCGGGACGCAGCAGTCCTCGTAATGCTCGAAGGCCTGGCACGTGTCCTGCACGGCTCCTCCTGCTCCTCCTCTAAGATAACCGAATCCTTCAGTATAATTGGACCCTGCCATCTCCCCGGCGCAGGGGCACATGGGTCGATCTCCCCCGTCCCCTCGGGTGCACCACTTCTCCTCCCAGTAGCCCGGCCCGCTCTCGAACATGGAGCCCGGCTCGGCCTCGTACATTTTGGTCTTGATTTGGTTGAACTTCTTCTTCGACCAGCAGCCGCTGCCGTCCCGCCAGTTCTCGTTCAAATCGTGCATGTAGCCGTTCCAGTTCTCGCCCGTCGTGAACTTGATGAGCGTGAGGATCGCCACGGGCACGTGCTGGAAGTTCGAGATTTGGTGCACGTCGCCCGCGTACCCGACGTGCGCGAACTGCTCCACCAAGAGAATGGCGAAGATTAATACGAAGATCATCAGCACCAGCCCGACGTTCATCATCTGCGGTAACGCGGATAACAGCGTGTTCACTAACGTTTTGAGGGTCTTGGCCGAGTTCATCAGTCTAAAAATACGCGCAATTCGGAGTAAGCGGACGATAGACACGACGCCGCCCACATCCGTGGAGGACACGTTCGGGTCGCTGACGATGTATCCTAAGAAGGTGCCAATCACAATGACAAAATCAAAGCGGTTCCAGCCCTCGCACCAGTACTGCGTCCACCCAATGCCGCCTATTTTGAGCACGGCTTCAACGCCAAACACCAACGCGAAGATGAGGTTGAGGACCTCGAGCATGGCCACGTAGCCCGTGGACGCGCCGTAGTAATCAATACCCATCACAACACCGTTGGCGCAGATGCAGAACATGATGAACCCTTCGAACACGGCCTTGTTCTCACTTTCCACGACCTTGAAAAACAACTTGACGGGCCCCTCCCGCGTCTTCTTCTTGGGCTTGACTTGTTGCATGATGAAGGCCGAGGTTTTGACCCACTGCTCCTGCGAGGCCGTCATCAGGGCGCCGCTCCGGCCCTCCTGTTCGGCCTGCTCTTTCAATGTTGCAAACTGCTCGATGATGATCCCGACGAAGAGCTGCATGGCAAAAAAACCACCAATAAACTGGAACATGACGTGGAAGAAGAAGGAGTAGAAGCGCGGGAAGGTCCTCGCGTCGGACCCGCCGTGGTCCGAGTTCCCGGCGCCACTTATGTCGACGCCCGTCGTACTTCTACCGGCCGCCCTGCCGTACTTCGTGCCCGTGGAAAAGGGCTGCATCTCCACGCCGTTCTTGTCCGCGTTGTAGTACATGTAGTCCAGCCACCCCTCCGTGGAGTAGATCTCCACGAGTAGTAAAAAGGCTTGCGCGGTGTTGTCAAAGGTCATGTAGTAGCCGCCGTCCACGGACCACGCGCTCTCGGCCTGGAAGAGGCACCGGCACATGTCCTTGGAGGTCGGGACGAAGTCGTCGAGGTTGCCTCCGGCTTTGGCTAGATTTGCGTCCAAATCATTAACCCTCAGGGGGTTATCGGTGAAGAAGTCGTTCGTCGCTTTAGAATAGCCCGCCTTGGGCCCTTCGACATCGTTATCGTACCCGCCTCCGACGAAGGGAGGACGGCCCACGTTCTCCCAGTCCGCGACGACGTCCGAAGTCACCTCCGTCTTGGGGTTGAAGTAGGAGTGCTTGTTGATCCAGGCCTCGTCCCAGGTGACCCAGCACTGCGTGTTCGGCTGCATGTCGTCCAAGTCGTTCTTGGCGTACTCGTTCACGAGGTCAAAAATCGTGCCATTACCGTGGTCTTTGATCGCGTCGCTCAGCGATATGGGATGGCTGACCAACGACGCCTGCCAGTCCTCGGCGTCCTCCAGGTCGCACATGCCCATGGTGCCCTTGAAGAAGCCCTGGCCCAGGATGGCGAAGATGACCATAATGAGGATGCAGACGATCATGACGTTAAACGCGCCGGGGATGGCGCAGATGAGGGAGTTCAATACGAGCTTCAGGCCGGGGTACCGCGTCATCATGCGCAAGGGTCGGAAGACCCTTGCGACACGCAGTACTCTGAAAACCTTGACGTCCACCCCTAACGGGATCTGCAAATCACCCAACAGCATCAGAATCGAGACCACGACGATGACAAAGTCCAGGATGTTCCACGAGTCCTTTAGGTAACTTCCGGACCCGTTGCACAGGAAGCCGAACGCTACTACTTTAGCCAAGCACTCAACTAAGAATATAAACGCAAAGACATAATCCAGGACCTTGAAGAAGAATATAATAGGCATGGCCGGGTCCATGAGCGGCGTCTGGCAGGCCATCGTTAACGCGCCGATGAGGATACAGGTGATAATGACCTTGTCGAACGTTGGGTTGGCCGCGAGCTCCGCGCACTTCTTCCTAAAAACGTTGTCCGGCGCGAAGAGGTTCAGGGACTTGTCCCGCGACTCCTTGACGTCGGTCGTGGGCTCTTCCTCGCCCTCTTTCTTACCGCTCTTGAACGCCGCTGTTACAGAAAGTAACGTCTTCATGCGCAGGAAGGGGCTCGGCCCGTCCGACGCGCTCAGTTCGTCGTTATCTTCGAAATTCTTCAACAGAATCGCGAGGAACATGTTCATGACAAAGAACGCGAGAATAATGATCGTCGCCAGCATGTACACCAATCCTAAATAAGGCGACGTGGCACCTCTCATTAGATCATACATCACGGCGTTCCAACTTTCTCCCGTGAGGATGCCGAAGACCGCGACCATGCTAATGCAGAAGTCGTCGAACGAGCCCCAGCCTAAGTCCAAGCCCGGGGCCGCGTCAAGCCACACTTTGCTTACTTTGGTCGAGTCGCGCCCGGTCTCGCTCCAGGCCGCGTCGACCTTCATCCGTCCTTTGGTCGTGCCGATGTGGTCGTAGACGCTGAAGGCGATTTTCGCGCTTGTGTTGCCGTCAAAGCGTAATTGGTTCGCGAAGAACATCATGCCCAGCAAGCCAAAGATGAAGACCATCAGACTGAGAAGCACTAAGAACGGCGCGATTTCCCGAGCCGTCTCGCCCACCGTGCTTAGTAAGACCATCAGATTCGGCAAACACGTCTTCAGCACCTTCAGCAACCGGAAGACCCGGAAGCACCGGAACGCACTAATAGCGCCGCCGCCAAACCCAAGATTCAAAGCCGCGCACACCATCGTGAGAATAGAAATCCACACGATCGCGCAATCGAAGTTGTTAAAGGGGTCCTCGAAGTACGTCCAGCCCATGGCCACCCACTTGAGCACCATCTCCAACAGGAAGATGACGGCGAGTAAAAAGTTGAACATGGACATGGCCTGCGAGAACTCGGGCGGCTTCGGGTAATCATCGACCACCAGTACTACCGTATTGACCAGGATGGCCACGTAGATAAAAGCCGTGAACAAGTCACTGGTCACGAATTTGTACAGTAGTAACCGGTATCCACTGATCGTGTCTTCGTAGGGTATTTTGGGCTCCTCGGCCTCCGGTTCCGGAACACCGTTCTCCTCCTCCGCCTGCAAGGTCTTCTCGGCCTCGGCCTCCATCTCGGCGTCCTCCTCGTCGCCCAAAGCGTCCGCGATGACGCCGAGTACTAAATTGAGCACCAACATAGACCCGACCGCGAAGAGCGTCAGGAACAGAAACACGCTTATAGCGGGCCAGGCCGCGTCCATCATGTGGTACATGATGATGGTCCAGCCCTCCATGGTCACGGCTTGAAATAGAGTGACCATGGCGCTGCCTAAGTTGTCGAAATTCGTGTACCCGAAATTCAAGTCGCCCGTGAACTCCGGGTACAAGGACTTGAACAGTCCGGTCGAGAAGCGGGACCAGTTGTCCAGTTGGATGGGCACCGTGTCGCAGCCCTCTTCTCCTTCTTCCGCTGCGGAATTGGGTCCTGCTTCGGGGTCGCACTGGGCTAAGTACACGCCTTGGCCCACAATAGGGGCCTTCTCAAAACGTCTCTGCCCGAAGGGATCGTAATTAGACCCACAATACGAACTCTTGCCGCCCATGGCGCGCTGCGTTTCTCTGTTGTAGCACTTGTGCATCCCGCCCATTCCAAAAATTTCGTTGGACGAGGACGCGCACGGGCGGCCCTCGTCTTCTCTATCCACGAGCCACAAGCACCTTTTGGGTTTGTCCCAGAACTTGGCCTGCTCCGGGTCTGAAGATCCTAAACCGCCGCCGTCGTCATCTCTCGCGTAGTGCTGGGCCGGGTACGTGTCCAGGACCGGTAAGCCCCGGGGCCCGGGGAACCTGATGAAGTCATCAGTACACGCCCAGGTGTTCACCGTGAGTTGAGCAGAGTCCGTTTGGAAACTTGGCCAGGGCAC
>Ga0209090_10002758_pt1 | contig 11068 bp, 10 predicted proteins | sample ArcticOcean_MG_C_9_FD_187432 | JGI IMG/M metagenome (GOLD analysis project Ga0209090, IMG submission 187432) | Marine microbial communities from western Arctic Ocean - ArcticOcean_MG_CB2_152 (SPAdes) (version 2) | ecosystem: Environmental > Aquatic > Marine > Oceanic | place: Arctic Ocean... | reverse complement strand
GATAGGCCCGTTTTAATTCATTATCACTAAATTCTTTAGATACTCCCAATATATCATAACAATCACTCATTGAATATATATCAATAGCATTTATTTTTTAATATCTTTCTTCTTTTTCTTTTTCTTTTTCTTCTTTTTCAGAGAGTATAATCCTAGACCACCAAGACCTGCCACCGCATAGGACGCAATATATCCAGTTATAGGCACAGCACACGGACAGACGCCGCCCTTTTGCCGGCGTCGTGTTTTGTGATATTTTCTCCTTGTGTTTTTTCTTTTACTTAGTTTATGAGTTCTTTTCATACTAAATTATATATAAATTATATAATATTATATTATATGAAAGCACCAAAAAGACAACGTTTATTTAAAAAAACTCTTAGAAGAAGTGTAAAAAGAACTATCAAAAGAAAGAGATTATTCAAAAAATTATCTTTACAACGTGGTGGCGCGCCAGATGCGCCTTTCGGTCAGTATTCCGGTGTTTCAATTGGCGAAGTAGACAGTGAAGAATTGTCATCTCCCGGGGACACTGACAATTATTTTTCAGCGAATATCAACAAGGAGGGTGAAAGAGTTACACTTACTGATTTTAGATCTCAAAAATCAATAACAGTGGGGTGGATGTATGGTAGTCTTTTCGGTAATTTTAATGTAATTATACGCGGAACAGATATGGGCCCATTAAACAGTGTGTATGCTCATAAGAGCAACGTAGCTAATAAATGTCTGCTTATACCCATCGTTAAAACAGTTATGGCGCAAGACATTTTAGATCGTTTACCGTGGAAGAAACAACTATACGATATAGATGAGGGGGATTATGATACGAATACTGGCATTGATTTTAAGAAGATACTCACTAATTTCTATGCGGGAAGACTTATCAATAATAATGCCGCAATAGTCGAAAAGCTATCCTCCGCAGTCGGTACAGCTTGCGATAATCTGTCCCTGGGAGATCTGAACAATGGAGTTGCCACATATTATAAAGTTAAATTGATTGATAGAAGACTTTTAGATCAAAGTGAATCGCTGCAAAAACCCACCGAAGATACCTGGGATACTGCCAAACTGATTGATCTCGCGGCACTAAGGTTAAGGCAGGAAATATTTTATAAGAACTTCACCGAGATCTTTTCCGAGTATGATAGAAAATACATCCCCTTTAATATAGAGTATTTTAAGTATCCGGATTCAGTAGCCACGCCCGCTGTGAAGTTTCTCAGAACTTACATATATCATGCTAAACTCGTCGCCACTGGTATCGGAATGAATGAAAAAAACCACCACATACTGAAAGCATTATCATATATGGTGTATAATTTCAAGCGAGTTTCTACTGATAAAAAAGGTAGCACAATCATAGAAGGGGGGTTAAATAAGCCGATATATATGGACAACAAATTGAGAGCACAAAAAAACCCAGATTTTCAAACAGGGGACGCCGAAATGAAGGGTGATGAATACAAGATAAGTAATCTAGATGAAGGAACTAAATATAGCGAGTTTGAGTATAAGTATGATATTAATTCATTGATTTCTCCAACAATATTAGCTAAATTATTACTAGCAAATATGTTAATCGCTAAAATGATTTTACTTGAAAAGAATAGTGATAGCCTAAAAACATATGAAAATCAAACAACATATACGCTACTTGATGCGGTGGGTCGTGGTACGAGGGCATACGATCATAAGCGTTTCTCTGCAATTACCCTCTTTTATGACGAAAACCCACCTCGGCAAATTGACACACCATACGACGGGATAATGGATGACACGAGTGTAAAAGAATGGTATAAAACTTTAAAAGCCCCCAGTCCGCCGAAGATGATACAGGTAAAAGCACCCAACAGACAAAATAGTAAATATAGATATTGCACAGAAGATAATGATAAATATGTATGCATTTATATATTAAACGATAGAATACACAGTCTCGCCAAAACATCTCAACAAACCTGTGATTTGTTGGGTAAACACGCAGACAACATCTTAGAAAAACTCGCCAGTGGGGAAAAATCTCTGAAGAAAGAAATATGGGATGCCTACTTTTTAGATTTATTCGGCGATGAAGGGCGAAGCCGAGGACACAACAGCGTTTTTTACACAATGATACCAGACAAATGAAACTAATGATCATCATTGGAAATTACATTATCTTTTATATCTCCTATATCTTCAATTTCATCGCCATCAGAAACTTGTATACTCAACTCTTCAATAATAGTATCTATTGATTTGGTCTCTTTAATTGGGTTAGTTTCTCCTATCTCTTTAATTTTAGATTTAAGTAGATCATTCTCTCTTTTTATGTTATCATAATCTTTGAGTTCGAGTAGCAACTTCTTATAATGTTCTGTCAGTGCGTCATTATTTCGCTTGAGTTTCAAAATTAGCAATTTGTATTTGTCGACACTTTTAATTTCATCTGTTAACTGTTTTGTTATTTGTTGCAAATCCTGTATTTCTTTTTCTTTTTCAAAATAAAAAGACATCTTATGTTTCATAGTTGATAGTTCCTCTTGGAGCGAGTGTATTAGATTGTCTTTATCCTGGTATTTCGTCACACCGTTAATGCTAATATCTGTATTGAAGCGCTCCATGTTATTCTCTCCCAATTTCCGCGAAATATACGTGTTTTTGGGGGCAAAGATATTTACCGAGTTCATTAATTAAAAAAAGAATATAAATTGGGTTTCTATACTCAAACTCTTATATTTTTTAAGAAATGTTCTCGCGATTCTTTAATCTCTTCATCTCCCAAGTAATGTAGTTTATGGTTTCGCTTTGTTGGTCGTTTTCTTAAAGGTGTACGTTTTCTCTCTATGTGAACGGGAACATATTCCTCACCACGCCTTTTTATAGGAGTGCTGGGAATATATCGTGTTTTAGACATTATATTTCTGATGGGGATATCTTTTACGTGGAAGAACAGCTTTTTTCTCTTGATGGTCCTATGTTTTCTACTCACACCATTAACGACACGTGGTTTACCAACGACAACTTCTTCAGTATCATTCTTTGCATCGGGTCCCACATCAGTCTTTACATCGGGTTCTACATCATTCTTTGCATCGGGGGCGACATCATTATCTTTTTCTTGTGGTTCACGTTGGGTGTTATAGGTCACTTTTTCTCTAGTTATCGGCTTGGGAATATTCGGAATATTCGGAAAAATATTAGATATCTTTCTCTCTCTGATCCAGTCGTTATCGCGTTTTGCGCGCCCCGATCTTTCTCTGTGCGGTTGTGTTGAGTCGTCATCATCTATATTTGGTTCAGGTTCAGGTTCAAGTGCTGGGTCTGGTTCAGGTTCTGGTTCTGGTTCTGGTTCTAGTTCTTTCTTATCTTTCTTATCTTTCTTATCTTTCTTATCTTCTTCTTCTTTTCTATCCGATTCCTCTTTTAATTCCTTACTAATTTGTCCCTCACCGTAGGCTGTCATCATTAGAACTTTAATAGTTTTGTCTCTATCATTCATACTATAATATATATTATAAAGTTATTTCAAATAACTTTGAATCCGTGTAATTCTCGGAACGGATTTTTTTTCTTTTTTTGAGTGTCCTTTTCCCCTTCTGAATGATGTTATTCATTTTTTTATCATTACAATTCCCCATGGTGCTTACAATTGTCTCCATATTACGAATATTACCCTTGTAATACGCAACCTGCCTTTTAAGAACATCATTCTCTCTATTTTTATTTCGTATAATTATATTCTTTTCTTTATCCAATTGTCTTAAAAGATCTGAAACTATTCTCTTTTTTTCACCCTCCACGACTTTTATATCTTTTTCTCTCTTTTCATTTAATATTTCCTCTCTCTTATCTAAGAAGCGTTCTCTGTTTCTAAGGGCGTCAACTAATTCATAATATTTATCACGATTATTTCCATCAAACTCCTGACCGTCTTTAATTAATTGTTTTTTTTCGTAATCTAGGAGAGCATATTGCTGTGATATCTTATTTTGTATATTCTGTTTATACCCGTGTATTCTCTGTGTCTGTTCTGCCAATTCCTGTCTCAAAGTCTCTTCGGACGACTGTAACCTTTTTAAGTCTGATTCAGCTATTTCTATTTTTTGATTATCCAGTTCTGTTGGCACAAACTTTGTATCTCTGGAAAATAAACCTGTAACATCTAGCGATTTAACCAGATTCGCTGGTGATTCAGTTTTATCCACGGACTCTGTGGAATCGGTGGGATCGGTGGAGTCTTCCGATTTGAAATAGGAAAGAAATGTGTCCAGAAAACTCCCCGTAGTTTTCTCAGGTATATCGTCTTTTCCTGTTTCCTCTTCTTCACGAGTATCTCCTTCTTCAAAATAATCGTCCGCTTTATATCTTTCAGACGCTGACTCGGCCCCATGTGTTTTATCCTCCGATTCGCGATTTTTCGCGAATGCTTCTGATTCAGTTTTCTTAGTATTCGCTACTGGTTTTTCTTCTTCAGCAGTCTCATTTATTTTGGGGGTCTTTTCATAACCCGGAGTAAGTAGCGCAGAAAGGGCATTGAGGTACTTCACATATCCTTCCAGGAGTTTCTTCACATGCAGTTCATCTAAGTGGCTTTCGTAAGACCGGGTGCCCTTACACGACGAATTTGGGCAAGATTTCGGTGGTTTCCAGTCGTAATTTACGGTGATGTTGTTTTTCATTTTCTGTTTAAAGTGCATTATTTGCTCTTTCTTTTCTTTATCGCTATCTCTAGGTCTAGTTTCAAGTCCTCCACTTATTTTGGAGATAATATCCGTTGTTATAGTTTCTTTAGTGGTCGCTATTTTATTCATAATATTATCAATCTGTGAGGCATTGTTGAACAGAGCATCGCTCCCACCTTCTCTTAATATATTTGTAACCGGACCTTTTATGTCTGATTCAGTCAAAGAAAACGAAATATCTATCGTGTGTGTTAGTCCTTTTTTTATCTTATCTTCCAGTTTTGAATCATCTTGTCGTCGCGATGTCGCCTTCATTTTCAACTTATCTATTTCCTCTTTGAATATTTTTTCCACTTCCAATATGCTATGGGCGGTCGTTACACCACTTGTAAATTCTTTCGACAACATGTCACTCGCCTTCTCGGATATGGGAGGTCGTCGGACTAACTCATCTGCAACCTGTGAATACGTTTTATCCCCCGCCGTGATTTTCATCTTTTTAGCCGCGATAATGTCTTTCATCACCTGTTCCACATTCTCTATATCGAGCCGATTCAAAATATTCGTTGTTTCCGTGTCTTTAAAAACTGAAGCGAGTTTCGTTTTTATTTCGGTAATCTCTCTTTGTTTGCCTTTTGCATCTGAACTGGAAAACTTCATTGATACTATATTAAATATTATATTTTATTGGTTATGAAATCCCACGTTTCTATATTGTCCTTCAGTTCTATTATATAGTTGTTATTTTTAAAGCTTACAATCCTGTGATTATACGGAGAAACATAATCAGTATTTTCCTTAAAGAATACATCTATTTTAGATTTTCCCTTATAATTTATTTTACCGCAGTAAATGTCATCTTTATAAAAAAAAAAATCAGATGCTTCTATTTTCATTCGATACTGTGTATCATTTAACGCATTTGTTATTCTCTCCAAGAGCATTTGTTTATTCATATTTTTATCGGGGCGACCGTTCCGAACTATATCTATAATTTCTTGAAATGTTGCGTAGTCTTTATTTGTTCCTTCTTTCATATCAGATATATCACTCTGTATTTTATCCAAATGAATAGTAAAATCCGAGATAATAAGCTGTATTTCTTTTCTCAGATTTGCCATAAGCGATGACATCTTTTTTTCAGTCTCATTTATACTAGTGAAACAGTTATTAAGTCTTGTAAGGTTTACCTCAAACGCTTTGGAAATTAGTCTAAGTTTGTCAAATATCTCACGATTATCTTTGACAGAAATCCTTTTATTATGAACTGCATCCAACTCAAATATAGTTATCAAATAATGAATACCCAGGTTCAATAAACTACAATCGTGTCCAGCTGGCCCCACATAAATGATTATTTTATCTTCATAAACTTCATAATCTATCGCATTTTTACCAGTTATACGACTATTTGTTGATACGAATATACCAAATCTTATACCGCTATTAGTTAAATCTCGTTTAAACTTGTCAATTTCTGCAGTCGGTATTGTTCGTTCGGGACCATAATTCTTACTCTCAATTGATATCTTTCCCATGTTTGTGTGTGTATTGATAACTATATCACCGCATTTTTCACCACTAACAGTTGTATCTATAATATCAAAATGGGGAAAATGAATACGCAAATATTTCTCTATAATTTTTTCATTAAACTTACCCAAAAGAGATGAATTACCCGATGTTAAACACAGTAAGTTTTCATTTATAGCACCCACACTATTTATAACTTCCAAATTACCCGCCCGGACAATTTCCTTCAAATGTGTAGTTATTCCCTCATCTCTGTAAAATGAAGGAATATCATTAATAATGAAACAAGATAATTTTAGCGCTTTTTCAATATCTTCTTTTGATTTGGAAGATAATTCCTCTACAAGAGCCTTGTCATAGATTATATGCTCGATACATTCTCCATTTGACCGTAGTGTCAGACTACACTCCATTAGTTTACATAGTTATGTTAACATGACCTTAATATACTTATTTTTGGGATATCGACTAACTCCCACCCACCAAAGGTATTGAGAGGACATTCTAAATATATTGCTTCTTCATCTGTAATCAAGATATATTTCTTATCATCTTTTATGAAAAGCGAATATCCATCAACAGTATCAATAAATTGCTCAATGCCACCCCACGCATGCACTATGTAAAAATACAGAGTGGTATTCTTACCGTGATGTTTTATATTTTTTGATGTGCTGCCCTCTAATAATTTAGCCACATCAGAAATTAATAATCTATTGTCATCTGTAGTTGACACGAAATCATTAATCTTTCCTGATAGGATCTCCCCCCCTTCAGTTTTTGTAATATTCCATTTTGGCTTCTTTTTAGGCATATTAAACTCTTTAATATTTTTTTAAGAAAAAACTAATCATTTTTAAAATTATCTTATCAAAGAAACATTTATGAATTATGGCTAAAGATATCTCCGACTATTTGAGTATATTCTACGCCTTGTGTGAAGTCTCTTCGGCAATCTTTCGCCCCCATGAAATAAAATCTATATATTAATAATGAAGGATAATGTTTTACTGATGATTGTTTTAGCGTTTATTTCCGGATTCATGCTACAGGGAATAATGAAGAATATGTGTGGTCGATTAGTCGAAGGGGCAACCAACCCTCCCGTTGGTGATGGTTCGGTGGACAGCGTATGTTTTAACGACAGCCAATGTAACGGGTCAGCGCCGAAGACCTGCCGCACGATGACAAAGTCACCCTGCCATTGTAATAATGGAGTGAATGGTATCGGAAATGGGACGTGCAAAAAGGGCTGTTCATTGATCGATACGGAAGCTTGCCCAATTGCTGGCCAAACCTGTAGTTTGAGTACTCGTACTTGTGTTGATCAAAGTTCTGGAGAACAGTTAGCTGGAAGAGCCGCAAGCGCGACAGGCGCAGAGGTGGGAAAAGTCCTACTCTCAGGTATGAAGCTACTGAGTTGAACGAATGGAAAACAATACAAATATTATAAATAATACCATAATAAAAAATGTTTATTATCTAACAGTTACATCTCGTATACAATCTATTTCCCTCTATCTTCGTGTGACTCCCAGAATCTATCCACCTCTTCTCTGTCTTCGAGTTCCATCATCCTTACAAACCACATATACTCATTTGTGTCTCCTTTGTCATAGTATGCGACATAGACTCTCGCATATCTTTTTTTCGTCTTCTTCATGGCAAAGTTAGATGTTTTCTTCCAATTGTCGAGTGTCTTCCGGAACTTGTTAGGTTCTATTTGAACATCTCGTTCTCCTGTAGTTGAGCACTCATAGAAGCCCTCGTCATTCTTCTTCGGCATGGCCTTTCCTTTCAAATCTTTCCCTGTGAAATCCTTGTAGATCTTCTTCACTTTGTCAAGTGCGTCCTCTACGTCTTCTTCATCCATCACTGGAACCTTCTTCAGCCCCACAATCTTCGCATAGGGTTCCAGAGGGTCAAAACGCCTCTCCTTTGGAACCTTCTTCTCCCTAACCTTCACATCACCAACAACCTCAGATCTACTTCTCATGGAACCACTCAGCTCTGTATCAATCTTGTCGATCTGTACTTCGTAGTCTAAGCAGTTTTGAACTAGCTCTCGCGAACTCACAAAGAGTCTTGTTATCTTTTTTTTCAGTCGTGATTCCGGAGACCAAGATGTGAAGTTGAATAAGAACCGACACAACTGATACTGAACTTCAGGACGCTCCATGTAGTGCTCGTGGGAATATATTACGTTGTCAAAATTGCCGATGCGTTCATTGATGAATGTAACGCTCATCCCAACGCAGTGAAAACCAGTGATGAATGTCGGTCTCCCCGGATACTTCTTGATACAACTTTCAATCTGTTCAGATGGTTCGTTCATCGGAGGGATGGGGGAACCAATGAAACCTGGGCTGACCGAAAGACCATCTTTGACCTCACCGAGTTCATCTTGTCTAAAGAGCTGTGTGCCGTCCCCGTTGATGAGGATCACCAGAGCTCTCGGATATACGTCCAGTATCATCTCCATGATCATGTAGTGTGTCAACTTCCTACAGAATCCAGGGACAAAGTTGTACGAAAACTCTTCGTCTTTGACTCTCACATCCTTCAGCATCTTCAAAGTATGTTTCGTGTGGGAAAGAAGATCAATCTCGTTGCCGATGTCAAATACACCGGGGCTCCCCCAGGAAATGTTCAGGCCTGCCCGAACGTTTCCTCTCTGCTTATCGTTCCCCCACCTACCGACAAACTCGTGAGGGATAACCGAATCAATCATCGGGTAATCCCGATGAACCACCCTATAATCGCAGTCCTTAACCCCGAAGTAATCAGTGGATTTCATGACGTTGAACTCCCTCTGATTGTCTACAACGTAGATGTTCTTGAAGAGTTGTTCTGTCTCGTGAACAGAAGATTCATCACTCCATATTGAGAAAGGTGTCGCACTGTACATGTAGATCCGTTCCGTAATACTCACCCGATTCATCTCCACAATCTTGTCTCGGAACGCAGAGACGTACGCGTGAGCCTCATCAATATGAATAATGACGCTCTTGCGGATTGTCTTAGAATCTTCAATCTCGCCGAGTAGATCTAAAATGCTATCATCGAATCTCTTCGGGTGAGCACACATGATGACAACCGTCGCACCCCCTATGAGATGTTTCTTAACACCGGAAATATCTTTCGCGTGGCGAAAGTCTGATTCCTGATCCTTCTTTGTTCCTCGGGAGTTGAACACGCATATCTTATCACCGAACCGAGACTTGGCGCGTTCGAAGAACTGAAGGTTCGACTTGATGGTGTTCATGGTGACGATGAGATGGTAGGATTGACCGTTCGAGCGAATGTTCTCCAGGCATATGAAGGTCTTACCCTCCTGGGGCTTCCGGATGATCGCGCAGAGATACTTGAAATCCTGGTTAGAAACGTCGGACATCACCTTAACGTGCGAGTCTCGGTAAGTTTTAGTTGTGGATCTATGTTGGACTCTCTGAAATTGTTGTTGCTTCATTTATAAAAAAATGCATCAAATTCTATGACGGTGTGAGAATCTAGGACGACACCCCATCGTATCTTAGATAAAATTTGATGTTCTTAAGTCTTTTTGAGAAGTAACAAACTATTCTGAGAGCTGAAATATGAACGCAAACACTCGGACCATCGCAGCATCCATCAGATATCTCCGGTCCCAGGAGATCCAGCTTAAATCTGGTCTCTCTCCGATGACCATCAAGAGCTTCCTCCGCTCATATAGGGCGGATGTTTGTGATTACTTCGGCCTGGATGACTACAAACTCGCGATGAGCAACCTCTACGACAAGGCGGGCCCGAATACAATTATCTGTATGGTGGACAAGTCCGAGACGGCCACGCCATCCAAGAAGCTCTCAAGAAAGGCAGGTCTTTGGAGGAGAAAGAACTGGAGATACAAGTACAGTTACGAAAACCCCCTCAACCGTATCATCTCATTCGCTTCTCTAGATGAGTTCTCAGACTCACCCGAAGACACGAGGGTTGTGAAGCTATCGGTGATAGGCTCCAGTTACTTCTCCAATATCCGAGGTGCTGGCAGTGATCTGGTGAACGTCCTTTCAGCTTTAGCCAAGGTGAATGACTACACCCACATGGTCTTGGAGGTTTCGAACGAGTACTCGGGGTGGGGACACGAGTCTGATAGCGAAAGCGATGAAGAAGAAGATGAAGAAGATGAAGAAGATGAAGAAGATGAAGAAGATGAAGAAGAAGTTGACGATTTGGATGAAGTCATTGATGTGGTGGCACACGAGTTGTGGCGGAAGACAGTGCGCGTAGATGCGGATACAAGTGTCCCCTACTACAATCTTTCGGAGAACTACATCTTGGCGGAGGTAGAGAATCATCTCTATGATCTTCACGGTGAGACGGAGGGTGATGAAAGAGAGAAGATGGATATCATTCCGATCTTTGAATGGGATGATGAACCAAGTGACACCAGCTACGGTGGCTTTTGGTATAGAAGAGGAAAGAAGAGTCAAGAGTCTCTCATGGGATTCTATGAGCATATGGGATTCTATGAAGCACCAGAGGTCCACACAGAATGGGGGTGCTTCTCGGATATCCCCTACCCCACAATGATGAAGACACTGTAAACAGTTGGTTATTAATGTAATATTTTTTATGCCTTAGATTATTTACTCAATAATTTCCACGACCGATTTCAGTTTGTTTACTCTTAAAACTCTACATAAAGTTTTCTCTTTTGAACACTTGATTCTTAAACTGTTTCTCTTTTTTTCGCTTGGTCTTTTCATATCAATTAACTACAAATAACTCTTTTTCAAGAACTCTAATAGTTGTTTTTGTAGTTTTTCTTCGGTCCTTGTATTAAAATAAGAAAAGAACTTTATTTTATCTTTTGCATACAAATT